>Ga0070714_100002427_pt1 | contig 13728 bp, 13 predicted proteins | sample LARL83metaG_FD_65450 | JGI IMG/M metagenome (GOLD analysis project Ga0070714, IMG submission 65450) | Corn, switchgrass and miscanthus rhizosphere microbial communities from Kellogg Biological Station, Michigan, USA - LAR L8-3 metaG | ecosystem: Host-associated > Plants > Roots > Rhizosphere ...
TGAGCGCGTCGAGGATCGCGGCGCCGAGCGCCGCGCCCTCCGCCGGATCGGTACCGGATCCGAGCTCGTCGATGAGCACGAGGCTCTCTGCCGTCGCGTTGCCGAGAATCTCGCCGAGGTTCCGCAGGTGCGCGCTGAAGGTGGAGAGACTCGCCTGAATCGATTGTTCGTCGCCGATGTCCGCGAAGCAGTCGTCGAAGATCGGAATGCGGCTCTCCGCGCCCACCGGCGCGGGGATTCCCGATTGCGCGAGCGCCGAGATGAGACCCACGGCCTTGAGCAGCACGGTCTTTCCGCCCGTGTTTGGCCCCGATAGCAGCAGGGTGCGCTCGCCCGCGGCCATCTCGAGATCGAACGGCACGACGGCGCCGCCGCGCGCGAGCAGCAGCGGGTGTCGCGCATCGCGCAGCGAGAAGCCCTCGTGCGCCGGGACGAAGTCTGCCGGCGCGCATCCGAGCTCCTCCGCGAAGCGCGCGCGCGCATGGAGCACGTCGAGCGACACGAGCGCCTCGAGCGATGCGACCATTCCGTCGCGGAACGGACGAATCGAATCGGTGAGCTCCGCCAGGACGCGCTCGACCTCCTCGCGCTCCTCGGCCTCGAGCGCCCGGATGCGATTTCCGAACTCGATCGCGGCCGGCGGCTCGACGAACACGGTGCCGCGCGTCGCCGATTCGTCGTGTACGATGCCGCCGATCGCGGCGCGTCCCTCGCGTCGCACGGGAATCACGTAGCGTCCGTTCCGCACGGTGACCGACATGTCCGCCACGCGCTGGTGCGGCTCGAGCTTCGCCATCGCGCGCTCGAGCAGCTGCACGAGCTCGCCCTGCGCTCCCCGCAGCTCGCGGCGCAGCCGCCGGAGCGCACCGGAGGCCTCGTCGCGCACCGTGCCGTCGGGATCGATGGCACGCTCGATCTCCTCCTCGATCCGCTTGGCGACGACGAGCGGCTGCACGAACGGATGGAGCACGGCGCTCACGACGGCGCTCGTTCCGGTGCCGCCCAGCGCCTCCTTGGTGCGACGCGACGAGCGCAGCAGCTGGGCGCCGCGGCCGAGCTCCTCGCCCGTCCACGAGCTGCCGAGTGCGCGGAGTCGCGCGAGTGAGACCGAGAGATCGGGAATCGGCTCGGGATGCCAGCCGTCGTCGGACGTCAGCACCGAGCGCATGGCAGCGACACGGCGCTGCTCCATCTCCATCCACTCGATGTCGCGCCTGGGCTCCATCGCCCGGATGCGCGCCGCGCCCAGCGCCGACGTCGCGCGATCCGCGAGAACGTCGAGCACGCGCGAAAACTCCAGAACACCGAGCGCGTGTTTATTCATGCGAACGTCATGGACAGCGGTGTGAGCTCAACGGGGGCTGCTCAACTCCTCTTTCGCGATCCGGCTGATCGTCGCGCCCTCCGCGCGGCCCTTGAACATCGGATTCACCTTCCCCATCACGCCACCGATGTTGGTCGCGCCCTCGGCGATCACCTTCCTGATCGCTGCGCGAATCTCATCATCGCTGACGTTGGCGGGCAGATATGCCTCGAGCGCGGACACCTCGGCGCGCTCGCGATCCGCGAGGTCGGCACGCGACGCCTTGTCGTACATCTCGATCGACTCGCGCCGCTTCTTGATGCCCTTGCGGAGCACCTCGTTCACCTCCGCATCGGTGAGCTCGCGCTTCGCTTCGATGCGGCGGTTCTTGATGTCGGCGAGGATCGTCCCCAGCAGCAGAACGGCATTCTTGTCCTGCGCCTTGCGCGCGGCATTGAGGTCGTTCTGGATCCTGCCCTGCAGTCCGGACACGCCGGGCGCTCCGCTGGAAGTGCTGGTCATGTCTAAAACTAACTCCAAACGCGGTTCGCGCGCGCTGCGCTAGCCGGGCGGCCACCCCATGCGCCGGCCTCCCAGCAGGTGCATGTGGAGGTGATACACCGTCTGGCCCCCATGCGTGTTCGTGTTCACCACCACGCGATAGCCGGATTCCGCCACCCCCTCGCTCTTCGCGATGTCGGCGGCGAGGCGCGCCATCTGTCCGACGATCAGCGGGTCCTTCACATCCGACAGCGTGGGGATGTGCGCGCGCGGGACGATCACGATGTGCGTCGGCGCCTGCGGATCGATGTCGCGGAAGGCCACGCACTCGGGCGTCTGCGCCACGAGCTTTGCGGGAATCTCGCCGCGCACGAGGCGACAGAAGAGACAATCGTCAGACACGCACGCGCTCCGCGGCGGACAGGGCTGCGCGCACGATGCCGAGCGATGCGATCGCCGCGGTATCGAAGCGAAGGGTGAGCGGCGCGAGCGTCACTGGCACGAAGCCGGCCCCGATCAGCTCCGAGCGCTCACCGGCTTCGAGGCCGCCCTCCGGGCCGATCGCGAGCGTGATCGGTGCATGGATGGGCAACGTGGGAAGCGGCTCGCCATCCTTGTCGAGCAGCCAGCGCGTGCCCGCCGGACATGCGGCCACGGCGCGATCGGGCGGCGCGTCGGGGTAGATCACCGGAAGCCACGCGCCGCCACACTGTGTGAGCGCGCCGACCATCCGCGCGCGGAGCCGCGTCTGGAAGGACATGCCTTCGCCGCGCGGGGACACGTCGCGCGAGCGCCGCCACATCACGGGTCGCCAGCTGAACGCCGAGAGCTCCGTCGCCTTCTCGCCCACGAGGAGCATGCGATCGCGATCCGCGATCGGAATCATCAGGTGGATCACCGGGAGCGGCTCGATGCGATCGAGCACGTCGACCTCCACCATCGCCTGTGCCTTGCCGAGCTTCACGACGTTTCCGTAACCGACGCTTCCCGCGCCGTCCACGAGACGCAGCCGATCGCCGATCGCGATGCGCCGCACGCGCGCGTGATGCGCTTCGCCCTCGCTGAGCGTCGTCATGCGCCCGGCCACCATCGGCTCGGAGGCGAAGAACGTGGCTACTGCCGCGCGATCACGCTGCTCCACCACTCACCCTCTCGAAGTTCGGATTCCAGTCTCCAGCCATCCACGGCCAATGACGACAACAGATGCTCGCGCTCGCTCACGAGGATGCCGCTGATCACCGCTTTTCCGCCAGAGGGAAGCGCGCGATACATGAGCGGTGACAGCTCGATGAGCACCGACGAGATGATGTTGGCGAGCACGAGCGCCACCGGCGCGACGAGCGGCAGGAGCGCCGCCGCGTCACCCTGCAGCACGGTCACCTGCGCGCCAACCCCGTTGCGCTCGACGTTCTCCATCGCGTTCCCGATCGCATCGGGATCCATCTCGATCGCGACCACGCGCGACGCGCCGAGCCTGGCGGCTGCGATCGCGAGCACGCCGCTGCCCGAGCCGAGGTCCGCGACGAAGGCTCCGCGCTGGACGAGCGGCTGCATGAGCGCGAGCACGCCGCGCGTCGTCTCGTGCTCTCCGGTGCCGAATGCCATCGCCGGCTCGATGAGAATCTGAATTTCCGCATCGGCGATCTCCTCGCTCATCCATGGCGGAGCCACGGCGAGCCGTCCGATGCGCTGCACGCCCACGCGCGTGACCCAGCGCGTGCTCCAGTCCACATCGCCGAGCGATGTCTGCCGAACCGTCGCGCCGGCATCTTCGAGCGCCTCGCACAACGCGTCGAGCGCCGCGCCCTCCTGCAGATGCGTGAGCAGCGCCGCGTCGAGCTCCTGCACCGCGCCCGCGCCGCCATCCACCAGCATCTCGATCACGCGATCGTGCACGGGGCCCGCGGGCGCGTCGATGCGCAGCGACACCCATCGCGGCGTCGCGGCGTTCGGCGCGGCGAGGTCAGGGTCCAACGTCAGCCTCCGCGATCAGGCGCCAAGCGCGTCCTTCATCCGCGACCAGAAGCCGCGCGCGCGTGTTGCCGGCGGCGGGCCCTCCGCATCGCGAAGCGCCTTGACCAGCGTCTCCTGCTCGGACGTGAGCGACTGCGGCGTCCAGAGCTGCACGCGCACCTGCAGGTCGCCGGAGCCCGACGCGTTCACGCGCGGCAGGCCGCGCCCTCGCAGCTGAAATACCTGGCCGCTCTGCGTGCCGGACGGCACGCGCAGCGACAGTGTCGTGCTGATGTACGGCACCTGCACATCGGCGCCGAGCACGAGCTGGCTGTACGTGACGAGCACCTCGGTGTAGAGATCGGCGCCGTCGCGCTCGAAGCGCGGGTCATCCTCCACCTCGAAGGCCACGAGGATGTCTCCACGCGGACCGCCGAGCGGGCCGACGCTTCCCTGGCCGCGCAGCATCAGGTACTGCCCCGTCGCGACGCCAGCGGGTATCGGAACGGTGATGGTGTGCTCGGCCCGCGTGCGACCCTCGCCCTTGCACTTCTTGCAGGGAATCTCGATGGTCTTTCCCTGGCCCGCGCAGGTGGGGCACGGCGCGACGCTCACGAACTGGCCGAAGAAGGAACGCTGCGCGCGGCGAACTTCGCCGCTCCCGGCGCACGTGGAGCATCGCTGCGGCTTCGTGCCCGGCTCGGCGCCCGTACCTTCACAGCGCTCGCACGGATCGAGGAGCTTCACGACGATCTTCTTCTCCACTCCCATCATCACTTCCGGGAGCGTGAGCGGCATCGTGATCTTGACGTCGGCACCGGAGCGCTGATTGCCGCGCGATCCGCCCCCGAACATCTCCTCGAATCCGCCAAAGCCTCCGAAGTCGCGCATGAAGATGCCGAGCGCTTCGGACAGGTCCACGTGGTGCATGCCCGCATTTCCGCGACCGCGCAGCCCCTCCTCGCCGTACCGATCGTAAACCGCGCGCTTGTTGCCATCGCGCAGGACATCATACGCCTCGGTGATCAGCTTGAAGCGCTCTTCCGCCTCCTTTGATCCGCCGTTGCGATCGGGGTGATACTGCATCGCGAGCTTGCGATACGCCTTCTTGATCTCGTCATCCGAGGCGTTTCGCTGGATCTCGAGAATGTCGTAAAAATCGGCCATTGTGCTGGAGCTGAGGTGCGAAGTGTCAGTCGAGCAGATCGGAGATCAGATTCGACGTGTGTGTGACGAGCGTGACGATCTTCTCGTACGGCATGCGCGTCGGACCGATCACTCCGATCACGCCCGACAGCGAGCCTGAGTGATACTCGGCGGTGACGACGGTGAAGTCGGAAAAGCTCGGATCGAGATGCTCGTTCCCAATCGTGATCGATATTCCAGCAGAGCTCTTGTGCGTGCGAAGCAGCTGTCCCAGCGCCTCGGGGCGATCCGTGAGCGCGAGCAGCTTCCTGAGATTCCCACCGCTCGCAAACTCCGGCTGCTCGGCGAGCAGTGACGTCTGCCCCAGCAACACGGGTGACGCACTCAACGGCCGCAAAGCATCGAATATCTGATCGCCCTCCTGCAGGAAGATGTTCAGCAGCTCGTCGACCTCCTGGCCGGTGCCGCTGTCGCGCAGCCGCTCCGCCAGGTCTCGGCGGATCTCGCCGAGGGTGAGCCCCGAGAGCCGCTCGTTCAGCACGCGCGAAACCTCCGCGAGCACCTTCTCCGCGATCTCGCCGGGCACCTCCACGAACACGCTCTGCGCCGCACCACCGGCAAGTCGCATCACGAGCAACAGCCGCTCGGCGGACATGCGAATCAGATCCAGATGCTGGAGCGTCGCCTCCTCGAGGCGTGGTCCGAGCGCAACGCCGAGCTCCTGCGTGAGAATGCCGAGCACCTGCGCGGCCCGACGAAGAATGGCCTCGATGGCTGTGCCCGTTCCGGAAAGCTCGTCGTAGAGCCGCCCGCGCTCGACGTCGTTGATCGGCGTCACGCGCATGAGCGAGTCGACATAGACGCGATACGCCATGTCCGTCGGGATCCGCCCCGCCGACGTGTGCGGGTGGATGAGAAATCCCTTCTCCTCCAGATCGCTCATCGTGTTGCGAATCGTGGCAGGCGACACGCCGAGGCCGAACTGGCGCGCGATCATGCGCGAGCCAGCGGGCTCTGCCGTTTCCACGTAGGACTGGATGACGGCTTCCAGGACCCGGCGTTCACGTTCGTTGAGCTGATGCGCCATAAGTGTAAATCTACTAACGACTTCCAGCGTGGGTCAAGTCTACCGCGAGCGCGTCGAGGCGCAGCCAGCCAAGCGCGGTGAGCTGCAGTCGATCATTCACAATCCGCGCCCATCCAGCGTCGCGCCAACGCGCTGTGCTCGCCCGAATTTCATCAGTCAGGACGAGACCATCGATGCAACGCAACCCCGTGTACGTGCGTTCCGCTGCCGAGTCTGCCGGCGTGAGGAGCTCCTCGTCTTCCGTGGGATCGAGCCCGGCACGCACGCGGCGCAGCCACTCCGCATAGGGAGCAACGTTCCAGCTTCGACGTGCGCCATCGAATCGGTGCGCGGCGGGTCCGATCGCCGCGCACGGCACGTGGCGCCAGTAACTCGAATTGTGGCGCGCCCGGGCGCCGGACAGCGCGTAGTTCGACACCTCGTAGTGCTCGAAGCCCCGTGCCTCGAGCAGCGCGTGCGCGAGCAGGAAATCGCGCTCGTAGCGGGTATCCGGGCTCTCCGTGAGCTCGCCCCGGTCACGCCAGTGTCCGAGCGGCGTGTGCGGCTCGACCGTGAGGCCGTAGAGCGAGATGTGGTCCGGACGCAGCGCGAGCGCGCGCTCGAGATCCTCTTCCCAATCCCGCGGCACGTTTTCCGGGAGTGCGAAGATGAGATCGATCGAGAGTTGCGCGATTCCCGCGTCGCGCAGATGCGAGACGGCCTCGCCGATCTGATTGGCGCTATGCGTGCGACGCATCCACGCGAGCGCGGGAGGCGAAAACGACTGCGCACCGAGCGAGACGCGATTCACTCCCGCATCGCGCCAGCGCCCGGCATTCCCGGGCGAGACATCGTCCGGGTTCGCCTCGAGCGTCACCTCCGCCGCATCGCTCCAGCGCGCGTGCTCGCGAATGGTCGAGAGGAGCTCCGATATCCCCTCCCCTCCGAGCCTCGAAGGCGTGCCGCCGCCCAGATACAGGGTGTCGAGCTCCATGGGCGGAGCGGTACGAGCGCGCAGGGCGAGCTCGCGCCGAATGCCATCGATGTAATCCGTCACCGGCACATCGCGCCTCACCGCGATGGAGAAATCGCAGTAGGCGCAGCGCCGTGCGCAGAACGGGACGTGCACGTACAGGTGGCGAGGAGGCACGAGAAAAGATAACGCGATCGATCGAGCGACCGCGGCCACTCAGCGCACGGTCGCCCGCGCCACCCCGCCTCGGCGACGGATCTCGCCGGTGAGCGCGCACTCGATCGCGCCGGAGAGCTCGAGCGCCGAGACGGCGGCGAGGCACCGGCGCGCCGGCAGAGACGCGCGGGCCGCGAGCGCATCAAGATCCGCCGCCGGAGACTCGAGCGCCTGCCAGACAGCGCACTGCGTGAGGTCCGTGAGCGCCGGAGGATCGCTGCCGGGGCGCGCGAGTGCGGCGGGAGCCGTCGCGCCGACGAGCGCGAGCGCGTCGGCGATCTCCGCGATCACGATCGCACCGTCGCGCAGCAGCGTGTTGGATCCCGCGCTCTGCGGGACGTCAATCGGCCCGGGAACGGCTGCGATGATCCTGTTCAGCTCGAGCCCATGCGTCGCGGTGATCAGCGCGCCGCTGCGGTGCGGCGCCTCGACCACGATCACGGCCTGCGCGAGCGCGGCGATGATGCGGTTGCGCTTCGGAAAGGAGCCTCCGCTCGCGCGGTCTCCCGGGAGCTCCTCGGACAGGAGCAGACCACGCGTCGCGATCTCCGCATGCAGTGCACGATGCGCCGCGGGATATGCCACGTCGACGCCGGTGCCCAGCACCGCGACGGTGCTGCCGCCCGCCGCGAGCGCCGCGCGATGCGCCGCGCCATCGATGCCCCGTGCCATGCCGCTGATGACCGTCACGCCCGCGCGCGCGAGCGCGCCCGCGATCTCGAAGGTCACGCGCTCGCCGTAGCTCGTTGCGCGGCGCGTGCCGACGATCGCGACGCACGGCCCGCGCAGACACGCGAGCGAGCCGATCGCGAACAGCATCGGCGGCGGATCCGGAAGCTCGGCGAGTGACTCCGGGTAGTCGGCCTCCCCGTTCGCGATGATCCGCGCGCCGGCGTGCGCCGCTCGCTCCAGCGCGCCTTCGGCGAGCGCGCTCGCCGCATCACGCTCCACGGATGGGCGCACGGCATCCCATGCCTGCGACGGTGAGCCAAACGTTGCGATCAGATCCCTGAAGCGCACCGCGCCGACTCCCGGAAGGAGCGACAGCGCGAGCGCGGCGTGCCGCGAGCGCTCGCTAGGGGAGAACGGCGTTGGCCGCCTGCACCTGCGCCGCCTTTCGAAGCTCGAGCAGCTTCCTCCAGAAGGCACCGAGCAGTTCGTCGAGTCCCATGCGACCGGCGGCGCTGATCGGGAACACACCGAATGCGTCCGGCGCATTGATGGGAGGCGGCTCGAGCTCGCCGAGCAGATCCATCTTGGTGAAGACCACGCAGTGCGGCGTTTCGGCGAGCTGCGCGGAATAGCTGCGAACCTCGGAGCGCAGGCCGTCGTACTCCGCCTGCCAATCCATGGAGTCCACGGGAATCAGAAAGGCGAGAATGCGCGTGCGCTCGATGTGTCGCAGAAACTGCAGCCCGAGTCCCTTTCCCTCGTGCGCGCCTTCGATGATCCCGGGAATGTCCGCCACCACGAACGAGCGATGGTCGCTGAGCGGAACGACCCCGAGATTCGGAGAGAGCGTGGTGAACGGATAGTCCGCGATTTTCGGATGTGCCGCCGAGATCACCGAAAGCAGGGTGGATTTGCCGGCGTTGGGCTGCCCCACGAGCCCCACGTCCGCGATGAGCTTGAGCACCAGCTCCACCGTGCGCGAAACCCCCTCCTCGCCAGGCTGCCACTCGCGCGGCGATTGGTGCGTTGGCGTGGCGAAGAACGCGTTTCCCTTTCCTCCGCGACCGCCCTTCGCGACCAGGATCTGATCGCCATCCTCGAGCACTTCGCCGAGAATCTCGCCCGTGTCCAGATCACGCACGATCGTTCCGGGCGGCACCGGAAGCACGATGTCGGCGCCGGAGCGACCGGTCTTGTTGTTTCCGGACCCGTGATCCCCGCGCTCTGCGGCCCACTTGTCGCGATAGGTATAGTCGAGCAGCGTGGCCAGATTGTAGTCGCCGCGAACGTACACGTCGCCGCCGCGTCCTCCGTCACCACCGTCAGGCCCGCCGAGCGGGATGTACTTCTCGCGGCGGAACGACGAGATGCCTGAACCGCCATCTCCTCCACTCACCTTGATCTGAACGCGATCGATGAAGGACGTCATGCGCGGCGCACCCGCGCCCAGAGCAGCGCGTAGCGATGGCTGGACTCCGGCCCGATCCGCGGCGACACGATGCGAAGCGTATCGTCCACCTCACCCGGCGTGGCACCCGCGTTGATCGCGCCGTGCAGGTGCGAGTGCAGCTGCCGATCCTGCTCGAGCGCGGCGCACGCCGCCACGATGCACAGCTCCCGGCGCTTCAGATCCAGCCCCGGACGCCCCAGCACTCGGCCGTACAGATCGATCATCCACGTGTCGAGCGCTGGATGGAGACTCCGGATGTTCGCGCGCAGGCGCTTGTAGAGATTCCCGTATACCTGCTCGCACGTCTGTTCACCGCGCGATCTCCAGAGCGCGCCGAGCCACTCTTCGAAGTCCGCCGTTTCGGCGACGCGATTCGATGCACGCCGCCAGAGGCGCATGCCGTTGAGCGTGCGAGGAAAACCCGCGAACAGATACGTTTGCAGCACCAGCTCCTCCACCCAGTGTGGATCGATGGCCGATCGAGCCGCGCTCTCGAGCGAGGCGCGCATCTCGGTCTCGGTTCCCGCCGCGAGCACGGCGGCGAGATCCACGAGCTGGGCGGTTGGCGCGTCGAGCGTGCCGTAAGCTGATTCCGTTTCGGAGACAGACGTCATCGTGGTGTCGCGAAGTGTATCAAAAAGGGAGCGGCTCAAAGTGCGACGCGAACTTCGCCGACCAGCTCATTGCGTGTGTTGAGAATCGGCGTGTGGGCAAATGCGGCAAGTCGTGGCGGAAGCTCGTCCGGCAGGACGCGAAGGAGCTGCAGGAGCTTCAGGAGCGCCGGGTGCTGAGCTCGCGCCGCTCCGTCCTCCACCTTGATCGCGACCGCGATTCGCTCCGCAGGTATGCTAATCGCGTGCACCCCTTCCGCGCCGATCTTGCTGATGAGACGTCCGCCCGTTTCCTCCACCAATACCGTGTCGAACCGGTCGGTTCCCCCAAAAAGAAATGGATGCGCTGCGATCGCCTCGAGGATGCGGGCCGGCACCTCATCGCCGCGATCCGCGGCGGCGCCGAGGCGCGCGAACGCGAGCGCCAGCGCCTCGAGGGGCAGTCCGACCGCCACGACGCCGCACCCGTCCACCATGAGGCGCATGTCATCTCTCGGGCTCCCGCTCCACTTCGCGATCTGCGCGAGCGCGCGGTCCTGCACCTCGTGCCCCAGCCGTTCGTAGCCGAGCGTCGACCAGGACTGCGCGCGGGCGAAGGCGAGCATGCCGGCGTGTTTCCCCGAGCAGTTGTTGTGCAGCCGCGTGGGCGCCAGCCCCGCCTGCTGCATGAGACGCACGCCGCGGCGCGTAAGTGGCTCGTGCGCACCGCACGCGAGGTCGCCCTCCTCAAGGCCGATCGACTCGAGCATTCGCGCCGCCAGCGCGACGTGCTCCGGCTCGCCGCCGTGCGATGCGCACGCGAGCGCGAGCTCCTCGCTTCCCCAGCCGCACCCATCGAAGCCGCCCGATTCGACGAACGAGAAAAGCTGAAAGGGCTTGGCGCAGGAACGCCAGACGGTGGGAAGCGACGGGTCGCCTGCGCTGCCGAGCACTTCCCCATCGGCGCTGCTGACGACTGCGTGCACGTGGTGCCGCGATTCGATCGTGTCGCCGCGCATGGCGACGACATCGAGGTCAAAGTGATTCGCTGACAGCCGCTCCTCCCGAAGACGCCGCGGCCTTCGTGACCGCGACCAGTATTCCCAGCAGCACGATCGCTCCACCCACCAGCGTTCTCGCGGACGGCAGCTCGCGAATGCCCGGCAGAATCGCTGCGAGCACGGTGGCGCCCACCGGCTCGCCGAGCACTGCGAGATTGACGACGAACGCCGGCGCGAACTTGAGCGCCCAATTCATTCCCGTGTGTCCGAGCAGCATCGGTCCGACCGCGAGCGCAGCAAAGATCGCGAGCTCGCGAGGCGGCTGGTGCAGCAGTGGCAGGTGCGATGCAGTGGAGATCACGAGCAGCGTGAGAAAGCACACGCCATAGACGATTCCCACGTACGGCCAGAGATCCAGCTGCTGCCGCACACGCCGTCCCGTAAGGTAATAGACGGCCGCGGCGACCCCACCGCCCAGCGCGAGCATGTCTCCGAGAAAGGCGTTGCGCGTGTGCGAGCCGGGCGCACCGCCCCAATCCGCGGACCCGAGGATGGCGGCGCCGATCACCGCGAGCGCGATGCCGATCCACTGCCGCGCCGACGGAGCCTCGCGGAGCCACACCGCGGATGCGCCGGCCACGAGCACGGGCTGGAGATCGACGAGCACCGTGGATGCCGCGATGGTGGTGAGCGCGATCGAGGCGTTCCAGGCCCAGAAGTGCAGCGCGAGCAGCACCCCGGCGCCGGCGGCGAGCACGAGCCCCGTGCGGTCGAGCGTGCGCCACTGCCGCCAGCCGCCCGTGATCGCCAGCGCGATGCCGACGATGATCAGCGAAAAGAAGAGTCGCCAGGTCGCGATCACGACCGCATGCGCGTGCGAGAGGCGAATGAGCGGCGCGGCGAACGAGATGCCGATCACCGACAACGCCAGTACACTCAGGATGATTCGATTCGATGGACGCATGAGGTGCCGAGAGCTTACCGACAACGCACGCGATACGACAGAGCCGGCGGTGGGGAGAGGCGATGTGCGAGCTGCCACCGCGTCCTTCTTGCACAACCCGGACGATGGAATGATACGGCTTTGCCTTCTCCGTTCGATCCGTTCCATCCGTTCGATCCGTCTGTAGTTCCAATTCAACGAAGCCGGCCCGAGCGGCGGTTGCCGTTGGGGTCGAGAGCCGCGCGATTCAAGGCGTCAACGACTGAGATACGGATTGAACGGACTTAACGGATCGACTCGGTGCGCGGCCCGCGATCTTGCCAGGATTGTGCTCACGTCAACCGCACTCTCTGGCTTCAAAAGACCTTCACCATCCCCTTCGTGTACTTCCGGGGGTTCTTGCGAACGTCCTCGAGAATCGCGCTGAGATCCGACAACGATTTGTTCAGCTTGTCGTAGAGCGCCGGATCGTTGATGATGCGACCCGCCGTTCCGTTCTGCGACGAGAGCGCACGCAGCAGCGAGTCCGCCTGTGAGGTGACCGCCACCATGTGCGTGTAGAGCGTGTCGTCCGTGAGCAGGCGGCCCACGCTGCTGTGCGGCGAGTGCAGCTGCGCGAGCACCGTGTCGAGCTGCGCGGTCACGTCGACGAGGTGGTTGTAGAGCGCCGGATCATCGACCATGCGGCCGAACGTGCCGTTGGGCCGATCGAGGCGGGCCAGCACGCCGTTCATGTGCGTGAGCGTGCCATTCAGCTGATCGTAGAGCGTGCGGCTGTTGATCAACTGGCCCATGGTGCCGTCGCCGTGCGCGATGCCCCCGGTGATCGAGCGAAGATCGTGCGTGAGCTGCACGACATCCGTGAGCGCGCCGTTTGCCTGCGTCAACATCGCCTCGTAGTCCAGTGATGGAAGGCTCTGGATCGTGTCGCCCGGCGGCAGGATGCCGAAGCGAGGGGTGCCCGGCGAGATGTCGAGCACCTTGTCGCCCAGCAGGCCGAGCGACTTGAGCTTGATGCGCGAATCCTCACGAATGAGGTTGCGCAGCCGCACTTCCACCTCGAGCGTGACGCGAAGATTGCGCATCGTATCGCCCGACGGAGGCAGGAAGTCGATCTGCTTCACGTTGCCGGCGAGCTGCCCGGCCAGCGTCACCGTGCCTCCCTTCTGCAATCCGTTCGAGTTCGAGAGGAACGTGACGAGCGTGTAGCGTTTCGTGAAGAGATCCGCAGCCTCGCCGAGCTTGACGACCGCAATGGTGAGGATCGCGATGGCGGCGAGAATGAGTCCACCGACCTTCAGCTGATCCCACGTGATGAACGTCGAACGTTTCATAGCCGACTCACACGCCTCCGAGGAAGTCTTGCACGTAGCGGTCCTGGCTCGCCGTCATGTCCTCCGGCGAGCCAAAAAAAACGATGTGCCTCTCTGCGAGAAGCGCGATCTTCGTGGCCATGCGGAAGGCCGAGCGAATGTCGTGCGACACGACGACGCTCGTGACCTTGAGCTCGCGCTGGAGCTTCATGATCAGGCGCGTGATCGTGCCCGTCGTGAGCGGATCGAGTCCCGATGTCGGCTCGTCGTAGAGCATGATCGCGGGATTCGCGGCCATGCCGCGCGCGATTCCCACGCGCTTCTTCATGCCGCCCGAGAGCTCCGCCGGCAGCTGGCCCATGACGCGGTCGGGATCGAGGTCGACGAACTCGAGCTTCTCCCGCACGCGCGCCTCGATCTCGTTGTCGGTGAGCTGCGTGTGCTCGCGCAGCGGAAACGCGACGTTCTCGAACACCGACATCGAATCGAACAGCGCGGCTCCCTGAAAGACCATCCCCATCTTCTGGCGAATGATGAGCGCCTCTTCGTACGTGACGTCGTTGATCACTTCACCATCGACGATGACACGCCCGGAGTCGGG
>Ga0070714_100002428_pt1 | contig 13727 bp, 11 predicted proteins | sample LARL83metaG_FD_65450 | JGI IMG/M metagenome (GOLD analysis project Ga0070714, IMG submission 65450) | Corn, switchgrass and miscanthus rhizosphere microbial communities from Kellogg Biological Station, Michigan, USA - LAR L8-3 metaG | ecosystem: Host-associated > Plants > Roots > Rhizosphere ...
TCACCCGGCCCCACGGCATCTCGATCGAGAAGAACGCCGAGTACGTGGGGTCAAGCACCCCGGCCGGGCACCCCACGTCGCTCGATGTCACGGGGAGCCAGGTGGCCCAGCCCGGCCAGCAGTGCGAGTGGGCGGGAGGCTCCAATGACACCGGCACGTTTCAGTGCGGCGACGACCACCCCAAGCTCTTCTACGACAAGGTCCTGCAGATCAGCCTGTCGGGGAAGACGCTCATCTTCAAGGTGCCGGCGTTTGTCGTCTACAACCCGCTCCTGCGCGGCAAGACGTCCATCCCGTCGCTGAAGACGACGGGGTGCCTGAGCATCGGCGACTCCCCGGGCCAGTACTCGCCAGGTCCCGACATCGCCGTGCGCATCCCCGTCAAGGCCGCGACCCTGCTGCACCTCAAGAAGGGCCACTACTTCCGCGTCAACACCCACCTGGGGCACTACACGGTGGTGGGCGACCAGACCGGCAAGAGCTGCCTGCTGGTCACCAAGGGACCCCACGATTCATGCACCGTGAAGCAGGACAGCTACACGGGCGAGGTCTTGGTCAAGCGGGTTCAGTAACGGGCGCCGGCGCGGCGCGCCCGTCGTCGGCGACGATCCGTGGGCTGTCGGCGATGATCCCGCGCCGGCGCAGCGAGCTGAACAGCGGCTCGTCGTCGGCAAAGGCGACGAGCGTGGCCACGTCCGGTCGCAGGCGGATGGTGAGGGCCGACGGGTCCGCGGCCGCGAGCTGGCCGTCGATCTCCAGGCGAGCGCCGCCCATTCCCGCGGTCACCTCCAGCGCCAGCTCGGACCGTGCCCCGAGCACCAGCGCCTGCTTGGACCCGCCGTGGGTGGACAGGGGCGTGAGCAGGTAGGCATCGGTGCCCGGAGTCAGCAGCGGCCCGCCGGCCGCGAGCGAGTACGCGGAGGAGCCCAGGACGGTGGAGACGATGCACCCGTCGCCGGCCAGGCGGTTGTAGAGCACCCCGTCGACCGAGGCGGTCACGCGCACCTGGCCGATCCCGTTGCGCACGATGCCGAGGTCGTTGAGGGCGAACAGGTCGGGCCCGTCCGGGCGCGCCACGCCAAGCGCGGGCAGGACGCGCGGCGTCCAGTCACCGGCGCCGAACCGGTCCAGGGCAACGCGGAGCGCGCTCGCGGTGACCGCGGTGAGCACGCCCAGGCTGCCGCAGGAGACGCCCAGGACCGGGAGCTCGGCGGCCACGGCCGCGCGGATGGCGGCCAGCATCGTCCCGTCGCCGCCGATCGAGACGATGAGATCGCAGGCGCCCACCTCCCCTGGGTGGGCGACGACGCGGTGCTGCCCGGGCACCTCGACCTGGACGACGTCGGCGCCGCGGTCCTGCGCCCACGTCCGCAGCCGATCCAGCGGAGCGTCGATGTTGCGCGACGGATGCACGACGACGCCGATGCAGCCGATGCGGCGCTGCGGCTCAGTCACGGACACAGGCGTAGCGGAGGAACAGCGTCCCGTCCTGCTCCAACGCGCAGACCAGCCGAAGGTCGGCCAGCTCGTCCAGGGGCCGGCCGGTGGTCACTCCCACCTCGTCGCCGCCGACCAGCTTGGGCGCGAGGGTCAGGAACAGCTCATCGACGAGATCATCCAGAAGCAGCGCGCTGAACAGGCTCGGGCCGCCCTCGCACAGCACGGAGCGCACGTCGTGGTCGGTGCGCAGCGAGCTCATCACCTGGTGCAGGCCGGCGTCGCCGTCCGAGAGCTCGTGGAAGGTCACGGCGGCAGCGGTGTCGGGCACGTCGGTGCCCGCCGGAGCGTAGACGGCGACGTGCGAGTCGGGGTCGGCGAAGAGGGGGATCTCGAACGGGATGGTGCCGCTGCGGCTGATGACGACGGCCAGCGGCTGGGGCGGACGGCCGGCGCGCACGCGCAGCTGCGACAGCTCCTGGTTCTTGGCCATGGGCCCGTATTTCTCGACGAACATGGTCCGGGTTCCGGCGAGCACGGCGTCGACCTCGGTGCGGAGCAGGTGAAACGCGGCGCGATCGCCGGGGCTGCCCAGCGGAGCGGTGCGACCGTCGGCGGCGGCCTTGCCGTCGGCGCTGGCGATGAAGTTGGCGATGACATAGGGCCGGCCGGCCGGCGCGAGCTCGCTGAGGCCAAGGCCGGTGTAGAAGGTCTCGGGCGGCGCGGGGAGACCGGGCGGGATGGCGGGCTGAAACTCCATTGCGTGCCAAGGGTAGTGAGGGACCGCCGCTGCCTATGCTGGGCGGGTGGCCGACCTGCGCGTGGCGATCATCGGATATGGCCTCGCCGGACGCGTGTTTCACGCGCCGCTGATCGCGGCCACCCGCGGGCTGACGCTGACCAGCGTCGTCACGGCCAAGCCCGAGCGCCAGGCGGAGGTGAGCCGCGATCACCCCGGGGCGCGGACGCTCAGCAGCGCGGACCGGCTGTGGGAGCGCGATGACCATGACCTGGTGGTCATCGCCACCCCCAACGACACCCACCTGCCGCTGGCGACGGCGGCCATCGACCACGGCCTTCCGGTGGTGGTGGACAAGCCGCTGGCGGTGACGGCGGCCCGCGGCGAGCAACTCGTGCGGCGCGCCCAGCGCGCCGGCGTGCTGCTCACGGTCTTTCAGAACCGCCGCTGGGACTCTGACCACCTCACCCTCCGGCGCCTGCTGGAGGGCGGTCACCTGGGTGACGTCATCCGCTACGAGTCGCGCTTCGAGCGCTGGCGGCCGTCGCCCGAGCCGGGCTCGTGGCGCGAGAGCCTGCCCGCCGACCAGGGCGGCGGTCTGTTGCTGGACCTCGGCAGCCACCTCGTCGACCAGGCGCTGACGCTGTTCGGCCCCGTCACCCATGTCTACGGCGAGGTCGACGCGCGTCGCGCGCTGCCGAGCGAGGACGACGTGTTCATCGCGCTGCGCCACGCGTCGGGCACGATCAGCCACCTGCGCGCCTCTGCCGTGACCGGCGCGCCGGGCCCGCGGCTGCGGGTCCTCGGCTCAGAGGCGGCCTTCGTGCTCACGCGGCTGGACTCCCAGGAGGACCGGCTCCGCGCCAGCGCGCGGCCCGACACCGTTGAGGACTGGGGCGTCGAGCCCGAGGCGCATCGCGGCCGGCTGGTCACCGGCGACGCCAGCGTTCCGGTTCCCGGGGAGCGCGGTGACTGGGCGCGGTTCTACACGCTGCTGGCGGCGGCGCTGCGCAACGGCGGCCCACCTCCGGTCGATCCGTCCGACGCGGTGGCGGCGCTGCGGGTGCTGGAGCGGGCACGCGAGAGCGCGGCCACGCAGACGACGATCGCCGTCGGGGACACACCATGAAGATCCGCTTCGCCGTGGGCCCCCAGGCGTCGCTCACCCCCGGCAGCATGACGGCCTTTGCCGAAGCAATCGAGGACAGCGGCTTTGACGGCATCTGGCTCTCGGACCTCCCCGTGGCCCCGGTGCTCGACCCGCTGCTGGGTCTCGCGCTGGCCGCGGGCCGCACGCGGGGGTTGCGCCTGGGGGCGAACGTGGTGCCGCTCGGACGCAACCCGTTTCTCCTGGCCAAGCAGCTGGCACAGCTCGACCAGCTGTCCGGTGGCCGGCTGCTGTTGAGCTTCGTCACCGGCCTGGGGCAGCCTGGCGAGCGCGAGGCGCTCGGCCTCGACGGGGCCGCTCGGGGCGCGGTCCTGGAGGAGGTGCTGGAGCTGCTGCGGGCATGGTGGACGGGCGAGACGGTCACGCACCGCTCCGAGCGCTGGTCGTTCACCGAGCTGGCGAGCCCCGGCCGGCCGGTCCAGGAGCCACTGGAAGTGTGGCTGGGCGGGCGCGGCCCGCGGGCGCTTGACCGTGTCGGCCGTGTGGCCGATGGGTGGCTGGGCGCGCAGCTCACTCCCGACGAGACCGCGATCGCGCGCCGCCGCATCCTCGAGGCGGCCGACCGCGCGGGGCGCGAGGTCGACCTCGAGCATTTCGGGCTCAGCATCCCCTACGCCCACGCCGAGCCGCCGGCCGAGGTGCTGCGTTCGGTGGCGGCGCGCCGCGACGACATCGACCCGCGCGAGCTGGTCCCGGCCGGAGCTTCGGCACTGCGGGCCTTCGTCGCCGGCTGCATCGACTCCGGGCTCTCGAAGTTCGTGCTGCGCCCCACGCAGCCCGTCGCGTCGTGGGCCGAGGAGGCGGCCTGGCTGGCCGAGGCGATCCTGGATCTCCAGACGTGAAGCTGCCGAGCCGCCATCGGCGACCGGGAGGCAGGGGGACTAGCGCGGCCGCGTCGCGGTGAGCAGCCGGGTGGTGGCCGCGGCATCCGCGGGACGGCCCAGCAGGAAGCCCTGACCCATGTCGCACCCCGCGGCCTCGAGCAGCTCGTGCTGCTGGGGCGTCTCGATGCCCTCGGTCACGGTGAGCAGGCCGAGGTGGCGCCCCAGCCCGATCATGCCCGCCAGCAGGCCGGTGGCCTTGCCCGCGCCCGGCCCGGCGGCCTGGAGGAAGGGCCGGGCGATCTTGAGGATGTCGATGGGGAGCTGGGACAGGCTGAGCAGCGACGAGTAGCCGGTGCCGAAGTCATCGAGCGCGATGCGCACGCCCAGCTCCTTGACCTCGTGCAGAGCGGCCAGCGCCTCGGGCGCGTCCTGAAGCGCTCCGCTTTCGGTGACCTCCAAGATGAGAGCGGAGGGCGGGAAGGCCCCAGCGATCGCCTCCTCGAGCGACGCCGCGAACCCCGGCTGGGAGAGGTCGCGCATGGAGGCGTTGAAGGTCACCGCCAGCGGCGACTGGCGCCACCACTTGGCGAGCTGGCGGCAGGCCTGGTGGCGCACCCAGCGGTCGATCTCCACGATCAGGCCGGTCTCCTCGGCCACCGGGATGAACTCCAGCGGGGGGATGAGGCCTCGGATGGGGTGGCGCCAGCGCACGAGGCTCTCGACGGCGGCGATCGAGTCGGTGCGCAGGTGCACGAGCGGCTGGTAGTGCAGCTCGAACTCCTCGCGCTCCACCGCGCGGCGCAGCTCGGCGTCCAGACCCAGCCGCGACACCAGCGCGGCGTGCATGCGCGGCTCGAAGCGTGCGTAGCGCCCGGTGCCGGCGCGCTTGGCCTGGTACATGGCCACGTCGGCGTTGCGCAGCAGGGTCTCGGCCGGCTGGCGGCCGCTGGCGATGCCCACGCTCACGCCCACGAACACCTCGTGGCCTTCGACCTCGAAGCGGCCCTTAAGGGCCCGGACGATACGTTCGGCGACGGCCTCGGCGTCCGAGCGCCCGTCGAGCAGCACGGCGAACTCGTCGCCGCCGAGGCGGGCACACATGTCCCCGTCGCGCAGGCAGTCGCGCAGGCGGTCGGCGACCGAGATGAGAAGCTGGTCGCCGACGAGATGACCCAATGAGTCGTTGACGAGCTTGAAGCGATCGAGGTCCAGGAAGAGAACGGTGGCGTCGGTGCCCTCGCGGTTGGCGCGGGCGAGCCGGTGCTCGAGCCGATCCAGCAGCTGCGTGCGGTTGCCCAGGCCGGTGAGCGGATCGGTGAGGGCGCCGAGGGCGCCGTGGTGGGCGCGGGCGACGGCGAGCGCCACCTCGACGTGCTCGCCGTAGGCCGACATCGTCTTGCGATCGTGCTTGCTCCAGCGGCGGCCCTGGCCCGTGCCGACGACCAGCGCGCCGATCACCTCGCCGCGCTCGCTGATGGGGACGCCGATGCCGGCGCGCGTCCCGGGCGGGGCCATGCGCGATCCGGTGTCCTCCGGCCCCTGGTCCTCCACGGCCAGGGGCCTGCCGGTCGAGATCACCCGCCCGCTGAGCCCCTCCGTGATCGGGGCGCGGCGACGCGCCGGATCCGAGCCGCCCACGGCCGAGTGGAAGGCGACGGCCACCATCCAGTCCGGGTCGGCCTGGTCGACGAAGCGCAGCACCCCGCTCTCACCGCCGAGCAGCCGCAGGGCTCCGTCGAGCACCGCCTGGTAGATGAACTTGGGCGCAGCCTGCTCCGAGACGAGCGCGTGGACACGGGAGACCGCATCGACGAACTGCGCGTGAAGATGGACGCCGGCGGTGGGCGCCTGGCCTGATCGGACTCGGGACATGCTCCGTGGGTAATCGGACCCGTGGGAGAACGTCTGAAGTCGTGTTTATGTCACCCAACAGACCGACGATGCCGGCACCCCGGGCGAGGGTCGCCGCCCGACCACCGCGGGCGGTTCGTCCATGAGCAGATCAGGGCGCTCAGCCGGGGATGTGCTGGTCGGGCCGGGGCCGGCAGCCGGCGCCCGGGAGCGTGCTGCCCGGCGCCAGGCACGCGATCTTGATCGCCGGGCTCTTGCGGGCCACGACGGTGAAGCTGTAGTACTTGCCGATGTAGCTGGGGTGCGTGATGAGGATCGTCAGCTGCGCGCCGGGCGCCAGACGGCGCCCGCTGAAGTACTTGGTGAGGAAGAAGTTGTTGGGCGGGCAGCTGAGCGCTGGGACGCTCGGGGAGCAGATCTTGGGGCGGAGCACCGGGAAGTCCTCGGAGCGGAAGGGGCAACCCTTGCCCCGGCAGCCCACGACGACGTCGCTGCCCTCGTAGAGCCCGCTCACGGTCAGCGCGAGGATGCTGGTGTAGGTGGGGGTGAACCGGAATGTCCAGTTCGTGCGCGCCGTGATGTCGCCCTTGACCGGGATCGCTGTGACGGTGAGATCCGAGCTCGGCGAGGTGGACGCGGTGTAGGTGGCGTCACCGCCGTAGCGCGCGGAGATGGGGTGGCGCCCCGTGTCCCAGAAGGTCACCGCGCAGGTCGCGCTGAGCTTGTTGAGCTTCAGGGAGCGGCAGTTGTCGATCGGCTTGCCGTGGTCCGAGAAGGTGACGGTCCCGCTGGGCGCCGCTGCGCCCGCCGGTGGAGTCTGAGCCGAGACCGTCGCCGTCATCGTGGTGCGCCGGCCCTGGCGGATCTCCTTCGGCAGACGCAGGCCGACCGAGGTCTGGGTGGCGCCCGCCGCGGGCGCCTGGTGCGGCGTGGCGGCGACGGCGATGGCCACGCCAACGGCGATTGCGAGACCCGTTGCAACGAAAAAGCGGAGTGCGCGCCTGCGCGGCGAACTAGTGGCCTGTGTCCGGCTCCCACGACGCGGAAAGCCCGCAAAACCGCGGGTTCTAGAATCCTCAGACCGCTGCATGACCGCCCATGATGTACGGCTCTAGGCCCAATTCAACGCCCGCGGACGCCGGCTCTCTGGCCCAGATCGATGCCAATGACGCGTTCGACATGGGAATCCAATTCGAACAGCGTGACGATTTGCCTGCCGCAGAGGAGGCATATCGTGTGGCCGACCTGCGGGGCCACGCCGCCGCGGCGGTGAGCCTGGGGGTGCTCCTGGAGGAGCGCGACGACATGGCCGGCGCCGAGCAGGCCTTCCGCCGCGCCGATGAGCGCGGCGACGCGACGGGCGCGTTCCACCTTGCCTGGCTGCTGCAGGAGGGGGGCGATCTGGATGGCGCCGAGGATGCCTACCGGCGCGCCGAGCTGCGCGGGCATCCCGCGGCGCACGCGAACCTGCGGATGATGCTGGGCGAGCGCGGCAACGGACACGCCCACGACGAGGCCGGTGGGGACGACCGCGAGCACGTCAACGGGAACGGTCCCACCAACGGCGCGGCGCCCGCTGCGCCGGCGCCTCCGCCGATGGCCACCGAGCTTCCGTGGGAGTCCCCGCCCCCCGGCGCTCCGGCTGCGATGGCAGCGCCACCGCCTGGGCCGGTGCCGGTGGTGGCGCCCGCACGGCTGATCGAGCCACCGGAGTTCGAGCCGGTCCCCGAGCCTGTCGCCGAGCCACAGCTTCCCGATGTCGAGCCCGAGCTCACCGAGGAGGAGCCGGAGCTCGCCGAGCCGGAGGTTCCCGAGGACGAGGCGGAGCTAGCCGAGCCGGAGGTTCCCGAGGACGAGCCCGAGCTCCGCACCGAAGCGCCGACGTACGTCGAGGGCGTCGAGCCGCTCACGACCTCCCTGGCCGCGTTCCAGCCCACCGCCGCGGAGGCGCCGCCCGAGCCGGAGCCCGACTACGAGCCCCACGGCGAGCGCGACGACGCCGATGCCCTGGCCGCCGCGGTCGCCGCGTCGGCGGCCGCCGGCCGCGCCGGAGCGGGCCGCCGCGGTCGCCGGACGCGCCGCGCCCCCGCCGGACGGCGCACCGACCCCAAGGGCCGGAGCCGCGGCGCGGCCGACGCGGGCAAGACGGGCAAGACCCGCAAGGAACGTAAGGCCGAGCGAGCGGAGTCGAAGAAGGGCAAGGCCGGCCTGATCGGGCGCATACTGGCTGTCGCGATTCCGGTGGCCGCCTTCGCGGCGGCGTTCATCCTCGGCGCAGGGACGCGACCGCACCACCCGGCGCCGTCGCACCTGGCTCCCGGCTCCGCTCAGCACGGCAGCGCGACGGTGGCCTCGATGGCCACGGTCCCCTCGCCCGCCAAGCTCGCCGTCGCGCACCACGCGGCCAAGAAGGCAAAGAGCAAGCCGGCGCACAAGCCCGCCACCGTCACCCACAGCGCCGCCACCTCCCATTCGGCGGCCAGCACGCCACCGCCGGCCTCGTCGCCTTCGATCGCCGCTCCCACTCAGTCGTCGGCACCGCCTCCGATCCACGGGTCGGGTGGCTCGTCGGTGACGACCAACGGGTCCGGCACCGCCAGCGGCAGCGGCTGAGTCAGTGAATGGTGTAGCCCAGCTGGCGCAACTGGGTGTACGCCGCGTTGAGTCCCCTCACCGCCGACGCCAGCGCCGCCTGCGCGTGGTCGTACGCCGCCACGTTCTGCTTGGCGGCCGCGTGCGCCAGGTCCCTGTAGGCGGCCGCGTTCTGACTGAGCGCGGTGACGAGCGCCTGATTGGCTGAGCTGACCTGGCCGGCGCTGATGTGGCTGGCCGCGCTGGCCGCCTGCGCGTGGGCAGTGGCCAGCGCCGACGCCGCGCGTACCCGGGTGCCGAGCTTGCTCGAGCGCAGCCCCGGACCGGCGGCGCGCCGCACGTCGTTGAGCTGGCCGAGGATCCGGTTGAGCTGAAGCGCGTACCCCGGATCGACGCCGGTCGACTGGACGTTGCCGGTCGTTGGCTTGATCGTGGCGAGCGCGCGCTCGCAAGCGCTGGTGAAGGTGGTGGTGAACGTCGGTGCCCGGCAGACCGCGGTGATCGTGCCGGCCGATGTCGGCAGCAGGTAGACCGACTCGGGCATGGTCTGGCCCTGCGGGGTCAGGTTGAGGTACCGGTAGAAGCTGGAGGGGCCGAGCGTGACCACCTGCGGCTTGGTCGTGGGCGGCACCGCGGCGGCGAGCCGGGCCGGGAGCGCGCCCGGCGTCGCGGTCTGCTGCGTCCCGATGTTGAGCGTCGAGTGTCCAGCCCGATCGGCGGCGAGCGTGACCACGTCGCCCATCGGAACCAGGGGCACGGCCGTCGGCGGGACCACGCGCCAGGTCGACGGGTAGTTGACCTGGAAGTTCGCCACCGAGGCCTGCCGGTCAAGCGGCGGTGGTGACGCCGTGGTCTTCCCGGCGCCGTAGCGCGCCAGCGCGAACCCCACCACCGCGACCGCGAGGGCCCCTGCCAAGGTGCGCGGGAGTGTTCGCATCCCGTGGCCAGGATAGAGGCGGACCTTCAGGAATCCGGCGCGTCGTCCGACAGAAAGAGTGAGGGCGCAACCACTTATGCCGTACAACCTTCACTTTTTCTGTCGAACATGAACGAAGTCATTACCTCCATTTCGATGCTCGCCGTGATGATCGGCGTGACCGGGATCGTTCCCCAGCTGGTGACGATGCTGCGCAACCGCTCGTCGAAGGGCCAGTCCAAGCTGGGCTGGACGCTCGGGTTCACCGCCAACCTGGCGCTGGCCTTCGTCAACGCCGTCGACCACGCACCGGTCCTGGCGATCGGCAACGTGCTGAGCTTCACGGGCTGCCTGACCGCGGTGTGCCTCGTCTGGCGCTTTCCCGGCGAGCCCGAGCCGGCCCCGGTCGACGAGCTGGTCACCGACATGCGCACCGGCGAGTTCGCCGCCCTGCGCGACGCCGTCATCGCCGAGCACGAGCGCCGCACCGGCGACCTGAATCTCGTCGCCGCCTGACCCGGCATCGCGTTGAACGCGCGGATCGCACACGGCGATCCAGCCACCCGTGCGATCTAGAAGTACAGCGGGTTGAACGCTGAGGTCGCGCGGTGCGGGTTGGGGTCTCGTGCGATCCAGGCGTACAGGACCCGCCTTCGGTCACGATGTCGGCATGGAGCAAGGCCGCATCGATCGCCTGGCGGCCGAGTACCGGCGGTTCTCCGTCGAGGAGACGGCCGGCCGCTCGGCGCTGTACACCGAGATCACGCGCGCGGTGGCGGAGGACCGCGAGCTTCTGGCGATCATGTGCGAGCTGGAGCCGCCCAAGCGCCAGCCCAACCTCCTGCTGGCCGCCGTCCGGCACCTCCACGGCGACTTCGCGCGCGACTGGCCGCAGTTCCGCCAGCGCTTCTTCGATCAGCGCGACGAGGCGCTGGAGATCATCCGGACGCACCGCACCCAGACCAACGAGCCGGCCCGATGTGCGCTCATCCTCCCGGTGCTGGCCTCGCTCCCCCAGCCGCTCGCCCTCATCGAGGTGGGGACGTCGGCCGGGCTGTGCCTCCTGCCCGACCGCTACGGCTATGACTACGGCAACGGGCGCCGCCTGGCCGGGCCCGCGCTGAACGGCGGCGGTCCCGTGTTTCGCTGTGAGGCCAACGACGCCACTCCGGTGCCGACCGCGATGCCCGAGATCGTCTGGCGTGCCGGTCTGGACCTCTCCCCCGTCGATGTCACCGACGACGAGAACGTCGCGTGGCTCGAGTCGCTGGTGTGGCCCGGGGAGCATGACCGCCTAGAGCTGCTGCGCGCCGCGGTGGCGGTCGCCCGCGCCGATCCGCCGCGGGTCGTGCCGGGCGATCTGCGGGAGGACCTGCCGGCACTGGCCGAGCAGGCGCCCGCCGGCGCGACGCTGGTCGTCTTCCACACCGCTGTGCTGGGCTACGTGCACGATGTGGCGGACCGCCGGCGTTTCGCCGAGACGGTGCGCACGCTCGGCGCGCGGTGGATCGCCGACGAGCCGCCCGGGGTGGTGGAGCTCGAGCAGCCGCCCCGTCCGGGGACCACGCCCGGGGGCGAGATCCTCCTGAGCCTCGACGCCGAGCCGCTCGCCTGGGCCGATCCGCACGGCGCCTGGATGCGCTGGCTGCCTTGAGTCCAGACCGGCGGCCGGATTACTAGCGGCCGTCGGGCGGCTCGACGTCGGCCCCGGCGTACTCGAGGGTCCCGCCGGCGGGGACGACGATCAGCGAGTCCTCGGCGTGCGCGTCGGCGTGCTCGTCGGCCGCCCTGCGGCGTCGGCGAGCGAACCAGGGCTGGCCCTTGGCCGGGACCAGTGATGCCAGGGCGGCGATCAGGCAGGCGACAAGGCCGAAGGTGAACGCCGAGGTGAGCGCGCTGGAGAACGGGCCCGAGATCACCGACGGGAAGAAGGTGTGGCCGAGCAGCACGTGCTGCTGGTGCGCCGACACGGCGTGCAGGTGGGGGCCGAGCAGCGTCTTGATGGGGTTGTAGCCGAGGAAGGCGGCGAACAGGGTGGCCACCGGCGGCAGCGAGGAGGCCTGCTTGGCCACGCCGGAGGACACGCCGTGCGCGGTGAGCCCGTGGTAGAGCGACTGGTGCAACCCGCCCGACAGCCCCACGATCATGAGGCTGAAGAAGATCCCGATCGACAGGACCATGGCGGAGTTCATGAACGTGGCGGCCATCCCGCCGCCGGCGCCGCGCTGATTGGCAGGCAGGCTGTTCATGATGCTCGCCCGGTTGGGCGAGAAGAAGATCCCCATCCCCACGCCGTTGACGATGATCACCAGCGCGAACACCGGATAGGAGAAGTTCACCGGCAGCAGCGCGAGCAGCAGGAAGGAGAGTGCGGCCAGCGCCATGCCCGCCACGGCGAACGGGCGCGGCCCCATACGATCCGACAGGGCGCCGGCGATCGGGCCGGCAAAGAGCATGCCGGCCACCAGCGGCAACAGGTAGATACCGGCCCACAGCGGCGTGTCGGCGAAGCTGTAGCCGTGGCGCGGCAGGTAGATGCCCTGCAGCCAGATGATGAGCACGAACTGCAGGCCGCCGCGACCGATGCCCGACAGCAGCGAGGCGAGGTTGCCGGCGGTGAAGGCGCGGATCTTGAACAGGTCCAGGTGGAACATCGGCTGCTCCACCCGCGTCTCGATGATGCAGAAGACGATGAGGACGAGGATCCCGCCGCCGATCTCGGCGATCACCTTGGGGCTCGTCCACCCCATCGTGTGATGCCCATAGGGCTGGATGCCATAGGTGATGCCGATCATCACCGCGATCAGGCCCACCGCGAAGGTGACGTTCCCCCACCAGTCGATCTTGGCCTTCTTGCGCTCGGAGAGGTCACGCAACTTGGCAAAGCCCCAGGCGGTACCGACGATCCCGAAGGGCACGGAGACCAGGAACACCGCGCGCCAGGCGACAGGCGCCAGCACCCCGCCCAGGACCAGGCCGATCGATGAGCCCGCGACCGCGGCGACGCCGTTGATGCCGAGGGCCAGGCCGCGCTGGTTGGCGGGGAAGGCGTCGGTGATGATGGCTGAGGAGTTGGCGAACAGCATGGCGCCGCCGACCCCCTGCAGCGCGCGCATGATGATCAGCCACATCGCGCCGGCGCTGCCCTTCATCCAGGTGACGGCCAGCATGATGGAGAAGAAGGTGAAGACGGCGAAGCCCAGGTTGAAGGTCCGGGCGCGGCCGTAGATGTCGCCGAGGCGCCCGAGGCTGACGACCAGCACCGCGGTCACGACCAGGAAGCCGAGGATCAGCCACAGCAGGTAGTTGGTGTTGCTGGGCTGCAGCGGGTCGATCTTGATGCCGTCGAAGATCGCCGGCAGAGAGATGAGCAGGATCGAGGCGTTGATCGTGGCGATCAGGACGCCGAGGGTGGTGTTGGACAGCGCGATCCACTTGTAGTGGTCGGGAACCGGGTTGCCGTGGTGGTCCAGCCGAACCGCGGGTAGGGAGGCGGCGGCTCCGTTGTGATCTGCGCCGTTCGTGCTCACGACTTCCTTTCAGCTTGGGGGTCGGGGTCGATCCCGACGGGAGGAGGTAAACGCGCTAATTCACGTTTACGTAAAGAATAGCTTACTCGGAATGAGCATTCCGGGGTGCGATCCGGCCGTGATCGCCGAGCACGAATCCCGGCAGTCCGAACGTCGACTCCAGTAGCCCGGGGATGTCCTCGCGCACCGGCTCCGAGACGGTCCGCTCGTGCGGCGTCCGTGTGGTGAGCGTGAGCCCGTTCCAATCGCTCATGGCCACCCGGGTGCCGTCGGGGTGATTGACGGCCACGATCAGTCCCGCCCGGAACGGGGACCGTGGGTGGGTGCATGTGAACCAGTTGCTCGTCTCGATGTCGACGAACGGCACCGGCTGGGGCACGAACCCGTACACATCCACCCAGTCCGAATCCTCGATGGTCTGGAGCACGTGCTCGCCGCCGTCGGTGATGATGCGAAAGCGCCAGCCGGACTGCTCGTGCTCCACGCCGGGGCCGAACGGGATCGGCTGCAGCAGCGTCCCGTTGCCGAAGCCGACGTCGGCCAGCCACACCCCGCCGCCATCGTGGACGCGGTGCACCAGATGGGTGCGCGGGCGCGGCGTGCCGGGCGGCCGGCCCAGGCGCACGCGGGCGAGCATCGGCTCGGTGCGGAGCCCGATCGCGTCCAATGC
>Ga0070714_100002429_pt1 | contig 13726 bp, 9 predicted proteins | sample LARL83metaG_FD_65450 | JGI IMG/M metagenome (GOLD analysis project Ga0070714, IMG submission 65450) | Corn, switchgrass and miscanthus rhizosphere microbial communities from Kellogg Biological Station, Michigan, USA - LAR L8-3 metaG | ecosystem: Host-associated > Plants > Roots > Rhizosphere ...
CAGCAAACATTGGAGGTGCACTGCTTGGGTCCATGCCCGGAGGAGGTGGAACCACTCAAACCGCAGTCAATCGCCTTGCCGGAGCACGTACTCAAGTGGCGGAACTCGTAACTGCCGCGGAAATGCGGGGACAGACGGAACGTTCACCTTTCCTCCTTGACCGAGGACAAGATCGCCCGACCACATCCCTAACAACTCTTCGACGGCTTCACTCCGCCCGCAGCGCCTGCATTGGGTCCACGACCGCGGCTTTCCGTGACGGCACATATGTCGCAATGCACGCCACAATAAGAATTGAAACCGTCGCCACAAAATAAGTCCACGGATCCACTGGGCTCACGTGATACAGCAACGAACCCATCAGACGCATTGTCGTAAGCGCGACCGCAACACCACCGATGACACCAATCACCGTAAGTAGCAGTCCTTCGCGAATATACATTCGGGTGAGTGTAGTACGCTGCGCACCCAGAGCCATACGGATGCCAATTTCGCGCGTGTGTTGCGAGATTGCATACGCAATCACACCGTAAAGCCCAATGATGCCCAACAACAGTGTCATCGCCCCGGCTACCGAAAGCAGGACCAAAGTGAACGAAGTCCGCGCCATGGATTTGGTGTACAACTCGCCGATCGTCTTGTTATAGGCAAGCGGCAGATCATGATTCACAGACCACACTGCGCGTTCGCTATCGCTAAAGAATGAAGCAGACCCCGCGCGAGGCGTGCGAATCACATAATGCACGTAACGGCGCACGAGTTCTTTTTGCGTTACCCAATTACCTTGAAACAGTCCCCAATAGACCGAAGTCGGTGGGTCCTGACTCACGCCGTTATCGTACACATCACCGACCACGCCAATGACCTCGTGCCACGGATCGGTTGCGCCTACGCGCACCTGTTTCCCGATAGCAGAGGTAGAGGAGCCCCAATACTTGCGGGCCAAATTTTCCGAGACCATGGCGACGGGACGTCTCTCAAGTTCTTCCTGCCAGGTCATGTCGCGTCCGGCGATGAGGGGAATGCCCATGGTTTTAAAGAAACCTGGCGAGATGAATTTTTCCATGCTCAAAGGTGGAAGGTCGCCTTCTTTGTAACTGTGGTCGCTGGCGTAAACGGGATCCAAAGGACGGTCCTGGATCATTGGCAGGCTTGACGAAATGGCAACTGAACTCACTCCGGGGACAGCAGAAAGCTGATTCAAAATGGCTTGCTGCATGCGCAAAACATCGATCCGGCTGGTGTCGGGGACCTGCGACGTAGGAATAAAGATGTCAAAGGATGCGATGGTATTGGGATCGCTGAATCCGGGAGCAACACGCGTGAGTGCGCGGAAGGTGCGAATCATCAGCCCTGAGCAGATCAATAAGACCAGTGCCAGCGCAACCTGGACCACGACCAGCGTTTTGCGTGCACGATGGCCTTCGCGGCTGTGGCTGAGTCCGCGTCCGCCTTCACGCAATCCAGTAGTGGCTTTGATGCCGGAATATTTCAGGACTGGAATCATCCCAATAACAAGACTGACAAATACTGCTAGACCCGCAGTAAAAAGAAGAACAGGTATATCAATGCCGATCTCATGGAGGCGAGGTAGCCCTGTAGGCGCGGCGGCAATAATCATCTGTAGAGCGCTGTAAGCGATGCCCAGCCCGATGGCACTACCCGCACATCCCAGCACCAGACTTTCCAGCAGCAGGCCCGCGATCATATTTTTGCGGTCCGCTCCTAAAGCCGCACGTATGGCCAATTCCTGACGACGGCCTTCGATGCGCACCAGCAGCAGGTTGGCTACATTCGCGCAGGCTACCAGCAGAACGATGGCGATGGATCCCATCAACACCCAAAGCACATTGCCGATGTCGCCGATTACGTCAATCTTGAGCGGCTGAAGGCTTGGGGTGAAATTGGCTTCTTCAAACATCTTCAGGCCAAACCCCGGTGGGGGCGGGAAACTGTGCGTGGCAATCGGAACCAGGCGGGTCAAATCCGCAGTGGCTTGCTGCAAAGTAACTCCCGGCTTCAGGCGTGCCAAGCCGTTTGTACTGAAACCGCCTAACGTCGTTTTGCTGCGGTCAATTTGCCCCGGCACGATCACATCGACATCGGAACGATCCATAAATACAAAGTCAGCTGGCAAAATGCCGATGATTTCATGCATTGCACCATCCAATTTCAGGGTCTGGCCGACCACCGCAGCGTCACCGCCAAAATGCCTTTGCCAGAAAGCGTGAGTAAGAATGACGGTCTGCGGCGTATCGGGCGAGTCATCCCGCTTAGTGAATAAGCGGCCTAGCGCAGGACGAACACCGAGAATCGGCAACGTACCTTCTGTCACCTCCAACCCTTGGACCTGCTCCGGCTCAGCGCCGCCCGTAATGTGGAACGACAAGAAGCCATAGAGACCAATATCTTCCAAGGTCTTGCTCTGCTCGCGATCGGTGAAATAGAGATATTCCGCCATATTGATTTTTGGGATATTGATGGCGGGGGCTTTATACCAAACGCCAATAAGCCGGTCCGGCGCTCTGTAAGGGAGCGGTTTCAGCAGGACACCTTCTACGACGCTGAAGATCACCGTGTTGGCACCAACGCCAACCGCCACGGTAATCAGAATCACGGCCGCAAAAAGCGGCGCGCGGCCAAGCCGCCGGAAAACCTGCTTGAGTTGGCCAATAAAAGGCACCATGAAGTCTCCTGAAATCTTTTGATTGGTTTTGGGCGTCTCCCAGACCCCAACCAGGAACGTATCTGCAAAGCGCTTACCAAGGCTGCGCCGCGCAAATGTAACATCCCAATGGCAGACGCGAATGCAAACCTCCCGAACACTGTTCACTTTCGGATCGAAGTGTTCATTCCTGAACAGCGCGGATACGCATTCTGATACGTGGCTATCCCTGGATCGAGAAGCCGATCAAAACAGCTTCGGATGAGTGAGATGGGCATTATCGGGCTGGCTGGCCCACGCTTTTCACTTGTATCTATTGGCGAAGGCTGCTGTTTTTGCTTCCCGCCAACCGTTTAGAAAGCCCGTGCGTATGGCCGTCTCATCACGCAGGGAAGGTATGATTGCGGCTGACGCAAATGCACTCTTCATGACTGAATCACTGTTCAGGTCTTGAACCTCGCAACCGCGACGCAAAGAGTCAGCCCGAGAGCTGAGGCAAGTCTGATTCTGGTAGTCTGCGGCCGTGAAAGCGGTTCTCCCAATATAAACACCAGCCTTATAAGCCTGGTGCTTCGCATAGATTTTGGTAGCGGCGAGCATAGCGCAAAAGCAAATCGCCACGGCAGTGAAGACGGTCCACTTCGGTTTGTTAGGCATACAGTCCGTTCGGTTTTCGCGTTTATTTTATCTCTACTCTGCCAACCCCACATGGTATCAACTCACTAAGAATTTCCAGGGGGCGGCGCACCCGATTTTCGAGACAAGGGGAACATCGACATCGGCATCTCCGTATCGTTTAGGACGGAGGAGTGATGACGAAGATCAGTGGCTGGGCGGTTATGGCGGTTCTATTGCCGGCGATGGTGGCCGTGGGCTTTGCTCAGGTCAGTTCCAAGAATGTTAACGATTCTGGAGTTTCATCGGTGCAAGCGACGAAAGATCCGAAGGATATGTCGCGCGCCGAGCTGACGGGGATCGTGAAACGGCTCGACGCTGATTTGTTCGCTGCCTACAACTCTTGCGACTTGGAGAAGTTTGGCTCGTACTTTCCCGAAAATCTGGAGTTCTACCATGACCAGAGCGGCGGCGGGCCGATGTCGCGCGAGCAACTGGTAGCGGCCATCAAGCAGAATATTTGCGGCAAAGTCCACCGTGAGCTGGTGAGCCTGGAAGTGTTTCCGATGAAGAACTACGGCGCGCTTGAGACCGGCGTGCACAGGTTCAGCCACCCGGGAATTGACAACGACCAGGGCGATGCCAAGTTCGTGCAACTGTGGAAGTACGAGGGCGGGCGGTGGTGGTTGACAGTCGTGATGAGCTACGACCATAACGAGCCGGTGAGCGAAAAACGCTGATCCGCGTCCGCGGTCAGTTATCCACCCTCTCGCAAAAAGCGCGAAAGGATGTGCACCCAATTCATTGGTGATTTAAAGGGCCCCCCGCGCAACCAGCGTCTCTCTCGGAAAAAGATGAGCCTGACCTTAGGCTGCGCCTTCGTGGCCCACGGCCGCATCGCGCGCAATGGGGAGAGTGATTGCCACGGTGGTGCCGCGGCTGGAAGAGTTGATGGTCAGGGTTCCGCCGAGTTTACGAATTCGTTCCTGCATGCCGCGGAGGCCCACACCTCCGCCTGAAGATGTCAGGGTGGTCCTCTTGTCCTGGGAGATTCCTTTGCCCTCGTCCTTGATCTCTACCTGCAAAGTATGGCGGCGTTGAGTGAGCTTTACAGAGCACGAGCGGCTGCCGGAATGGCGATGAACGTTGGTGAGACTTTCCTGCACCGCGCGGAAGACGGCAATTTCGACGTCATCGGCAAGCCGTTCCAGGCCCTCCGGCATTTCCAGCGTGGTGGCGATTTTGCTGCGCTCGGAGAAACCGTCCACGTACCAGCGAAGCGCGGAGGCAAGCCCCACCTCATCGAGTAGAGGAGGGTGCAGCAGATGGGAGATGGTACGAATCTCGGTGGTGAGCTGGTCCACCAGCTTCATGTTGTCCTGCACGCAACGGGCGGCATTCGCGCTCAGCTTGTGGGCCTCGGTCTTGACCACGGCAATGTTCATGGCCACCGCCGCGATCAGCTGGCCCGCGCTGTCGTGTAATCCTCGGGCGATCTGGCGGCGCTCTTCGTCCTGCAACTGCTGCAAACGCGAGGAGAGCTCGCGAAGTTCTTCATTGGCCAACTGCAACTCGGCAGTTCGCTCCTCGACACGTTGCTCCAACTCCTTGCGCGCTGCTTCCAGTGCGATGGCGATCTCTTCCGCCTCAGCCCGCAGCGTGCGCTCGTGCTCGGCGGTCTCGCGGCGGAGGCGGCCCATGGCGAGATGGGCGCCGACTCTGGCCAGCAGTTCGCGGGCGGTGAAGGGCTTGACCATGTAATCGTCGGCGCCCGCCTGCATGCCTTCGATGCGCGCATCTTCGCCGGCGCGGGCGGAGAGCAGAATGATCGGAATGGTTTTGGTTTTCTCATGGGCGCGAAGCTCGCGCAACAGACCGAAGCCATCGAGTCCCGGCATCATGACGTCGGTGAGCACGAGGTCGGGAGGATGATTGCGGATTGCGGTCAAGGCGTCGAGACCGTTGGAGACCGATACCACTTCGTAGTTCTCGCCGAGCAGGCGCCTGACATAGCCGCGCATGTCGGCGTTGTCATCGGCGAGCAAAATCCTGCCACTCGTGGTTTGCACGTGCGGAGCCTGTACGGAGTCGGCGGCGAACACCGGCGTAAATTGTTCCACGCGATCCCCGGCGTCCGGCAACCAGCGCAGCGCTTCATCTACATACGCGGATGCGGAGACCCCAGTAGACTTGAGGATTTTCGGTTGCGCGGCGAGACGCTCTGCGGATAGGTGTGCGGTACCGCGCGGGACCGTGACCACGAAGGCACTGCCTTTCCCGACGGTACTTTCGAGGCGAATGCTGCCGCTGTGCAGCTTGACCAATTCCTGGACCAGGGCGAGACCGATGCCGGTGCCTTCGTGGGTGCGTCCGCGAATGCCCTCCAGGCGATGAAAGCGCTCGAAGACCTTGGACTGCTGGTCCGCGGGAATGCCCAAACCTGTGTCTTCGACGCGGAGCTCGATGCGGTCGTCCACGGTGTGTAATCGCACCGTCACTCCGCCGACCAGCGTGAACTTGAAGGCATTGGAGATGAGATTGAGGACAATCTTTTCCCACATGTCGCGATCGACATAGGCGGGTTCGCGCAAGGGCCTGCAGTCGATGACGAATTTCAGGCCTGCTTGTTCCATGGCCGAGCGAAACGCGCTTGCAGTATCCGCGGTGAAGGTGGCAAGATCGGTCGGCTCATAGATGGCGTCGACGCGACCGGCTTCGATGCGAGAGAAATCCAGAAGCGTGTTCACCAGCTTGAGCAGGCGCATGCTGTTGCGGTGGACAAGCTGCAATTCTTCCCGCGTGACGGTAGTTTGCGAAGGGCGGGCCCGGTCGAGCATGGTTTCGAGTGGGCCGACCATCAGGGTAAGCGGGGTGCGGAACTCATGGCTCACGTTGGAGAAGAAGACGGTTTTCGCACGATCCAGTTCAGCCAGCACTTCGACGCGCTTGGTTTCCTCGTCGTGCGCACGGGCTGCGGCGAGATTGCTGGCCAATTGACGGGCGAGCGTCTCGAGGAAAAGAGAGTAGTCCTGATCGAACCTCTTGCGAGCATTGAGACCAATCAGCAAACAGGCCTGGGCAGAGGACTGGCCCGGGAAAATAACCGGCAGCGCCACCGCTTCAACGGGAGGAATTCCCCAGGCGCCGAGCGGCAAGTCAGGGCAAGTCTTGTCGAGATCAGTGACAAGTGACATTGCTCCGCTGATCACTGCATCGTTCATGGCTTTCAGCAGCGGCGATTGCATTGCATTGAGCTGCGCGTCCGACTGGCAGAGAACATGGTTCGGCGAGATTCCTGTCCAATCCTTGGCGTGAAAATGGTTGTCCTCAGGCGACACCGAGTAGAGCACCGCAAAAGACATGTCCACGCGGTTGCGTCCCAAGACCTCGGACGCCAGAGACCACATGCGGCTCTCGGACTTACCTTCCACGCTGAGCCCCGCAAGTTCGCGTAATGTATTGGAACGGCGTTCGCCAATCACGCGCTCGGTAGTCTCCATTACGGGAGTAAAGACGCCGCCAATGCCGCCGGATTCGTCGCTAATGGGGCTGTAAGAAAAGGTGAAGTAGCATTCCTCGGGGTATCCATGGCGCGCGAGCATGAGCAGGAGATCGTCGGACCAGGTAGCCTCGCCGCGCTGCATGACGCCGTCCAACATGGGGCCGATCGTATCCCAGATTTCGGGCCAGCATTCACGGCCGGGGTTGCCGAGCGCGGAGGGATGTTTGGAGGCGATGATGTCGCGATAGGCGTCGTTGTACAGCATGACGAGGTCAGGGCCCCACCAGATAAGGATGGCGAAGCGGGAATTGAGGCAGGTGCTGACCGAGGTGCGCAGGCTTTGGGGCCAGCCTTCGAGCGGCCCAAGCCTTGTGCGCGACCAGTCCATGGCGCGCATGAGAGCGCCTAGCTCGCTAGGGCCACTTAAGAAATCGCGAGCACTGGAAGCGCTGCCGACACCCTTGGAGGCCACATCGGTCCTCACTTTCTTCTTCAAGATTTATCGAACCGGACGGGAAAGGACCTTGATTGCCTAGCAGTACCACAAAACCTGAGTAGATGCTGGTTGCACATTTTGAGATGTGCGCGGAGAGACTGTCAATACAGTGAATTCCCGATCCGCTTAATCGACCGAAGCTTCTCAGCTTGAAGCGGACTCGCCTTGCGCCAGTTCTTGCGCGGCGAACTGCGGAGTTGGTGCTTCGTTCTGTACCGAATCCCTGTCGCTGGCCTCCGTTCGCTTTCTGGCTTCTTCGAAACGCGACTTCAGCGCGAGGCAGGGCTGTTCGAGAAATCTTCTCGACAGGGCAGCGATCGCAAAAGATAACGAGATGATGACTGCTGCCCTTACGAGGACGGTTTCGGTTGGTCGCAGGTGAAAGCGGTTTGCCAGCAGGGCCTGATAGCCATCGCCGATCGACAGATGGATCAGATACAGGCAGTAACTCAGGGCGCCGGACAGCTGCATGAATGGATTCCGCAAGATGCTTGTCCAGACGGTGCCGCGATAGACAAGCGCCAGGACGAATGGAATCGCAAAAGCAAAATAGGCCTGGGTATAGGTGAATGCCAAACCTACAGGCGTCTTGGTGCCGAAGATTCCATGGCCGGAGCCGGCAATGGTGACGACACACAACATCGCCAGGCAAATGGCGGCGATCACGTGGGCGGTCTTGCGATCGAACCGTGCGGAACGCGCCCAGATGGCGATGGCCGCTCCGGTTGCCAGGCCGTCGAACCGGAAGCAGGAAAGGACGATGATTGCCCCGGGATTCACTCCCTTCAAGGCGCAAATTCCGCGCAAGATGGGGCAGCCTATAAAAATCGCCGCGCAAAGCCAGAGCAGCTTCTTGCGATCTACCAGCAACACGATTAACGGCCAGAGAAAGTAGAAATGCTCCTCGACAGCCAACGACCAGAGCACGGTGGGACCGTGCGGCACCGCAACGTGGAACACGGGAGCTAGGTTCGCGCCAAAGACGGAGCTCATTAAGAGGTAGCGTCCGTAGTGGTGGTAGAACAGCGCCCATACCAGGACCATCGTGAAATACAGCGGCATGATGCGCAGGAAGCGGCGGGCATAGAAGTTGCGGAAATAGTGCGGGCGTTCGCGAGTTTCGAGCAGGATTCCGGTAATAAGGAATCCCGACAACATGAAAAAGAGGTCAACCCCCAGCCAGCCGTGTCCGATGGCTACCTGCACCGACCCGGGGAGAAAACTGAGTGCTCCTTCGCGATTCGGAAATCCTGTGACCACGTGGACGAGGATAACCATCCAGATGGCGATGGCGCGAATTCCGTCGAGCTCGGGAATCCGGCTCTCCAAATGATTGCCGCTGGTTTTCTGACCTGGACTCTGCATGCTGTTTTTCGCAACTCCGCTAGGATCCGGGCGCGTGGCCCAGTCTGCCGTTCCTGAGTTTCTCATTTTAAACGTGAGGTGCCCAGCGTCCATTTTTTGGTGAGTCAAAACCTCGGATTTCCCTTAGACGCTGGGCAGTCTTTGCGATCAGTTGCGCGGGGTATAGGCGCCGGGGTACTGCGCATCCTGGTCGGTCCAGCCGAGGAGTTTGCGGACGTCGGGAGGAGTTGATAGGCGACTTTTCGGGATTCCTGAGTTTGGCTGCAGGTCGTAGCGGCCGAGGTCGGCACCTCGGAAAACCGAACGCGGGGTGCGGTCGAGTTCTCGTCCGTTGGCTTCGAATCCGGTAACGACTTTCCGGAAATCGTCCAAGGTGTTGAAGGTTGAGGAGCAGATGTCGGTCTGCGCGGGGCTCCAGTTGACGAGCGGCGGAGCAGGTACGCCGGGGAGTACGGGCCGGACATAGACGTTGGCATCCACTTCCTTCACCATCGGGCGCGTGAGCCGGGAGCAGAGTGCCTTCGGCTCTTCGAATTGCAGGAGCGGCAGGCGATACGAATCACTTGCGACCAGCAGATTGTTCACGAATACGTGGCCTTCGCGGTGGTCAACATCGGGGCCGGTGGAGGGATGCCAACCGAAGTGGTCTCCGGTGGCGCTGCGCTCGTTGCGCTCGAAAGATGCACGGGTGTCGACGAAGGTGTTGTTGTAAATGCGGACGTCGGCGGAGTTGAGCACGCGCACGCCTTTGTCGCAGCGGACGAACACGTTGCCGGCCACAGTCGCACCGCGGGAAATCTCGAAGAAGAATCCGTCGATGGCGCCTTCGATCCAGTTATCGACGATGACGCCGTCGCGATTGCCGACGTCGTACCAGACGCCGTTGGAGTTGGGCTGGTCGATGATCAGGTTGTCGCGGAAGGTCACGCGGCGGGTTTGGTTAAAGATCTTTACTGCTGAAGGATAGTAGCCGGTCAACTGCATGACGTTATTGCGGCGAATGATGTTGCGCTCGAGCAGAACGTCGGAGGAACCGATGACGTAGATGCCTTCGGTGCCGGTGTCGCTGATGAGGGAGTTGCGGATGATGAGACCGTCGCCGCGGAAGTAGCCGGCAACACGCGAGCAGTAGGAAATGGTCACATTTTCGAGGACTGTGCCGGTGACCTCCTTGCCGAAGGTGGAGGGATCGGAAAGGCCGACGGGTTCGTCGGTAGGCTCATCATTTACGGTGAAATGCTTTTTGCCTTCTACCTCGAGAGCGCGGTAGGCGTACTCGGTGAAAGTAATCCCGCGAATCACCGGACCCTTGTGATCGTTGGTCTTGCCGTGGACAGGAGCGCTAGTGCGGACGAGAGCGCTGTTGAAGGCGGTGATCTCAACCTGCTTGTTCGCGGGATCGATCCCGATATAAACGTAGCCGCTGGTGTAATCGATATAAAACGTGTGGGCGTCGAGTTCGCCTTCCCAACCGGCGGACATCAGTTGCTGGCCGTCGACGAAAACCTCATCGGTGTTGAAGCGATGCAGAGGCGTGCGCATGCCTTCGCGGTTGCGCTGCCACCAGGACAGCGGCGATGCCGGGAAGAGCGTTGGCCACTTTGTGCGCCAGACGTTGTTGCGCAGCGCTTCCCAGTTGGTCGCGAGCTTGGTGCCTTTCAGGATTGGGCGCTCGTCGAGATAGGGCTGAACGGTGATTCCCTGATTCAGTACCAGGCCGCCGGTGCGATATACGCCGCCTCGCATGACGATGGCATCGCCAGTGACAACGCGATCGATGGCGGACTCAATTGTTGTGGGCTGGTCAAGGCTTGTGCCCGCCGCATCGGCTTTGGCATCGGGCGAGACGTAGTAAACGTGAACCGCTTTCGGCACTTCGTAACGCTGGTCGATCGGGCCGTAAGGGCCGCCGGAGGGCTGCGCGCAGACAAGAGCGCTCGAGAATAGAAGGGCGCAAGCAACGCGAGGGAACCAACGAGTGACTTCTAGATTCTGCATTTGAATACCTTTAAGACGGATGAGGAATGGAGCGAACCGGAAATATAGCATTGTTTACGCACACCGGGTTCGCGATCCCATGGCGCCGGCTGTGATTTGGATCACACATGAGCAGAATTGTTGTCACATCGGCATTTCTGGGCGGTTGCCATCCTAGAAATCATCGAGGGCGAGAACTGTGAGATCGATATGAACGAACCTGGTGGACGTCACTTCTGTCTTCTCGCGCACAACGTCGTCAATAAGCTGTCGGCAATTCTTGGGCATTGTGAAATTTTGGACGCCGAGGCACATGCAGACCCACAATGTATCGAGCGATTACACAAGATTCGCGACTTGGCGTCATCGGCAGCCGCAATGCTGCAAAACGGCGAATGTGAGGTTGAGGCGGTGACGCGGATCCTGGAATTAGAGAGCGCGTTTGTGATCGCTGCGCACCGAGAACCCCAAGTAAAAGAAACGCCGAGGAAGAAGCGCGAAACGCGCGGCACAGACAGTGTGGAAGAAACTCCCAGCGCACAAAGCGGCTGCGACTCGCGATTGTAAAACCAACGAATCAGCGCTCGGCAAGAATGGAGATCTATTCCGTGGGGGCGTAGTAGCCGTTGCGGCTGCGAACTTTCATTCCCTTGCGCAAAGCCGAAATCTCGATCGTGCGGAAGCGGCCGTCGTGGGCGAAGTTGGGCGGGTTATAGGAAAGCTGGTACTGGCTGCGGAGGTCGTCCTGGATTTGGGCGAAGGCGTCGGCCACTTGTTGTAGCTGAAATGGTTCGAAGGCGCGGCCACCAGTAGCGTCGGCAATGCGCTGCAGAATTTTGTCCCCTGGGCCGCCGCTGGGGAAATTGGTGCTGATGGTATAGACGATGACGTTTGCGCGAAGAGCCATTTCAATCGCCTCTTCGCGGGTGACGTGGCTCTCGTTATCGTCGCCGTCGCTGACCAGGATGACGGCGCGGCGGACGGAGTGGGTCTGCTCCGACTTCAGGAGTTTGTCGCGGCAGGCGAAATAGAGGGCGTCGAACATCGCGGTGCCGCCGCCGGGTCGCAAGGAGCGGACGCCCTTGGAAAGGGCCTCGGTATTGTCGGTGAAGTCCTGCGTGAGGTCCCACTCGGTGTCGAATCCAAGGACGAAGGCTTTGTCAAAGCGCGGCCGGATGATCGAGGAGAGGAACTCAATCGCGGATTCCTGCTCGAACTTGAAGCGGTCGCGGATGGAATTGCTGGCGTCAATCAGCAGGCCAACCTGCAAAGGCAGATTGCTTTCGCGGGCGAAATTGAATTTCTGAATAGGCCGGTCATCATCGATGACTCTGAAATCGTTCTGGGTAAGATTCTTGACGTAGTGGTTGTGCTTGTCGGTGACCGTGAAGACGACGCTGACTTCGTTGACGCGGGCAACAAATGGAGCGTCGCTCTGTTCGATGGGGATGCCGGAGTTATCGGAGCTACTACTGTCTGAAGGCGTGCCGTTTCCGCTGGCTTGAGTTGTGTCCGGCGGGGCCGCTGCGGTTGGAGTTTGCTCGGTCGCGGGCGCCGGCTTTTTTGGCGCGGGCTTGGGATGAGCCACTTCGGAAGGCGCTGCGGGCAAGTCGTCGGTGGTCTGCGCCATCAGCGCTGCTGTGCCCACGACAAAGGCCGCCACCAAGAGTAAAGATGAACGCCAGGAGCAACTCATTGGGACAATTATAGCGTCAATGGCGGGAGCTTCCAGTCTGTATTGGCCTACGCCTTGGCTCATGGGGGCCCGGAGTCTCGAACAATCCTTGCAGGGGAGCACGATGGCGGGTAAAGACGCGAACAGCCTATTTATTCATGGCGGCCAGCGCGCCGCGGAACATTGCGTCAAACGATCCGTCCTTCGCAACTGACGCGAGGGCTTTTTCCGCCGCCGCCCGCTGATATCCCAAGTTCACCAGGGCGGAAAGCACATCCTCCTGTACGGCGGTCAACGTGGGGACCGCCGCCGCGAGGTCTTGTGCGGTAACCGGGAGCTTATCTCTCAGCTCGAGGACCAGGCGCTCGGCTGTCTTGCGTCCGATGCCTGGGATTTTCGTCAATCGCGCCAGATCATTGCCGCGAATCGCATTGCCCAGTTCCTGAGCCGCCATTCCGCTGAGAATAGTGATGGCCAGCTTCGGCCCAATCCCGCTGACCGTAATCAGCTTCTCGAAAAGCTGCTTTTCTTCGGCCCGAAAGAAGCCATAGAGTGCCAATTGGTCTTCGCGAACATGGGTATGGATGTGCAAAGCAACTTCGCCGCCGAGGGGCGGCAGATCGGAAAATGTTGCGACAGAAATCACCACGTCGTATCCGACGCCAGCGGTTTCTACGATGGCTTGGTTGGGATGACGAACAATGAGCTTTCCGCGAAGGTGCGCGATCATTGTGCCTCGAACAAAGAACGTGGGAGTTGTGATTGTCGAATGGAAGCCAAGGTCCCGATTCGCAATTCAGCGTGATCAGGTACGGGAACAGTGATAGTCGAGCCTGGAACCGCTTTCTGCATGACGATGTGGCTGCCCTTGCGGCGAACCTCGAAAAAGCCCTGCCCGGCGAGGATTTTGCATGCCTCGCGTCCTGAGAGGACACGAAGCTTACCCAACCTCGACCTCGAGGCGAGTCACGAAGATTTCCGAGTGTTGACGCTGTTCAATTTCAGAGGGACTGGCAGTTTCGAGAAAAAGCTCCACTGCTTCTTGGAGATTCTTACGTGCGGATTCGATGGTGTTGCCTTGGCTAGCGACATCCAACTCCGGACAAAGCGCCACGTAAGCATCGCCTTCACGTTCAATGATCGCTGTCATTTGGCGGATGTGCTTCATGTTCATTTTCATTGTAGAACACCGGGCCCGCACCCCAGCTAGAACAATGAACTTTGCCTGCGGTTTGGGGTGATTCCGAAATGGTCGTAGGCAAGCTGCGTCGCGACTCGCCCGCGTGGCGTGCGGTTCAAGAATCCGATCTGAATGAGGAATGGCTCGTAGATTTCTTCGATGGCATCGGGTTCTTCGGCCAGAGCTGCCGCCAGGGTGTTCACGCCAACCGGGCCGCCTTGATACTTTTCGATGATCGCGAGAAGCAGCCG
>Ga0070714_100002433_pt1 | contig 13720 bp, 7 predicted proteins | sample LARL83metaG_FD_65450 | JGI IMG/M metagenome (GOLD analysis project Ga0070714, IMG submission 65450) | Corn, switchgrass and miscanthus rhizosphere microbial communities from Kellogg Biological Station, Michigan, USA - LAR L8-3 metaG | ecosystem: Host-associated > Plants > Roots > Rhizosphere ...
CTCCAGTTGTACCGTCCAGATTGGATCCGTAGTTCACGGTCACGACAGCGGTGCCGAAACGATCCAGCAACTGCGAGAAGCGGCCAAAATCGTTACCAGGCGCTGCGGCGCCTCCCGGACCTGTAGTCGTATTCGTTGACCAGTGGTAAATATCCGCGAAGCGGGATCCTGGATAGCGCAGTGTCGTGACCCCCGACGAAGCCAGGATTTGCGGCATCAGGGGTTCCTGGATTTCGTTTCCAGCTATATCCCAAGAGACACCAAGGGCTCGAGGCGCTAGAAAGGCCTTGGGCTTGTCCGCCTGCACTAGAACCTTCACTGTTCCCTTGAACTCTTGGGCGGCGGCGCCCCGCGATTCCGCTAGAACTATGAACAAGGTTACAACGATCGAGACTATTAGCAGATGAGACAATCTCTTCACTTTGTGCATCCTGGAATATCGGGATTACTTACTAACGCTCACGGCAGCTTATACACACACAACTGTCACCGTGTCGTGCGCCCACGACATGTTCTAGACACACGCGTACTTACTACCGATGCTGGTTATACCTAGTTACTACTCACGCACTTATGAGAACGAGACACCCTCTTGTCTTCTACGGTTTTGCATTTACAATTGCTGCTTGCTCCGAGTGAAGAGCCATCCGCGAATCACGAAGCTGCTCCCCACGCGCACGACGGGGCGAATCCTTGTGTCGGCCTTGCTCTGTGTCGTAGCAATGCCGCTTGCCGCCCAAGCACCTGCTGCGCTCCGATCGCCCGCTTCCCCGATTCGCTTCGAAGACATCTCGAAGAGCGCCGGCATCAATTTCGTGACCAACAGTTCCCCAACACCCAACCGCAACGAGCCCGAAACGATGGCGGGCGGAGTCGCGCTTCTCGACTACGATGGCGACGGCTACCTTGATATCTACGCAGTTAACGGAGCGGCAATTCCCTCGCTTAACAAGGAAGGCTCCGAATATCAAAACCGGCTGTACCACAACAACGGCGACGGCACGTTTACCGACGTCACCGAGAAAGCCGGCTTGGGCGGAGCCGGTTACAACATCGGCGTGGCGGTGGGCGATTACGACAACGATGGCTGGCCCGATATTTATGTTGTCGGACCCACTGCGAATCAACTGTTCCACAACAACGGTAATGGGACGTTCACAGGTGTAACCCTGAAAGCGGGCGTTTCCGGCGGTATGAGAAACGGGAAGAAGATGTGGTCGGTGGCTGCAGCCTGGGTCGACTACAACAATGATGGCCTGCTCGATCTTTTCGTGTCCAATTACGTCGACTGGGAAGCGAACCACGATCCGGTCTGCATGACGGCGGACCAACAACGCGAATATTGCGATCCCACCTTCTACAAATCCCTTCCCAACACTCTCTATCGAAACAATGGCGACGGAACCTTCACCGATGTGTCGGCCGCAACCGGCATTGCCGAGCATCTCGGCAAGGGCATGGGCGTTGCTATCGCTGACTTCGACGGGGACGGCTACACAGATATTTTTGTTGGCAATGACGAGAGCCCAAGTTTCCTCTTTCACAATCTTGACGGCAAGAAATTCGAGGAAATCGCGCAACAAGCCGGGGTGGCGGTCTCTGCGGACGGTAAGGCGCTCTCGGCAATGGGTGTGGACTTTCGCGATGTGAACAACGACGGCAAGCCGGACATTTGGTACACCGCCCTGGAGAAAGAGACCTTCCCGCTGTTCTTTTATCAGAGCGATTTGCTTTTTGATGATGTGAGCATTCGGACGGGCATTGGCTGGGCGACCATGAAAATGTCGGGATGGGGCAACGGGATTTACGACTTCGACAACGACGGCTGGAAGGACCTTTTTGTCGCGCGCGGCCATGTGCTTGCGAATCCGGAGAAGATACTCTCGTGGTCGCGTGCGCAGCCCAACTCGATTTTTCGCAACGTCGGCAATGGCAAGTTTGAAGATGTGAGCGCTACGGCAGGAGCTGACTTCCTGGAGCCTAGAGTCCATCGCTGCGTTGCCTTTGGCGACTTGTTCAACGATGGCCGGATTGATGCGGTCGTCTCCAGTCTGGAGGGGCGATTGCAGGTTTTTCGAAACCTGACGCAAAACCAAAATCATTGGATCGAATTGAAGCTGCGCGGCACTAAGAGCAATCGCATGGGCATTGGCGCTCGCGTGAAGATCGTAGGAGGCGATGGCGCGGTGCAGTGGAACCATGTCACGACCAGCGTCGGATACGCTTCCTCCAGCGACAGCCGGGTTCACTTCGGACTTGGATCGAACGCCGCTAAGGTCCGCGAGATAGAAATCCTGTGGCCTAGCGGAATCAAACAGACGCTCCGGGATGTGCAAGCAGACCATGTGATCACAATTGAAGAACAGACTTCGCCCGGTCGTGCGCAGTGACTCTATTCCGGCTTACCCGCAGCCTCAGACAGTTGCTGGCGCTTGGCTTTCAAGTCAAGTTCCTGATGTCGCCGGTCATCGAGTTCTTTGAATCGTGCAAACTCTTTGTCGGCCAACTCCTTTTTTCCAGACTTCCGGTAGGCCATCGCCAGGGTTCGATGAAAGTCTACGAAATTGGGAGCAAGACGAGTAGCAGCCTCCAGTTCAGGGATGGCCTCGTCGGCCTTTTCCATGGACAGCAAAACACGTCCGAGCAGGTGGTGAGCCAATGCATTCTTCGGCGCTATATTCGTGGCCGAACGCGCGTAAACTAACGCTTTGTCGAAGACTCCCTTCTGAAGATTGAGATAGCCGGCTTGAATTCTTGCTTGCACATTGGATGGGTCGATTTCAAGCTCCCTCTCATACTCCTCGATTGCCTCGTCCTGATCGAGCTTCGATAAAAAGCGGCCGTAGGCAAGATGAACGTTCGGTTGCCGCGGATAACTTTCCACCAAGGCCTCGTAAGGTTGTCGCGCGCTATCGATTTCGTTGCTATTTTCGGCAAAAGCCGCTGCCCCTGCTTTCGTAAGCAGATCTTTCTTCGACTGAGAGATATCTTGGGGGAATAGGGGCACGCGCAGGCTAGCCAAGCCGAAAGCTTGGATTATGTCGGCGTTGGCCTCTTGTCTTTGCGCGAACCAGGTCAACTCCTTGATGCCCATATCGAACTCACCCGCCGTGATCCATAACAGGGCTACGCGGTATCGCACCATGACTTGCAGATCATGATCGTCTCCCAGGCCCAACTGCTCACCTTCCCAGAGATCGCTAAAGGCATGACGGTAGTCGTGTAACTCGTACTCACAAATACCTAGAAATGCCCAAGACGGACCGTTCTCAGGCGTAAGCCTTGTCGTCTGTCGATATGCCTCTCGAGCCTCGGCGAAGCGCTTCATTTGGTACAAGGAAGCGCCCAGATAACCCCACGCTTCCGGAGATTTTGGACGAATTCCAGTAATCTGACGGTAGAGTCTGGCGGATTGAGCGAAGTCGCCAGAGTCCCAGGCATGCTTGGCGCGTTCCGACCATTCTGTGAAGCCCGAGTCTGCGCCTGGAACAACAGGAGGGCGGATACTTCGATCTTGTTTCCCGGGATCGGAGCCCCGTACGGACCCTGACAATGCTACCGCTGCAACAACCGTGAGGATTGCCGCGATCACTGACGATTTGAGATTAGGTTCCAGGATGAATTTGGCTTTCGGCATACAACAGGGTACTTATAATGACTACATCGAGTAACCGCGATGCAGTCTGTTTTATGAAATAGACCGGCTGACCGGTTAAGGTCAGCCGGGCTAAGTTATGAATCTCCTCGAGACACTCTAAAACGTGTATCTCGCGGACATTTCCAACACACGGCGTCCAAGTTTGGTGCTGGCGTACCCTGAGGCAATGGTGCTGCCGTCGAGTTTGTACTTTCCAGTCGGCACGTTTGTAACTACGTACTGTCCGGAGCCGAGAGGACAGGGATTCGACTGACTTCCCACCGCGCCGTTGCACTCATAGTTCATGCTAATGGTCATGTCGCCATTGCTCTGGTTCTGGAAAGACTCCAAGGCATGGTTCAGGAAGTTGAACGCCGACAAGCGGAATTCGACGTTCTGGCGTTCGGTGACCTTGAAGGTCTTGAAGACCGCCAAGTCGCTGTTGAACCAGGCCGGACCGTGCATGTACGGCAATTGCCAGGGTCCGTTGGTATTTGGAGTTGGGCCACTGAAGCAGGCAGCATTGAAATATTGATGCGCCTTCAGATGAGCGTTTGGATTGCAAACTACCGTCGGCATAAGCGTGGGACTTGGAGAACCGAGGTAGTAAGTGCTGCTGAGGCTGTAGTTACCCGCCCATTGGGTCAGGGCCGCGTCTGAGAAATAGGACGGCCCGGTTCCGTTCAGGCCCAGGTTAACGTTGCCCAGAGAACCAAGGTTTGGGCCACTTTGCCAGGTAGTAATACCTGATAAGCTCCATCCGTTGAGGGCGTAACCGAGCTTATTGTGGATCGGGTCGCCTTCCTGCAGAACGTACGAGAGGTTCACGATATGCGAGCGGTCAGTGCTCAACACCCCATAGTCATGACGAAGATTCGTTGGGTCCGGGGAGTTCCCATTCAACTGGGAAGTACCGAGGGTTCCGAGCGCCTTCGAAAATGTGTAGTTGAGGTTATAGGTGACACGCCCCTTGGTGCGAACCCAGCTGGCTTGCATCGCATTGTAGTTGGCTTTGCCAAGATGCCTTCCCAGGTTGATCTGGGATGACCCGTAATCACTGTTATACGGATAGAGGGTCGCAGGCACATTGGCCGCACAATTCCCGCTTGAATTGTCTGCCTGAAGGGCAGTGCAACCTTGCGATTTGAAGAACGCCCCGATTGGGATCACATTAATGTTCTGCGGTCCACCCTGCAGTGCGGCACGAATGGAGTCGGAGCCAACGTAGGCGACCTCAAGCAGCGAACTCCACGGCAGCTGTTGGGAGATCGTAAAGTTGTAATTGCGCGTAACGGGCTGATCGTGGTCGTTCAAGAACAGGCCGCTGGTATTCCCGCAAGTGATGTTCAGAAGATGGCCGCACCCTGTGGGTACGCTGGACACCGTTCCTTGCACGCCATATTGCCGTCCTGGTCCGAGGGCCGGATCAAACGACAAACGAATCGGGAAAGTATTGTTGTACTGAACCGCGCCCTGAGACAAATCTACCGGAGCCGGGAAGTCCCGGTAACCGTACTCGCCCCATCCACCACGTAGCACCGTCTTGCCGTTCCCGCGAAGATCGAAGGCCAGTCCGAGGCGGGGTTGCCATATGATCATCGACACATCGCGTCCGGTAATCGGCACTTTCGCGCCCTGCCCACTCCATGCCAGGCCTGCGAATTTAGTGGTCAAATCGCCAGTCCATGTTGGAACCCCAGAGCCGTCTGAAGTTCTCCAGGCTCCCAAATGGTCACCGCGTACGCCGAGGTTGAGAGTCAACCTCTTGGTGACCTTCCAGTCATCCTGGACATAGCCAGAGTAGGTAGGCTCCCACTCCTTATCGAGGGCAAGCTTGTTAACTTGGGAAAAATTTCCAGTGCCCAGAAGAACATTGGCAACCGGATTGTTAGAACCACAGACCGTGTTTCCGTCGAAGCAATTTGACAGCGGGCTGGCGTTCCACGTCACCGTTGTAGTCTGGAAATTGCCGTTATAGTCATTGAAAGCCGCCTGGTTGTTGACGCTCCTCTCCCAAAAGAAGCCGCCCTTGATGGTGTGCGTCTTGTAGGACTTGGTGAGGTTGTCCTCAATCGAGTAGTCCCACTTCTGCCACAGGAACGTTCCCCCGTTGGCCGAGAAGATATCCGGCTGTTCCATCTGTGGCACGCCGGCGAGCCAGTAGCCGTTCCCAATCTGCGGCATCATCGTCGTTTTGGTTGGATACGGTCCCGGCGCGTAGGGGTACGCGGTGCCCGCAATGCCACCAGTCGCTCTCGACCATGCATTCTTCTGGTTTGGCTTGAGCGGATAGTTGACATATGCGATACCAGTCGCCAGGTCGTTGGTAAGGGTTGGGTTGATGATCTTCACATAGTGTCCGGAGATTGTCTTCGAGTTATCGACAGACGAGAGTCCGCCAGGGAACTTGATCGAATTGCTGGGTGTCCACCAGAGGTGAACCGGAGTTATGTCAGTTTCCTTTTGAATCTGGTAGGTGGCGTAAAACTTGCTGTTGTCGCTGTAGTTGTAATCCGCACGCGTGCGCCACATCCACCCGTTCTGATCCTGAGTAACCGGGTCGAGATAATTGAATCCACCGGTGGCTGAAGGATTGGCGTTGGGCTTAGGGATGTTGGCCAAGAAGATAGCTCCACCCTGGTCGAAAGCACTTGTCGGGATATCCGCGGTGGTTGCCGTACCGCCCAAAGTGCCGGTGGTGTCAGTCCACCCGAATTTCGAGGTTCCTGGCGCTATGCCGGCGACCGTCGTCGTGTTGCCGCCGGTCGTGCTGTTGTACATTGTCGTACATACCGGGGCGCTTCCATTGCCCCCAGAAGTACAAAAGGCAGTATTGTCTGGTGCGACGTTCGGATTTAGATCGAAGATCCCCTGCCGCATGCTCAGGGTCGGAACCGTGTCGGTGATCAGTCCAGTGATTGATCCGCCGCTAGAGCCTGCGAAACCAGCCTGGTAGTAGTACTCGTAGGCGGTGTGGAACAACAGCTTCTTCTTCGTTCCCGGAACAGGTCCGCCAATTTGTGCGCCGGGATACAGGAATCGACCCGTCGGCGGGGCGATCTTAAGCGGGCTGCTGGCATTGTTGATGACCATCTGATGCCTGAATGCCCAGTCGAGAGAGTTGAGACTGTTGTCACGAGCATGCAGATAGGCTTCGCCGTGATACGCGGTGGTACCTGACTTGCCGATCACGTTCACCACAAGCGGCCCCTTGGCGCTGTCAGCAGCGAAGTTCGAGGTCTGGACCTTCACTTCGGATACCATGTCGCCATTGACGGTGGTAGTCGAGCCGCAATCGCAACCGATATCAACGATGTGCGCGCCGTCCATGGAGATATCGGCGCCGCCGTTGCGCCATCCCATACCATTACCGGTGTAGCCGCTTCCAAGTGCACCGCTGCCCGTTTGAAGGATACCGGGATCTGCAACGGTGTTTTGGATTCCGCCGCCGCTGAAGGCAGCAAAGCCGGGCAATGTGCGCACCAGTTCGGTGGCATCGCGGCCTTGCAGCGTGAGATTTTGAATTTGCTTGGCGGTGATGGTCGTGCTCCGCTCACCGGAATCAGTGGGCGCGATTTCATCCGCAGTGGTGACAACTTCGACCGTTTCGGTTGAAGCACCGATCTGAAGCGATGCTGAAACGTCGCGCACATCGCCGGGGCGCACCGGAATGCCTTTGTGCTCCCACGCCTTAAAACTCGGAACCGCTACTTTGACCGTGTAGGTGCCGGGAGTGATGGAAGCGAAGGAGAAGTATCCGGCATCATTGGTCACGGTTACGCGGTTCTCACCCGTGCCTTCGTTCACCAAGGTCACATTGGCTTTCGGTACGATGGCGCCGGATTGATCGGTCACGATGCCGGTCAATGTGCCCAACGACTGGGCATTCGCCAGCGTAGACAGAATTAAGAAACCAAGGATGAAGCTGCTTAGCTTCGCCCACCAGAAACGCTTGTAATTCGATTTAGAAACTGAACTGTTCATATGCCTCCACCGCTGGGATAGGAAGAATCTCGGTGATCAGGCCACCAGCGACATGGCTCCACGCCACTGCGTCCCACCAATTTCCCTGCCGTTTTATGAAGAACGTCAGTTAATGGAAGGTCCTGGAAAACACTTGCCAACGCGAAGCTGCACAAGCTAGGCGCGAAAAGGTGCTGCTTTCGTCCGGTCGATTGGGTGCTCGTGCAGGGGTGGGACGCAAACCGCACAGGCAAGCGGCTTTGGAAGATTGCACGGCTCTGGGTCCCGGTATAGCTCATCGTGGAGCTCATTCCAATGGAATGATCCGGGACGAATTCTGCATAGATCGGAGAAATCGGTAAAGTTCAATGTTGTACTGAGAAGGGGAGTAGTTGTACGTCATTGAGAATACGAGACGTACATGCAGTGAAGTACGTGTTACACGGAACTGAGAAAATTGGCTTACTAGAGTGGAGAGACAGGACCTTCACGGTTACAGGAAAACGTATTCTGTGAATGGAATTCTGTAGAAATTTGCGTTCGATTTAGATTTGATGTTTCTTCGGAAGCAAGCTTTCGGGGGGCGCGAACTCAAAGCACCCTGCTTTAATGGGATTCGTCTAACACCTCTATACCCGAAATGGTTGCATTATTCGCGATGGGCTCGAAGATGAGGTTCAGTTTCCCTTGCGGGCTAGGTTTCAGGTGATGAAATGTCTTAGTCACTTCGTGAAGACTGCCCGCTTCCTTAAAGATATCGAAGTGGTCGAGCAGAGTCTCGCCATTGCACATCACATTGAAGACGCGACTGCCCACTCCCCCATTTCCCGACGCGCCCCCGCCGAAATAAAACTCGGCAAAATGAAGAATAAGGGTGTAGCGATCTCTCGTATCGACCGGGATCGCATAGCTGAAGTGGCCAAATCGCTCGCCGGCAAACAGATCCGAATCGACCGAGTTCAGCGATGGGACAGTCGGTCCCGACAGCCGCCCCTCCAGAAAGTAGTCATCGGGTCGCCAAACCTGGCCATTGCGGTCAGTCACCGGTGCCCTCTGCATGACCAATCGGATGGGAAGCTGCGCATGGGGCGTTCCAGGAATCACCTCAATGGCGCTAACTGCCGGGGGTCCCGTCGCACCCGAAAATACAATGTGAAGCTTTCCATCTTTATCCGGCGAAATATCACGGAACACACGCTCGTCGGCAATGTTCGGTCCCATTGCGTCGGCGTCGATGTCGAATGCCTCAAGCAGGAATTCGCCATTAATAGCGATGTTAAAGGTGGAGAGGGCCACCTCCGATCGATTCGGCGTGGAAAAAAACAGGTGTAGTTCGTACGCGCCTGGCTTCAGAGGAATGCTGTAAGCGAAATCACCCGTTCGCCAGTGGTCGAATATAAAAGGATCGCTGGCTCGAGCCAGGAATTCCGAACCGCGCCGCCAAGTTCCTCCCGCCGCGAAGTATTCATCTGCACTCCAGACCCTGCCAGCGCTGTCAGTCCGTGGCGGACCGCTATATCCCGCAAGCAGGCGGACGGGCGCCGGTGCTGCTCCCGCCGACGAGGGTACAGAGGCGGGGGCTACTGAACTCATTTCAGGCGACGTGCTTTTCTGTCCAGCGTGGACATAAAAGTAAAGCGCCAGCATGGCTAAGAGGATAGCGGCCGTCAGTCCAGCGTATTTCCAACGGCCGAAGAACCATCGCCTCGCCCTCTCCCCCGGACCTGGCAGTTGAGACACTTCAGGGCGGTCCTCTGAACCCAGCGCCTCGATCGACCTTTCAGGTTTATGGACGAAAACCGGAACGTAGCTGCCCATGGGCAGCGTCACCTGAATGGGGTGATCCTTCCCTTCCCGCTGGTAGAACTCCGTGAGGCGCTTTCGAAGACGATGGGTTTCAACCCTGGCGATCGCATCTTCTGCGGCATTGAATACGGTCTTGGGGCGGCCGAGAACTTCGGTCGCGATATTGTATTCGTTGAGCTGATCGGCTTCGCCGGAAAAGACCTTTTCCCCCATGTATCGCAGCAGGCGAGACAACCGTGGCTGACTCAGCGCTTCAACAACGCGCTCCAGTTCAGCCCGTTCCTCATCAGCGGATTGGGCAGGGGGCTTCTGAGGCATGGGAAAATTGTATCGAATTCTTGGACGGACACAGATGATTTGTCAACAGCGTCCCGGCGTCGAGCGAGTATTCTATTCCTCAAAAATATTGAGTTGATGTCGAGCACCAGCGGAACGTCGGGAGGACAGCGCACGCGATCGGAGGTAATGAGGGGAAATATGTGGGGCAGTCTCGGCATAAACGATTGCGAACAGGAATCATACGCATGGCCCGAACGATGCCGTTAAAAGCTGCCGCCGCGGTAGCACTTGCCATCTGCTTCTGCCCTACTTCAAATGCACAGCAGCGCGGTGCCGAACTCCCAACTCAGCGCGTCATCCTTCGTGTGGACGAGAATGGGAAGCGCTTCGATGGCATCGGCGCCGTGAACGGGGGCGGCGCTACCTCGGTGCTGCTGAAGGACTATCCGGAACCGCAGCGGAGTCAGATCCTTGATCTGATCTTCCGCCCCAAATTTGGAGCCTCGATAACCGCGTTGCTCGTCGAGATACCCGGCGATGGGAACTCCACCCAGGGATCGATGCCAAGTCACATGCACACGAGGGACGATCTCAATTATCAGCGAGGCTACACCTGGTGGCTCATCAAAGAAGCGAAGCGGCGGAATCCCCATCTCACGCTTACCGGAATGGCTTGGAGTGCTCCGGGGTGGATCGGCAACGGCGACTTCTGGACGCAGGACGCCGCTGATTACTATGTGAAGTGGCTTTCAGGACTGCGCAAGGTCTATGGCATCGAGTTTGACGCCATCGGATTGCGAAACGAAAAGGGCGGGAGCTTTGCATTTGCCAAGATTCTACGCAAGACACTGGACGCCAATGGCTTCTCAAACGTCAAGGTGCAGGGCTTCGACGATTGGCCAAAGGATAAGTTGCAGTTTGTCCGTGAAATGCTCGCCGATCAGGAGAAGCGCAACGCAATAGACATCATCAGCGCGCATACCTTCAACGAAGTGCCGCCGACCGATGGCGACAAGATACGCGAATGGTCCCATGAGTTGAAGAAGCCCGTCTGGAACAGTGAAGAGCATGTGTACAAATCGGGTTTCGATTGTGCCCTGAGCATCGTGCAAGCATTCAACCTGGACTACATACGCTACGGAGTAACGCTCACGGTCAATTGGTATGACATTGCGGGTCTCTACCCGATGGAGCCCTATTCCGAAACACCCGCAGCTTTGCTCGCCCGGTCACCTTGGAGCGGCCACTATCAGGAGCGCGAGGCGCTCTGGGGCTATGCCCATTACGGCCAATTCACTGCACCTGGATGGACTTACGTGCCCACTGGGTCAGGGGAACTGAACGCCGGTGGAAGCTTCGTCACGCTGCGGTCCCCAAAGAATGACCTCACTATCATTATCGAAAGCAAGAGCGCGAAGGGGCCACAGCAGATGCAGATCGACCTCCAAGGGCTCCTGCCCGGAAAGCAGATGCATGCCTGGAGGAGCAATTCATCTCAGCAATTCAAGCGGCAGCCGGATCTCAGTCCTGCAAATGGCACAATCACCATCACGCTCGAACCGAACGCGATTTACACGCTTACTACGACAACGGGGCAACAGAAGGGTGCGTTCGCCAATGTTCCGGAAGACAAGCCATTTCCCTTCCCTTACTACGAGAAATTTGAGGAATACGCCTCGCCGGAACGGTTTGGTTATTTACCTCGGTACACGGCGGATATTGACGATGCATTCCAGGTCGCGGATCGTCCCGACGGAAAAGGCCTCGCGCTCCGCCAGGTAGTCCCGTTCCCTCCGAACTCATGGGCGCCTGAGTGGAACCCATACACCATTCTGGGGGACGACCAGTGGCATGACTACGATGTAAGCGCTGATGTCTATCTGAATCCTGGCGATACGGCCGGCGTGATGGGGCGCGTCAACAGCGTTGGAACTGGCTACGGCACCATCCCGAAGGGTTATTTCTTGTCCCTGGCCGCAGATGGACTGTGCCGTCTGGTGGTCGTTCGAGGAAAGATCAGCAATGCCCCGGTTGGCGATGCCGACCAGCAAGCGCTCGCACGCTCCAAAAGTGAAGCGTTGCGCGGCGGCGAACTCGAGTTGGCGGCGACGCACTTGGACAAGATTGCTCCGAGAGAGTGGCACACTCTCAAGTTGCGCTTCGAGGGCACCCGGATCACCGGCTCTGTCGATGGGAAGCAGGTTCTAAGTGCTGAGAACGATCTTTATCTCACAGGTATGGCCGGCTTGATGACCGGCGGGGGAGCCAAAGTCCTTAGCACGCCTTTTTTTGACAACGTCGCAATAACCGGGAAATCGTCTACCAGAGAAAACCCACAGCCGCTCCCATCACTCAGCCCTATGTACAGCGCGACGAAGGCAGCGCAATAGCAGTTACATGCTTGTGCAACATCGCACACCTTCCTCCTAAACCAGCAGCTAGCCCCAAGACCCAAACAAAAGGAGATTAGGGCGCCAAGATAGAGGAACAGTTCGCGTACAGGGCAATCTTCGCATTCACCAGGATGGTCTCGGAATAATTGGTCTGTTCCGGCTCGATTTCGAGCCGATGTGGAATCCTGATCCTACCGCTTTCCCCATCACATCCCGTGGTCTCCTTGCAACAAAGAAGCGAGCCGGACATGGACTGCGCGCTGCCGTTGCAAAGCAGGAGTCGCTGGTCGCAATCATTCTGTCCTCGTAGCATATTCGGTTCCGCTCCCCAAATTTCACTATCGAGAGGACCATGGATATGCAGGATGGAAGTGTCACTATAGAGAGTCGCAAACGTGGACCGGACGTGTGGTGTTTCAGATGGCGCGAGCTTGGACCTGACGGACGCAGAATACACAGGCGGATCGTCCTTGGAACGGCTGCAGACCTGAAGAGCATTGCTTCGGCCCGCAACATGGCAGTCGGGCTCAGGCACGAAATTAACAATAATGATATTCGGCTTAGGAAAGAGTCGATCACATTGGCCGATCTATCAAGGCACTACCAGCAGCGAGAGCTTGCCGACCATAACTCACGGATTGCATATTCGACGAAGAGGGCCTACGCAGGTTACCTGGAGAAGTGGATTGAACCGCGATGGGGACGATACGCACTGTCGGATATCCGAGCCACAGAAGTGGAACTGTGGCTGAGGCACCTCGACCGCGCGCCAGGGACGCGTAGCAAAATACGAAACACAATGAGTCTGTTGTTCAATCACGGCCGACGCCACGACCTCTGTGAACGCAATCCTATTCAGTGGGTCCGGCAGAGCGCCAAACGACGTAACGCCCCAGACGTCCTGACTACTACTGAAGTCCAGGTGATGCTCGAGAGTCTACGCTTGAGAGAAAGAACGCTGGTACTGCTGGCCGTAACAACAGGTCTGCGAAGAAGTGAGCTATTCGCGCTGAAATGGAAAGATGTAGATTTCGAAGCCAAGCAGATCCACGTTAGGCGTTCAATCGTGCAGAACGTGATCGGCATTTGCAAAACCGAAAGTTCCCAGAAACCTGTTCCTGCGCACGATCATCTGATGGAGGCGCTGCAGCAATGGCGCGGTCAGACGAAGTACAAATCCCCAGAGGATTGGTTATTCGCAAGTCCGGTACATCAAGGCCGCTGGCCCTACCTCGCGCAGCAGATCATGCGCCACCACATCCTTCCGGTTGCGCGAAAGCTGAGCATCAATAAGACAATCGGCTGGCACACCTTCCGCCATACGTATTCCACGCTGCTTCGATCTACGGGAGCGGAACTGAAAATCATGCAGGAACTGCTTAGACATTCCACGATTCGAGTGACCCTCGATACATACACGCAGGCGGTCACGACTGAGAAGCGCAGTGCGCAAGAAGCAGTTGTCGCGCTCTTGTTCCCTCAAAAAATGCAGGAACAGTCAGACGCGACTTGAAGCAAGCCCGAAAGGTTGTGCCTATTTTGTGCCTTTTTGTGCCCACGCAAAATCAAGCCGTTGTGCGTAAGCTACTGATTCTGAATGGCGGGGACGACGGGACTCGAACCCGCGGCCTCTGCCGTGACA
>Ga0070714_100002435_pt1 | contig 13718 bp, 5 predicted proteins | sample LARL83metaG_FD_65450 | JGI IMG/M metagenome (GOLD analysis project Ga0070714, IMG submission 65450) | Corn, switchgrass and miscanthus rhizosphere microbial communities from Kellogg Biological Station, Michigan, USA - LAR L8-3 metaG | ecosystem: Host-associated > Plants > Roots > Rhizosphere ...
GTCCGCTGGACCGCCCTCCACGGCGCTGCCCACACCACCCGGATCACCCTAGGCAACGGCCCCTTCCAGTAACCCGCATGAGGCCAGCCATGGCCAGAGTCACCGGCCCTTCCAGGCCGGCCGCGATCTCCCTGAAGTCCTGCAGGACCTCTGTTATCCCCCAGCGCGGCTGTTGGTCAGGGGCCGAGCAGTCCAGCGAGGGTCAGGTTCGCCACTTGCTGGCGCGACGGAAGCCCGTGACGGCCGATGATGGCCTTGACGGTCATTTCACCGGCGGCGGTCGCGCCCGGTAGCGTGCTATCGAGTTCTTCCTGGACTGCCTTGGCCACCTGGTGACGTTGCGGTGGCGTCAGGTCAGCGGAGAAATAGATCTTGCTGAGCGCGTCCTCCCTCAGTCGCTCGTACTCCCCGGACCGTCCTAGATCGCGGGCGTATACCGCCGCGGCGATCGCTTGATCCAGGTCGGGTGTCCGCCAGTCATCGCGGTTGCGGCGTCCTTCGATCCATAGGACCAGGTAGTCGAAACCCGTGAGCCGCTTGCCGGTACGGCACAATCGGCCGTGGTCGCTGAGGTGAAGCTGACTGGCTGGCAGTGCGTCCTCGGTGGCGCGCACGACCGCCAGCCAGCCCGGCTTGAGCTCGTTCGGCACGCCGCTGCCCGCGCCGGGCGCGGCGAGCGTACCGTGCAGCGCGAGCGCCGGGTCCGCTGCGTTGGCCTCGATGACCTTCTCGATGCCGCTCGCCACCTTGTCCACGACCGGCACCAGGGCGGACAGCGGCGGCGTCACCAGGGAAGCGAAGTCGGTGACGATCTCGATCGCGGTCAGCAGGTTGTTCTGGCCGAGGATCTCGTACAGCCCGGCCTGGACCTCGACGGACTGCCCGCGATACGGGAGCAGCTCGGTCAGCTGGTAGTCCTCGAACACGCCGTGTCCGGTGGTGACGGCTGGCTGGGTCAAGGTGGTGAAGGTCTGCTGGCGCGGGCCGCCGAAGAGCAAGCGGATCGAGGCCTGCACCGCCGGGATCCGGTCGGCACCCCACGCTCGCTCCTTGGCGAGATGGAGTTCGCTCAGCCACAGGCGAAGGTAGCTGTCGTTCGGTGTCATCGCGACGGCGTCGTCTTGCGGGAAGAAGAGCCGGTGCAGGTGACCGGCGTCGGCGTCCACCGTGCTTCTGATCCGCTTCCAGAGCTTCCCGGCGGCGGTGTCGCTCATGGCGCGTACCTCATCACGTTGACGAACAGCACGACGTCGCCGAGCACGTCCTTTCCGGCCCCGCCCAGCGTTTTCCGCAGCTCGCGGCGTATCAGCCGCGCGTCCCCAGCCTGGCGGGAATTAACGTGCCGGTAAATGACCTCGGCGATAGCCTCCAGGCGGTCTCCCGGCAGTACAGGGAGAATGAGCACCGCCGGAGTCCCGGCCTCCATGAGATCAGCGGCCAGCGCCAGCTTTTCTGGCTGGTCGTCGAGCATGCCCGGGATGGAGCGGGTCAGGTTCTCGGACGGCTCGGCCTGGAGGACCACGAGACCCGGCTGGCCGCGGGTGAGATATTCCGTGTCCAGCAGGACCGGCCCCTGAGGACTAGCAGACTCCCGCTTCCTGTCGCTCAGGCCAGCCGACCCGCCCACGTCGACCTGCGGACCAGCCGATGTCGTCAGGGCCCTTCCGATCACGTGACGAACGCGGACCGCGGAGCTGCCGGCCTTCCCCGGCTGCGGCGGGGGTGACTGATACACGTCGGCGAGGTAGCGCCTCCACTCGTCGGCGGCGTCCAGGATCACCGCTGTCGAGGAGTTCGCGGGGAACGGCTCGATGCCACGGCCGACATGCCGCGTCCACTCGATAAGGTCCGCCCCGTGCGGCCTGAGGCTCTCGTTGAGGATTCGCTCCCAGGGCTGCGCGGTCCTGAACAGCTCATCGGCGATCTGGATGGTGCCCGGGATGTCGCCGACCGCGCGGTCCCACCAGGAGGCGCTGGCGGGCGGGCTATCAGCCGTCCACGTCAGCTCCGGTCGATCAGCGGACTCAACGGCCGGGAACGTCCCGCGGTACACCGGCCATTGGCCGCTCGATACCGAGTCGCCGAGAGTGAGAGTGACGCGGCCGGTGCTCGATCGGCGGTCGTAACTGATCAGCGCCCTAACCGACAGCTGTGGCGATTCTGGCTCGCTCGCGCCCACGCGCAGGGAAGGCTTGCGGCGGCTTCTCCTGCGCTGGGTTACCAGGGCGCCCGCCACCGACATGAAGACCACCAAGGCCAGGCCTAGGAAGAGGAAGGCTTGGGGCCGGGAAGGCGCTGCCACCGCGACTCGGGTCGGGGTCGCCTTGGGCGCGCTCGTGGAAGTCTGCGGCGGAGAGGTGTGGACCTGTCCGCTGCCCACCGTGGAAGGCGAATGCAGTGTCGATGTTCCCGCTGTCGCGCTCGCACTCGGCTCTACCTGGCCGTGCGGCACGCTCAACGAAAACAGTGCGATACCCATCGCTATCGCCGCCAGCGCCGCCAGGAGCACCGCCGTGAGCGCAACGACCCGCGTACGACGGCGTGAAGAGCCAGGGCGGGACGCCGGAGCTGACCGCGGTGTCGCGTGGGACGACGGAGCTGGTCGCGGTGCCGTGGCGGTGGGAGCCGCCGTTGCGGTGCTAAGCACCGACCTGGTGGGGGCCTGCGGCTCTCCTGGTCCGGATGGGGTCCGCAGGAGCTGGGCCCAGAAGCGCCACGGACCGGCGGCGTCCGGAGGTCCGGTCAAGGCCGCCCCGGCTGCCGGATTCCTGACCAGGACGGCGCTCAGCTGGGTCTTAGCGGCCCCGCCACCGGGAGAGCCGGTGATCGCGGCGGCCGAAACGGTCGCCATCAACTCGCCCAGGGGATCGCCGCTGGCAGCGTACGCCGCGGCCGCCCGCTGGAACAGTGGCCGGGCGGCGGCGGGAAGCCGGAGGGCGAGCAGCTCGGCCTCCTCGAACGCCAGCTCGGCCAGCAACCGCGGGGGAAGGTCCCGCCTTGTCACATACGACGCGTAAAACGCGCGGGCGCCGCTCAGGACTTCGCCGCGCAATCCTGCGCGTACGTCACGGTAGGGATCGGCGGAGCGAACCGGTGGCGGGGCCGGCCGGGGCCGGGCGAGCCAGTCGTCCAGTCGCTGGCGCGTGTCCTCCACTCCGGGAGCATCGAGGCGGCGAGCCTCTTGGATGTCGAAGTCGATGTCATCCGCGAGTTCGGTGCTCGTCGTCTCGGACGACCACATGGGCAGCAAGCTTACGGCCGGATTGCCTAGCTGTGATTGCCACCACGCATGCCAGCTCGCCGGCCGGTCCGCGATGTCGGAGGGCGCATCCGGGGGAGGCTCGCGGTGCACGAGCGCCATGGCCCGGCGGGCATCGTCCCGCAGGTCGAGCCGGGCAGGATCGGTATCTCGCTGCCTGGCTAGCCGGGACAGCAGGGCGCGGTGGTCGTCGAGCCGCATCCGACGGACGATCCTGATCGTCTCCGCGTCGGCGAAGCGGACCGTGGCGTCGTCGGCGCGGGTTCGCAGCGCCTGGGAGCGGCGCTCGTCGATGAGGGCGAGCGCGCGTTCGGGCGAGCCAGCGGCGAGCCACGCCTCAGCACGCATCACGAACAGCGGCGGCACCAGGTCGTGGGCCGTGCAGATCGCCACCCGGTCCGGCTCGTAGCGGTCAAGCTCGTCCCAGCGCTCGATCGCCGGCGGCTTGACGACCTTCTGCCACAGGCGGAGCCGCAGGCACAGCGACGCGAGCCGTTCGCCGTCGATAGTGCCGATGGCGGCGGCAGCGTAAGGCTCCCACGACTTGAGAACAGCGGCCTCGGGGATGGCGATGAGCCCGCGTTCGATGCGTACCCGGGCCAGCAGGTCATCAGGCAGGACCAGGTCGGACCCCGGCGGCTCCTGGTACCAGCCCGCGGAGCGCGCGAGTACGGCGGCCTCGGCCTCGGCCTGGCCCAGGGCCTCGAACGATCCCTGCGGATCCTCGTCGGCCGCCCGCCGCGCGACCGCGACCCGCGCCCACACCCCGCCCCGGAGCCCGGCCGCGCCGTTGAGCGCCGCGCGCAGCTGTTCCCCGTCGATGAGGCGCGCGACGGCCTGGCCGGCGCCTGCTTCCAGCATCCGGTGCGCGGCGTCGGTCGCACTGGCCGCCAGCGCGGCGGATGGCCCCACCGCCCGGAGGTCCGTCCATAGCGACTCGTCATCCGGGGCATCGGGCAGCAGCCCCAGGGCGGCGCGCGCCCGCAGGACCCGCGCCGTGCCTGGGTCGGGATGGCGGTCCGACCAGTCGCGGACCTCGGCCCAGGCCCCGCGCGGATCCCAGCGCCACGAGGCCCGCCGGCTGGCGGCGATGAAGGAGGCGAGCACCGTGGCCCGCAACGCTTCCGCGGTCGGCCAGCGTTCGTCCTGCGACTCACCGAGCACGCGCCTGGTGACATTCAGAGCCCAGCTCCAGCGCCCGGTGGCGGTAATCACCTCGGCGATGTGGTCCCACAGGTCCACGGCATCAGCGGGTTCGGACAATCGCAGGGCCGTGAGCAGATCGTCTACATCGATATCGGCGAGCGCCTGGTCACGTACCTCACGCCGGAGCATCTCGGCGAGCCGCGTGGTTTCCGCCGTGAACGATGCCACCCGCTCCGGGGCGCTGAAGTAGTGCTGAAGCCGCCTGGCCAGTACGGGACTGGCCGTCACATGAGTGGGCGGGTTGCCGTCAGCGTGGATCCACTCCTGCTCGGCCAGGCGCGGGCCCAGGGCCGCGGCGTCGGTGCCGGTGAAGGCCGCGATCGTAGCGATCCGGCACCGGCCGGCCGACGCCAGCACCGGCAGGGTGCGACGGACCAGCTGATCGCCCAGCCGTTCGATGATCCTGCCCTCGACGTACGCGTCGCTGCCCCGCTCGACCTGGGCCGCGTCCAGGCCCGGGTTCTCCTCGGCCCACGACCGGTACAGCGCCAGGTCGAACGGGCTCACCCGGTCTGGCAGGTCATCAGCGGGCAGGCCCCCCGCGTCGACGGCCGGAGACTGGCGGATCATCGCGTCCATCAGGCGGGCGGACAGCGGCCTGCCCGCGAAGGCCACCAGGTACCTCCGGGCCTCGTCCAGCGTGAACCCGGCTACCTCCCGCGTCGCGAGGTAGGGCCGCGGCGGCAGCGGCCGCCGGCCGGCCAGCAGCACCCGGACCGCGGGTGCCCGCTCGTGCAGGCGCTCCACGATGGCGAACGTGGCCCGCACCGCCGGCGCGGCCGGGTTCCCGGCGTCGGCCTTCGCGAGTTCCTCGCACGTGTCGAGGATGAGCAGCACGCGGGGGAAAGAGCTGACCGCCGCCGCGAAGTCGTCGATGGCGCTCAGCACCGCCGGGTTCCGCAGCGGCGAAGCGCGTTCCTCACGGCGGCCGCTGAGCGATTCGTGCACGCTGGTGGCGCTGTCGCGGAAGCGGCGGAGCGCCCGGTCGGCTTCATCGTCGGCGGCCGTGTGCAGCGCCAGTTCGTCGGCCAGTTCGATCAGGAGCTGCACCGGCTTGCGGACCGGGTAGTCAGGGTTGATGTAATCGAAGTCCGCGCGGGCGACCGGGATGTCGGCCATGTCGCGGTCGGCGGCGTAGCGGCCCGATGCGAGGCAGCGGATCAGCATCGTCTTCCCGACGCCGCCGGCGCCGCGCATGTGCAGCGCCCAGCGCGGCGTCTCGTCCTCGAGCAACCGGGCTACCGCGCCTGACAATTCCGGGCGGTCCAGGTACCGGTCGAGCGCCCGGCGGTCCTGACGGCGGCGCATGCCCAGGCTCAGCAGCCGTCGCGCGCGATCGCTCGCCAGCTCGGCGGTGCCCGCCAGGACAGGTGCCAGCGCCTTGCCCGCCGCGACGAGAAGCTGCGCGTCTCCCAGGTCGTCGTGCTCGACGGCCTGCTGGACGCGGTCAACGAGCGCGGCGGCCGGCGCGGGGCCGAGCATGAGCTCCGCCCAGTGCCGCAAGGCGTCGGGAGCGGATCCGGTGATCGCCGGCTCAGCGATGAGCCTGGCTACGTCCCGTGCCTCGTCCAGCAGCCACCGCGCGCTTTCCCGGCCGGTCAGCAGGTCGATGACGACCCGCCGGGCTTCGTCTGGCATCCAGAACCGGAGTTCGCTCGTCACCCCGTCGACCAGGGAGCCGCGGCTCTCACACCACCCCGCCGCCCGCGCCTGCCCGACGAACTGACCTACCGATGGCACGGGGAACCCCGCCGCCTCGGCGATGGTCCGCGTCCACAGCGGTGCGACCGCCAGCCAGAGCGCGGGCCGGACGCCGAGCCGGTCGAGCACCGCCGCCCGCTCGGCCCGGACGGCATCGTCCAGCCGGGCCAGGAGCTCGGCGGGAACCGCCTCGGCGGCCGCGCTGCCTGGTCCGGCCCCGAACCCGGCGGGCCCGGTCAACGAGCCGCCTTCTCGTAGCTGGCGAGCAGGTCATCGTCCATGTCCGAGGTGAAGTCGGCGAGCGTCTTCACGAAACCGAATAGCAGGGCCGCGTCGTACATCGACCGCGAGGCGTGGATCATGAAGAAACGCAACGACTCTTGCCAGTTGCTGGGGGCCCCTCGTTTCGGCGCGTACACCGGCAGGCTCTCGGGCGGGTTCAGCAGCCACCACCGGTAAGCGAGGATGTCTTCATTGTCCTCCTGGGAGAACCGGTCGAGCGGCGCGCACTTAACCCAGGAAGGGCCCCGCCAGTTGCCCTCGAGAACCCGGTGGATCCCGCCGGAATCCGCCCCGGTCAGTACGACGGGAACCGGATCCGGGCCAGGGTGCAGCCCACGGGGCCCGAGCATCCCGATCAGGTCCTCGAGAGCCTCCAGCCACCGATCGGCGCGGTGACACAGCAACACGACCCGAGGGTGCGGGCTCGTTGTGACCGGGTCGGTGTCCGGGAGATCCCGGACGAGCCCGTTGAGGTCCTCGCGGATCGCGCTGATCAGGTCCAGCCGCCTCATCCCCTGGATGGCGGCCACCTCAGCCGCCCGGCTCGGCCGCGGCGGAAGCCCGAAGGTCATGCGTATCTCCGCGAGCTTGTCGGCGAGTTCCTCGGCGAACCCGATCCGGGTGACCGGAGGATCCCCTTCGAACGGTCCGAGCAGCACGGGCAGGCAGCCCGCGCGCACCGCCCGGGCACCCAGTTCGCGCAGGAGCCGCGTTCCTCCGTAGCTCTTATCCGGGTCGCGCGTATAGGCGACGAGGACGTTCAGCGGATCACGGCCGTCGAGCAGCCGGTCCATGGCGGTGATGAACTCCCCCCGTCCGCAGAAGACCGGCCCCTCGTCGAAGCCCAGCAGCTGAATGCGCTCCCGCGCGGCGGAGATCGCCGTGATGTCGACCAGGCGCGTGTCGCCGGAGATGTATTCCGCGAGGAAGACCGCCGGCATGATCCAGTCGACCGAATCGAATTCCGGCCGTTCGTAGAAGGCGGCCCGCCGGCCGCCGATGACCGCCTCGACGAGGGGGGTACCGCGTCCGATCGCCGACGTCACCGCGCGCGTGAAGACGCGGCACGCGGTGTCGGCGATCTCTCCGGCCATGGCCACCACGACCGGCACCCCTCCGGCCACCAGGCGCGCGGCGAACGGCAGCGCGTTGCCGCCGTCATCGGAGGCCTGGACGGAGGCGGTCTCACAGGCCGACAGCACCACGACCTTCGGCCGGTGGCCCGCGCCGTCGAACACCTGGAGCAGCCGGGCGGCCGTTATGTAGTCGTCGCCCGCCGCGGTCCCTTCCGCTCGCAGTTGCACCTTCACGCACTCATCAGCGGGAAACCAGCGGCCGTGCCCGATGAGATGGAGGACGTCCGGCTTGAAGTCCTCGAGCGTTTCGGTAAGGGATGCGGCAGTAGCGGACTCGAGCACGCGCGGGTGGATCGAGCCGCCGTTGCGTTCCAGGTGACGCATGATGCCCATGAACTCGGCGCCCGCTCGTACCCGTGGATCGGTGAGGCGGCTGCCGATCGCGTACAGAACGCGGGGTATCCGGATGATGGGGTCGAACCGGCCGCCGCCGTCCGCGCCCGTGGGCGACGTCCCCGCCGCCGGCGGCACGAGCCGGACGATCCCCACCGGCAGCGGCCGGCCGGACGGGTCCGCCGGATCCACCGCGCCTTTCGCCGCGACGTGGACGCTGCCGTCGTGCAGCGCCTCCCAGCGCAGGGCGTGCAGCGCGCCGGCCGTCCGCCGCTCCTGGTCGGCCCGCGCGCGGATGGCCAGTTCGAGGCAGGGCGAACCGGCGGCCCGGGTGACGAGTTCGCGCCAGGCCTGCCTGCCGAACGCCGCCTCGAACAGCAGGCCGCCGTACCGCGCCAGCTGCGCCGGGGTTGCCGTCCCGTGGTCGACAGCGGTCGCCAGGGCCGCGGCGTCCTGATCGCTGACCGGGTCGTCCCGTGTGACCAGGAGCCGCTTCCCACCCGTCCAGCGCGCGGGCCGTTCGGCCGCCGCCTGGCCGGGCACGGTAACGACAGCGAAGAGCGCCCCGGCCCGGTCCTGGAGGTCAACCATCACCCTCATGTCGCCGCCATTTCCGCGGTGCCCGGCTGGTACAAGTCCGCTACGATCTGCCGCGTGACGTCCGCGGCGGCGGGCCCGTCGGCCGCCGCCCTGGTGCCCGGCTCACGGCACTGCGGCAGGACGCCCAGCATCCGTCCTGATAGCCGTTCCGCGAATCCTTCGTCCGCGCCGTCGAAAAGCTCCCACGCCCTGACCCCCGCGGACGCGCAGAAACGGGCGGCCTCCAGCGTCTGGACGGGAAAGGGCTCGTGCGCGCCGAGCAGCTCGGCGCGCCAGCCGGCGATGCGGCCATCGCAGTACGTGTCGGCTAGCGACCGCAATGGCGGCCCCGTGCCTGCCGTGAGCCCGAGCAGAGCGCTGGTCACGGCCGGGACGGCTGCCAGCAACCCCTGGAGCCGCTTGTCACCGGCGTCGGAGTCAGTCTCCGCCTGTGGGGAGAAGGCCCGGCTTCCGGCCGGGATGCTGGCCTGGGCCGCCAGCGTCTGGAGCACGGACATCCTGACGAGCGGCGGTGGGTAGCCTGCCGACGCGCTCTTGCGCAGTCCCGGCGACGTCCGCATCTCGAGCTCGCCCACCGCCCAGATGGCGGCCGGGCCGGTGAGCAGCACCGAGCATACGTCGGCGAACAGCTCGCGGCACCACGGACGCCATGCCTCGGCCAGCTCCACGTCGCCGCCCACCCCGTAGGCGGCCGCGACGACCTGCTGCTGGGTGGAATCCTCGAGGTAAGGCAGTTCGAACTGGACGTGGTGGCCCGCCTCGTGGGCGCTCAGGATGATCCACCACGGTCTCCGAGAGCAGACGGGCGGCAGGCCGATGACGGCTACCGGCAGCTGCTCGATGTGTCGGCGGAGCAGGTCATCCAGTCCCGGGCGCAGGTCAGGCGGCGGGCTTGTGCGCGGCGTCGCGGACGCGGAGAACTGCGGCGCCAGGTACGGGATGGGGGCGGCGGGCAGCGTGCCGCCGAGCGTGGTGAAGGCCGTCTTCCAGCAGCTCCACACCACTTCGTCGGCCGCTAGCAAGGTCAGCACCACGCTGTCGTCTGCCGGTCCGGCCCGCTGGTCAAGCTTGTCGGCGTACCACCGCCACAACCGCCTAGCGTGAAGCAGGCGGAGATCAGAGTTCCGGCACTCCTCGTAGACGCTGCCTGTACCGGTCGCCGGATCAATGGCGTCGATCCGGCGGGTGATCTCGTCCACGAGGCCAAGCACTACCGTCGATAGCAGGTCTAGCTGGGTAAGGTGCCCGCCCATCGCGTCGATGGTGTCCCACCGGTCGCGCCAGGCAACTACCTCACCGCGCAGTGCGCGCGCTTCGCCCAGGCTTTCGCTTATCCGCAGCCTCCCGCGCCAGCCGGTGGACGCGACAGGCTCGCCGGAAACACTCATCCCGTCTCCCCACAGGAAGTGCCAGCGAAGAAGAAGTCAGGTAAACCACTGTACGCGGCTGTCCATGTGAGCGCAGTGCTGAAAAATGAGGTACCGGCCGGCCAGGCTGCGGACTTTCGCATCTCGACGACTGGCGTATCTGGTTTCACAAGAGTCACGAACATCAACCGGACCGCGGGAGATCTCGCGGCCGCGCGCGGGGCCGTTAGGTCCTGAGGTATTTTGAAACCGAGCGTTGCGCCGGGGACGGGCTTGCGGACGGTGTTATGCAGATGGGCCGGGTGTTGATCAGCTATACCCCCGATATGGCACGGTGCCCGAAAGACCTGTCCTTCTTGCAGGTCGCCAGGAACGCAGTGACGCGGGCGGGGATGGTGCCGGAAAGCATTCACTATTCCATCGCGCACGACCATATGCCGGATGACCATCTGGCGCCCATGAGAAGCTGTGAAATCCATATGGTGCTGGCCGGATTCCAGTATGGCCCGATCGCGCCGGGCCGGGCCGCTTCTGCAATTGAGCTGGAGTTCGAGGAGGCCGCCGCCGCGGACGTGCCGCAGCTGGTGTTCTTGCTGGATGAGACAGCCGCGGTGGCGCCCGGGCCGGCGGATGCCGAACTCGCTCCGGTGGAGCGGTTCCGACGCCGCCTGCGCCGTGCCGGGCGGGCCGTCCGCACCTTCACCTCCGCGGCGGACCTTGAGCACGAGATAGGCCGCACGCTCGGCGAGCTGTCCGGCGACCTCTCCCCGGACCTGCCCGAGACGTCCGCTGCTGGCTTTTCCGTTCTGCTCAGACAGCTCCGGGACGAGGCGCAGCTAACCCAGGAAGAACTGGCCGATGCGGCCGGCGTGAGTGCGCGGTCGGTCAGCGACCTCGAACGCGGCAAGGCGAAGACCCCCCGGCGGGAAACGGCCCGGCTGCTGGCTGATGCCCTTCACCTGACGGGCCCGAGGAGGGAGGCTTTCGAGGCCGCCGCCCGGGGCCGGGTTCCGGCTGGCGCGTTCCCCGAAGCGGTGGCGAGCCTGCACGCGCTTCCGCGAGACATCGCCAGCTTCACCGGACGGGAAGCGCAGCTGGCAGAGCTCGTCGCCGCGGTGGCCAGCGGCGGCGCCCCCGGTGGGGTGGTGGACATTCACGCGATCGGCGGGATGGCCGGGATCGGGAAGACCACGCTGGCCGTGCACGCGGCCCACCAGCTCGCAGAGCGGTTCCCCGACGGGCAGCTCTTCTTGTTGCTGCGCGGACACACGCCAGGGCAGCCGCCGATGGATCCCGGCGACGCAGTAGCCAGCCTGCTGCAGACAATCGGTCTTCCCGCGCAGCAGATACCGGCCGGCCTGGAAGCGCGCACATCGCTGTGGCGTGACCGGATAGCGGGCCGCAAGCTGCTGCTCGTGCTGGATGACGCCGTCGACAGTGAGCAGATCCGGCCCCTCTTGCCGGGCACCGCGGGGTGCCTGGTCCTCGTTACCAGCCGCCGGCGCCTCCTCGCGCTGGAGGACGCGACGGCGATAACTCTCGACGCTCTGCCGCTGGCTCAGGCCAGCGAATTGCTGGTCCGCCTGGCCGGCCGGCACGGGTTGCGGCCAGACGACGCCGCGGTCGCCGAGATCGCCCGGCATTGCGGCTGCCTGCCGCTGGCCATCGGCATGATGGGCCGCCAGTTGCGCCACCATCCCGCCTGGACTCCGGCTGGCCTGGCTAGCGACCTGGCCGCGGCCCGCCACCGGCTGGAACTGATGGTCACCGAAGACCTTTCTGTTGCCGCCGCCTTCGATCTGTCGTACCGGGACCTGACCCCCGGCCAGCAGCTCATGTTCCGTCGCCTGGGTTTGCACCCCGGTCCCGAGATCGACGATTACGCGGCGCGGGCTCTTTGCCGAACCGAGCTTGCCGTGGCCCGTCGTCACCTCACGGCTCTTTATGACCAGCACCTGCTCATCGAGCCCGTCCCCGGGCGCTATCGCCTGCACGACCTGATCCGTGAGCACGCTCGTGCGCGTTCTGCCGCCGATGACCAGGCCAGCGACCGCGACAAGGCCACCGGATGGCTGCTCGACTACTATCAGCACGCCGCCGAGGGAGCCGACCGGTATCTCACCCGTTACTCCCGTCCGGGCCCCGCGTACACCCACCCGCCCCTGGCCACGGCTCCCGTTTTCTCCTCCAGGGCGCAGGCTCTTACCTGGCTCCGAGCCGAACGCGCCAATCTTCTCGCCTGCCTGGATCTCGCCAGTGACTCCGGTGAACATGCCCGCGTCGTGGCGCTGACTGCCGCTATCGCCTCGCTGCTGCGGCACGACGGCCCCTGGGCTCACGCCATTGCCCGCCATACCACCGCCGTGCGGGTGGCCCGGCAGCTGGGCGACCGGCCGGGCGAGGCCAACGCCCTCAACGACCTGGCTGTCGTGTGTCACCTGACCGGGGACAGCGACGGCGCGAAGGCCAGCCTGGACCAGGCGCTAGGGATCTACCGCGATCTCGGTGAGCGGCTCGGCGAGGCCAACACGCTCAACCAGCTGGCCAACGTGCGACGGCTGACCGGGGACTCCCCGGGCGCGGCCAGCGCCGTGCAGATGGCCTTGAGTATCTACCGCGATCTGGGTGACCGGCAGGGGGAGGCCAATGCCCTCAGCGAGCTCGGCGGCTTCTTGTACGTTACGGCCGAGTACCACCGTGCGGCCGGCGCCCTCGAGGAAGCGCTGCTCATCTATGACGAGCTCGGCGACCGGCAGGGGCAAGCCACCGCCCTGAACAACCTGGGCAACGTCCGGCGGCTGACCGGCGATTACCGGGGTGCGGCCGTTGCCCTGCAGGAAGCCCTGGGCATCTACGGCGAAGACGGCGACCGCGAGACCAGGGCTAACGCTCTCAACCTCCTGGGCGTGGTGCGGCGGCTGACCGGCGATTACCGGGGTGCGGCCGTTGCCCTGCAGGAAGCCCTGGGCATCTACCGCCACCTTGGCGACCGGCAAGGGGAAGCCAACGCCCTCAGCTTCCTCGGGGCGGTGCGGCGGCTCACCGGGGACTACCCGGGCGCGGCGGCTGCCCTCGATGAGGCCTTGGTCATCTATCGCGATCTCCATGACCGGGGTGGTGAAGTAGAGGCACTCAACGAGGTCGGCACGCTGCATCGGCTCCGCGGCGACCTAGACCGTGCCGAGGAGTACCACCAGCAGGCCTTGAATCTCGCCCGGGACATTCCCAGTGCCTGGGATGAGGCTCATGCCCTGGCCGGCCTGGGCCGCTGCGCGCTGGCGGCCGGCCAGCGCGCCGCCGCGCGGACCGGGCTGCGGCGGGCGCAGGAAATCTTCCAGCGGATTGGTGCCGCTGAGACAGGCGAGGTTTCCGCGGAGATTGAGGCCCTCCCGGGATGACTCGGTAGCTGTTAGTCATCCTGTGGGCTTCCTTCGTGGTCCTGCGTCGGAGTCCGTTTTATGCTCGGAATTAATCAAGCCCGGTAAGCGGCAGAACCAGGGCTGAACGGCCGCCTGGTTTACCGCTAGTGCCCGCGAACAGCCGCCTGAAAGGAAATCTATGCATGCCTAGATTCCAGCGTGCCCGCAAGAATTATATTCGCGCCGCCAGCATAGCGTGCGTTTTCATCAGCGGTATCGCCGCTGTTATGACATTCTCTGCCCTGCCCGCTGCCGCCGCGACCCGGACGTTTTCCGGTATCGGCGTCACTGCCGACGGAGCCGGCTACGGGCTGATTTCGCGCGCCGGGGAAGTCTACGCGTTCGGCAGCACCCTTTACCACGGCAACCCGGCCGGGTTCTCCGGCAGTATCGTCGGCATCTCGGTCACCGGCAA
>Ga0070714_100002436_pt1 | contig 13713 bp, 12 predicted proteins | sample LARL83metaG_FD_65450 | JGI IMG/M metagenome (GOLD analysis project Ga0070714, IMG submission 65450) | Corn, switchgrass and miscanthus rhizosphere microbial communities from Kellogg Biological Station, Michigan, USA - LAR L8-3 metaG | ecosystem: Host-associated > Plants > Roots > Rhizosphere ...
CCTTGTTCGGGGTGCCGTCGAGCTCGATCAGCGCAGCGTCGACGGCCCGCTGATTGCAGCCCTCCATGCCCTCCAGCGCGCCGGCGATCGACGAGCCGACATGGGACACCGCCTGCAGCACACCCTTGCCGCGGTAGCGGTCGGGGTCGCCGTCGCGCAGCTCGACGGCCTCGAAGGCGCCCGTCGAGGCGCCGGACGGTACCGCCGCCCGGCCGAAGGCGCCGGACGCCAGCGTGACCTCGACCTCGACCGTGGGGTTACCCCGGGAGTCCAGTATCTGCCGGCCGTGGACGCGGACGATCTCGCTCATCGCGGTCGATGATACCGACCGCGCCTGCCGGTCAGATCAGGGTGTCAGCTGCGCCTTGGCGCGGCGGTACCAGGCGTCCTGGGTATCCAGATCGAGCGCCGCCCAGTCCTCTCCCGACTCGCCCGCCAGCTGGGCCGCCCGCTCGACGCGGTCGCGGAAGCGGCCGGCGGCCGCCCGTAACGCCAGCTCGGGATCGACGTTGGCCAGCCGGGTGACGTTGACGGCGGCGAACAGGAGGTCGCCCGCCTCGTGGACGACATGGCGGTCCGGCTCGTGCTCGGCGCGCGCCGCCGGCGCCTGGTCGAGTGCCTCGCGGAACTCGCCCAACTCGTCCACCAGGTCGCTCCAGGCGCCGTCCCAGGCGTGCCAGTCGAATCCGACCGCCGATGCCCGGCGCTGCAGCTTGCGCGCGTAGAGCAGCGCCGGCAGGACGCCCGGCACGTCGTGGAAGATGCCCTGTCGGCCCTCGTCGGTGCGCTTGATCTCCTCCCAGTTGCGGCGCACCTGGCCGGCCGTCTCCGCCTCCCGGTCGCCGAACACGTGCGGGTGCCGGCGGATCAGCTTGTCGGTGATCCCACGCGCCACCTGGGCCAGGTCGGCGGCGCCCTCCTCCTCGCACAGGAGCGCCAGGAAGTAGCTCTGGAAGAGCAGGTCGCCGAGCTCGTCGACGAGCTTCGGTCCGGCCCCCGAGCCGGCCGCGTCGGCCACCTCGTAGGCCTCCTCGACCGTGTGCGGGACGATCGTCGACACCGTCTGCTCGCGATCCCAGGGGCAGTCCATGCGCAGGCGCCGGACGAGGTCGTCAAGACCGACCAGGGCGTCGGCCAGGACGAGGTCGTGCAGCGGCTTCCCGGCCGGCACCGTCGCATCCCAGTCGCGCTCCGCCAGCAGCCGGACAAAGCGCTCTCCGGACGCCGCCGTCACCGGTGCGCCCTCGGCGACCATGATCCCGTGCTCGCCCAGCCAGTCCGCCAGTGGCTCGGCCGGGGGCAGCTCGACCGGCCCCGCCGCCTCCAGCACCCGCCACGATCCGAGGGGGATCAGGTCGGGATGGCCGGGGCCGAGCGCGACCAGCGTTCCGGACATTTAGGTCGTCGGGGTGGAAGACGTCGTTGCCGGCGTCGTCGCCGACGCCGGCGGTTGGTAACCCTGGGCGTACTTGATCTTGCTCTTGAGCCCGTTCAGCAGCGACTGGATGCGGCTGTTCACGTGCGTCGCCTGGGTCGTCTGCTGGAGCTGGGTCATGATCTGAGACTTGACCGATGAGAAGGACTCGACGGTGCCCTTCTTCTGAATCGCGTCGGTGGGATAGATGAGGAAGTAGCAGTCAGGGTTGCACTTCCCCTTCAGCTGCGTGTTCTCATAGGACTTGGAGACCACCACCGGGTCGCCCCACTGACCCTGGGGGAGCGACAGGGCCGCCTTCTGGAAGTTCTTCTCCAGGGAGTTCGGCGCCGACGTGGCCTTGAGCGGCGTCGACGGCTGGTGCAGCGAGTTGGAGTCGATGGCGCCCTTGGCGACGGTCGCCTCCGGAGTGCCGGAGCGGAGCTTCTGCAGATCGCTCTCGGCCGTTGCCTTATCCGGAACCAATATGTAATTCACATCACGCGAATCGTCGGTCGCCGTGAACTGTGACTTGTTCTGGTTGTAGTACTTGAGCGCCGCCGCAGCGTTCACAGGCGACTCGGCCTTCAGCTTGTTCTCGATCCCGCTCTCGAGCAGCGACTCCTGGACGCTGTCGAACACGTCCTGCTCCGTATAGCCGGCCTTCTTGAGCGCCTGCTGATACTTCTGCTGGCTGCCGCCATAGCTCTGCTTGATGCCTTCCTGGACCCGCTTGTTCACCTGGTCGTCGGTCACCTTGACGCCCAGCTGGTCGGCGATCAGCTTCACCTCGGCCGCCAGCACGAGCTGACTCACCGACTGATCGATGACCTGAGTCTGATAGGTCGGCGTTCCCGGCTTGGGCAGCGTCTGCCCCTGGGCCTTGGCCGAACTGACGAGCAGCTTGATGCGATGGTTCAGCTGATCGCGGGTCACGTGAATGTTGTCCACAACGGCGACGTCGCCGGAGTCGAGCGACGCGGACGACGAAGAGCCGCCGCAGCCGACTGCGGCCGCGGCCAACACGGCCAGAAGGGAGATCCGAAGAAAACGGTGCATAGAAAGCGATTACGCCGCAGCTGCGGCGTGAGCTTCGACTATAGCATCGAGCACTTCCAGCCCCGGCGCGACGGTTGGCTTTTCATTGGCAGGAGGCGGATCGAGGCGGCAACTGACCTGACGTGAGGCGACGGTATAGAGGGCCTGCGGGAAGCGCTCGTGAAGTGCTCGCACCTGGGCGGAGCCGAGCACCACCGGGGCGATCGTCAGGCGGCCGCCGCGCAGCGTCACCACATCGGCCCCCAGCGAGCCCGCGATCAGCCGCGCTTCCTGGATACCGACAAGGTTCTCGACCGGAGGCGGCGGCGGGCCGAAGCGGTCGGTCAGCTCGGCCAGCAGCTCGCGCAGCTCGCCGCGATCGGCCGCCAGCGCGACCCGCCGGTGCAGGTCGACCTTGACCGCCTCCAGCGACACGTAGTCGGCGGGCACATAGGCGTCCACGTGGGCGTCGACCCGCACCGGCCGCGGCGGCGGCAGTGTCGACCCCTGAAGCTCGGCCACCGCCTCGGCCAGGAGCTCGCAGTAGAGCTCGAATCCGACGGCGGCGACGTGGCCCGACTGCTCGTCGCCGAGCAGGTTGCCGGCGCCGCGCAGCTCCAGGTCGCGCATCGCGATCCGGTAGCCGGAGCCGAGCTCGGTGTAGTCGGCGAGGGTGGACAGGCGGTGCCGCGCCTCCTCGCTCAACTCACGGCCGTCGGGATAGAAGAGGTAGGCGTGCGCGACCGCGTCGGAGCGGCCAACGCGGCCCCGGATCTGGTAGAGCTGGGCGAGCCCGAGCGCATCCGCCCGCTCGACGACGAGCGTGTTGGCCTGCGGGATGTCCAGGCCGGACTCGATGATGGTGGTCGACACGAGCACGTCGAAGTCGCCGCGCAGAAAGTCCATCATCACCGACTCGAGCCGTCGCTCCGGCATCTGCCCGTGCGCCACCCCGACGCGCAGCTCGGGCACCCACATACGCACCCGCTCGGCCGCCTCGTCGATCGTCTCCACCCGGTTGTGCAGGTAGAACGACTGGCCGCCGCGGGCGACCTCGCGCCGGAACGCCGCCGCCACCAGCTCCTCGTCGAACTCGCCGACGTGGGTCTTGATCGGGTGGCGGCCGCGCGGCGGGGTGTTGATGACCGTGATGTCGCGCAGCCCGGAGAGGCTCATGTGGAGCGTGCGCGGGATCGGCGTGGCGGACATCGAGAGCACGTCCACCTCCAGGCGCAGCTGGCGCAGGAGCTCCTTCTGGGCGACGCCGAAGCGCTGCTCCTCGTCGAGGATGACCAGGCCCAGGTTCTGCGGTACGACGTCGGCCGAGAGCACCCGGTGGGTCCCGATCAGGACGTCAACCTTGCCCTCGGCGTACTCGGCCAGCACCTGCTTCACGTCGCGCGCTGCGCGAAAGCGCGACACCATCTCGACCCGCACCGGGAAGTCGCGGAAGCGGTCGCGGAAGGTCGCAGCGTGCTGCTGGGCGAGGATCGTCGTCGGCACCAGCATCAACACCTGGCGAGCGGCGCTGACCACCTTGAAGGCCGCCCGCACGGCGACCTCGGTCTTGCCGAAACCGACGTCCCCACAGACCAGGCGGTCCATCGGCCGATCGGACTCCATGTCCTCCTTGACGGCGTCGATCGCCGTCAGCTGGTCGTCCGTCTCGTCGAACGGGAATGCCGCCTCCAGTCGCGCCATCCACTCGTCGTCCGGCGGCAGCGGTGGCTTGTGCGAGCTCTGACGGCGGGCGTACAGCGCCAGCAGCTCGCCGGCCAGCTCGCGCACTGCGACGCGGGCCCGCGACTTGAGCGACTGCCACGCCTTGCCGCCCAGCCGGGAGAGCGCCGGCGCGCGGCCGTCAGCCCCGACGTAGCGGCTGACCTTGGCCAGCTGGTCGTGGGGGACGTAGAGGCGGTCGTCGCCGCGGAACTCCAGGTACAGGTAGTCGCGGACGACGCCGCCGACCTCCTTCGTGTCGAAGCGGACAAAGCGGCCGACGCCGTGATCCTCGTGGACGATGTAGTCACCGGCCCGCAGGTCGGCGACGGTGCTCAGCCCGCGCCCGCGGACGAGCGGTCGGCGGGCGCCCCGGCGGCGGAAGAGCTGGCCGGCCGGCAGCACCGCCAGGCCCAGGCTGGGCGACGTGAAGCCGTGCCGGATGCTGCCGACGACGAACGCGATCCCCGGCTCCTCGGGCGCCGGCGAGTCCGGCGCCGGCGCCGCAACCTCGACGCGGCGGACGGCCAGACGGGTGCGCTCCGCCTCGCCCACGTGCGGGAACGACACGAGCACCCGGTAGCCGGCGCGGACGAGCGCCCGTAGCTCGTTCTCGCCCTCGGCGAGTCCGAATGAGGCCAGCGCCGGCGGCTGGGCGTCGAAGGCGAACGGCTGGCCAAGCGGCATCTGCTCCAGGCTGACTGCGCCCCGCACGAGATCGACCGCGTCGGCCACGGCGACGTAGCCGCGGCCGCGCAGGTCGGGGTCGCGCAGACGCTCGGCGATCTCCGTCTCGGCCTCCTCGAGCTCGCGTGTCAGGGAATCCGGGTTCCAGGCGGCGACAACCGCCAGCCTGCTGAGCTCGGGCCCGATCGCGACCATCCCGGAGGGAATCGCCGGCCCGTCCTCCTCCGACCCCCAGCCCGCTTCCCGCGCCCCCGGCTCGGCAGCGGCGAACACCGCCACCTCGTCGAGGTCGCGAAGGGAGCGCTGCGTGAACACCGAGAAGGCGGATAGCCGTTCCACCCGGTCGCCGTCGAGCTCGATCCGCACCGGCTCGCGTCCGGTGGTCGCAAAGACGTCGATCAGCCCGCCGCGAACCGAGAACTGGCCACGCTCCTCGACGGTGTCGGCGCGCTCGTAGCCGGCATCGGCCAGATCCTGGAGCAGTCCGTCCCGGTCGACCTCGTCGTCGGCCTGCAGCCGCACCGGCTGCGGCCGGTCGGCGAGCGCCGGCATGCGTTCGATCAGCGCATCGGCGGACACGGCAACCAGCCCGCCCTGCTCGAGTGTCGCCAGCGCCCGGAACCGCTCGCCGACAAGGTGCGGCGCCGGGTCGAGCCCGTCGCCGTAAACGGCGCCGCGGGAGGGGATGTAGGCAACTGGGCTGCCGGGTAGGAAGGCAGCCGCCGCCTCCGCCAGGGTGCGGGCCTCGTCGTCGTCGTCCACGACCACGGCCAGGGCGGGCCGCGCGCCGCCGGCGAGGCTCCGCCAGAGCGCCGCCGTGAAGGCCGGGAGCAGCGCCTCCGAGACGCGCGCCCGGACGGCCTCGGTGCCCGCTCGGCGGGCGAACGCGGCGAAGTCGTCGTCGTTCACGAGATAGTCGAGCGCGAGCGCGACCGGGGCGAGCTCGGAGTATGTCGTCGGCGGGGCGTCCATCCTCCACCGGATGGTAGGCTCCGCGCACGATCGACGGAGGTTGTTCCGTGCGCCGTTTCACCGTAACGCTCTACGTGCTCGTGATGTCGCTCGCCCTCCCCGCGGCAGCCTGGGCGGCCAATCCCAGCACCGCGTCCGGGAGTGACGCGCCCACCGGCCACGACTACACGCTGACGTCGGTCTTCATCGTGGCCGCCGGCATCCCGACGCTGCTCGCGGTGCTGACGCTGATCGACGTCGCCCGTGGCAAGCATTCCCGGCACGACCCCAATCACTGAGCGGCACCTGGAGGAGCTCTTCGAGCTCCTGCGGATCGAGTCGGTCTCGTCCGACGGACGCCACCCCGCCGAACTGCGCGCCGCAGCCGACTGGGTGGCGGCGCTCATCGGCGGCGCCGAGGTCAGCGAGGCGTACGGGAACCCACTGGTCGACGGCCTGATCCCGGCGTCGGCGGACGGCGCGCCGACGGTGATCGTCTACGGCCACTACGACGTCCAGGCACCCGGGCCGCTCGACCTGTGGGAGTCGCCGCCCTTCCAGCCGGCCGTCCGGGACGGCTGGCTCTACGCGCGCGGGACGTCCGACGACAAGGGCAACTTCTACGCCCTCCTGCGCGCCGGCCTCGACCTGGCCCAGGAAGGCCGGCTGCCGGTGAATGTGCGAGTGCTCGCCGACGGCGAGGAGGAGATCGGCGGCCACTCGGTCATCGACCACCTGCCGCAGGTGAAGGGTGATTTCGCGGCTGCGATCATCTTCGACGGCCACATGGTGGACGCCACGACGCCGGCGATCACCACCGGCCTGCGCGGCGTTGTCGGCTTCCAGGTATGCCTGCGCGCCGGCTCGCGCGAGCTTCACTCGGGACTCTACGGCGGCGCCGCCGCCAACGCGGTGCACGACCTGCAGCGGGTGCTGGCCGCGGTGATCGATCACGAGGACGACTTCGCCGACGGCGTGGCGCCGGTGCTGGACGCCGAGCGCGCCGACTGGTCGGCGCTGCAGCCGGGCGCCGCGGCGCTGGCCGAGGCGGGCGCGGCGCCGCGCGACCACCGCGCGGGGGCGGAGTTCTACGAGCGCACGTGGGCGCGGCCGTCGCTCACCGTCCACTCGATCGGCGCCGGCGACCCGCTGCTGCACAAGACGTCGATCGTGACCGAGGCGCGGGCGTCGCTGTCGCTGCGCCTCGCGCCGGGACAGGACGCGGCCGCGATCGGCGGCTTGCTCGAGGAGCGCCTGCGCCGGGCCTGCCCCGTGCATGCCGAGCTCGAGCTCGAGGCCTGGCCGCGATCCAGCCCGGCCCACGTCGACACCAGCCACCCGGTGCTGCAAGAGGCGTTCGCCGCGATGGAGCGGGCGACCGGTGTGCGGCCGCTGGCGGTGCGGAGCGGCGGCTCCATCCCGATCGGCGCCGCCCTCGTCGAGCGCGGCATCCCCACCATCCTGAGCGGGTTCGGCGCCGCCGAGGACTCGATTCACTCGCCCAACGAGGGCATGGAGCTGCGACGGCTGGACTGGGCGTATGCGTCCGCCCGGGAGCTCTATTGCGGACTGGCGTCGGTAGGGGGTTGAGTCCGTCGCCGTGGCGGTTTAGGCTTCCACCTCATATGGGACGACGGATCCGCGGGATGAGCGAGCACCAGGTGCGCACGCGCCTCTACGATCCGCCCGACGCGGTCCGCCGGATCGACTCCAAGCTGGCCTGTTGGAAGCTGACGGCCGGATCGACCGTTCGCGGCGAGGATCTGCGCAAGGCGTTCGAGGAGCGCCTCGACGGACGCGCCCCCGATGTCGTCGAAGCCCCCGTGCAGAGCGCCAAGGGCCCCCGCATCCGCCTCATCGCCTAGGGGCGTTCCACCCTGACGGCCTGCGCCCTCGACGGCCGTCTGTACTCCAAGGTGGCGGCCGGGGGGAGCCAGGCCTGTAACGACCGATTGCTGGGGGCGCTCCACCGCGGGTAGCTCCTTACAGACCTGGCACCCGGGGCCGGCGAGATGTTGGCGGCCTTTGCGTATTCACGCCGCTGCGCGGCGTGGCATACGCCGCAGTTGATCAACCTTTCCCGTTGAACTCCCGCATCGCGACGTCGATCCCGTCGCGGAGGACGGTCATCGCGCAGTCGACCCCCTTCTCGACGAGCGCCGGCACGTCGACCTGCTGCTCGAACGGCGTCAGCACCCAGTCCGCCCCCGAGCGGGGGTCGCCGCGCTCCGGCCGGCCGACGCCGATGCGCACCCGGGCGAAGTCTTGTGTCTTCAGGTGCTGGACGAGCGAGCGAAGCCCGTTGTGCCCGGCCAGCCCGCCGCCCATCTTGGCACGCACGTCGCCCAGCGGCAGGTCGATCTCGTCGTGCACGACCAGCAGCTGCTGCGGGTCGAGCTTGTAGAAGCGAAGGGCCGCGCCGACGCTCTGCCCGGAGTCGTTCATGTAGGTCAGCGGCTCCAGCAGACCAAGCCGCGTCTCGCCGTCCCGCGCCTCGGCGATGCGGCCGTTGAACCTGTCGCGAAAGCCGGCGCCGAGATCGTCGGCCATCCGCTCCACCACCTTGAAGCCGATGTTGTGCCGCGTCTCCTCGTACCGGCGACCGGGATTGCCGAGCCCGGCGACGAGCCAGTCCAGCGAGGATTCGCGGCGGCCGAACAGCCGCACCCGCCGGCCCGCCTACTCCTCGGGCGCTGCGTCCTCGGCGGCCGGAGCGCCGCCCTCCTCGGCCTCGGCGCCCTCGCCCTCCTCGGCACCCTCGCCCTCGGCGGCCTCCTCGCCCTCCTCGCCTTCCTCGACCTCGGGCTCGAGCTCCTCCTCGGCGATCGGCGCGGAGACCGTGGCGATCACCGTGTCGGGATCGTCGAGCACCTCGACGCCGTCGGGCACCGTCAGGTCGGACAGGCGCAGAGCATCGCCGATCTGGAGCGCGCTGACGTCTGCCTGGAGCACCTCCGGAATCGCGGTCGGCAGCACCGAAATGCGCAGCTCGTGGGTCGGCTGTGAGAGCACCCCGCCCATTCCCACACCCTCCGGCTCCCCTTCCAGGTGCACCTGAACGACGGTGCCGATCTTCTGGTCGAGCGGGATCTCGTGCAGGTCGATGTGAATGACGCGGTCGCGCACAGGGTCGAGCTGAAGGTCCTTGATGACCGCCGTGCGCGGCTTCTTGTCGCCGTCCACGGTCACGTCGAGCAGCGCGTACATGCCACCGGGCCCGGAAACGGCCTGGCGCAGCGCCCGCCCGTCGACGGCGATCGCCGTCGACTCGGCACCGGCGCGGTAGATCACGCCGGGGACGCTGCCGGCTGCGCGCATCGCGCGGGCGGCCTTGCCGCCACGCTCGTCGCGTGCCTGTACCTCAAGCTTCACTCGATCCATCGAAACTCCTTGCCGCGGCGCCCGGTGTGCTCAGAAGAGCTGGTTCCCGCCGTGGAACAGCCCCGACACCGAGTCGTCGTTGAAAACGTTGGAGATGGTATCAGCCAGGATTGGGGCAACCGACAGCACCCGCACCTTGTCCGGCTTGGTGAGCGGGTTGATGGGGATGGTGTCGGTGACCACGATCTCCTCGAAGACGCTGTCGGCGAGGCGCTCGAGTGCAGGCCCGGAGAACACTCCGTGGGTGGCGCAGGCGTAGACGCGGGTGGCGCCGTGCTCGCGCAGGGCCACTCCGCCCGCGCACAGGGTGCCGGCGGTGTCGATCATGTCGTCCAGCACGATGCAGACCTTGTCGCGGACGCGCCCGATCACGTTCGTCACCTCGGCCACCTGCTGCTCCGGCCGCTCCTTGGTGATCAGGGCCAGGTCGGCGCCCAGCAGCTCGGAGAACTTCTTCGCCAGCTTGGTGCGGCCGGCGTCGCCGGAGACGACGACCAGGTCCTCGGCGTCGGCGTCGACCAGCAGCTTGAAGTGATCGGCCAGCAGCGGCAGCGCGGTCATGTGATCGACGGGTGCCCGGAAGAAGCCCTGCACCTGGCCGGCGTGCAGATCCATCGTCAGCACCCGGTCGACGCCCGCCGCCTCCAGCAGCTCGGCGACCAGCTTGGCGGTGATCGGCTCGCGCGGCATCGACTTCTTGTCCTGTCGCCCGTACGGGTACCAGGGCATGACCGCGGTCACCCGCTTGGCGGAGGCCAGGCGGGCGGCGTTGATCATGATCAGGAGCTCCATCAGCGCGTCGTTGGCGTTCGGGGAGCAGGACTGGACGATGAACACGTCGGCGCCGCGGATCGACTCCTCGTAGCGCGCGTAGACCTCGCTGTTGGTGAACGTCTTCAGCGTCACCTCCCCCGGGTTGACGCCCAGGTGGTCTGCGATCCGCTCGCAGAGCGCGGGGTTGGAGCGCCCGCCGAAGAGCATCAGGCGCTTGTGCGGCGCCCGCTCCACCGAGGTCGGCCTGGCACCCTCGCGCATCAGCGGTGCGCTCGCGCCCACGGCGGAGAACAGCGGAATTGGTGTTTCGGTGCTAACCGCGCTTTCGCTTTCCATATCCCTCGATGTTCCTCTGCCGGGCGCGGGCCACCGCCAGCGCCTCCGGCGGCACGTCGTCGGTGATGATCGATCCAGCTGCCGTCCACGCTCCATCTCCGATCGTCACGGGGGCGACGAACACATTGTCGCTCCCGGTGTGGACGTCGCGCCCGATCACGGTGCGCTGTTTCTGGTGGCCGTCGTAGTTGGCGGTGATCGCTCCCGCGCCGATGTTGGTCTGGGCACCGATTTCGGCGTCACCAATATAGGACAGGTGAGGGACCTTTGCACCCTCTCCGACTCGAGAGTTCTTGACCTCGACGAAATGACCTGCGTGGGCGCCCGCCTCCAGCACCGTCCCCGGGCGCAGAAGGCAGAACGGCCCGACCTCGGCGCCGGGGCCGATGCGGCTGTCCACGACAACGGCGTGCGGGCCGACCAGGCAGCCTCGCTCGAGCAGCGACTCGCCCCGGACGATCGTGAACGGCTGCACCACCGCATCCGGCTCGATGCGTACCGTGACGTCGATGTAGGTGGTGACGGGATCGACGATGGTCACCCCGGCCAGCATGTGCCCGCGGGCGATCCGGGCCCGCAGGATCGCGGCCGCCTCGGCCAGGTCTGCCCGCGTGTTCACGCCCAGGGCGACCGTGGCGTCATCGTGGCGATGGGCAGCGACCTGCTTTCCCTCGCCGCGCAGGATCGCGACGACGTCGGTCAGGTACAGCTCGCCCTGGCGGTTGGCGCTCTCCAGCCGCTCGAGCGCCGGCCAGAGCAGGTCGGAGTCGAAGACGTAGATCCCGGAGTTGACCTCGGTCAGCGCCCGCTCCGCCTGGGACGCGTCGCCGGCCTCGACGATCCGCTCCAGGCTGCCGTCGGCCGCCCGCACCACCCGGCCGAAGTCGGACCCGATGCCGGCCGTGCGGTCGAAGGTGAGGACGCTGGCCGCTGCTCGCGCCGCCCGGTGTCCCGCAACCAGGTCGCGCAGGCTGGCCGGGTCGGTCAGGGGATGGTCGCCGTTCAGCACCAGCACGTCGCCGCTGAAGCCGGCCAGCGCCTGGCGACCGCTGCGGGCGGCGTCGCCGGTGCCCAGCGGCTGCTCCTGGACGGCCGGGCGCACCCAGGCCGGCAGCGACGCCGTGACCGCGCTGGCCCCCGCAGGCACCACCGCGACCGCGGGATCCGGTGCCAGCTCGGCGACCGCCGCCAGCGTCCAGCCGAGCAGCGACCGGCCGCACAGCTCGTGCAGCAGCTTCGGCCGCTCCGATTTCATCCGGGTGCCCTTGCCGCCGGCGAGGATCAGGCATGCGAGAGGTGCGTGGGTCATGTCGGCGAGTGCTCCGAAACTGGGGCGCCTGGATTCGAACCAGGGGTCACGGGACCAAAACCCGTTGCCTTACCGCTTGGCCACGCCCCATCGCGAACGAGGAACGCGCATCGAGTATAAGGTGCAGCCAATGCACGTGCGGCCACTGGGAAGCGGCGGCCCCGACATCACCACCGTCGGCTACGGCGCCTGGCAGGCCGGCGGCGGGTCGTGGGGCGCGCCGCGCGCCGACGCCGAGGTGGTCGCCGCCATCCAGGCGGCGATCGATGCCGGCATGAGCTGGATCGACACGGCCGAGGTGTACGGCAACGGGACGTCTGAGCGGCTGGTGGGACGGGCGATCGCCGGCCGCCGCGACGAGGTGCTGGTGTTCACGAAGGTCGCCCCGTCCGACGAGGGGTCCGGCATCCGGCCCGACCAGATCGGCCGCGCCGTCCGCGGTTCGCTGGACCGCCTGGGGATCGAGCGGATCGACCTCTACCAGGTGCACTGGCCCGACCCGGCGGTACCGGTCGAAGAGACCTGGGGGGCGATGGCGGCGCTGGTGGAGCAGGGCCTGGTGGCGCGGATCGGGGTCTCCAACTTCGACCGGCCGCTGCTCGAGCGGTGCCTGCCGATCCACCCCGTGGCATCCGTGCAGAACGAGCTCTCGCTGCTTCGCCGCGACGACGTCGACGAGCTGCTGCCGTGGCTGGCCGAGCAGGGGATCGGATACCTCGCCTACTCGCCGCTCGGCTCCGGCCTGCTCACCGGCAGCTTCGGCCCCAGGCCGGAGTTCGACGCGGGCGACTGGCGGGCGTCCGAGTTCTCGGCCGAGGTGCTGGCCGAAGGCGCCGCCGTCGTCGACGCCATGCGCGCGACCTCCGAGCGGATCGGCATTCCGGTGCCCGCGCTGGCGCTCGCCTGGGTGACCTCGCGGCCCGGTGTCACCGCCGCCATCGCCGGCAGCCTGAACCCGGCCAACGTCGCCGCCAACGCTCGTGCCTCGGACCTCGACGTCAGCCGCGATGTGCTGGACGAGCTCGACCGGGCGGCGTCAGCGGCGTAGGTCGCCGAGCATCACCAGCAGCAGCACGATCAGCAGGAGCGCAGCCACCACGCTGAAGATGAGGATGCCGGCGTAGATCGCGGGCACCACCAGCCCGGCGATGATCTGCGCGGCGACGACGATCCAGATCGGCCGCTTGATGCGCGCCGGGATGCTGGAGCGGAAGTTGAAGTAGACGATCGCGGACACGAGGCCGATCAGCATGATCAGCAGCCGGTGCCCGGTGACCAGCGCGAAGATCGCCTCGGCGATGCCCAGGAGCAGCGCCAGCTTGAGGCTGTTCTGGCGCAGCCAGCGCGACGGGGAGCGCTTTGGCCCCTCTTCCAGGGTGACGGTGTCGCCGGAGACGTTCCAGGTGCTTCGAGCCATCCCCGGAATCATAGAGGAGCGGCGGCGATTCCCCCCGGTATCGAAGACGCCGCCCGCCGGGCCTCGTCGAGGCTCGCGAAGACGCCGAACACGGTCGGGCCGCTGCCGCTGACCGCGGCGGCCAGGGCGCCGGCGTCGCGGAGGTCGGCGAGCGCCCCGGCGAGCTCCGGCCGCAGGTCGAGGACGACCGGCTCGAGCTCGTTCACGACCATTGCTGCGACGTCCTTCGCAGAGCGCACCGTGTGCACCCGCCGCACCAGCTCGCCATGAACAGCCGGGAACACCTCGTTCTCGACAGCATGCCGGAAGACGTCCGCGGTCGAGAGGCCTTGCTCGGACGGAATCAGCACGAAGGCGTGGCTTCGCGGGAAGTCTGGCAGGGCGTGGATGCGGTCGCCGCGGCCGGTGCCGATCGCCGTCTCGCAGCCGGACAGGAAGAAGGGCACGTCCGCACCCAGGCCGCGGGCGATCTCGTGCAGCTCGTTGGCCGTCCGCTCCCCACGCAGCGCCCGCAGCACCGCGCCGGCGTCGGAGGAGCCGCCGCCCAGGCCGCCGGCGACCGGGATCCGCTTCTCGATACGCACCCGGGCCTGCTCGCCCAGCGCATCGAGCGCCGCCCGGACGAGCGTCTCTCCGGGCATCCCCTCGACCACCGTCTCGGGACCGGGCTCGATGTCCAGGGTGTCG
>Ga0070714_100002437_pt1 | contig 13712 bp, 11 predicted proteins | sample LARL83metaG_FD_65450 | JGI IMG/M metagenome (GOLD analysis project Ga0070714, IMG submission 65450) | Corn, switchgrass and miscanthus rhizosphere microbial communities from Kellogg Biological Station, Michigan, USA - LAR L8-3 metaG | ecosystem: Host-associated > Plants > Roots > Rhizosphere ...
CTGAGTGGAGAGCCAGCCCTGAGCGACTGATCGCAGAGAAAGAGTCGAATGGGAACCTGCTGTAATATCTAGCCTTCCTGCTATTGTGCGCGAACCAGTGCATCCTCCTTGTTGACCTTCCCAGCCTCGGCGCGTCTAACCGATCATCTTGCGCGTGCCGGAGAATCCGATGAGAACTGCCTACAAGTTCGCAGCCCTTCCCCTCGTTCTTAGTGTCTTAACCATTGCCGCCTCCGCGCAGTGCAAGAACAATCGCGGCACCTGGACCGCCGAGCTCGCCAATGACCAGTCCGGCAAGCTTCAGTTCCGCATGACCTGTTCTCAAGGCGTCGACTCGATGGGCCATCCTCTGAGTCCGACAGAACTGCAGGGGCTCGATCCCGCTGCTATCCACGGCAACCACGTGCCGGTGAAGTTCGCCCTGGCGCGCGAAGCGGGATCCCTGCAGTTTGAAGGTACGTTCAATGAAGGTGTCGGGTACGGCGAATTCACGTTTACGCCGAACCAGGAGTTTCTCTCTGCGATGAAGCAGATGGGCTATCCGAACGTCGCGGACAAGGCTTTCACGCTCGCCTGTATCGACGTGACGCGCGAGTATGTTGAGGAGCTGCGTTCCCTGGGCTTCCATCCTGATCTCGACAAAGTCATCGAAGCGCGCATCTTCAACGTCAGTCGCGAACAACTCAATGGACTGAAGGCGGTGGGCGTGACTGATCTTTCGCTCGATGCGCTCGTACAGTACCGCATTTTCAACGTTACCCCTGAATATGTTCAGCAAATGCGCAAGGCGTTTCCGGGCATTTCTCTGGACAAGATGACCCAGATGCGCATCTTTCACGTCACTCCCGAGTTCGGCTCGCAGATGGCCCAACTTGGATACCCGGGATTAAACCTCGATCAACTGATCGCGTTCAAAGTCCACAACGTCACGCCCGATTACATTCAGGAAATGGCCAAGTTGGGCTTCAAAAACCTCGACGCCGATCAGCTGGTGCAGTTCCGCATTTTTAACGTGAATGCCAGTCAGGTAGAAGACCTCGCCAAAGAAGGCTATAAAGACCTTTCGGCGCAGGACCTGGTCAACTTCCGCATTCATCACATTGATTCGGAATTCATCGAGACCGCGAAGAAAGCCGGGTATTCGCGTCCCACTCCGGACGAGTTAGTTGAATTCCGGATCATGGGGATTCGCCATCGTACCGCCGGCTTGTGATTGCCGCACCCCAGGGCTACGATTGCCGCACTGGGATCGCGACTTCCGCTTTTGGGTGGCGCAGGCCCTCTGGGCCTGCGATACAGAAATCTCATTGAGCCGGGGCTTTAGCCCCTAAGGAGTGCGGAGTCGGCGAAGCCAACAACTCCAAAAAGGACTTATAGAACTTCTCCCGATCGTAATCGTCTTGAATCTCGACTTGTTGAAGCCCGACGCTTGGTTTGTCTTTGTCGCTCCAGGTAAGGGTGTTGCCGTAACCTCCTCCGCGATCAAGATCAACGTCCATGTAGCGGGTTTCGGTCTTGGTGATTACGCTCGGGTCAAGCCACGCAATTGCGGCCATCTCATCCCAGAGATAGTCAAAGCCGCGCAGCTTGGTATAAGTGCCGGCATACTTTGCTGCGGGAGCGCCGCTCTTCTTGAGCCGGTCCAGCATTTCGGCAGTCAGCTGGGTCTTGAGTGAGATGTCCACGGTGGTACACACAACCTTCTTCCAGGGTGCGGTCAGAACGATGTGAGCAGCCTCAGGATCGAACCAAAGGTTGAACTCATGGCGAGGCGTGTTGGCGAACTCGGGGTCATTGGTCTGCGGATTGAGTGATCCGCCCATAAAAACCAGTTCTTTCGCCAGGGCAGGGAACGCGGGATCGATGGCGATGGCGAGTGCAAGGTTCGTCATCGGCCCGCCTTCATAGATCGTGACCTCGTGCGGATACTTGCGGACCATGCGAATCAGAAAGTGCGCGGCATCCTCACGTTGAGGCTTTGTTGTCGGCATGGCTTCGGGAAAGTCGCCCAGTTGGTCTGGTGGATGATATCGGCCCGGCGTCCACGCACCCAGCCATGTGAAGGATCCGTAACGTTTCTCCCAAAGCTCGGTTTCTTCCTTGCGTCGAATCAGCGGATATTCAGCTCCGGGCACAACTGGGATGTCGGTTCGCCCGATAATCTCCAGCGTGCGCAGGGTGTGCCCGACCTCTTCCTTGAGCCATGAGTCACCGGTCACGACGGTTATTCCCAGCACTTCACTTTGCGGAGACTGGATCAAGAGTAGGATCGCCTGCTGATCGGTTCCGCCGGGGCCAGCGCCATCCTGGTCGATGATGATTTTGCGCTTCTCCTGCGCGGCAGAAGGAATGGTTAACGCGCACAGCATGGCTAGAAAACACAGGCGATGTTTCATCGGCGAACCTTTCGTTGCGAGGATTGTAACTGGGAGCGGGCGCTGGAACACCAAGGTGTCATCAACAAAAAAGAACAGGGTGCCCCACTTCTCGCGGTGTTCGAGAAGTGGGATTAGTGAGTTTAAAACTAGATTTATGAACCGTGACGCTAGACCCTCTTAATTACACGTCCATGGCACCCGTGTCTCGAAAATCGCGAGACATGGGGCACCCCTTTCGTCGATAATGCAAAGACTTACACCGCGCGCCGGTCGGAGCAAAGAATGACTTATCCGAATGATGCAAATGGAGATGCGCTACGACACAGGGACGCGGATGGGGATGACCTTACTCGTTCTCGCGACATCGAGTTCACCGTCGTCTTTCCAAACGAGAAGTCGGCAAATGAGTTGCGACACAAATGCGCGCGCAAGGTCATCAAGCAGCGACGGAGTTTTCCGAGACAGTGGAAGGATGTCCGTGGGACGTTGTCGTTGTGAAGCGCATGGTGCCTTCGTACTCTGAGATCGTGAGTTTCGAGGGCATGCTTGAAGCTGCGGCTGATCCTTTTGGCGGGCACAACGACGGATGGGGCTGTTTGTCTTGGCCCAAAATGCAATAATATCGGTTCATTGAAGCCCCAACTTGGCTCGAACGGGGGGATCTCCGCTGAGGCTGCCCAACCGGTCGGTTTCGACCACAATTCCCAATTTTTCAATCAGTTACCAAGGTTTGGGTGCTCCACCCGCTGCGGGTTTCTCCCGCTCAATGCCAAATTTTGACAGTTTATTGACTAAACGGTGCGCTACCCCCGGCAGGTCAATAGGATAGAGACGTTGGAAACCGTCGTTCGTCCTTGGTCGTTCGTCGTTCGCAAAACCCCGGGTTCAGTGAATCCCGGTATTCGCAGCCGATGCCGCCAGTCGCAACTGGTTTTGCCAACGACCAACGACTAACAACCAACGACAATTCTCGCAGCGGAAAGGCGCATGATTCATGCACAAGCCAGTTAAGTACGTAGAGAAGGCGGTCACAATGGCCGCATCGGGCGCGTGGTTCGTTCTGGAACGATTCAATCGCGTGAAGCCCAATCCCTCTCCCACACCCAAGTGGTCCGACAAGCCGCTGCTGAAGTCGTATGAAAAGTCGAAGCCGCCGCTGGGCTGGCCGCGCACCACCGACTCGCTCTGTCCGAAGTGCATCCCTGAAATTCGCCAGCAGATTCTGGACGGCCATCTGCCGACCGAAATCCTGCTCAACGAAAAAGTCGGCGAGATCAAGGCCACCATTCTCGAGCGCGACGGCAAGATCATGATGATCAAGGATTGCCCGAAGCACGGCCACTTCGAGGACGTGATGTCCATTGACACCGAGTTCTCGCAGCACCTGGAAGAGGTGTTCCCGGGCCGCGACATCCGCGCGCACAACGACGAGAAGCTGCACAACCACGGCTCCTCGACCGTGAAGTATGGCCGCGGATCAGTGCTGACTATCGACCTTACCAACCGCTGCAACATGATGTGCGATCCCTGCTTTATGGACGCGAACCAGGTCGGCTTCGTGCATGAGCTGACATGGGAAGAAATCAAGCAGATGCTGGATAACGCCATCACCATCAAGCCGCGTCGCCAGATGAGCGTGCAGTTCTCCGGCGGCGAGCCGACGCTGTCGCCGTATTTCCTGGATGCCGTCCGCTATGCCCGCAAGGTTGGTTACAACTCGGTTCAGGCCGCGACCAACGGCATCGAATTCGCGAAGAGCTTTGAGTTTGCGCAGCAAGCCGCTGAAGCCGGCATGCGTTATGCCTACCTGCAGTTCGACGGCATCGGCAACGCTGCCAATGCGCACCGCAAAGTCGGCAACCTGTTCGACGTGAAACTGAAGGCCATCGACAACCTGCATCGCGCGGGAGTCGAGATCGTGCCCGTCGTGACCATCGTCAACGGCATTAACAACGAGCAGGTCGGACGCATCATCCAGTTCGCGCTCGACAATCCGAAGCGCATCGGGTTCCTCTCCTTCCAGCCGGTCAGCTTTACCGGCCGTGACGAGGAGATCACCGACGACCGCCGTCAGGCGCAGCGCTACACGCTATCGCACCTGGCGCACGACGTAAAAAACCAGACCGGCCTCGGCGAACCTGCGCGCGACTGGTTCCCGATCAGCTTCATGTCGACATTCAGCGATTGGGCCGACCTGATGCACTCCAATGATGCCAACAACAACTGGGGCCAACTCTCCTGCGGTTGCCATCCGAACTGCGGAACCGGCATGGCGGTTATGATCGATAAGGAGACCAAGGAAGCGGTTCCGGTCACGGCGTTCCTCCACGGCGATCAACTCGCGAAAGACATTGCGAAGATCAATGACGCGGCGCGCGGCAAGTTCCTCAGCGGCCTTGGCATGGCACTGGTGCTGGCGAAGAATTACGATCCATTCAAAACGCCTCGGCACTTCCGTCTGTGGGATCTCTGGAAGAAGTTCGACAAGAACTACAACGTCACCGGCCGTAACTACGGTAAGGTTGGTCCGGACCGCACCATTGACGACGTGATGAAGCGTCGCCAGGACCGCTGGAACTTCCTGTTCATCGCAGGAATGTGGTTCCAGGACCTGTTCAATTATGATTTCCGCCGCACCGAGCAGTGCATTATCCCGTACGCCACTCAGGAAGGCGAGATTTCATTCTGCGCGTACAACACGGGCGTGGGCTGGCGCAACATCATTGAGAAGATGCACATGACAGCCACGCTCACCAAGTGGTACGAAGAGCACGGACGGCATGAAATCTTCGCCGGCGGCAAGAACGTCGCCATGGAACAGAAGGAGCACTCGCTCTATCTGCGCGACGGCATCGTGACGCAGGAAGAGCAGCGCGATCTCGATAAGCTGGGCATCGCGAAGAACGCTCGCGAAGAGAAGATTCGCGCGCGTGACGCGAAGGCGAAAGAAGCTGAGGCGCGTGGCCCGAAGAAGAACGACCCGGCCTACGATGCGCGAATGGCTGCTCTCTATCGCGAAGTCGTGCTGAAAGAGAAGCCAGTGCAGTCGGAGAACGGATTCCTGTCGGTCGATGCGCTGCTGAAGTCGAACGGAAATGGCAACGGCCATAACGGCAACGGTTCGCATGCTCCGGAGGTCAAGACGGAAGTAGAAGAGCCAGTGTCTGGAGACTAATTTAGTTGCTAGTGGCTAGTACACCAAGAGGCCGCCGCAAGGCGGCCTTTGTATTTGCGGGCTCAAAAGAATGGGAAAACTTCCTACATCCGTTGAAGGTGCAGTCCGCCAATTCATCGAACAGCAGAAGATGTTCTTTGTGGCCACAGCCCCGCTTGCCGCGCAAGGCCACGTAAATGTCTCTCCTAAAGGCCTCGACTCCTTTCGTATTCTCGGGCCTACGACGGTTGCGTATCTTGACCTCACAGGTAGCGGCGTAGAGACGATTGCGCACGTGCGAGAGAATGGGCGAATCGTGATCATGTTCTGTGCTTTCCAGGGTCCACCGAAAATCTTGCGCCTTCACGGACGCGGTCGTGTAGTCGAGCCGCTAGATGCTGAGTTTGCCGCCTTCCGATCGCAGTTTCCTGAATTCATGTCCATGCGGGCAATCATCGTCGTGGAAGTAACCCGGGTCGCGGATTCATGCGGATATGGTGTGCCGCTGATGAGCTATCAAGGAGACCGTAGTCAGTTGAACGCCTGGGCAGAGAAGAAAGGGACCGAAGGATTGAAGCAATATCGGCGGGACAAGAACCGCGTGAGCCTGGATGGGCTGCCGGGAGTAGGGGAGTTCTGAATTCACGAATTGTTGAGCTATGCGCTCTAGCGCGCGAGTTCTCGAATCATCTGTTCAAAGCAAGGCCGCCGCGAGGCGTCCGTTCTGCTATTCGGAGGTAAGCCTGAACGCCCGTATTGGGACTGCGGCAATCTTACAAAGCTCTTACATGGCAGCATAAGCGGCCACTTATTAGCAGGATGCGGGTGTTAGTCGGCTGAACCGGTGACCCGAATCACCGATTTCGTCAATGTTTCGCGTTATTCCTCGCTACGCTTCGCTTCTCCAGCAGAACTTCCTTCTGCAAGTAGTGCTGCCTCATGAGGCGAAGCACTTCCCGGGACAACAGAGAAGAAGCGTTTCTAAGCGAACGCTTGCCGCTCGTTTCACAATTGACTTCTTTTGATTAAGTTAGTTGCGCACGAGAGACGATGCCCGGCAACTCTGAGGAGAGGAGATTCAATGCCTATTAAGACCGCATTATTGCTGATCACGATTCTTGTTTCAGCTACAACATCTAACGCCAACACAGGCTGTAATTCGCCGTACGTAAAAGCCAACGGGTCCACCCTTTCAGTTCTGCCCACCGGCAGTGATGACACTGCAAACCTCAAATGTGCTTTTGCACTTGCTGTCGGAATGCCTGGAGCCGTAGTGCAGTTGTCGAAGGGAACCTACATAACAGACAGAATTGTTGTCGATGGATTAGTGGGCACCTTGCGCGGTGCAGGGATGGATGCCACGGTAATTCGCAATCCCGATTATCCCGTTTACGTGACTCCTGACGACTGCGAATTCGTCTCGCCTCAGTCGCCAGATTATGCGCCACCCTACTTGTTTATATTTCTCGGCGGCGATTACAAGGTTACGGACCTTACCGTTTCCATTATCGGGGAGGAACCGGCAACCGACTGGTCAATCTTCGGCATTCGAGACTGGTTGGGGCACGGGTTGCATGCCATGGGACAGTTCACGATTTTGGGGGCAGAGCGCGGTTCAGGATATCCGGAAGCGAACGCGACATTCGAGAGAGTGAAGATCAAGGGAGAAATAACCAGCGACCCGTTTTTTGGATCAAACGTAAACAACGCGATTATTTACCAGGGTTTTACGACACCCGACTTCCTCCCGGTGAAGGGCACCTTCACGGTAAAAGAGTCCGTGTTTGAAGCGGTGGGGTCAGCCAACCCTGCCGTGAACGTCCGAGATTCGCGTGTCACCATCTCAGGGAACACCTATCGAGACGTACAGTTCGGAGCAGAGTTCGGTGATTTGACCAACACTGTTTACGAATTCAGTCACAACACCTTTTCAGGGTTTGCGGGCTTACACAGCATCGACAACTGCCTCGGCGCGGCTGCGAACTGTGGATTTGATTCCTCGTCGCTGATCGTGAAGAACAACCTTATTCGCGGGCCGAATGGCGTAATTCTGGAGGGCACTTGGGCTAACGGAACTAAGGGACTGGTTTTGGCAAACAATGTCTCTGGTGTCAGCGATGCCGCACTGTACCTAGGGCCGGGGAGCAATCACTGCACGGTGGTGGGAAACGGCGGCCTGGCTGTTGACGAGGGGACTGATAACTCGATTACCGGCATGACCAAAGGGGCAAGCGCCCAAGGCCAGCGAATCAAGTCGTTCCTGCAACTCTTGAAACGACCTTAAGCCGGCGCTTGCGATGAAGGCTCGCGATGTCTCCGAGAGATTCATCATCCTGGCCGTTTGGCGTGAAGAGAGACATCAGAGTTCGGCCCGCGGGGAAAAGCGTGAGCCGCGCCTGAGCACTTTACAACTTAGCTGATCTAGGAGGAACGTCATTATGAAGATCGTAAATAGGAAGCGGACAGCAATCTTGTTCCTTTTGGTCGCAATCTTGCTTATTGGCGGAGTAGCTGGCGCTCAGGCAGTGGCCCCCAGAACCATGCGCTGCCTGGTAGGAGCTGTTGAACCGGGCAAAGAAATAGAATTGGTTCGGGTTAAGCCAGGTGGGGAAAACGTACCATTCGTCGTGCCTGTTGGGTATTCCTTCGTCTTGACCGACGTTGTCATTTCACCGCAGCAGATTCCGGTTGAGGGCTGGTACGTGTGGGGGATAGTGTCAGGACCGGAGTTCACGAGTGCGATTACCTCGCAGTCTTCAGCACCCGACCTGTCCTCGTTCCAAATGCACTTGAACACTGGAATGGTATTTCGCGCTGGGAACAGAGTCAGGTTTGGACTAAGCTCTGGCCCGTCGCCACTGAACGTCTATGCATACGGATACTTGGTAAGGGAGTGACGCAAAACAATGTTAAAGGCCGCCGAAAAGGCGGCCTTTGTATTTTGCGATTAGGTCATCGCAGCGTGCTAGGACTTTCTCCCACGAACCAACTGTCCGACCAGTGCTACCGAGGCGGTTGCCACGAGCAGCGTGAGCTAGTTGCTTTTTGTACGGCCCAGCCGTAGCGTTTGCGTATGTGGAGAGGTGTGCTGGCAGCGTCCTGGATTTTATGGTGTGCCGCGTCCCTGGCGCAGGACGCTGAGCATTTCGCTCCTGGCACGGTGGTTCCCAAAGTCGCTTGCGCCGGCAATCCGCAGCAGACATACGCTCTGTATCTGCCGTCGGGTTATGTGCGCACCCAACGCTGGCCGATTATCTATGTATTCGACCCTGGAGCCCGCGGCCAAGTTGCAGTCGAAGCGATTCGGGCAGCAGCCGAGCAGGCCGGCTATATCGTTGCGGCTTCCAATAACTCGCGGAATGGCGCCGAAGCCGTATCGTCGCAAGCTGCGAATTCCATGTGGCAAGACACCGCACTGCGATTCTCGATTGACGAGCATCGCCGATACTTTGCAGGCATGTCGGGGGGCGCGCGCATGGCGACCGCACTTGCGATCTCGTGCAATGGCTGCGTCGCTGGCGTCATCGCCAATGCTGCCGGATTTCCCCAGGGAAGGAGGCCATCCAGCGCCCTGAAGTTCGCGTATTTCGCGGCATTGGGCAACTCCGATTTCAACTTCCTTGAGTTTGTGGATTTGCGGCACGACTTGGACGCAAGTGGAATGCCGTATCGGATTGGTATCTTCCAAGGCCAGCATGGCTGGGCGCCTCCTGAGATTTGGGAAGATGCGCTGCATTGGATGGATCTGCAAGCCACGCGTTCTGGCCTTCTGCATCATGACCCTGCATGGATTCAAGAGAGCTACCGTCAGGCTATGCAGAGAGCGAACGGGTTGCTGGAACAGCGGGACTTTCTTGAAGCGGTTCGGGAATTCAGCTTTGTCGTGCGCGATTTTTCGGGATTGACTGATATTGATTCCGCGGAGAAACAGGTCAAAGAGTTGAGCGGCGACAAACGCCTCAAGAACGCCCAGAAACAGGAATTGTCGGCTGCCGACGAGCAACGGCGCGTAACGTCGGAGGCTGCGGAAGAGATTCAGGATCTTGCCGATGGGAAGCTGGCGCCCGAGCAGTTGATGGCGCTACGCGGCACCTTCACAACCCTGCTGAAGCGAACCCGAGCTTCTCAGCACAGCGAAGATTCGCACGTCCTCATAGCTCGCCGGGCATTGAGCGGACTTGTGGTTCAAGCGTTTGAGTCCGGCCAATTTGCCATTGAACGAAAGCAATATGATGCCGCACTTCACCTGTTTGAGCTTGCGGTGTCCGGATCGGAGAGGCCGGGCTGGGGGCACTATTGTCGCGCCCGGGTCTATGCAATCACCGCCGACAAAAAGCACATGCTTTTTGAACTGAAAGAGGCACTTGCGGGCGGATTCGGCGATGCGTCGGCGCTCGACTCGAAGGAATTCAAGCCCTTCCAATCCGACCCGGAATTTCAAGCAATCCTGCGTACGTGGGACAAGCAAGGCCCGTCGTCACGGTGAATTGCTAACCTTTTTCGCTTTCCTCCGTCACACGCAAAAGCGTTTCTTTCCGGAGGGAAACTCAATGAACAAGCTTCTTGTTTCGATGTTGCTGATTTTGGGGCTCGTGGGAACCAGAGTTGCGGTTGCAGAGCAGACGGATTCGACCTCGCCGACTTATGACCTGAAGGCGCAGGCGCTGCTGGACCTTGAAAATGTACAAAAGAAGTTTGTGGATCTGGCGAACGCTGTGCCGGCCGACAAATTCGGCTGGAAACCGTCTGTCGATACCCGTTCGTTTGCCGAGGTATTGATGCACGTAGCGGGCGAGCGATATCAGATTTTGGGCCTGATGGGCGCAAAAGGGCCGGCTGACTTCGACGGTAAGACCTTTGAGAAATCGAAGGCGGACAAAGCGCAGGTCATCGCGGAGCTGGACAAAACCTGGGAGTTCACAAAGCAAACCATCGGCGGGATGAGCAATGCTGATTTTGCGAAGCTGTTGCCGAAGCTGGGTCCGCAGGCGAATGCCGGGGACGTAGTGTACATCCTGGTTGCGGACGCCCATGAGCACCTCGGGCAGGCAATTACTTATGCGCGAGTGAACGGGGTGGCGCCACCGTGGACGGTGGAGGCACAGAAGAAAGCGGCAGAAAAAAAGGCGCAGCAAAAATAGGGCTAGCGGTTGATCCGGTTGCGTAACCACGGCCGTAGTGTGTGCACGATAGCTGATGCACTCAGTGTGGACCTGGAAAGCCGCACTCTTTCCAGAGCTTTTCCCACATCCATATCTGGTGGCCCGCTGGAATCGGATAGCCGAGTTGATGCGCAAGCATGCAAATCTGCCCGCGATGGTGGACGTCATGCATGATCATGTAGGCGAACATGGAAGCGCCGCTGGGCCAACGGCGCGACCAACCATCGCGGTGGAAGTGCGTGATGCGACCTTCGCCGGAGAGAGCGTCGGCGAGCATCTCGGAGCAGCGTTTGGCGCTTTGTGCGAGGGCAATTTTCACCTGCCGGGGAGTGCAACGCCGGGGATCGAGTTCGGCGGGCAGTTTGATGTGCGGTGCTGAAAGCCTCAGCCACTTGCGGCGCGCGTGATGCATGTGGGCGAAGATTGCGGCAATTGAACGGACACTGCCGGGCGGTTTGGCGCGCCAGACAAGAGGATCGAGTCGGTCGATGACAATTTGGTTCATGTGGTCATTCACGGCATAGGTGTCGAGTAATGACGCGAGGAAGTCTGGTTGAGGTAAGGCGGCGGTGCGAGGCATGGGTGCTCCTCAAAGTTGTGAGTGTTCGGTTAGGGCAGATTGTAGTCGAGTCACCAGCGGATGGCGCGATCAGGGCGCGTTCAGGCGTGCGATCTTGCCGTTTGCGCCGACTGCGCAGGTCACGCCGTCGCTGGTTGCCAGGGCATGAAATCCATCGGCGGAAAACCATTTCCATGCGCGCAAGTCATCCGCCGCAATGCCGCTCGAAGTCGCGCCAGCAACAATAATGCTGCGATCATCCACATAGGAAATCGCCGAGAAGAACTTTTGCGGCTGGGTGGTGACGAGTTTCCAGGTCTTACCGCCATCGTCCGTGGTGGCGAGGTTGGTGCCAGTCTGATCCGGGTGCTGATAGTCGCCGCCGGCGACCGTGCCGTGCAGGGAGTCACGGAATACGATAGAGAAAATTCCTTGCGAGGACGTGCCGTGAGTGATTGGGGTGTCGGCGACGGTCCAAGTTTCTCCGGCGTTGGGAGAGTAAAAGACGCGGGCTGCGGGACCGCCGGTCGCGAACCAGATGTTGGTTCCCATGGTTGCAATGCAGGAGTTGCTGGCGGCGAACGCCCCTTCCCCGTCGAGAGCGGGTGGAAGCTTGTGAGGGTCGATGTACTGCCAGGTTGTACCGCCATCGCGAGTGCGCAAGATCTGAAATTTGCCGTTCACGGGATCGCCGACCACGAAGCCGTGGTTGGGATCGGAGAAGGCCATGCAATCGAGGAAGCCTTTGGGCTCGTGATTGGTGAATTGGAGTTCCCACTCGTGACCCTTGCTCTGATGGTAGATGCGTGACTTCTCGCCTGGGCCGGCCGACAGCAGGAAGGCATGGTTACGAAACGCCTTCACACCGCGGAAGTCGAGATCGTCGGCGCCGGTGACGTGATTGACGGTCCAGGTTTTCCCGCCATCTTTAGTTACGAGATATGTGCCATGGGTTCCGCTGGCCCAGATCTCGCTGCGATCGACGATGCTGACCCCGCGCAGGGATTCGGTGGTGGGGCTCTGCTGAGGTCGCCATTGGGCGAAGCCATTGGCGGTGAGCAGGAAGACCAACGCGAGGCGCATGGGGCAAAAGATACGCGATCCTAAGCACGGGCGCCCGTACCTCCAACAAATTAAGGTCGGCCCACTATCTGACGGATGTTTACGGCATACCTGACCCGAGTTTGGAGATGTCATTGAAGATGATCACGATCGCGAACAGAACCAAGAACACAAAAGCAGCCTGATAGATACGTTCCTTCACCGGCAGGCTGATGTCTCGTCGCATAAGGCTTTCGATAAACAGCAGCAGAATGACTCCGCCATCCATGATGGGAATCGGCAGAAGGTTGAAAATTCCCAGATTCAAACTGATGAGACACGTGAGCTCAAGGAGAGGAGCCAGACCCGCCTGGGCGGCCGCTCCGGTCATGCGTGCAATCCCAATCGGCCCTGAGACGGTCTTGAGCGAGACCTTGTGTTGCACCAATTTGCCCACCAGTTCGACCAGAAGAACCGAATTGCTTCGGTTCTCGGAAAGTGAACGTTGAAACGCCTCCGGCAGGGATAGCTTGCCCACGGTTACCGGAGGCGGTGCTCCGGCAAAACCTACCCTATAGCGCTGCTCTTCCGGCTTCGCGGCTTCGGGATGACCTATGCCAATTTTCACCAACAGGCGCGTGAACCAATTAGCGTCGGATGGTGATTCGCCGGGGATTTTTGTTAACACCGGCTGCACGGTGAAATGAAGCGTCTTGTCTCCGCGCTCGACAGTCAAGTCAACCGGTTTGCCCTTCGTTTCCTGAAGGTCATCGACCAAGCTCTGCATGGAGCCCAGGCTTTTGCCGTCTACGGCAAGGATCCTATCTCCGAGCTGTACGCCGGCCTTTGCCGCCGGCATGTCCAACTCCAAAGCTCCGACCATGACCGGCTCGGTTGGGAACCAACCAGAGGACCCGATCTGGTCCACCGTAATTGGTTGGGGAACGACTTCTGCTTGAATGGTCGTGCCACCGCGCTGCAGAACCACCGGGAGATGCTGATTTACATTCAACGCGTCCCGGTTAAGTACTTGCTTCCAGGTCGGATTCTCAATTCCATCAATCTTGACGATGCGATCGCCTGGCTGCGCACCGATTTTTGCCGCGGGTGAATTAGTTTTTACGTACCCAATAACGGCGGCTTCGTCCTCGGCCGCAGCATGCTCGTAGTGCACCATGTACACGCCGGTCAGCAGCACGATTGCGAGGGCAATATTCATGCTCGGGCCAGCGATCGCGATCAGGAAACGGTGCCAGCGGGAATGGTTCACGAACTCGCGAGGATCGTCGCTGTGGCGGTCCATCGGGTTCTCGCCGCTCATCTTGACGTATCCGCCAAGCGGAAGAGCATTGATGCGATAGTCGGTCTCCCCTTTGCGGAAACCGATTAAGCGCTTGCCAAAGCCAATGGCAAACTGC
>Ga0070714_100002438_pt1 | contig 13711 bp, 11 predicted proteins | sample LARL83metaG_FD_65450 | JGI IMG/M metagenome (GOLD analysis project Ga0070714, IMG submission 65450) | Corn, switchgrass and miscanthus rhizosphere microbial communities from Kellogg Biological Station, Michigan, USA - LAR L8-3 metaG | ecosystem: Host-associated > Plants > Roots > Rhizosphere ...
TTCATCAGGATCCTGCTGACCATCGCTCCCGAGGGCGCTCTGGAGGTGGTGGAGGCGTGAGCATCATGCTGGAGCCGCCGCTACCAGCGCTGCGCTTTCTCGTCACGCTGGACATGGCCGACGCCTACCTGCCCCCAGCCCAGGCCGCTCTGGTCAGCCTGGTCGCCCTCGGCCAGTTCTCGCACGCCAGTGGCCTAGGGGCCTCGCTGGAGGTCACGTCCTACCCGGAAGGCGGCCGCAACGACTTCGTGCACCAGCTGCCGGTGCGCCACAGCTGGGACCGGATCGTGCTCAAGACCGGCGTTGTGCGAGGACCAGGGCTGTGGACCTGGTACCAGCTCGGCCTGACCCAGTCTCTCGGCGCCCGCCGCGATGGCACCGTCATGCTGCTCACCCCAGCTGGAATCCCCGCCATGGCCTGGGCCTTCCGGGCCGGCCTGGCCGCCAAGTGGGCGGGCCCGGAGCTTGACGCGCTCGACGGGAAGGTGGCTATCGAATCGCTCGAGATCGCCCATCAAGGCCTGACTCCGGTCCCGCTTTCGCCACCAGGGACGGGGTGAGGGGCGCAATGCTGACCATCCACAACCTCGAAGTGCGTTTCGACGTTGACGCGGGGGACGACGAGGCCGTGTTCGCGCGTCTGTTCGAGCGTTACATTACCGCCTGGCAGCGCCTGGCGGGCGAGGCCGAGCAACGCCGACGGCTGTCTGAGCGCGATCGAGTGCTCCACGACCGGGACGAGGAGGGCAGGACGTGACCACCCCAATCAACGCCGCAGGCCGGGAGTTCGCCGACGCTTACCTCGAGATCGTCGACCCGCCAGGCGACAACCCGATCATCCCGTTCAAGTTCAACCCGACGGAGTACAAGCTCAACAAGGCCAACACCTTCGCGGAGATCGCCATCCCGGGCCTGGATTCGCCACCACTGCAGTGGATCAGGGGCGGGGCCGAGACGCTGGCGATGGAGTTGCTCGTCGATACCTCAGACACGCTCGAGGACGTCCGGCAGAAGTACGTACGGCCGCTGCGTGACCTGCTCAGCATGGACGCGGAACTGCATGCTCCACCGATCGTGCGTTTCAACTGGGATGGGGAAGTCTTCACCGGTGTTCTGGAAAGCCTGTCCACCAGTTACGTGCTGTTCGATCCGGACGGGGTACCCCTGAGGGCCCGGCTGGACGTTTCGCTGAAGGAGTATCGGCCGGTCGCCGTGCAGGTCCGCGAGACCCGCAAGCTCTCATCCGACGTGGAAAAGACCTGGACGGTCACCGCTGGTGACACGCTCGACCGCATCGCGTTCGCCGTGTACAAGGACGCCGGCCTGTGGCGGGTGCTGGCCGACGCCAACCACATCGATGACCCGCGCATTCTCGAGCCCGGACGGCTACTCACCGTCCCCAAGCTGACGTAGGAGGGCAGATGGCGTCTCAATCCCAGCAGAAACCCGGGCTGCCCACCGATTACTACGCGCCCGACTTCAAGCTCGACGTCGAGAACCAGAAGCTGGATGCGGCCACCAAGGGGGACGTTCTCGAGGTCAAGGTGGTCATGGACATGGAGAACATGACGAGTGCCGACCTCACCATTAACAACTGGGACGACACCGAGTACAGATTCAAGTACAGCGAGACCAAGACCTTCGACCTAGCCAACCGGGTCCACGTCCAGCTCGGGTATGCCGACCGCCTGGTATCGATGATGCGCGGGCAGATCGCCACGCTGAGCCCTCGCTTTCCCGAGGCCGGCCCGCCGACGCTCCAGGTCAACGTGCTGGACGGGATGCTGCGACTGCGTGATGCCAAACCCCCGGAAGGCAAGGAAAAGCGTTACGAGAAGGTCTTCGACTGGGAGATCGCCGTACGCATCGCCGAACGCAACGGGCTCAAGTACAACGTCACCAAGAGCGGCCCGCAGCACGAGCTGGTCGTGCAGCCGAACCAGAGCGACGCCACCTTCCTGAAGGAGCGGGCCAGGCGCATCGACTTCGACGTCTTCATCCTCACCGACCCTGACTCCGGTGAGGACACGCTGCACTTCGTGCGCCCGACCGATGGCCGGGACGACCAGCCGATCAAGGTCTACGAGCTGGTGTGGGGTCAGAGCCTGATCGAATTCAGCCCGGTCCTCACCTTGTCCCGCCAGGTCGCCTCGGTGACCGTACGCGGCTGGGACCCGCGTACCAAGGAGCCGATCACGGCCACCGCCACCGAGAGAGATCTGCCACCGTCGGCGGGCGGCGGCACATCAGGGCCGGCTGCGGCGGCCAAGGTGGGCGCCGGGGGCAAGCAGGAGGCCGTGGTCGACGCGCCCGTCTTCAGCCAGCAGGAGGCCGACGAGATGGCCAAGGCCCTTCTCGCCGACCGGGCCTACGAGTTCGTCACTGGCAGCGGGCGGGTCATCGGCCTGCCGGACCTGCGGCCCGGCGACAACATCAGACTGCTCGAGCTCGGCAAGCGCTTCAGCGGCACGTACTACGTCAAGAAAGTCGAGCACACCCTGGGCAGCGCGGGCTTCATCACCCAGTTCGACGTCCGGCGCACGCTCGACCCCGGCGTCTCCGACGAGGGGGCAACGTGAGCGGACACCCAGCCAGGTCCCGTGCCACCGACCGGCGTTTTTACGGCGTGGCCTCGGCCATAGTGGCCGAGTTCCCCGAGGGCCAGAAGGACGACACCGAGGAGGGGCGAGTGCCGCTGCGGTTTCCGTGGTTCGACCCTGCGATGGTAACTCTGCCGTGCCGTGTCTCCCAGCTCTACGCCGGAAATGGCTTCGGCTCGATGTGGCGCCCCGAGGTAGGTGACGAGGTTCTCGTCGCCTTTGTGCATGGCGACATGCGCGAGCCGATCGTGCTCGGTGGCCTCTATAACGGCAAGGACAAGCCGTTCACTCACCCGGACCAGGACACTGACCAGAAAGTGCTGGTCACCAAGGGCGGGCACCGGATCATCTTCGACGATCGCGCGAAGACCGTCACCGTGGCGACCAAGTCAGGAACCAGCATCACCCTGGACGGCGACGGCGCCAACGTCACCATCTCCGCCGATGCCAAGATCACGCTGAAGGCCCGCGACATCGAACTGAAGGCTGACGGCGGCGACGTAACCATCCACGGCCAGACCATAAGGCTGAACTGATGCCCGGCCAGCCCGCAGCCCGCCGGGGCGACCAGGTCACCGGGATAGATATCCACGTGGTGATGGTGCCGAGCCCGTCCGGAAGCGTCCCCACCCCGCTGCCGCACCCGTTCTCGGGGAAGCTGACCGAGCAGCTCTCCGGTGACGTGCGCATCGAGGGCGACCAGGCGGCGACGGTCGGGAGCGTCGCCCCGAACAGGCCGGTCCACATCCCGACCTCGCCGGGAATCAGCTTCCAGCGCACACCAAGCAACCGGGGCACGGTCTCAGACGGCTCGCGTTCCGTCCTGATCAACGGCAACAAGGCGGCCAGGATGGGCGATCCGGTGCGCACCTGCAACGACCCGACCGACAGGGATGCGGCCAGGATTCTCAGCGGCTCGACCAAGGTCCTGATCGGATGAGCGCCGAGTTCAAGGGCACCGGCTGGGCCTTCCCAGTCCGGCCCGACCTGGGCGGTGGCCTCGGTTTCACCAGCGGCGACGCCAACATCGAGCAGTCCCTGCTTCTGCTGCTGCGGACCGTCCAAGGCGAGCGTGTCATGCGGGCCAGCTTCGGGACGAAGGCGCGTGACCTCGTATTCGCGCCCGGGAGCATCCAGAACCTGCGCCTGCTGGAAACCACGGTGAGCGAGGCGATCCGGGATTTCGAACCACGGGTGATCGCCGAGCAGGTACGGGCCGAACTGGACCCGCGTGACGAGACCATCGCGGTCGTCGACGTCACCTACCGGGTCCGGCAGACCAACACCCGCGACAACCTGGTATTCCCATTCTACCTTGGCACGCTCGGACTGGGGGCGGCGCGATGACCATCCCGCCCGTGCGCCTGGACGACCTGACCTGGGCGCAGATGATGGAGGCAATCCGCCAGCGGATCCCCGCCGCATCGGAGGGCCTCTGGACCTTGCATGCCCCGGTCGACCCGGGCATCACCATACTCGAGCTTTACGCCTGGCTCCTTGAGCAACGGCTGTATCTGCTGGACCAGGTCCCAGATGGCGTGGTCCGCAGTGTGCTCGGCCTGCTGGGGGTCCCGGCGCCGCAGCCGGCTATCCCGGCAGCGACCGTGCTTGCCCTGCGGCCGGTGCCCGGGCAGGACGACCCGCCCGCGACGGTCGCAGCCGGCACCGAGCTGCACCGGTCCCTCGGCGGCCGCCGGGTCGTGTTCACCACTGAGCAGACCGTGGCCCTGGTCCCGCCTGCGCCCTGGCACCTGCTGGTGGGCGGGGTGGACCGCACCGCTGACCTTAACGCCCTGGCCGGCGGGGTGGATCTGCTGCCGGCCGCGACCGCGGCCGGGACGAGTAGCGCAACGGCCCAGCCGTCGCCGGTTGAGCTGGTCCTGACCGTCCCGGCTGCCTTCGACCCTCCGGCCGACGCATGGCTGGCCCTGCTGCTGGACCTGGAGACCGGTCAGCGCGTCCCACCCGCCTGGTCGCCGATGGCGCCGCCCGGCGTCCCGCCCCCAGCGCTCCTCACCTGGTCCTACGAGGTCGACCCTGGCCGGTTCGAGCCGTTCCAGGCACCCCGTGAACTGGACGACGGGACCGGCGGGCTGCGCCGAGCCGGCGTCGTACGGCTCGCCTGGCCGGCCGCCTGGCGGCCCGCGGCCTCTCCGGCGGGTGCGGCGGGCACGGTCCAGCGCCGGTTGCGTCTTAGCGCCGGCCGGGCCACCTTCTCGGCGCCGCCGCGGCTGCGCAGCCTTGCCGTCAACGGGGTCATCGCGCGGCACAGGCAGCAGGTCCGCCCGGACGGCGATGCCCTGGAACAGCTCGACGCCCAGCTCGACCGCTGGCTGTCGCTCCCCGGCCAGGATCTGCACCTCGACGGCGCGGCCGGGCAGCTCATCGACGACCTAGCCTCAGTTCACCTTACCCTGACTGAGCGGGACGGCGCAGAGCACGCCTGGGAGGCGACCGGTGACCTGGCCGGGCACGGGCCGTCTGCCCGGGTGTTCGTCATCGACCGCGCCCCCGGGCGGCTGCGCTTCGGTGATGGACGCACCGGACGGTTGCCCGTGGTAGCCAGGCGAGTACCCAGCGGTCCGCCTCGCCTGAGCATCCGCTATGAGCTCGGCGGCGGCCAGGACGCCAACCTCGGCATCGTCGGATGGGTATGTGACGCCGAGTCGATCGAGGCGGTCAGCGCGGTCGCCAGCCGGTTCGGCCAGGAGCCGGAGACCATCGAGCAGGCCCGTCGGCGAGCCGCCGACGACCTGGCCCGCCCGACCCGGGCCGTGACCTCCGACGACTACCAGCAGATCGCCCAGGCGACCCCGGGAGTCGACATAGCCCGTGTCCACGTCGCCATTGGCCGCCATCCGGCTACGCCGTGCGACCCGGTGCCCGGTGCGGTCACGGTCGTGATCGTGCCGGGGGTGCCCCGTAACCAGCCCGGTCGCGGCCAGGAAATTGACGCTCCGGTCCCCGATCCCGGTGCGCTGGAGGCGGTCCGCGCCAACCTCGAAGCGGCCCGCCTGCTCGGCACCGAGGTGTTCGTCCGCGGCCCCACCTATCGCACGGTGCGGCTGGCGGTCACGCCGGGTGCGACGATAGCCGACCCGTTCGGCCTGGAGCGCCGCCTGCGGGACGGACTACGTCGCTACCTGGACCCGCTGACCGGCGGCGCGGACGGCCAGGGCTGGCCGTTCGGCGAGCCGCTGCGGCCCTCCGAGCTGCTCGGTGTGGCACAGGATCTTGCCGGGCGGTCGGTCGTGATCGATGCCGTCGCGGTCGGGCTGGACGGGGCCGCGCCGACCGAAGCCTGCCATGACGCCGCCATCGGCGCACACGAGCTGGTCGTGCTGGACAACCTCGCCCTGGCCTCCCCCGCGGCCAGCTCGGGGAACGGCGGGCTGTCATGAGCGTGTGGTGGACACCGGAGATCCGGCCCGAGAAGGCGGCCGAGGAGGCCGCCCGCCGGGCCGCCGGGCCCGTCCCCGAGCTGGTCGACGCGACCTCGGACTCATTCCGGGCTGCCGTGCAGGCCCGCATCACAAGCTTCACACCTGACTGGTCCAACCTGCGCCGGGAGGACGCCGGTGTCGCGCTGACCTTCCTGCTCGCTGAGATGTTCCAGCCGGTGCTGCAGCGGGCCAACCGCCTGCCCGAAAAGCTGCTCACCGAGAACCTGCAGATCGCCGGGGTCGTCCTGGAGCCGGCGAGCGCGGCCCGAACCCTACTCCAGCTGCAGGTGACCGATACCGTGCCAGGCCCGGTCGAGGTCGCGAGCGGCTTCCAGGTCGCTACCGCCGCGGCCGGCGGCGCCGGCCGGGTCATCTTCGAGACCGAACGCAGCGTAGCTGTCACTCCGGCCAGGCTGGCCGAGGCCCATGTCCAGTTCCGCCGGGTCAGCTCCAGGGCGGATGCCAGCGTCCTGGCCAACGGCACCGCCCGCCTGCGGCCGTTCGGTGACCGGCCCGTCCCGGGCGCCGCGCTCTGGCTCGGCCTTGACACCCTGGTGCGTCCCTCGCCGTCACTCTCGCTGCAGCTCCTGCTGGCCGAGGTGGCCGGGCGCCCGCCATCGGTCAGCCGGGGCGGAGTGAGCCCGCCGCCGAGCCTGCCGCCCTCCGTGCTGCGCTGGGACGTGCTCGCCAGCACGACGGCCGGCACCCGGCTGGTGCCGGCCGAGGTCGTTCTCGACGAGACCGAGGGCCTCAGCCAGAGCGGCATCGTCGAGCTGGGCGTGCCCGACGGCTGGGAGCCGGCCACGCCACCGGGGATAAGCAGCCGTCAGCCTCTGCGCTGGCTGCGGATCCAGCTTGTGCACGGTGCCTTCCGCCAGGCTCCCGCGCTGGCGGCCGTTCGGCTCAATGCCGTGTCGGCCATCGCCGCCCGGAGCATCTTCGGTGAGGTCCTTGAGCCGGTCGGCGGAGGTGGTGAGCAGCCCACCCAGATGAGAGTAAGCCAGGCCCCGGTGCTGCCGGGCAGCCTGGTCATCGAGGTGGACGAGACGGCTTCCGACGTCTTTGGCCTGGAGGCGACCAGCGGGCCGCAGCGCTGGGAGGAGGTCGCCAGCCTGGCCGGTGTCGGCCGCGACCGGCGGGTGTTCACGGTCGACCCCGCCACCGGGATCGTGACCTTCGGCGACGGCGTCGACGGGGCCAGGGTGCCGGTCGGCTTCCGCAACGTCCGGGCGGTCCGCTACCAGGCGGGAGGGGGCCCGGCCGGGGCAATCGCCGCGGGGACACGATTGTCGGCGGTTACCGCCGTCCCGTTCGTGACCGGAGCCGTCAGCCCGGACGCCGCATCGGGCGGGACAGACACCGAGCCGGTCGACGCGGCCCTGCGGCGCGGCCCAGGCCAGATCCGCTCCCGAGGGCGGGCGGTCACCGTCACCGACTACGCCCTCCTTGCCCCCCGGGCCCAGGGCGCCCAGATCGCGCGGGCCCATGCGGCCGCCGGATTCCATCCCGACATCCCTGGTGCCCCCGTCCCCGGGCTGGTCGGCGTGCTCGTGGTCCCGGTCCGGCGCGGGGCGGGGCCGCCGCAGCCGACCCAGGGCGAGTTGGACGCTGTTGCCCGCCACCTGGTCGCGGACGTCGCCCCCGCCGGGGTCCAGATCGTGGTGGGTGCGCCCAGGTACGAGCAAGTGCGGGTCGAAGGCCGGCTGGTGGCCGAACCCGACGCCGACCTCGGCGCCGTCGTGCGGGACGCGATCGCCGCAGTCAACCGCTACCTGGACCCGGTTACCGGCGGCGAGGACGGCCAGGGGTGGCCGTTCGGCGCTCCGGTCCGCCACTCGGCGCTGCTGAGCCGGCTCCTGGCCACGGTTCATGACTTGCGGGCGGTGCCGCTGCTGAACCTGCTCGTAGACGGCCGACGGCTGCCGCCCTGCGCAGACCACGCCATCGCACCTCACGGACTGCCCTTCCCGGCGATCCATGAGCTGGTCCCGGTCGCGAATGGAAGTGTGACGCCGTGAGCTGCGTGCCGGACCGGCCCACCTTCCGGCTCCTGGATCCTCTGGTCGGGTGGGACCCGGCGATCTGCGAATGGCTGTCCGGATGTGAAACCGGGGATGGGCTGCAGCTGGCCCAGCCGACGGGCAAGCCGGGAGGCGACCCGGCCGCCCTGCTGCCGTTCTTCGGCCACCCGCACCTGGCCAGGGGCTGCGGTGTATGCGAGTGGTACCTACTCGCGCCCGCCCCACGGGCTAGGCTGCTGCGCCTCGATCGCTGCCACCCCGGCTGGCGTCCGGTGTGGCCGCAGGCCTGGCTCCCGTATCTGCCCGACCCTGTCGCCGTGGCCGCCCGCGGCCACCTGCTCGCGGTCGCCGACCGGGCTACCCGCCGGGTCCTGGTGTGGGACGGGGGTGGCGAGGTCCAGCTGGCTGAACTGGCCCTGGACGCCGAGCCGGTTGCTGTCGCCCTCGCGCCCTGGCGTGAGGTGCTGGTGGCGGTGCCCGGTTCCGGAGCGCTGCGCCGCTTCGGCATCCACGGCGAACCCAGGCCTGACACCCTCTGGCCGGTCCCCGCCCAGGTGACCGCGATCGCGTTCGGCCCGGCGGAGGAGCCGGGCACATGCCCGGTCCTGCTGCGCAGCGAGGACTCGGGCGGCGCCGTGACCGTTTGGCTGACTGACCGTAACCGCGATGACGCCACTCCGGTCGACCCCGGCCAGATCGGGCGCCTCATCGGCCCGGGCGGCGTGGCCGCGGTCGGCGACCGGGGGTTCTGCCTGGCCGCGACCGATGAGAGGCTTTCCGTGCACCGCTGCTGGTCGTGGCGAGGCCGACCGCTAGCCGAGGCCGACATCGGCGCGCCGCCACCACCGAGGCTCGCGGAACGCGGCCAGCTGCTGACCCGGGCGATCGACAGCGGCATCCCGCGCTGCGTCTGGCACCGGCTGCGCGCCGACGCCGACATTCCTGACGGCACCACGCTCCAGATCGACGTGGCCACCAGCGAGGCCGGCGACTCCCAGCCATCCAGGGGCGCGGCCGATCCCGGCTGGGAAGCCTTTGCGCCCGGAGTTCCCCACCCCGGAGACTGGCAGCGGCTGCCCGCCGGCGCCACCGACGCGCTGCTGAACCGGCCACCCGGCCGCTACTTGTTCATGCGCATCAGGCTGTCCGGCGACGGCCACTCGACCCCGGTCGTGCACGCCGTCCGTCTCGACTTCCCCAGAGTCAGTAGCCTCGAGCATCTCCCGGCCGTTTGGCGCGACGACCCGGTCGCCGGGGACTTTACCGCCCGGTTCCTGTCACTGTTCGACGCTCAGCTCGAAGCGCTTGACCGGGTCGTCGAGCGTTACCCCGCGCTGCTGGACCCGGCCGGGGTTCCGGACGCGGTGCTGCCCTGGCTGGGCAGCCTGATCGGGCTCAGCTTTGATCCCGCGTGGTCGGCAGACCGGCGGCGGGCCCTGCTTCGGGCGGCACCGCAGCTGTACCGGCGCCGGGGCACGCCGGAAGGGCTGCGGCAGGCCGTCCAGCTCGTCCTCGACGTAGCCCCGGAGATTGAGGAGCTGGGCCCGGCCCGGGCCTGGGGCGCTCTGGGCGCCACCGGCGGCACGGCGGGCATGAGCGCGGCACTCGGGACGGTCCGGCTGTTCGGGCCGGCCCGGGTCCGTTTCCGCCTCGACCGCTCGACGTTGTCGCGGACCCCGATCCGCAGCCTTGGTGACCCAGAGCGCGACGCACAGGGCAGCGGCGCCTACCGATTCCTGGTGCAGGTGCCGCCGTCCGCCGCGGGCACCATCGACCCCGAGCGCTTGCGGCGCCTGGTCGACAGCCAGGCCCCGGCGCACACGATGGCTCAGATCCGCATAGGCGGGGCGGGACTGGTGGTCGGGCAGCAGGCCGTGGTCGGGGTTGACACAGCCCTGGTCCCGCTTGATGCTCCGCTGCTCGGCGGGCTGGGAGGTTCGGTGAGGCTCAGCCGGCGCAGCGTGCTCTGGCCGGGCCGGGCAGGAAGAGGCCCGGCGATGCGAGTCGGTGACCGATCAGTTGTCGGCGTCAACACAGTCGTGAGGTGAGGCATCATGACGACCACGCACGCTGCGGGCAGTGCCCATGCGGGTGTCCCCGTCCCCGAACTCCAGCGGCTCACCTATTTCTACGGGCAGCTCCTTGGGCCCAGGGACCTGCAGGGTGAGCAGGCCTACCTGCGCGAGAAGCACAGGCTGGCCAACCGTTTCCTGCACGGCTGGGGGGTGGTCTGCGGCCTCGAGGTGGAGCCGACGACCGGAGCCGAGGCCTGCATCTCCCAGACCGCTAAGGACCGGAAGGCCCGGCGCGAAGAACTGGCGGAGCTGCGCCTCAGGCTGGCCCAGGTCGAGGAGGCCATCGCGAAGCTCGGCGCGAAGGACCCGGAGCGGGCAGGTCTGGTCAAGCAGCGCGACGAGCTCCGGGCCGAGCTGGAAGACCTTGAGGCCAAGGGCGGGTACGGCAAGCCCGAGACGGTGGCCGGGCCGTGTGTGGTAGTTCGGCCCGGGCTGGCCATCGACTGCCGAGGCGACGATGTGGTGCTGCGCCAGCCCTTCGAGCTGGACCTTTGGGGAGCGCTGTCCGCTGATGACCGCGAGCGCATCAAGAGCGGCCACGATCGGGTCTGGGTGTCGATCTGCTACTGCGAGCAGCACATCGAGCCGACCCGGCCGCTCTACGGGGACGCTTGCGGCGTGCCGGGCGAATGCACGTACGCGCGCATCCGCGAGACCGCCGTCGTCAAGGTGACCGCAGGCCGGCCCGAGCAGCCGACCCGCTGCGAGTCCTGCTTCGGCGACTGCCCCGACCCGTGCGTGACCCTGGCCCGGATCAGCGGTTTCCGCGCCGGCGAGGAGTTGCAGCCGCAGCAGATCGACAACGGCGTCCGGCGCATGCTAACCCGCCACCAGCTCACAACCATCACCGGCATCAGCTTCGTGCACGGCGCCACCTACGGCCGCGAGCTGGCCACCGATGTGCTCCAGAAGGGTTTCGAGGTGCGCTTCTCGAACAAGGTCCGGGTGGACTCGCTTACCGACGAGGTTGTCGACATCCTCGTGTATGAGGGCGGGGGTGGCCGGGCCGGCAATGTTTACACCAAGCCAGGCAGGTACGAGAAGTTCGCCGCCGACGACTACGTCGACCGATTCGTCTACAAGCAGCGGAGCGACGAGCGGCTGGAGCACGGCGACAAGGTAGTGATCCAGGTCAAGGCTGACTTCATCCTCGATGAGTGCTGCCGGGCCGTCGACGGCAATCATATCGGCGGCCGGGTGCCGCTGTTGCCGGGTTATGACCGGTTCACGGTACCTCGGCCGGGAAGCTGTGAGATCTCGCCCGACCGGCCCGGAGCGTGGGTCTCGGGCAACGGGACGCAAGGAGGCACCTTCGAGACCTGGTTCCTGGTCCACCGCAGGGAGGGCGGCAGCCATGAGCACTGAATCCGTCAGTACTAAGCCGCCTTCGACTGCTGGCTGCGGCTGCGGCGGCAGCGGGGACTGCGGCGGCATGCGCGGCTGCAGCGGCACATGCGGTTGCGGCGCCGGTGCCGCGCGGGCACCGTCCGGGGGTTTCGTCCGGCCACGGTTCTTCGCTGGGCAACTGCTCACAGACCACGACCTCAAGGCGATTGACACCTACGTCCTCGGCAAGAACCGGCTGCACAACCGCTTCCTTTACGGCGACGGCGTGGCCTGCGGCCTAGCGGTGACATGCCATCCGTGCGGTGGCGGCAAAGTCCTCGTCGGCGCCGGCTACGCCCTCGACTGCTGCGGCAACGACATCGTCGTGTCCTGTGCAGAGGAGCTGGACATCCTGGAGATGATCCGCGAGCTGAGGACCGTCACCGCCGGCGGCTACGACTGCGGTGACCCGTGTGCCCAGAACGGCAACGCCCCCAGCCAGACCCCCGGGGGTCAGAGCGAGCCGGCTGGCGGGGCTGGCCGCGGAGGTGCGAGCAGCACGACAGGAAAGGGGACAGACGGAAGCGGCCAGCCGACCGACGGGGAACCGAAACCGGAACAGGGCCGCCGGTACTGGCTGTACCTGCGCTACGCCGAGCAACTCAGCGACCCGGTCGCTCCGTACCTGACCGGCGAGCCATGCGCCGCTCAAGGCTGCGAGGCAACGAGGGTCAAGGAGGGATATCAGTTCGTCCTGCGCGATCACCTCACTTGCCGTAAGGACGAGGATGTCCTGTGTCGGGTGCTGGACTGCGTCGGCAAACCGGAGGAGCTGCTCAGGGCCATCGGCACCGGCCGCTGGGCTCGCGCGTTTGGGGCCCGCCTTCGGGCCGCGCTCGCCGTCCTGGGGAGCGCCGCGATGCCCGTGTCGCGGTCAGACTTCGACCGTGCCGAGTTCACCAGGCTGCATTCATTGGTGGACGCCGGGCAGGCCCCGACAGACGAGGCGTCCGCCAGCCAGCTCGCGGACGACCTGACCGCAGCGGCCGCTATCTTGCTGCGGGCAAAAGCGCTCGCCGAGGCCGACCGGAAGGCGACCGGGCTGGACGATGATCTGATCAGTCAGACCTCTGGCCTACTCAAGGAGGCAACGCAGAAGCTCCGCGATCAGGGTCTCGCCGACCTGATGGACGCGGCGGCTTGGCCGTTCGCCGAAGCCGGCCTGCGGACCGCAGCGCGCGCCGCCGACCAGCCGGTCGACCAGCCGTTGCCTGGCGACATGCGGCTGCTTGCCCGGGGCGTGGCCGCCGACAACCGGCTGCTGACGACCACCATGGACGGCCTGCGGCGCCAGAAGGCGTGGCTGCTGGGGAAGGTCGAGCACACCAGAACCCCGACCGATTGCCGGCTGGCCGCCGAGGTCGCCGCCGTCCGGATACCCGTCATCCAGTCCAAGATCGATGAGAGCGGCGAGGGGGCGGTCGAGGATCCCGAGGCGGCGGCCGAGCTGGCTACCGCTGCTATCCGGCTCGCGTTGCTGACCAGGCGTTACCTGATCGCATGCGTGTGTGCGGCCATCAACCCGCCGTGCCCGTCCTGCACCGACGACGCAGTCCTGCTGGCCAGCATCGATGTGCTCGATTGTGAAGTGGAGGACATCTGCCAGGTAGTACGCAGGTACGTGATCAGCGGGCCGAACCTGCGCTACTGGATTCCGCCCCTGAACGGGCTCCCCGAGCTGCTCACGCGATGGTGCTGCACCGACGAGCTGCTCAGGCCACCCGGCAAGGAGTGGACCAGCGAGCAAGCAGAGCCCGCCGCCGAGCCCAGATTCCTGGCCGCCGAGCACCCCGCGCCCCCTGAGGCGACCGTCCGTGACCGCGCCCTGTGGGCGATCGGGGACGAGTTCGCCAGTACCGACCCGGCTGGGCGCGCCGGGTCGCTGGTCGTCCAGGCGCTGTCCCCATCCTTGCTCAGGGCGGAGCTTGTCGATGCGGCGGGCCGGAGTCCCGATGTGCGCGCTGTTATCGGCTCCATTGCGGCGGGCGCGCTCACAGAGCAGCTCGGCGATGTGCGCGCCGACGTCCGCCGCGAGCTCGAGCAAGCGGCGGCCGAGCTGCCCGGGCCGGCCACTATCCAGCAGCAGGTCGATACGGCTGTCAACACCCAGATGACCGCTGTCCGCCGCGAGCTCAGCCAGCGCGAGAGCGACGCCAGCCACCAGCTCGGCGAGATGCAGGCCACCA
>Ga0070714_100002439_pt1 | contig 13710 bp, 13 predicted proteins | sample LARL83metaG_FD_65450 | JGI IMG/M metagenome (GOLD analysis project Ga0070714, IMG submission 65450) | Corn, switchgrass and miscanthus rhizosphere microbial communities from Kellogg Biological Station, Michigan, USA - LAR L8-3 metaG | ecosystem: Host-associated > Plants > Roots > Rhizosphere ...
GGGGTGGATGTCGGTCTCGCCCACCTGGCTGTTCTCTCGACCGGGCAGGTCGTCCCCAATCCGCGTCACCTGGAGGCGGCACAACGGACGCTGGCCCGCCGGTCGCGTGTGGTGTCCCGTCGTGTCGGGCCGGACCGGCGCTGCGGGCGGCGGCCCAGTGCACGATGGGAACGTGCCAGCGCCGCTCGCAACCGTGTACACCATCGGGTGGCCGCACTGCGCCGCGACGGGCTGCACCAGTTGACCACTCGCTTGGCCGGGACCTTCGGCACGGTGGTGGTGGAAGATCTCAACGTGGCCGGATGTTGGGCAACCGCAGGCTGGCCCGGCGTATCGCCGACGCCGGCTTCGCCGAGATCCGCCGCCACTTGGAGTACAAGACCGCGTGGGCTGGTGGCCGGTTGGTCATCGCCGATCGTTGGTTTCCGTCGTCCAAGACCTGCTCGGCCTGTCAGACGGTGAAACCCAAGCTGTCGCTGGCCGACCGGATGTTTACCTGTGAGGCGTGTGGCTTCGTCGCTGATCGGGACCTCAACGCCGCGCTCAACCTGAAGCAGTATGTCTTGACGCAGTACGTCGCCCGGAGTGGCCGGGAGACGGTAAACGGACGTGAAGCCGACCAGAAGACCAGGCCCAGCCTGGCGGGTGGCTGTGAAGCGTCTACTCCGCAACGCATCAGCGTGTAGGACGGGGACCGTCCGCTGGCAACGGCGGACTGCGAACAAGGTGTGCTCACTCATGCATACTCAATTCGCAACGGTGGGCAGTGCGTCCAGCAGTGCCCGCGTGTAGTCGTCCTTCGGGTTGCGCAGCACGTCGACAGTCGGCCCCTGCTCCACGACCCGACCCTCGTGCAGCACGAGCATCCGGTCGGCGACCAGGCGGGCGGACAGCAGGTCGTGCGTGATGTAGAGCAAACTGACACCGGTGGTGCGCCGCAGTTCGCCGAGCAGTTCCAGCACGCCGGCCCGCAGCGACACGTCGAGCATGCTGACCGGCTCGTCGGCCACGAGCAGCGTCGGTCGGGGCGCGAGTGCCCGCGCGATGACGACCCGCTGCCGCTGGCCACCGGACAGTTGGGTGGGACGGGCGTGCAGCCGATTGCCGAGATCGACCGCGGCGAGCGCGTCCGCGGCTCGGTCGCGTCGTTCCCGGGCCGCGACGCCGGCGTAGAGCAGCCCGTCCGCGACGTTGTCCAGGACGGTGGCGTGCTCGGCGAGGAAGAACTGCTGGAACACGAAGCCGATGCGGGTGGCCCGCAGCCCGGCGAGCTCACGGTCGCTCAACTCGGCAACGTCGAGCCCGGTCAGCCGCACGGTCCCGGAGCTGGGTCGATCCAGGGTGCCCATCAGGTGCAGCAGGGTGGTCTTGCCCGACCCGGACGGGCCCACGATCGCGACGAGTTCACCTGCGTGCACGCGCAGAGTGATCCCGCGCAGGGCGTGGACGGGTGGCTCGCCGGGGTAGGTCTTGGTGACCGCGTGCAACTCCAGTACCGCTGATCGAGGCGTCATTGGGCGGGCACCACCACGCGCTGTCCGGCCCGCAATCGCGCGCCGGTCACCGCGACCAGCCCGTCGGTGTCGTCGAACAGCCCCAGCGACACCGGCACCTGATGCCGGCCGCCGCCGGCGTCGGCAACCTCGACCGCGTAGCCACCGCCAGGCTGGGCCTGTAGCGCGGCGACCGGCACCACGAGCGCGTTGGCGGCCTGCCCGGTGGTGATGTCCACCTGCACCGGCGCCTGATCCCACGCGCCGGTCGCGTTCGGGTCCAGCGGGGCCACGTCGACCTCGACCGTCGCCTGCGCCGACGAGGACCCGGACGCCGGGGAGGATCCCGAACCCGACGAACCGGAACCCGTGCCGGACGAGGTGGCGACCGAGCCCACAGTGGACACTCGCCCCGGGGTGGTCCGGTTGTTCGGCAGCGTGATCGTCACGTCATCGCCGACCCGCACATCCGACTGCTCGGACGTGTCGAGGTTGACCGTGACCTGGCGGGTCGTCGAGGTGGCAGCCACCACGGTCGCACCGGCGGTAATCGGTGCGCCCAACGTGGCTCGCACCGTGGTGATCCGCGCCTCGGCGGGTAGAAATACCGCCTGGCCGAGCGTCAGCGCACCGGTCTGGTCAACCCCCAACCGCGCTTGCAGCTTCTCGACCGCCGTTCTGGTCGCCGAGCCGAATTCGTCCGAGGTCGGACTCAGTTCCGCTGTCGTCGCGTAGCCGAGCGCCACCAGGTCCGCGTTCAGTTCGGTCACGTCGGCACCGGTCACGCCCTCCTGGAGGTTGCGGTAAGCGGGAGTCGATCCGTACAGCAGCACCACCGGCGTCCCGTTGACCCGGTACAGAACCTGGCCGTACGCAACGACCTGCCCCACGGCCGGCAGCATCGTCACGATGCCCGCGGGCTGCGCCGACGACTGCGCCGACGCCGAACCTCCGCCGGAGGCCGAACTTTGGCTGGAACCGGCCTTCCGGCCTGCGCCGGATCCGGTGGCGGGCGTCCGACCTGTCGTCGGCGGCGCGGTGGTCGGCCGAGCTGACGATGGTGCCGGTGTGGCGGTGACCGACGGCGTCCCGGTGGGAGTCGGCGTGGTCGACGGTGGAGGCGAGGTGGTCGGATCGTCGACCCAAGCGGCCACCCGGGGCGTGTTCCCGGCCGAGCTGTTCAGCGACGCGCCCGTCGCACTGCCGGCGGGGCCGGCGGGGCCGAGTTGGTTGACCACGGTGTAGCTGCCGGCGTAGCCGAGCGTACCGTCCACAGTGGTCTGTTCGGTGAGGGTATGGCGGGTGACGGTGTACATCGAGGTCGGGTCGGTCGGGCTGCCCGCGTCACCCGCACCACCACCGCGGTCGAGCCGGTAGGTGATGACCGCGGTCGCCGCACCGACCACGACGACCAGCGCGAGGACGACCTTCCGGAGGGGCCGGCGGCGCAACCGCCGACGCCGGCCGTCGCTCGCGTCGTCGACCACGGTGGTCACGAGCCACCGCCGGACAGCAGCGGCCGGCACGCCTGCATCGCGGACTGGAAGTGCGGGTTGGACTGGACGTCCCCACCCGCGGTGAGTCCGCCGCCGCCGGAGCGCGGATCGGGGAAGTCGGTCACGCCGTGCGAGCGCATGCACTGGGCGAACTTCAACGTGTTGCCGTTGCTGGCACCGGAGCCGTTGCTGGAACCGAAGCTCGTGTCGTACTGGTGGCATGCCTGCAACGCGGACTTGTACGTCGCGGAATTCGGGTCCAGCGAACCGCCTTTGGTGATGGCGAGGGTGAACTGGCCGTTGCTGTTCGGGTCGGGGAAGCTCGGTACGCCGTGGCCGCGCATGCACTGCGCGAACCGCGCCGGGTTGCCCTGCGACGAGCTTCCCGCACCGCTCGGCCCGGAACCGCTGCTGCCGCCCGACCCGCCACCGCACGCCGCCACCGACACGGTCAGGCCGGCCAGAATGGCCAACACCGGGCCGGTGCGCCGCAGTCGCGTTCCACCGCTCGCCTGCATTTCGTCTCGTCTCCTCCCGTTGGGACCTGATGTCGGCGCAGACGCTACGGAGGCGCTGGTCACACCCCAGTCGCGCTGTGACCGCGGTGTGACCGGTGCTTCGGCACCCTGGTCAGGGGACGATCCAGTGCGGAGGGCGGTCGAGATGCGGGTACTGGTGGTGGAGGACCACGCCAAGCTCGCGATGGCGATCGCGGCCGGTTTACGACGGGAGGGCATGGCGGTCGATGTCGCGTTCGACGGGTCGGATGCGTTGAGCCGCACCGCCGCGACCGGCTACGACGTGATCGTGCTCGACCGCGATCTGCCGGGTGTGCATGGCGATGAGGTCTGTCGCTCGTTGGTGGCAGAGCAAGCCGGCCCGCGGGTGTTGATGCTCACCGCGGCAAGCAGCGTGGCCCATCGGGTGCAGGGCCTGGGCCTGGGCGCCGACGACTACCTGGCGAAACCGTTTGCGTTCGCCGAACTCGTTGCCCGCGTTCGCGCCCTGGCCCGCCGGGCGACGCGTCCGCTCCCGCCGACGTTGGTGCACGGTGACCTGCGCCTGGACACCGCCGCTCGGACCGCCACCCGAGGCGGCCAAGAGCTCCCGCTGAGCCTGAAGGAGTTCGCCGTGCTGGAAGTGTTGCTGACCGAGGAAGGCCGGCCGGTGGGCGCGACCGAACTGTTGGCACGGGTGTGGGACGAGATGGCCGACCCGTTCACCACCACGGTCAAGGCCACTGTGCACCGGCTGCGCGGCAAGCTCGGCGATCCGCCGCTGATCGACACCGTGCCCGGCGGCTACCGGATCGCGGCATCATGAGCCGCGTCCGACCACGCCTGCCGCGGCGCACCGTCCGGCTGCGCCTCACCCTGCTCTACGGCGGTCTGTTCTTCGCCGGCGGCGCCGGACTGCTCACCGTCACCTACCTGCTGGTCCAGTACACCACCGGCGTCATGGTCCAGCACAACGGCACCACGACCATCATCTCCCCGCTCCCCCACCCGGAGGACCTGAACCGGATCAACAGCGCCGGTGCGCAACAACGCGCGATCTACCTGCACCACCTCCTGGTCAACTCCAGCATCGCACTGGCCATCATGGCCGCCGTCGCGCTCGCACTCGGTTGGTTCATCGCCGGCCACGTGCTCCGCCCGCTGCGAGCGATCACCGATGCGACGCGGCGGATCTCGTCGCACAATCTCCATCAACGCCTGGCCCTGCCCGGTCCCGCCGACGAACTCAAAGACCTTGCCGACACCATCGACGGACTGCTGGACCGGCTGGAGGCCGCCTTCACGGCCCAGCGGAACTTCGTCGCCAACGCCTCCCACGAACTGCGCACGCCGTTGACCTACAACCGCACGCTGCTCGAAGTCAGCCTCGCCGACCAGCACGCCAACGCCGCCACCCTGCGCGCGGCCTGCGAGGAAATGCTTACCTCCCAGATCCATCAGGAGCGGCTCATCGACGCCCTACTCACCCTCGCCAGCAGCGAACGCGGCCTGGACACGCACGAACCGTTCGACCTCGCCGCGCTGACCAGCACGATCCTGTCCACCCGACACAACGACCGGCTCCGCTTCGAGGTCCTGCTCACCCCCGCCCCCGCCGTCGGTGACCCACGCCTGATCGAGCGGCTCATCGCCAACCTGGTGGACAACGCGACCACGCACAACACCACCGGCGGCTGGGTTGAGATCGTCACCGGAACCCGCGCCGGAGGCGCTGTCCTCGCCGTCGCCAACAGCGGTCCCGTCGTCCCGGCCGAACAGGTCCACCGGCTCCTGCAACCCTTCCAACGACTCGACACCGCCCGCACCAACCACCCCGACGGCCACGGCCTCGGACTCTCCATCGTCGCCGCCATCGCCACCACTCATCGGGCCGACCTCACCGCCAGCCCCAACCCCCAGGGCGGCCTGGACATCGAGGTGTGCTTTCCCCCGGCATCGGTCAGCCAACGCCCTGCCGTGCCGGCCCCGACCACCCGTAGCCTGGCCCTACCGGAACCTGATGGTGTTTCCTCGGCGGCTGGGCTTTCGTAGTCATGCCGCGTCGTCTGCTCGAGGCCCGATGCACCGGTCCAGCCACTCGCTCAGGAGTGCGGCCACCTGGTGGCTGTTGTCATCACACATGACCATGTGCGTGTTGCCGGTGATGCCGCTGCCGACAAGGTCGAGCACATCGACCCGCACGCCCGCACGGGTGGCGGCGGCGCGGTAGTCCGCCCATGCGGCCACCAGGTTGCGGTACACCGGGACCTGGTCCAGATGGTCCTCGTCGAGGAAGTCCCCGCGGACCAGTAGTTGCGGGCCGGTACCGGCTGGCGGTGGGGCCAGCGTGCCGTGGGGCTCGATCAGCACACACGCTCGCACCAACGTCGGGCGGGCGGCGGCGACCTCGGCGGCGAACCCGCCGTGCGAGTGGCCGATCAGCACGCACGGCCCCAGTTGGTCCACCAGAGCGACGGCGGCGGCCACTGCGATCTCGGTACTGGCCGGCCAACGCGGCCCGGACAAGCGCAGCATCGCGTCGATGTCCTGGACGGGGAACCGAGTGCCGGAGAACGGGACCCGGTCGACCCAACCGCGGTGCGCTCCGAGCCGGCCGATACGGAAATTCGTCCAGATCTCCTCCGCGGTGCGGGACACCGGGCGTGTCTGGTAGGGGGCGGCGTAGGGGTTCCACCCGGCCCGGCCGCGTTCGGGCGGGTCGACGATATGGACCGGCCAGCCGTGGTGGAGGAAGTCGGTCAACCAGCCGTCGCGACCGTCGGGTGTGGACTCCCAGATCGACCCGGACAAGCCGCCGCCGGGTAGCAGCACCAATGGCGGGCGACTGGCCCCGGCGGGTTGGTATGCCTGCACGTACGCGGCACCACACCAGCGCACGCCATTGGGGTCGTGGTCGTACCCGCTGAGGGTCCGACTGATGGTGAGGCGTTGGACAGGCTGGCCGCGGGTCACGTGCGGCCGCCCACCTACGGTGTAGGACCACATTCTGCTGAGGGTGATCGCCATCGGCCCCTCGGCTCGTCCGGTTACATGGCAATCAGTATGTCCGTGTCAGGGAAATGTGGCCAGCATCCGGTCCGGTGATGGGCAATCCACGCGGGCCTGAGCGCGCCGACGCGGAGGCGAATTGGGTATCCCGGTCGCGTTCCCCATGCCACGACCTGACCGCCGAGGCGATCCCGCTCAATGACAATCAGATCGGGCATGATGTCGTTCCGGCTCGACCGCGATGGCCAGGTCGTTGGCGGCCTCGGCGATGCGGGTGGGGAGACTGCCGGCGTTCGGGTCGTCCACCCAACGGTTGAAGCCGCTCTGGAAGATCGCCACACCCACGCTGGCGAGCAGGTGTGCGTTGATGGCGTCGACTCCCCGCTGGCCCAACGCCTCCGCCAGGGCAACCGCGATGTCCGCGAACTTCGTTCGTCCTCGTTCCTGCAACTCCGCACTCCTGGCTACCACCGCGCGGCGCTGGGCGGCCAGCGGCGCGACCCGGGCGGCCAGTTCCGCGCCGACCTCGGCCAGCGCCCTCACCAACGCGGCATACGGCGGGACGTTCACGTCGACGGCGCGGACCGCCTCGGCCAGGGCCGGTGGGAGCGCGTCGGACCCGGCGAACAACACGTCGCGCTTGTCGGCGAAGTAACGGGAGAACGTGCGCCGGGTCAGGCCGGCTCGATCGGCGATCTGGGTGACCGTGACGTTCTCGTACCCGAACTCGAGGAACAGCTCGATCGCGGCCGTCTGCAACCGCTCCGCGGCTTCCGGGTCCCAACGGGGCATGATGCCAGCGTACCGGTGATGTCTCAATGAGTCATCAGTATGCTACGGTTGATGATGTCGCACTGAGACATCATCAATCCGGAGGCAGCACCATGACCCTGACCGAGCAGCGGATCGTCGTTATCGGAGGCAGTTCCGGCATGGGCCTGGCCACGGCCCGCGCGGCCGCCCACGAGGGCGCGGTCGTGACGGTCGCATCGAGCAGCCGCGAACGAGTCGATGCCGCACTGGCCGAGCTGCCGGCCAGCTGTGACGGCGCCGTGCTCGACGTACGTGACGAAAGCAGCATCACCGCACTGTTCGATCGCGTCAGCGAGTTCGACCACCTCGTCTTCACCGCCGGCGACGCGTTCACGCCGCGACGGCTCACCGAGATGAGCCTCGCCGACACCCGCGCCGCGCTCGACGTCCGCTTCTGGGGCGCGGTCGACGTCATCCGGTTCGCGGCGCCGCGGCTTCGCGCGGGCGGGTCGATCGCCCTGACCACCGGGACGGTCGGACAGCGCCCGGCGCCCGGAGCAGCACTCGCGGCGGCCGGAGCCGGTGCCGCGGAAGGCCTGGTGCGCGGCTTGGCCGCCGAACTCGCGCCGCTCCGCATCAACGCGGTACGGGCCGGTGCGATCCGCACCCCGCTGTGGAACCCGGTGCCCGAGTCCCAGCGCGATGCGCTGTTCGCGCGCCTCGCTCAGCGCACGTTGGCAGGCAGCATGGGAGAACCGGAGGAGATCGCCATGGCCCACCTCCACCTGATGCGGAATCGCTACGTCACCGGGACGGTGCTCACCGTCGACGGGGGCCTGTTGCTCGCATAATTCCCGCCCGTTTCGACGCAAGGATGTCTTACGCCCGGCGAATGCCGCCCGTCTCCCCTACACCCACCGCCAGGCAATGTGGCCGTCGCCGAACTTCTGCTTCTGTCGAGGAGCGGGCGTTTATTTCAAGCCGACTGTGAGCGCACCCCTACTCGTATTCACCTGGCCTCACCGGCCCTCGGTCCGCGGTCACCACGCGGGCAGAGCGGCCGGTGGTCGCGACCAACTCGCCCGGCCGGAGTTGCCTGCCGGGCTGGGTTTCCACTCGCCCGTTCACGGTGACCCAACCCTCCTCGATCATGACCTTGGCGTCGAGCGCGCCCATGGCCAGGCCAGCCAGTCTCAGGAATTGACCGAGCCGGATCACCTCGCCGGAGATGGTCACGTCGATGATGCGCACAGCTTGATTATCCATCAAGATCCCAGACCAGGTGCGTCATCGGAAGAACTGGCGGCCATGACTGTCGGCCTGTTAACGAATCGAGCCAGGTCCCGACGACGGTGACCGCGGGACGGCCACAGGAACGACTGGACGACACGCCGCAACAACGTGAAGCGCTCATCCACGTCTGGGCGTGCGGTATCCCTGTCGGCGCAGCGGAGTTCACGCAGGCTTCCGGCAATCGGGTCAACGCGATAAATGACGTGGTGCGGACGATGCCGTGCCAGGCCGTCGCCTGCCGCAGAATTCGGACCAGATCTACGTGTCACGAGCCGACTCAGGCTGTCACGCAGTCGCCACGCCCGTGGGCGCAAAACCGCTGTCGGATTCCGGCGCGCTGCGGTTGGCTTCCCGCCCGTGACTGACGCTCCCGCCCTCGGCACGGGCTCCTGCCTCGACTTCAACTCACCGATGTCGGCCGAGCGCGCCGATCGACTCGCCGCCTACCTGGCCACCAGAAAACCAGCCACCCTGCTCGACCTCGGCTGCGGCTGGGGCGAACTGCTCCTCCGCACCCTGGCCGCCACACCGGGCGCACACGGCATCGGGATCGACACCCACGGCCCGGACCTCGCGCGCGGGCGCGACAACGCCGCAGCGCGCGGCCTGGCCGACCGGGTGACCTTCACGGAAGGGCAGGCCGCCGAACACAGCGGCGGCGCTGACATCGTCCTCAGCGTCGGCTCCTACCAGGCGTTCGGGACCATCCCCGACGCGCTGCGCGCGCTGCACCCGCTCGTCAACCCCGGCGGACGCCTCCTGTTCGCCACCGAGATCTGGCAGCACACACCGACCGCCGAGCAGTTGGCGAACATGTGGCCGGGCATATCCGTCGACGACTGCACCGACCTGCCGGGACTGGTCGACCAGGCCACCACCGCCGGCTTCCGTCCACTGCGAATCGAGACCGCCACGAGGAGCGAGTGGGAGCAGTTCGAATCCGGCTTCACCGCAGAACTAGAGGAATGGCTGTTGGCCAACCCTGAACACCCGGACGCCGACACCGTGCGCGCCAAGGCCGACGCGCACCGCGCCTTCTGGCTGCGCGGCCACCGCGACGTGATGGGTTTCGCCTATCTGACACTCGGCCCCGAACCGCACGTCGGCTGAAACAGCCGTTGCTTACCACCGGGAACCGAGTGCTGGTGGCGGCTGATCGGTGGCGGGGTCGGCCGTAGTGGCCGACCCCGCCACCGATCACAACCGGGTTACCGGATCATGCGGTGCAGGTCGGGTCGCCGCGCTGTGCCGGCACGCTGACCGCGTTCCAGGCCGCCTTGACCGTGTTGAACTCGGTGCAGTCGTTGGGGAACAGGGTCTTGGCGGCCTGCAGCGTCCACGTGCGGTACTTCAGGTAGGACGCGCTGGACGTCTTGAGCAGCATCGCGTTGTACATGATCTTCTCGGCGGTCTGGATGCCCAGGCCCGTCACGGTGCTGTTGTTGCAGGTCGGGCTGACCGGTTGGCCGTTGGTGGGGTGGGTGCCCTCGGCCAGCAGGTAGAACCAGTGGTCACCGGGGCCGGACGCGGCATGGACCTCCATGCGCGGCACAGCGCTGGAGTAGCAGTCCGGCTGCCCGACCTGGGACGGGTCGAACATGACGCGGATCGGGCCGGTGCCGGTCAGGTTGATCTCTTCGCCGACGGTGAAGTCCGGCACGTCGAAGGGCGCGGACTCGTTGGCGAACCACTCGGTCGCCGCGCCGAACGTGTCGGCGACGAACTCCTGGGTGCCGTTGCCGGAGATGCCGCCCGGTGTGGTGCTGTCCACGCCGTGGCCCATCTCGTGACCGACCACGTCGAGCGCGCCGATCCAGTCACCCGCGTTGTTGTGGCCGACCGCGACCTGGGTGCCGTCGAAGAACGCGTTGACCTGGTTGAGGCCGACCCGGATCGGCCACGCGCCGCCGTTGCCGTTCTGCGCGTTGCGGCCGTCCCAGGCGTGCAGCATCTTGTTCTCGGTCTGCGCCGCGAACAACGCGTCGACGCAGTCGGTCTCCTTGTTGGTGGCGTCGCCGTTGCCCCACGTGTCGGTGGACTTGGTGAAGATCGTGTCCGTGGCGAAGTCCTGGCACGACAGGTTGGTGATCGTCGGGTCCTTCATCGAGAACGTGCTGCCGGAGTGGGTGGTGTCGATGTGCACCGGATCGGGGCCGTTGTAGGCGGCGTCGCCGTCGCCGAACAGGATGTGCTCCTGCGTGCCGAGAACGGCGCCGGTGGTGGCGTCCACGTAGACCGACAGGTTCGACGGGTTGACGCCGTTGTCGCCGGTGACCTGGTTGTTCCAGACCAGTCGTGGCGTGCCGGTGGCGAGCACGGCCAGGGTCGGCGTCGCGGCGGTGCGCACGTGCGCCAGCTGCGCCCGTGCGATGGCCTGGGACGCCGCCGCGCTGATCGCCGGGGTGAGGGAGGCGAGGTTGATCGTCTGGGTCTGGGCGACGGAGTTTCCGGTGACATGGCCGGCGTTGTCGGTCACGATGACGAAGTCACCGCCGATCACGGACAGCCCCCGGTAGGTGCGGTCGTAGGGCACGTACTGCGCGTTGGCGCCGGGGATGACGGCGTGCTGGACGAAACCGTCGCTGCTGCTGGCGTGCAGGTAGGCGGGATGTGCGGCCACGACGGCGTTGGCCGCGTTCACGGCCAGGGCCTGGATCGATGGTGTGGCCGCCTGGGCCGTCGGCATCGCCACCGCGGTGGCGATGCCGACCGCACCGGCCGCTAGCAGGGCAGGCAGAGATAAGCGCCGCAACGGATGCTCCTTCGCTCCGGAGGCCGACGCGGCCGGGGGTCACCCATGGCCGGCGGCTGGTTTCCGGTCGTGGCAGGGACAAGGAGGGTTGAGCACCTGCCAGTCAAGCGAAGGACATCCGATGCCGATCAGGGCTGAACGGACAGAGTTGTTAACAGCAAACCCACTGTGAGGACACCGTTGCGGCGAACGGATGCCACTGTGTTGGCTGCGATGTCGGCTCTGCCCGGCCTTCGCGCCCGTGAACGGGGTGGTCAGTCGCGCAGGCCACGGCGGTTGCGGTGGCTACGCGGCGGGAACACGGTGGGCGAGCAGGTGGGCGAGCATCGCTTGGTTGGCTTCCCAGCCGTCGGAGAATTTGGCGGGGACGTCGAGATGCATGGGTTCGGTTGGTGGATGGACACCCTGTTGCTGTCACACAAATGGGCCGGCAAATTCCACGAGCTCGGCATACGGAGTCGAAACGGCACCGGACAACGGCATACGGAATGTGTTGTCCGGACCTGAGCGAGCTCGGTCGGTGGATCGTCGATGCCGAGCAACTGCTGACCGCGGGTCTCGTCTGGTATCAACCGAGCTACGGCCTGACCCACTACAAGATGATCGACGGCGTCCGCCATGGCCCGCGCCGACGCCGTCGGGCGGAGCGGGTCGCGGCGATCGACTACCTCATCCGGGATGGGCGGGTGGTGGACGCTTCTGGCGCCGATCCCATCAAGAGCAAGCTGGTCCGGCCGGTGCTGCACACGGAGCTGCCATTCGTCGAAGGCGTGGGCCTGCACGACTTCAGCCGGATCACAACAGACGAATTCGGCTCGTACGCCGCGTTTCGGAACTTCCTTCGGCGGAGCCTGCTCGGGCCGTGTCGAGATGGGCAAGGCACGGCGGAAACGGGCCGTGGCGGCGACCGGCGCGGTGGTCGGCTCCGTCGGGACGGTCCTGGTGGCGGTGTACGGCCCAGCGTTGGCCAGTGTCATCGCGGCGATCGGCACGAGCGGCGGGGTGTGGGCGGCGATCAACACGATGAGCGAGCACAGCACCCGCCCGCTGCGCGAGGACAAGTGGTACTACGTGTGGGTGCTGGCCAAGCAGAGCACCACGGGCCATCCCGAATGGTGACGGGCCAGCCGGGTGACCGCTCCGCAGGCAGGGACTTTCACATACTCGCTGCCGCATCACGTGTTCGGCCGCGTCGTCGTCGCGCGGTGCCGCTATCCGCGTGACCGCACCACCCGCGCCTCGTCCCACACCGGTTTGTCCGACTCGTACACCCGGCCGTCGGAACCGAAGATCAGGTAGCGGTCGAAACCACCGGCGAACCAGCGATCGTGCGTGATCGCCAGCACCGTTCCCTCGAATCCGCGCAGGCCCTGTTCCAGGGCCTCGGCGGAGGCCAGGTCCAGGTTGTCGGTCGGCTCGTCCAGCAACAGCATGGTGCAACCGGAGGCTTCCAGCAGCAACACCTGGAACCGGGCCTGCTGCCCGCCGGACAAGGAGTCGAACTCCTGGTCCGCCGCGCCGTCGAGTTCATACCTGCGCAGGGCGCCGATCGCCGCTCCCCGGTCGAGCCCGGACCGCCGGCCCTCGCCGTGGTGCAGGATGTCGACCAGTGTGCGGCCGCGGAGTTCCGGCTGATCGTGGGTCTGCGCGAACCAGCCCGGTGTGACCCTGGAACCCAGCTTGACGCCGCCGGTGTGCGCCACCGACTGGCCGGCGAGCAGTCGCAGGAAGTGCGACTTGCCGGAACCGTTGCTGCCCAGTACGGCGACCCGCTCGCCGAAGTCCACCGCCACGTCGAACGGGAGCATCAACGAGGTGAGCTCCAGCGCCTCGCAGACCAGGGCCCGCACGCCGGTCCGGCCGCCGCGCAGCCGCATGGTCACCTTCTGCTCGACCGGCAGTTCCGGCGGCCGAGGCGAGCGTTCGAACCGGGCCAGCCGCGTCTCGGTCGCGGCCAGCTTCGATGCCATCGCCGGGCTGATCTTGGCCTGCTCCCGCAGCGTGAACACCAGTTGGCGCAGGCGTTCGTGTTCGTCGTCCCAGCGGCGGTGCAGTTCGGCCAGTCGTTCCCGCCGCGCCTGTCGGGCCTGCGGGTACGTCGACCAGGTCGCACGGCTGGTCGGCCCGCCGTGCACCCAGGTCCCGTGCGCCTCCAGCGTGATCAGCCGGGTCACGGTGTTGGCCAGCAGTTCGCGATCGTGGCTGACCAGCAGGACGGTCTTGGTGGAGTTCGCGAGCGCCTCTTCCAGCCAGCGTTTGCCGGGTACGTCGAGGAAGTTGTCCGGCTCGTCCAGTAGCAGCACCTGGTCGTTGCCGCGCAACAACGCCTCCAGCGCGAGCCGCTTCTGCTCGCCGCCGGACAGCGTCGACAGCTCCCGGTACTTGCAGCGGTCGTAGGGGACGCCGAGCGCGGCGAC
>Ga0070714_100002441_pt1 | contig 13707 bp, 9 predicted proteins | sample LARL83metaG_FD_65450 | JGI IMG/M metagenome (GOLD analysis project Ga0070714, IMG submission 65450) | Corn, switchgrass and miscanthus rhizosphere microbial communities from Kellogg Biological Station, Michigan, USA - LAR L8-3 metaG | ecosystem: Host-associated > Plants > Roots > Rhizosphere ...
GCCCGCGAACGCTCATTTCCCCCATCAGCCGTTCCGGCCGCTTTACCGCACCGGCACGGAGTTCGCCGAGGAGATCTCCAACCGGACGATGTACGGCGTGCTGCACCTGGCGTGGACTCATCAGGGCGGCGGGCGGTACCGGGCGCAGCTGACCGTCTACGTCAAGCCGCGCGGCGCGTTCGGCCGGGCGTACATGGCGTTCATCAAGCCATTCCGCTATGCGATCGTCTACCCGGCGCTCATGCGGCTCCTGGAACAAGCCTGGTCGCAACGGCGCTGACCCAGGTGCTTGCGGTCGGTCGCGCTGTTCGGGCCGGTGAAGGGTGGGCTGGTTCCGTGCGCTGTAAGTCAGGTCGTCAGCTGGTGAATCAGCGCGCAAATCGGATGATCATGTATTCACGTCTTAAGTGCGGTAATACAGCCAGTCAAGACCAGGAACGGAGACAGGCAGAAGGTCATCGTGAAGATCCTGTTCATGGGCCGCGGCCGGGCGGAACGCGGTTCCCGTCGTGCCAGCGACCATGTTCAGCACCACGCGCCAAACTGGCGACAGGCAGTGGCGGCTTGCCTTGTTTTCTTCCTGGCCGGACTGGCCGCTACCGGCATCACCCTGCACAATGCCGCTAACGCAGATGAGCGGCACCATGTCCCTGTCCCGCCGGGTCAAATGACCCTGGTGGCCGTGCGGGGCACCGCCACCAGGCTCGCCGCTCCGCCCAGCGTGAAGGGGATAGCGTTCAGCGCGGACGGCAGGCTGCTGGCCGGCGCGTACAGCGACGGGGCCATCTGGCTGTGGAACCGGGCCACCGGCCAGGGCCACGCCCTGACCCCGCCCGCTTCTTCCCTCGTCAGCGCGAACTCGGTCGCGTTCAGCCCGGGCGGGGAGCTGCTGGCGGGCGCCTACAGCGACGGCAGCATCCGGCTGTGGAACCCGGCCGCCGGCCAGGTCACACGCAACTTCCTCCCGCCCGGCCCGGGTGGCGGGAAGGGCGCGGACGCCGTGGCGTTCAGCCCGGACGGCAGGCTGCTGGTCGGCGCGTACGGCGACGGCACGGTCTGGCAGTGGAACCCGGCTACCGGCCAGGGCGCGCTCCTCACGGTCCCCTCCGCGGCCAGCGCGGACGCCGTCGCGTTTAGCCGGAACGGCACCCTCCTGGCCGCCGCCTACACCGACGGCACCATCCGCCTGTGGAACCCGGCCACCGGCCGCGGGATGGTCATTACGGTCCCCTCCGCGGCCAGCGCGGACGCCGTGGCGTTCAGCCCGGACGGCACGCTCCTGGCCAGCGATTACACCGACGGCACCATCCGGCTGTGGAACCCGGCTACCGGTCGGCTCGCCCGCTCCCTCCTCCGGGCAAGCCCCAGTGGCCGGGGAATGGGGAGCGGCGTGGCCTTCAGCCCGGACGGGAACCTGCTGGCCAGCGCCTACGGCAACGGCACGCTCCGGTTGTGGCATCTGGAGACTGGCCAGCACGGCGGCCTGGCCAGTGGCGGCTGGCTGGTGACAACGGCGTCCGTCACCGCGATTGTCCTTTCAGCGCTCGCTGCGGCCGTAACCACGCGCGAGATCCGCCGGGCAGGCAGGCGGCTACCAGGTACAGGAAGGCAGTTATGGAGATCCTGCTGCTAATAGCGGTAATCGCGAGCGCAGCCTCGGGACTGTACGTGGCAGTCGCGTTCAAGGTTTTCACTCGGCTCGTCGATGATGCCGCGAGGGATACCGCCGAGAAAATTGAGGCGGCCAGCGGGGCACTCCACGAGCACGCGAAGGCGATCACCAAGGACCTGGGGGGGAACAGGCAACTGGCCGCGCGCCTGGAGACCGACAGCGGAGAACTCCGCCAGCAGGTCCAGGCGATCTCGGACGAACTCCGGTGGAACAGGGAAGTAGCCGGGCACCTGGACACGGCCAGCGGGGAACTCCGGCAGCAAGTCGAGGCAATCGCCAGCGAACTGCGCCACGACCGGGAACTGGCCGCGCGCCTGGAGACGGCTAACGGGGAACTCCAGCATCAGATCCAGGCGATCGCCGACGAGCTCCGGCAGAACAGGGAACTAGCCCGGCACCTGGACGAGCAAGCCGTCGCGCGGCAGGCCGGATTCGGCAAGAACCTGGCGCGACTGGATCACCGGGTCGCGGAAGCGGGCGAGTCACTGACCCGGCAAAGCCTCCGGATCGCCGAGATCTACCGCTACGTCATACGCCGGGAAACGCTGGCCTCGGACTCCGCGGAGAACGACTTGCTGCTACTGGCCATGCTCGAGGCGGAATCCTATGCGGACAGCAAGGGATGGGGCGAGCGGCCGCTTCTGTACGCCCTGACCGCGCCGTCATCTCCCGTGGCCGCGGACGATGAGCTCGCTGACGGGACCGGCGGCGCCCGGCCGGACGCGCTGGTCCCGGTGGAGCAGGAGCCGCTGCCTGACGGTGACCTGGCCGACGTCCTCGCCGGCATCCAGTGGCCCGCGGACGTCGTCGGCTGTGTCCTGGTCACCGAGCTCGCGGCGCTGCCGCCGGGAAACGAGAGCGACGGGCCAGTCGGCCCGCCGGCGCCGGGGGAGTGGGCGAGCACCCGGCCGGACGGGCGTCCCGCCCGGCTCACCGTCGGCGTCCGCAAGGGAGGCGTGCACATGTGCGGCCTGCGGGTCAAGGGCGAGGACGAGATGCAAGTGCGGAACGAGATGGCTGCTGAGCTGGTAGCCGTTCTCCTCGGCACCTTCTAGCCGCCTATTCGGGGTTTTCCTCACCCTGGGGGGCGTCGAGCCCGGCCGGGAAGGTTTCCGCGTGGATCTCCAGCGGCCACGGTGACGACGGCTCGCCGGCGGGTCCGTCTGGAGGCACGCTCAGCACGAGGAGCAACGCGGGCGCGGAGCGCCGTTCCGGTGCGGCGGCCAGGCTCCGCATGGTTGCCAGGTCGGTTTCGCTGGGCTTGGCCGGGGCGCCCAGCTGGGTACGCCAGAAGCCGGCCAGGGTAAGCATGCCCTCGCTCTGCTCGCTGCGGTCCGCCAGGAAGGCGCGGACCTCCGGTGCCTCCAGGTTCATGTGCAGCGGCTCGGTGCTGCTGCCTGGGGGCAGGCCGGTCGCCTGCGAGACCCAGGCGACCCGGCACGCGCTGTCGAACTGCCCGAGCAACAGCCCGCCGGTATGGCCGGCCCCGCCGGTTCTGCCGTTCGCCGACGCCCTGACGTGCTCGCGGATCGTCTCCAGCGCGGTCTCGTCGATCCGCACCTCGTACGCTTGCCTGTGGTCGGCGACCCGCCGGTCGGGCGGCAGGTCAAGCACGACCCGGGCGGCCTTGGACTCCGCGCCGTTGCCGAGCCGGACGATGCTCAGCGACCTGCTTGGCGGCTCGCCGCCGTCGGCGCCGGGGCGCAGGTCCAGGCGGGCGAGGGCTGCGTCCAGGAGCTGCGCGGCCAGGGCGGCCATGTCGGTGGCAGAGCCGATGAAGGTGGTATCGGAGCAGCTGGGATCCGGGCGGAAGTTCAGCCTCCCGTCCGCCGGCGGGAAGAACGCCGTGTAGACGTCGCCGAGGGCGGTGCTCATGCAGGTCCGCAGCCCCAGCCGGCGCAGGAGGTCAAGGCCGGCCCCGACGGCGTCCCGCGGGGTCACGGCGGCCACGCCGTGCGTTGCCCGCTGGCTGATCGCCACCGTGATCAGCGGCGGCCACGGGCCGTGCCGGTGGCGCTGAGCGCGCTCGATTACTGCGGCCACCGACCGGTTCGCGGTCGCGTCGATAACCAGGTCGTAGTGGACTAGCTTGGACTCGCTGAGCAGGACTGCCGCGGTAATGTCGGCGACCAGTCCGGTGATTTCGCTCTCCGGGCGGATCCGGCTGAGGCGGGGGACCAGTACCGCGGCCTTGTGCTGGCCGATGTCCGCGTCTTCGTAGGGCTGGCGGGAGAGCACGCCCGGGCTGACCGTCCCCGAGTCCACGATGTGAAGACGGGCCGCCCCGGACCGCACGCAGTGCTCCGCGATCGGTGCCCCCAGGCCCCCGCAGCCGAGGAGCAGGACCCTGGCCCCCGCTAGCTTGCCCGCTGGCCCGTCGGCTGCCCTCCTCAGGACCGACTCGGGGCGCCCGTCGTACACCTCGACCCAGGGCACTACCGCGTCAGCGAACTCATCCGCTGAGGCGTCGTCGTCTTCCGCTTGCATGCCGAGGAGAAGGCCGACATCCGCCTGCGCCAGTAGCGCGACCGCGAACCGGGCGTCCTGCCCCTCGGTGGTCGGCCCCGTGTCAGCGGCGACGCGGAACAGCACCGCGCCTTGTACCCACTCGCCGGACGGTGGCTGGTTGATGGTCGCCGCGCGGGCAAGGTGGCTGAGAAGCGACGTCCGGTCAAAACCCTGCCCTTCCAGCATGGTCAGCAAGTCATCCCAGTCTTCGGAATACTCGACGGCCATGGGCTTGGCCGTGACGACCACGGGGATAAGGAACGCGTCGGGGGTCTTCTCCTTGATGAGGGCGAGTTGTCCGGACAGGATTTCAGTCACGCTGACTGCCGGCCGGGTGCCGTTCACGTCCAGCCATCTGGTGACGTCGATACGGTTGTCACTGACCGGGATGCCGGCCGCCCAGCGCAGTGAATTCTCCGCGCCGTCATGACTGGCCGGAACGTCAGCCTTGATAACCGCGCAGCCCTTGCCCTCGTAGTGAAGATGGTCAGCCGTGGGCCGCCAGGGCTGGAGGTGACCTTGCAGCGTTCCGAGGGCGATGCGCTGGTAGGTTTCGATGACCGCGCGCAGGAATCCCGCTATGCCTGCAGTGGAGTCCCAGTTGTTCCGCTCGACTCGGACGCAGAAAAGGGAGCCTTCGGCTTTGTGGGGCAGTTCGGGGAAGTCGTCACGGCCGGTCCAGGCGATCGGCGGGGTGAGGGGAAAGTCTTCCGGGATATGGATGTCGATTGGTTCCCAGTCCTCAAGCTTCATTCCCGCTTCGAATTCCGCGTCCAATCCAGGCGGCAGGAGGCTGGCTGAGGCCAGGTAGACGCGGACCGTCAGGAGGCCGCCCAGAGTTTCATAATCCAGGTCTACCGTCAGCGCCCCGTCGCTGTCCTGGGCGATAGACCGCAGCACCGCAAGGGCTTCCTGCTGGCCCTCTGGCAACGGGCCAGTCGCGGCGGAACTCATCCGTAGGTAAGCGGTACCGCAGGCGCGGCGGCCGGCCCGAAGATGCCCGACCACAGGCTTGTTCCGGCTTCGGCCGGCCCGCGACTATCCCGCGGGCCGGGCCCGCGACTATGCCGCGGGCCGGGAGGCCGGCCGGAGGGCCTTGGCCCGCCGCCGGGGCCGTGCGGCCCGGGGCGAAAATCGTCCGGATCGCGGTTCGGGCCCGTCGGGCCACCGCCCGGCCCGCCGGGCCTAGGGTTGCCGGGGCCTTTCCATTCGCCGGGCCCAGCGAATGGAAAGGGCTCCGTCGTGTGCCTGGCGGCCCAAGGCTCGGCTTCCTGAGCGCGCCAGAAGCGCTCCTTGGCACGGGGGAACTTCGTGCCGAACAACTGGCGCCAGAACACATTGGGATGGATTGCTCCGTCCACCTGGTGCTTCCAAAAATTCTCGGCCTTCACCGCCAGGGCGGCCAGGGCCGACGCTTTCCCCAGCTCCTCGTGCAGCTTCCTGAAGTCGATGCCGAGTTTTAGCTTGTCCACGCGCCCGGTCGGGTCTTTCAGGCTCTTGAAATTATCGTCGAAGGCTGCCTTGAAGAACCGCGCGACGGCGTCGCCGCAGGAAAGTGTCTCGAAAAAGCGGGGCCTCGGGCAGTACTTAAGGACCATGACGTCGATGGCGAGGTTTCTTATCTTCAGGTGGTTGAGCCTGGCCCACTCCTTCACCATGCCGGTGACCGCGGTGAAGTACTTCCACTCGCGCTGGCGCTGGGCGACCTGGCGGATGAGTTCCTCCGGGTCGGTCTCGATCCACCCGGTCCCGCGCTCCGGGATAAGCAGGTGCGAGCCTTCCCGCACGGCGGGCATCACGTCGACCGGGGGCGCTCCCGGGATGATGTCCCGGAACGGGCCCGCCCAGTCGCCGCGGTACGTCACCACGTGGGTATGCTGATCCGTCTCCGGCAGCAGCCCTCCCGTGGTTCCCTGCCACGGGTGCAGCTGCTCGAGCAGCTTGTCTTCCAGGTGCGTGATCGCGTCCGCCGCTGACTTAGCCGCCGCGGCTGATTTGTCCTTGTTCCCGTAGTCAGGATGCTGCTCTTTCTTGAACACGACGATCAGGTCGACGTCGTGAACAGGCCCGATCTGGGTTTCGCGGGCCAGGCTGCCCGACGCGATCACGTCTTCCACGTCGGGAAGCTGCTTCAGTTTCCTAATGAAGGCGTCGCGCCGCCACTTAGCCAGCAGCACGCCGATAGGATCGCTCTTGATCTTTTGGCTGAAGGCCGCGAATTCATCGTCTGATTCCATCACTGCCTCGCTACGCTGACTCGGGTAATAGCCACAGTAAGCGATCGGTGACAGTCTGTCGACGGATGCGCGCGCCGCCGAGGGACGGGAATGGCCCGGAATGCTGGAGGGCAGTGAGCGTGCTGAGCCGCCGCGAACTGAAGTGGCTGCATCCGGGCTGGTCGTGGACCGTGGGCCGAGCCTGGGTGATCACCGCGCTTTCCGCGTCTGTCACGCTCATCCTCGGGGCCGTCCTCGGCGCGCTTCCCGCCCTGCTGGCCGGAAGCTGGCGTGACGCGCAGACCCGAGACCAGACATGGGTCCTTATCGGGTTCACGGTTGCCAGCCTGGGCGCGGCGCTTACCGCCATCATGCTGCACCGCAAGCGTCGCCGGGTGCTGCGGGAGAACGGGACGGCATACGTCGTCCGGGAGCTGGCAGGCGACTGGGACCGGCAGGACGAGCAAGCCTTCCTGGACTCGGCGGGCCGCTACTTCGCGCGCGTCGTCAAGGTCCCGGGCCCCGGCCAGCTCGGCCGCCCCTGGGACTGGCCGCTGGGTCCCGGCGCGCAGCGATGGGACAGTAAGCTCGACGAGCTGGCCCGCTCGTTTCAGGCGCTACGGACCGCAGACGACCCGGGGACGCCCAACGGGATCGTCATGTGGGCCCCGTGGGCCCTCGCCCTCGCCTTCGGTATGCGGGTGACCGCCGCCGACCGTGACCTCGTGCTCGACGTGTGGCAGCGGCCAAGCCACGGCCGGGCCGGGGACGTCCGGACCGTCATTGGGACCCAGCGCCCGCACCGTTTCGGGTACCCAGGACCGGTGCCACAGGCCGAACTGCCAAGGGAACCAGCGCCCCGGGAATACACCTGGGACGTGAGGCTGAAGGCCACGCGGCAGGATTCGGCCGCTCACCAGGCGGCCAGCCGTCGCGTCAGCGTGCTGCTGCTCCGCCTAGGCCATCAGAACTGGGGACCGCTAGGCGCGGCCGGTGCCGACCCCGAACCAGATCACGTACTTCACCTGGAAGTAAGCGACGCCGCCGGCGTGACGCCGCACCGCTCGTCCCGCATCACCGTCCATGAGCTGCGCTGGCTGCCACCGTCCGGTGGCCTGTTCCCCTGGCCCGCCATCCCGTCGCTGGCCGCCGCCTCGGCCGACTGGATCGAGCGCAAATCGGCCGAGCTGCCAGGCCACACGCTGCTGCTCGGCACCGTCATGCTGCCTGAAGCAGCGCTCGGGCTGGGCATCTACGCTGGCCATCCCCAGCGCACCCGATGGCCGGAGAACCTATGGCCCCTCGTTTATCGTCCGGCTACGAACTCGCTGGTCGTGCCGTACCTCAATCTCGGCACGGCCGCGCTCCGGGATCCGGGTTAAGCACCCGCCGCAGGGCCTGGGCCGCCTCCGGGGTGATCGTCGGGTGGGACTGGATGTCGAGCAGGGCCAGCGTGATGCTCCGGTCGCCTTCTGGCGTCATGATGTCGGCGCCGGCGCTGCGCGCGATGTGCGCGCGGAACGCGGGGACGCCCAGGGCCATGGCGACCATGAGGGCCGAGCGGGTGCGCAAGTCGTCGGCTGGCGGGTCCGGCCGCAGCGCGTCGGCCTGGCGCAGCGTCCGCTCGGTCATCGTCACCATCTCATCGAAGATCCGCGCGGCGCCCGCTGACCCGTCGACCATGGCCCGCGCCACGTACCAGCGGAACTGGTTCAGCGGCGCCCACGTCTTGACGAAGCCCTCGGGGTCGCCCGGTCCCCCCGTGGCCAGGACGTCCGTCATGACCTCGTCGACGTAGCCGTGCAGCACCTGCAGCACGTAGGCGTCACACGCCTCGCGCAGCCCGTTCTTCGACCCGAAGTGATGGCGGACCAGGCCCGGTGACACGCCGGCCGCCCCCGCGATGCCCCGGACCGTGGCCCGGTCGAACCCGTACTCGGCGAACTGCGCGAGCGCGGCGTCCCTGATCCGCGCGCGCGCGGTCAGGTCCTCGGCGGCGGGCCCGTTGCGGCTGGTCATGCTCATGGTGTCCCCCGATCGTAGCGTCCGCGGGCCATCCGCGTAGACCCGTGCCCCGGGAGGGACCCGGAGGGGCCGCCGGCCTGTCGCCCACTGCTATACGTGCGTATAGTCTGCTATACCTGTGTACAGCACGAGAGGAGGACGACGGCATGGCCGATCCGATGATCGAAGCGCGCGGCGTGGTAAAGCACTTCGGTAAGACGCGGGCCCTGGACGGCGTCTCGCTGGAGGTCGCGGCGGGGACGGTGCTCGGCCTGCTGGGGCCGAACGGCGCGGGCAAGACGACGATGATCCGGGTCCTGACCACCCTCCTGCGGCCTGACGCCGGCCACGCCCGCGTCGCCGGGTTCGACGTGGCCACCCAGGGCCAGCGGCTCCGCTCGGTCATCGGGCTGGCCGGGCAGCACGCGGCAGTGGACGACCTGCTCACCGGGCGGGAAAACCTGGAGCTGGTCGGCCTGTGGTACCACTTGCCGAAGCGGGAGTACCGGCGCCAAGCGCAGGAGATCCTGGAATGGCTCTCACTGACCGAGGTGGGGGACAACCGGGTGAAGACCTACTCCGGCGGCATGCGGCGTCGGCTCGACGTCGGGGCCAGCCTGATCGCCCGCTCGCCCGTGCTGTTCCTCGACGAGCCGACCACCGGCCTCGACCCGCGCACCCGCAACGAGCTCTGGCGGTTCATCAAGGACCTGGTGAAGGACGGCACCACGCTGCTGCTCACCACCCAGTACATGGAAGAGGCCGAGTACCTGGCGGACCGCATCGTGGTCATCGATAAGGGCAGGGAGGTCGCCGCGGGCACCGCCGACGAGCTGAAGGCACGGACCGGCGGTGCCACCCTGGAGGTCCGCGTCGCGGCGGCGGCCGACGTCGACCGCGCGGCCACCCTGCTCGGCAGCGTCACCGGGACGCAGCCGCGGACCGACAGCGACGCCCGGCTGGTCAGCGTCCCGGCCGGCGAGGGCACCACCCTGTTGCTCGAGGCCGGCCGCCGCCTCCAGGACGCCGGCATCGCCCTCAACGACCTCGGCATCCGGCGGCCCACCCTGGATGAGGTGTTTCTCTCCCTCACCGGCGTCCCCGTGCTGGCCGGCGCTGTGCTTGCCGATACTGCCCAGGCCGGGTCGCCGCGATCGGAAAACCCAGCCGCGACGGCGGCCAGGGAGGCGGCACGATGACCGGGCTTTCCCGGCCCGTGGCCCCGGCCGGCGCGCCGCGGCTGACGCCGGCCCTCGCGCTGCGCGACTTCACCGGGGTCGCCAGGCGGAACCTCATCCGGTCGGTGCGCACCCCGCAGCTCGTGCTGTACATGGTGCAGCCGATCATGATGCTGCTGCTGTTCCGGTACATCTTCGGCGGCGCGATTAAGGTTCCCGGCGGCGGGAGCTACACCAGTTTCGCGGTGCCCGCCATCTTCCTGATGACGGTCCTGGTCGGTTCGATGACCTCGGCCATCGGCATCGCCGAGGACCTGAAGAGCGGGATGGTCGACCGGTTCCGCGCGCTGCCGATGGCCCGCACCGCCGTGCTGGCCGGCCGCTCGCTCACCGACCTGATCCGCAACGCCATCTCGCTGGCGGTCATGGTGGGCCTGGGCATCGGGGTCGGATTCCGGTTCCACGGCGACGCGGGCCGGATCGTGGCGGGCATGTTGCTCATCCTGGCCTTCGGCTTCGCGTTCAGCTGGATGAACACGGCGATCGGGATCGCCGTCGGCGACCCGGAGAGCGCGCAGAACGCTGCCACCGGGCCGATGTTCCTGCTGCTGTTCGCGAGCAACGCCATCGTGCCCGCCGAGACGCTGCCCGGCTGGCTCCAGGGGTTTGCCCGCAACCAGCCGCTCGGGGTCAGCGCTACGGCCGTCCGCGAGCTGTTCGAGGGCAGCACCGCGGCCCAAGGCATCTGGGTGTCGCTGGCCTGGTCGGCCGGCCTCACCGTGGTCTTCTTCGCGCTGTCCTACGCCCTCTACCAGCGGGCGGCGGCTAAGTAACCGGGCTCCGGTGCCGCCGCTGCCTAGAACGACAGGCAGGTTCTTGACCGCAGGGCGATACGTCTCCATCGAGGTATCGCCGCTCTCCTTCCGCGAGTACCTGGCATTCGGCGCCGCCTAGCACTATCTCGGCGACCACGGCATCGTCCACGCGCTGTTCGGCTACTCACACCGGCGGCTGCCGGGAGTGATAGAGAACATTGTCAACACCGGTGGCATTCACCACCTGCCGATCCACGACTTCCTGCTCTCCGGCACCTACTAGCCATCGCACGGTGCCGGGAGCCGGCCTGCGTCCGCCCGCACCATTGAGGCGGGTGGGAGCCGCCCGCTTGTGCAGCCGTCCTCGGGTTCATCGACGGCATCGACGCCGTGGGCGGCAGCTGACGTTAGCGCTCACAATCGGCCGCTGCCCCGCTAGGATCGGTGCGCTGCGTTCCGCTCAGCACCGAGCGGGGGACGGCGCCAGGGTGCTTGGTGCTTGGCGCCGAACGGGGGGCCGTCGGCTGGATTCTCGCGTTTCGCTCATCGTGGAAGGGTTGCCGTGCTCCGCCCCCTGCAGTTGCTTTCACGCGCTGGTGCCGTCCTCGTCGTCGCCGCTGTGCTGCAGTCGCCCGGTTGGCTGCGCGCGAGCGCGAGCAGCGGGACTGATATCACCCCGCAGGTGCTCGCCGGGGCAGACGTCACGCTCTCGGGGCCGTCGGTCATCAACGTGCCGGATGGCACCACCACGTACCGTGGCGTGCTGTCCGGCAACGGGACCTTGACGGTGGCCGGGCACGGGACCTTGATCATGACCAAGGACAGCCACTTCACGCTGCCGGCGGCGCTGCGCCATCAGGTGGTGACGACCAGCGGAGGCAACTGGCCGTATCCGGTTGTCACCAGCCCGGACCAGCCTGCCGTCATCGTCGACGCCGGCGCCACTCTCCAGTACGGCAACGGCGGCTCGTCCGGCATCATCGGCAACTACCCGTACACCCAGGTGACGGGCCTGCCCTTGAACGAGGACAACATCGAGGTGGACGGCACGCTCAACCTTGACATCACAGGCCGGGAGTTCAACCTGGGAACGATCAGCGGTTCCGGGACCTTGTCCCAGCCGAGATCCGCCTGGGGCTCCTTGGACCTGGCGGATGACCTGCCGTTCACGGGCACGATCAGCGACGGGACGGGGATGAACTTCGGGAGTGCGGCGTTCCGGCTGTCGATGCCCCGCGTGGCCGCCGTGCGCAACGACGGATCGGCGATCATCAGCGCGCGAGACTACATGCTCGTCCTCCCGCAGAACTTCTACCAGGACGTCTACGGCAGCGATATCAACTTCCACACCTGGCAGGCCGGCCTGATCGTCATGACCGGGGTGGACCACTACACCGACCCGGCCCTGGACACCGCCACCCTGGCCCACACGGTCAACTTCCGCGGGATCAACATCGAGGGCGCGCACGTGCAGTGGGGCAACGGGACGACCGGCCAGTTCTTCCTGCCCGCGACCCCGCAGAACTCCTACATCAACATCCACGCTAACAGCCACGGTAACGGCTCGCTCGCCTTCGATTACGACCGTCCCGTCACCCTGGACACCCCGATCTCCGGAGGGATCTACCACCAGTCCCTCAGCACGCCCGCGTATACCACGATCACCATCAGCCCGACGGCCGGCAACGACGTCACCTTCGCGACGCCGATGAACTACCACGGCACCACCATCATCGGACACGAGGCCGAGCTGCTGCTCGGCACCGGTTCCCCGGGCGGGGACAGTAGCCTGCTGACCGGGACCCCGCAGGACCAGATCGCCGATGACGGAGCGCTGATCGTCCGCAACACCGCGACGCCGATCCGGCTGGGCGGCATCTCAGGCAGGGGGTCGCTGACCCAGGCGGGTTCTGCCGTCACCACGCTCGGCGGCGCCATCGCGTACACGGGCGCGACGACGATCACGAAGGGAACGCTCGCGCTCGGCCCGGACGCCTCGCTCGCCAGCAGCAGCGGAGTGTGGCTGGCCTCGGCCGGCGCGGTGCTCGACCTTACCCGCGCCGGCGACCAGTCCCTGAGCCAGCTCGCCGGGGCCACAGGCAGCACGGTCCGGCTCGGCAGCGGGACGCTGACGGTCACCACGTCCGGCGCCGCCCGCTACGGCGGGTCGGTTACCGGCACCGCCGGCGGCGGGGTGACCACCACCGGGCCCGGGACGCTCACCCTGGCCGGCAATGTCAGGACGCCCTCCGGAGCCTGGCAGCTGCGACAGGGAACGCTCGTGCTCGGCCCGGACGCCCGGATCAACGTGGGCTCGCTTACCGTGAGCAGACACGCGAAGCTGACCGTCGATCTTGACCCGGCCGCTACGGGCAGCCCGGTCATCACGTCGGACGGCACCGTGCGGCTGAGCGGTACCCTCGCTGTTTCCCTGGCACCGGGCCGCAGCTATCCAGCCGAGATCAGGCTGATTCACGACCCGCGGGCGGGCGCTGTGGCCGGCACGTTCTCCGGTCTGCGGCAGTCGGGTGCCATCACCGTCGGCGGCCGCGAGTACCTGATCAACTACGCGGCCGACGGGGGCCACGACGTGGTCCTGACCGCCGCGAGCAACCCCGCCTCCGTGATCGGCCCCGCCACGGGCCAGGGTACGCGAGGGCCGGCCAGCGGTACGCCCGCGTCCGCCCGGTGGCCGGGCGGCCTCCCCGCCGCCGCTGCTGTCGCCCTCGGCCTGATCCTCGCTGCGGGCGTGGTGCTGCTGCGCTCGCGCGGGGCCCACGGTAAGCGGCACATGTAATTTTCAGTCCGCCGTGTGGCAACCGGCCCTGCTGCGCTGTTGCTGGCCTGCGCCGGAACCTCCCTCCTTGGATAGCTCGCCTGGTCTCGTTGCCCGGGGTCCGGGCGCGAGCCTACGCTCGCGGCACCTGGTACAGCCAGTTGGCGGAAGGAGGCCGGGGAACGTGCGGAGGCTATGGCGATCAGGGCTGGCGGGCTTGTGCGCCGTGGTGGCGGCGCTGGGCGGAGTCGTCCTGCTCACGGTTCCGGCGTCGGCTCACGGGGCGATGGAGATCCCCGGCAGCCGGACGTTCCTGTGCTATGAGGACGCGCTCACCTCCACCGGGCAGCTTGTCCCGCATAACCCGGCATGCCAGGCGGCGGTGGCGAACAGCGGGCTGACCCCGCTGTACAACTGGTTCGCGGTGGGCAACCGGTCCGGGACGACCAGCGGGGGAACCGTGGGCTTCATCCCAGACGGCAAGCTGTGCAGCGGCAACAGCAACTACTACGACTTCTCCGGCTTTGACGCGGCCAGC
>Ga0070714_100002442_pt1 | contig 13704 bp, 10 predicted proteins | sample LARL83metaG_FD_65450 | JGI IMG/M metagenome (GOLD analysis project Ga0070714, IMG submission 65450) | Corn, switchgrass and miscanthus rhizosphere microbial communities from Kellogg Biological Station, Michigan, USA - LAR L8-3 metaG | ecosystem: Host-associated > Plants > Roots > Rhizosphere ...
ATGTCACGCAGGATATTGGTCAGCTGCAGCGCGATCCCCAGGGCGTCGGCCAGCGGCTCGGCGGCGGCCGGGTCCCGGCTGCCGAACACACCGAGCGAAAGCCGCCCGATCGACCCGGCCACACACCGGCAATAGTGCTCAAGCTCGTCAAATGTGTGGTAACTGGTGCCCTTGACGTCGGCCTCGCAGCCGTCGATCAGCTCGCCGAAGGCGGGCAGCGGGATCGCGAACCTGCGCGCCGCGTCGGCCAGCGCGACCAGCACCTGGTCGTCGGCGGGCGCGCTGTCGCGGTCCAGCGCGGCCACGGCCGCGCGGGCCTGGCCCAGCGCGGTGAGCTTCTCCGCCGCCGGGAGTGTCCCGTCGCCGATGTCGTCGACCCGGCGCGCGAACGCGTAGACCGCGGAGAGCGCGCGGCGCTTGGCCGCGGGCAGCAGCCGGATGCCGTAGGAGAAGTTCCTCGCCTGCGTCCTGGTCACCTGCTCGCAGTGCTGGTACGCGGCGGTGACCTCGTCGGCCTGGCGGGAGCGGGCGGTCATCGCGTCAACGCCCCCTCGCGTACGCCAGGGCCAGCTCGCCGGCCGTCCGCCGCTTGGTCGGCAGCGGCGTGACCCGCAGCACGTCGTAGTCGGCCGCGGCGATCGCGGCCAGCGCGGCCCGGCCCCCGGCCACGTAGCCCGCGACCGCGGCCCTCGCGGCGCCGCGCAGCATGCCGATCAGCGGCGCCCCGGCGTCGAGCATGCCCCTGGCCCTGGCCACCTCGAACGTGAGCAGCGCCCGGACCGGCGCCGACGCGCTGGGCTGGGCCAGGTCCTGCTCGGTGCAGCCGTAGCGGTCGAGATCCTCGGCGGGCAGGTAGATGCGCCCGGCGCGGAGATCTTCGGCCACATCCTGCCAGTGCTCGGCCAGTTGCAGCGCGGTGCAGACGGAGTCGGACAGTTCGGCCCGGGCCTCGGAAAAGCTGCCGAACACGTACAGAACGATTCGGCCGACAGGATTGGCGGACAGCCGGCAGTAGCCGACGAGATCCTCGAAGGTCGGGTAGCGCGCGACCACCTGGTCCTGCCGGTTGGCCTGGATGAGGTCGAGAAATGGCTGCATCGGGATCCCGCACTCGGCCACGGCCGGCCCAAGCGCGCTCACCACGCGGCTCCGGGGCGGCCCCTCCGGGCCGGCCGCGGAGCCGTCATCCCCGGCGGACGGGGCAGCGCCGCCTCTGGCATCCCGCGCGTAGAGGCGGCGCACGTCGGCCTCGAGCTCGCCGAGCAAGCCGAGCCGCCGGTCCGGCGGCGCCCTGTCCCCGATGTCGTCGGCAGTCCGCGCGAAGCTGTACACCGCCATCAGATGCTTCCGGTAACGCGCGGGCAGCATGCGCAGCGCCACGGGGAAGTTCTCCCCGGACGCCCGGCCCGCACCGGGATCTATGGCGTCTACGCCACCTGCTTCATCTGCCGAACCGGCGGACGCTGCGGATGCTTCCCCCGTCTGGAGTTCCCCGCTTACTCCTGTCCCGTAGCCTCCCACGGTGTCTATTTGGGCACAGGTCTTAATTGAAATGCAAATAATGACGCTCATGTCAGCTGACATGGGCGTCGACTTTCCCGAGTGTTTGCGCAGGCCAGCACGTCAGGTAGCCCGATCAGGCCACCCGGAAGTCACCGCTGCGTAACTCCCAGAGTTCATATCGTGTTGAGCCGGCAAAACATTAGCTGACGTCAATGTCATATCCCGGAAATCTGACGCGAGCGTCATATCCTGGCCCCGCATTCATCGCCCCCCGGCCACGCCCCACCGCCGGGCGGCGCTCCGCGTGACCACTCTGTCGCCCGGCGTACTCCCCGGGATCGACGGACCCCTACCCATACCCGGGCCGCACTCTTGAGGGGTCCAGGCGAAAGCTGGTCGTTCGACGCTGTAGGCACGACGTCGAGTGACCAATGCTCCTGCGCGGTCAGGCCGGGGAGACCCCGGGCCAGCGGCATCAACGGCCAGCCCGGCACGAACCATGACATTAGCCGTGCCTAAGCGTCTCTCATCGCGCGAAACCGTATGCCCCCGAACGAAATACGCCCGGAAATTCATATCTGTGATTTCCCGTCATCTGTTTTTCTTGCCGCACCGATAGACCAGACGCACACGTGGTCGCATCCCGTACAACACCCGGCTAAACCCGGTAACTCCCGGGGCCCTCGCCGGGGCGGATCAGGAAGGCTGCGCACGTGGGCGCGTACCCGGGGGCCTGCCGCAGCCGGGTTTTCCGGCGATGACCAGCGCTCCATTGCGGGCCGGCCCGCGGGATCCAGCGCCCGCCCGGGTCGCGGCGATTCCTGGCTGGCGACCGGCTGAGCAGGCGCAAACTTCCGCTCAATCGCGGCCTGCATGCCATTTCATGAACTTCTGCCCGGAACAGCCGGGAGCAAAGGGAGTGATCCGGTAATGTACCGACTCGGGGAAACCATTCATCCCACGGCGGTGGGGAGTGACCTTGAGTCAGCGGCCTTGTGACTTGCCAGGGGACGCGCAGTCACTATTACGGGCCCATCGCCGCCACGGCCGCCGGCCACGCCACAGCGGTGCATCTTTCTCGCGCTCGGCCCGGCCCGGCGCCACTCACCCGGAGCACCAGGTCCGGATCGAGGGGTGAACGTCATGGACTCGCAGATCCCGCTTGACCGGCAGCGCAGGCGCGACAACCGCCGCTCGATCCGGTTCGCCTACGCCGCCTTCTTAGCCATACCGCTAGCCGCCCTGGTCGTGATGTGGGCGTTCGCGGGCGCCACCATCGGCGCGGCGATCACAGGGCACGGCCAGGCGCCGCAGCACGGCACGGTGCTGATCCGGATCGCGGTGGTCAACGCGATCAGCCTGGTCGCGGTCCTGGTCGCGGTGGCGGGCCTGGGCTGGTTCGTCCGCCGGCTCATCCGGGATCTCGCCCGCCTGGAAACCACGGCCCGGCAGTTTGCCGGCCAGCAACTGCCCCTGCTGGCCGAGCAGCTCCGGCGCGGCGAGGAAGTCGACCTCGACGGCGACCTCTCCGCCCCGGCCCTAACCAAGATCACTGAGGTCAGCCGGGCCGCCGACGCGCTCGCCAGCGTGCAGCGCCAGGCGGTGGCGGCAGCGGCGGGTGAAGCCGGCTTGCGCAGCGGGATCAGCCAGGTCTTCGTGAGCCTGGCCCGGCGGAACCAGTCGCTGCTGCAGCGGCAGCTGCGCCAGCTCGATGAGCTGGAACGCAAGGCCGCCGACCCGGGTGCGCTCGCGGACCTGTTCCCGCTCGACCACCTCACCACCCGGATGCGGCGTCACGCCGAGGGCCTGATCATCCTGTCCGGCGCGGTGCCGGGCCGGGCCTGGAGCAACCCGGTGCCGGTGATCGACGTTATCCGCGGCGCCATCGCGGAGGTCGAGGACTACAAGCGGGTCGCGGTGGTCACCGAGGCCGAGGACATGGTGGCCGGCTCGGCGGTCGCCGACATGATCCACCTGCTGGCCGAGCTGATCGAGAACGCGACGCTGTTCTCCCCGTCAGGCACCCGCGTCGAGATCAGGGCGGAGCGGGTGGGCACCGGCTTCGCCTTCGAGGTCGAGGACCGCGGCCTGGGCATCGGCCGGGATGAGCTGGACGCCATCAACGAGCGGCTGGCCAGTCCGCAGGACTTCGACATGGCCAACGCGGACCAGCTTGGCCTGTTCGTGGTAGGCAAGCTGGCCGCCAGGCACGCGGTACGGGTCACGCTGCGCTCGTCGCCGTACGGCGGCATCACCGCGGTCGCGGTGGTTCCGCACAGCATGATCACCGGGGAGCCCGCCGCGCCCGCCGCGGTGCCGCCGGCGGCCGACCGCCCGGCGATTGCCGGGCCAGGCCCCGACCTGCTGCTCGCGCTGACCGGGCGGAAGTGGTCCCCGGTGTCTCCGGCCGGCACCCTCTTCCGCAGCCCGCCCACGGCCATCCCGGCCCAGCCCAGCGTCATGCCCGCTCGGCCGGAGCCGGCCCCGCGCGCCCCCGCCCGGCCGATCCCCGCGGCGCCGCTTCCGCTTCAGGGTGACGCCATCCCGGCCGGGCCCGCCCCGGTTCGGCCCGCCCCGGTCCGGCCGGACTCGGTATGGCCGGACCCGGGACGGCCAGCGACCGGCTGGCCGAGCGCGCGACCGGACCCGGACTCGCCAAGCAGCCACCCGGCCAGCGAGCCGCCGGGCAGCGCCACCACGCCGTTCGCCACGCCGACCGCAGCCTCACCTTGGGACGTGGCCTCACCGTCCGTCGCGGCGGCCTCGCCTCCGGTCGCCGCCTCACCACCCGGCGCGGCCTCACCGCCCGGCGCCGCACCACGGTCCGCCGCCTCACCACCAGTCGGCACCTACCTGCCGGCCACTGCCTCACCAGCGGCCGCCGTGACCGCCGGCACGCACCGGGGCCTGCCGCGCCGCGTCCGCCAGGCGAACCTGTCCCCGCACCTGCGGGGCGGCCCCGCCCCGGCCACAGCCCCCGCCCCGGGGCCGGCCCGTACCCCGGAGCAGGCGCAGAGCCTGCTGGCTTCCTTGCAGGACGGATGGGAACGAGCCCGCCGGGCGGACATACCAGAACCGCGCCCGCCCAGCAGCCAGGACCCGGCCGGCCAGGAGCGCGAAGAACCGCATGAGGAGATGTGATGGATCCGCGTGACGCGCCTGCGGCCGGACAGGAACTGAACTGGCTGCTCGACGACCTCGCGGCCCGGGTCGATCAGATCAAGCGGGCCGTGATCCTCTCCCGCGATGGGCTGGTCGTCGCCGCCTCGGGCGCCCTGAGCCGCGACGACGCCGAGCACCTGTCCGCGCTCGCCGCCGGGGTGCAGAGCCTGGCGCGAGGCGCGGGCGAGTACTTCGGGCTCGGTGACGTACGGCAGACGATCATTGAACTGGAGCAGGCGTTCCTGTTCGTGAGCGCGGCCGGCCAGGGCAGCTGCCTGGCCGTGCTGTGCCCGGCCGATGCCGACGCGGGCCTGATCGCCTATGAGATGGCCATGCTGGTCAAGCGCGCCGGGCCGCACCTGGACGCGCAGCCGCGGCCTGCCGCACGCCAGATTCACGCCTGGTGAGCCCGCCGTGTCCCGGTACGACAGATGGGTTGACCGGGAAGCCGGCCCGGTCGTCCGGCCCTACGCGTTAACCGGCGGGCGGACCGATCCCGCGGGCGGCACGGTCCTCGACCTCATCACGGTGATCTCCGCGGCTGACCCCGCCCCGGCGCCCGCCGGCCGGGGCGGGCTGGGTCCCGAGCACCGCGCGCTGCTCCGGATGTGCCGGGTGCCGGTCACCGTGGCCGATGTGGCCGCCGGCGTCGCGCTGCCGCTCGGGGTGGTGCGCGTCCTGCTCGGCGACCTGATCCAGCAAGGCAGGATCACCGTTCTGCCGCCGCCGACGCAGCGGCCCCAGGCCCGGACCGACCTGCTCAAGGAAGTGCTCGATGGTCTCCGCGCCCTCTGACAGCGCTCCGTTCACCCCGTTCAAGATCCTCATCGCGGGAGGGTTCGGCGCGGGCAAGACGACGCTGGTCGGGGCGATCAGCGAGATCCGGCCGCTGCGCACCGAGGAAGCCCTGACCCAGGCCAGCATCGGCATCGATGACCTCAGCGGCGTGGGCGACAAGACCACGACGACGGTGGCCATGGATTTCGGCCGGATCACCATGGGGAGCCGGCTGGTGCTGTACCTGTTTGGCACCCCGGGCCAGGACCGTTTCTGGTTCATGTGGGACGACCTGTCCTACGGCGCCCTCGGCGCCGTGGTGCTGGCCGACACCCGGCGCCTGGGCGACAGCTTTCCCTCCGTTGACTACTTCGAGCGGCGCCAGGTCCCGTTCATCGTGGCCATCAACGCCTTCGACGGCGCTCCTCGCTACGACCCGGAGGATGTCCGCATCGCACTCGACCTCGATCCGTATATCCCGGCCCTGACCTGCGATGCGCGCGAACGCGACTCGGTCAAGGAAGTCTTGATCACCCTCGTCGAGCACGTGCTCACCGGCGAGTCCACGGCGGGCCCGCCGTCATCTCCCGACCCGGGCGAGGCCGATGAGCCCGGAGCGGTCAGCTCCGCCAGATGAGGACGAGCGCGCAGTCGTCCGCGCTGCCTGCCCCCTCCCGCAGCACCCGCACGAGCTCGGCCGCGCCGGGCCCGAATCCCGATGTCACCAGCCGGTCCGCCTCGCCGAGCAGGCGGTCGATGCCGACGTCGATGTCCCGGCCCGGCGCCTCGATCAGCCCGTCGGTATAGAGCATCAGGGCGTCGCCCAGCCGGAGCGAGCCCCGCTCGGACACGCACCGCAGATCCGGCACCACACCGAGCACGATCCCGCGCGCCTGGGTGAGCCGCCAGTTCCCGCTGCCCTGCTCGAAGTGCGCCGCGGGCGGATGACCGGCCGAGCTGACCACGTAGTCGCCGGTGGCCAGGTCGAGTGAGAGGTGCACCGCGGTGACGAACCCCTCGGCCGACGCCCCCCGGCGCAGGTAGCTGTTGCAGGCGGCCAGGAAATCCCCGGCCGGAACGGAGCCCAGCAGCCCGCCAAACGCGCCGGACAGCAGCAGCGCCCTGGTCCCGGCGTCGATTCCCTTGCCCGCCACGTCGACCAGGGCCACCTCGAGGGTTTTCCCGTCACACGTGGACACCAGGAAGTCCCCGCCGAAGGACGAGCCCCCGGCGGGCTGGAGAACCGAGGCGGACCGCCAGCCCTCGGGCAGTTCTGGCAGCTTGCCCTGGGCCCGGATCCGGTCGCGGAGCTCGATCAGCATGTGATCGCCACGCAGTCCCTGGACGCCGAGCTTGGCCCTGGCCCGGGCCAGCGCGTCGGCGAAGATCGCGGTCAGCACGATCGTGGCGATGATTCCCGGCCCGGCCTTGCCCATCGCCGCGTCGTACGCCACCGCGACGGCGACCAGGCAGAACAGGATCCGCAGCGCCCGGGGCCACAACAGCAGCCCGCCGGCCAGCACCGGCAGGATCATCACGCCGGCCGAGATCCACCACTGCGAGCCGTGGACCACGCTCAGGCCGATGACCACGACCGCGACCGCGAGCCCCGCGGCCACCCGGCGGTTCCTGGTGATGAACTGCCGCCGGACCAGGCTGCTCAGCCACCGCGCCGACCTTCGTGCCGCGGTTCCTATCCGGTCCGGGATAAAGCGAGCCATCTTGCCCGCACTGTACCGGTATACCGACCTTCCGGCACCTTCCTGCGGCCTGGCGGCGGCCGCGGCCGGCACCCGGCCCGGGCCCGCGGGCCCGGACACCGCCGCGGCCGGACCACCACCACGACCCGCCCCACCTCGGCCCGAACCACCCGGCCCCGCCCCACCACGGCCCGAACCACCCGAGCCCGCCCCACCACGACCAGAACCACCCGGGCCCGAACTACCGCGACCAGAACCACCCGGGCCCGAACTACCGAGGCCTCATCCCACCCACCCCGGGCCGGAAAGACGGGCGGCGGGCGGGAGCGCGGCTTATGCTTCTCAAGCCCTCGCAAATCCGGTTAAAGTTCTCCGCATGGTGCGATCCGCAATGTGCAGAAACGAAATGCGGATAGCGAACTGCTGAATGCGAGATGCACGGCTTAGTGCCCCCGCTTCCGACTTGACCCGTTTCGGTAGTGAGGTCTGTGACCTGGTGTTAACATCACAAACCTTGCGCGGGAGCCCTCATATACCCGCGCGGGAGCCCTCCTGAATCAGCGTCGTCCGCATGCACCTTCTCACGCCGGGGGCCACAGCCATGGGTTTGCGTCGCCGCTCCATACGTCTGCGGATCATCCTTCTTGTCGCCATCCCGATCTTGTCCCTGATCGGCCTGTACGCGTTCGCCGCGACCATTACCGCCAGCGATGCGATTAACCTGGCCCGGGCCAAGGCGCTGAAGGCGGACACCGGCACTCCGACCGGCAACCTGGAATCACAGGTCGACGCCGAGCGCCTGCTGGCGGTGGTTTACCTCGCGGCCCCGGCGCCGCAGAACCTGGCCGCGCTCAAGGCCCAGGAGCAGAAGACCGATAAGGCCGACACGGCATTCCGGGCCGCGATGACGTCGTCGGCCACGCTGGGCAACGCCGGTGCCGCGGAAAAGCAGTCGATCGCGGCTCTGATCAAGCAGGTGGAGCGCATCCCGCAGATTCGCGCCGAAGTCGCCTCCCAGTCCATCACCAGGCCCGAGGTCATTAACGCGTACGGGGACATCATCACCGCCGCCGATATCGCGCTGAATAAAGTCATCCTGCAGGAGACCAATGTCCCGCTGACCAATGCCGGCCTTACCCTGGTCCGCCTGGCCAGGTCTGAGGAGATGCTGCTGCGGGAGGACGCACTCCTGACCGGTGACATGGCGGCCAGGACCTTCTCCGCCGCCGACCGCCAGGAGTTCACCCAGCTGGTCGGCGCCCGCCGGGCCCTGTACGACCAGACCCTGCCGGACCTGGACCCGGTCTACCGGGCCTACTACACCAGGGACATCAGCCCGCAGGCCTCGGCCACCCTGGAGGCCCTCGAGAACCACGTCATCGCCGACCCGCACCCGGCCAGCCCGTTCCCGCCGGTCAACCCGACCACGTGGAGCCAGTCGGTGCAGGGGGTCACTCAGGGGCTGTCCAAGGCGGCCATGCAGTCGGCGGAAACGCTGACGGCCCGGGCCCAGCGGGTGGCCAGCTCGACCTACCGCCGGCTGATCCTCGTCGGCGGCCTGGGACTGCTGGCCGTGATCGTGTCGATCGTCATCTCGATCTGGATCGGCCGGGGTCTCGTGCAGCAGCTGGCCGCGCTGAGGCGCTCCGCGCTCGAGCTGGCCAACAAGCGCCTGCCCAGCGTGATGGAACGGCTGCGCGCCGGCCAGGACGTAGACGTGGCCGCCGAGGCACCCCCGCTGGAGCCGAGTGCCGACGAGATAGGCCAGGTCCAGGAGGCATTCAACGCGGTGCAGCGGACGGCCGTGGAAGCCGCGGTCGATGAGGCCAGGCTGCGCCGCGGCGTCAGCGACGTGTTCCGCAACCTGGCCCGGCGCAGCCAGTCGTTGCTGCACCGCCAGCTGGCGCTGCTCGACGCCATGGAACGCCGCGCCAGCGAGCCCGAGGCGCTCGAGGACCTGTTCCGCATCGACCACCTCACCACCCGCATGCGCAGGCACTCGGAAGGCCTGATCATCATGTCCGGCGACTCGCCCGGGCGCGGCTGGCGCAACCCGGTCCCGCTGGTCGACGTGCTCAGGGCCGCGGTCGCCGAGGTTGAGGACTACACCAGGATCAGGGTCACCACCGGCACCCACGCTGGGCTCATCGGGCCGGCCGTGGCCGACGTCATCCACCTGATCGCGGAGCTCGCGGAGAACGCCACCATTTACTCGCCGCCGAACGCCCCGGTCCGGATTCACGGCGATATCGTCGGCCGGGGATTCGCGGTCGAGATCGAGGACCGCGGGCTCGGCATCACCGAGGACAAGCTGGCCGAGATCAACAGCAATCTCGCCCACCCGCCGCAGTTCGACCTGTCAGGAAGCGAGCAGCTCGGCCTGTTCGTGGCCGGGCAGCTGGCCAGGCGGCACGACATCCGGATCACCCTGCAGCCGTCCCCGTTCGGGGGCATCACCGCGATCGTGCTGCTCCCGAAGGCGCTGATCGTCGACGAGGGCTCCTACCAGATCGAGGACCTGCCGGTCACGGCCACCGAGCGCGCGATCCGGCTCACCGGCCGGCACGCCTCGCTGAGCCCGGTCGGCACCGGCGAGATGGCGGCCCTGACCCTGCCCGGGGTAGCGCCGCCCGATTATGGTGCTGCCGAGCCCGCGGCCGACCAGCCACTGACCAGCTCCGCCGACGACCCGCTGACCCGGCGGCCTGCCGACGACCCGCTGACCAGCTCCGCCGACCCTCCGCTGGCCCGGCGGCCTGCCGCCGGGCCGCTGACCAGCCCGGCCGGCGACCTGCCGATCCGGCGGTCGGCCAGCGACCCGCTGACCCCCCGACCCGGCAGCGGCTTGCCCACCAGGCGGCCGGCGGCGGATCCGCTGACCAGCCCGTCCGGCGACCTCAGCCGAGCCGCCGCGGAGCCGCTGACCGCGCGGGCGGACGACCCGCTCCCGAGCCCCGTGGCCGGACTGGCGACGGGCCAGGGCCGCGAGGCACCGCCGGCCGCACCCGAGCTGGACGCCGAGGACGAGAGCGTGTTCACCCCGCGCCGCCCCAGGCCGCCGGCGGCGCCAGGCAGCCCGGGCGGCTTCGGCCTGGACCAGCCGCAGTCTGGGTCCGGCGACCCCGACCTGGACCCGCGGGTCACCACGACCGAGCTGGTCAAGATGGGCCTGCCGGTCCGGCGCCGCCGGGCCAGCCTGGCCCCGCAACTGCGCGACAACGGCGTGGTCGCCCACAACGTCACCGACCGGGCTCCGCGCGCGCCGTCCCCTGAGGCCGCGCGCAGCACGATGACCGCCCTGCAGCGCGGCTGGGAGCGTGGGCGTGACGCTACCGGGACCGCGCCGTCCTTTGATACGGCGCTGACCCCAGAGCCCAACGGGGACGGTGACGAACAACCCAGCGATGAGTAGCGCCCGCGGGGCGACCGCGGGCTCCGAGCAGGAAAAGGGGGAAGCACGTGAGTCTGTCCAGCGAGCTTGACTGGCTGCTGGACGACCTGGTCACCCGGGTTGTCCACATCCAGAAGGCCGCCGTCCTGTCTCGCGACGGCCTGACCATGGGGGCGTCGTCGGGCCTCACCAAGGAGGACGCGGACCACCTGTCGGCGGTCGCGGCCGGCTTCCAGAGCCTGGCCCGGGGAGCGGGACGGCACTTCGGGGGCGGTCACGCCCGGCAGATCATCGTCGAGATGGAGTCCCAGTTCCTGTTCGTCACCGCCGCGGGGGAGGGCAGCTGCCTGGCCGTGCTGGCCACGTCATCGGCTGACGTGGGATTGGTCGCCTACGAGATGGCGGTTCTGGTCAAGCGGGTCGGAGAACATCTGTCCGTCGAGCCGCGGCCGATCGGCTCGAACACAGAGACGCTGTGACGTGGCCCCGGCCGATGACAGATGGCTTGACCGGGATGCCGGGCCCGTTGTCCGTCCCTACGCACTCACCGGCGGCCGGACCCGCCCGAGCGGCGGGACCTTCGATGTCGTAACCATGATCACCACGATCCGCGGCTACCGGGGCGACCTGCGTGAACTCGAACCCGAGCACCTGAAGCTGCTGCGCCTGTGCCGTCTCCCGACCTCGGTGGCAGACCTCGCCGCCGACATGGACCTTCCTCTCGGTGTGATCCAGATCCTGCTCTCGGACATGCGGGACCAGGGGCTCATCGCCATCCACCACCCGGTGCCGAAACGAGTACACGACCCGCAGCTGCTGAGGGAGGTGGCAGATGGGCTCCGCAGGCTCTTACCGCGACAGCGCGAAGCAGATAGTGCCGATAGCGGTGAAGCTCCTGATCGCGGGGGGCTTCGGCGTGGGCAAGACCACCCTGGTCAGTTCCGTGACCGAGATCAGGCCGCTGCGGACCGAGGAGCACCTGACCGCGTCGAGCCTAAACATCGACGTCACCGACGGCGTGGAGAATAAGACGACCACGACGGTGGCCATGGACTTCGGCCGCATCACCATCCGGGATGACCTCGTCGTCTACCTGTTCGGCACGCCGGGCCAGAAGCGGTTCTGGTTCATGTGGGATGAGCTGTCGTACGGCGCGTCCGGCGCGGTCGTGCTGGCCGACACCCGCCGCCTGGCCGACAGCTTCCCGTCCGTGGACTACTTCGAGCAGCAGGGCACGCCGTTCATCGTGGCGGTGAACTGCTTCGACGGCGCGCGGCGCTTCGCGCCCGAGATCATCAGGTCGGCCCTCAACCTGGGCCGCGACGTGCCGGTGATCTTGTGCGACGCACGCGACCGGGGCTCCTGCCGGGATGTCCTGGTCACGCTCATCGAGCACGCGATCCGGCTGCTCAGCAGGCCCGACGCGGTCGGCGCCTACGGGTGACTCACCGGCGGCCTGGGTCCCGGCCGGAATAATCAGTCGCGGCCCGGCTGACCCGCCGGGTAGAAACCGAGCATGAGCACGGCCTATCCGATCCGCCCGATCAGCGACAGCGAGTTCCCCGCCTTCTACGCGGTGATCGAGCACGCTTTCAACAGCGGCTGGCCGACCGAGCCCGAGCTCCAGCACGATCTCGCCACGTTCGAGTTCGACCGCACGCTGGCCGCGTTCGACGGGCCCCAGATGGTCGGGACCACGGCCGCTTTCACGCTCCAGATGACGGTCCCCGGGCACACCGTCCCGGTGGCCGGGGTCACGGCGGTCGCCGTGCTGCCCTCGCACCGGCGCCGCGGGATCCTGTCCAGCCTGATGCGCCGCCAGCTCGCCGACATCCGCGACCGTGGCGAGCCCGTGGCGGCGCTGTTCTCCGCTGAATCCGGCATCTACGGGCGGTACGGTTACGGCCCGGCCTCGTCCGAGCTGAGCTTCACGATCCGCCGCGGGGAAAGCGTAATGGCACCTCCTGGCCCGGGCCGGACGCAACCGGTGCCGCGGCTGCGGACCGCCGACCCGCAGCAGGCCAAGGACGTCCTGGCCAAGATCTACGACCACGTGCACCAGGAACGGCCGGGCATGCCCGCCCGCGACGACCGGTGGTGGGACTACACGCTGTGGGACCCGGAGCACCGGCGGCCCGGCTCCAGCCCGACGCGCTGCGTCGTGGCCGAGGACGACGGCGGGCCGCGCGGCTATGCGCTGTTCTCGGCCACCTCGGACTGGGGCGACCACGGCATGCCCACCGGCGTGCTGCGGGTGCAGGAGCTGATGGCCACCGACCCGGCCGCGCACGCGGCGATCTGGGGTGACCTGCTCACCAGGGACCTGGTCGCCGAGGTCCGGGCCCGGTCCCGGCCGGTCGACGACCCGCTGCCTTACCTGCTGGCCGACGGCAGGCGGGTGCGCGCGCAGTTCGCGGACGCGCTCTGGGTCCGGCTGGTCAGCGTGCCGGGGGCGCTCACCCGGCGGCGTTACGCGTGCCCCGTGGACGTGGTCATCGAGGTCGCCGACGAGCTGATCGCCGAGAACGCCGGGCGGTGGCGGCTGCGGGCCGGCCCGCGCGCCGGCGGGGACGGCCCGGCGGCCGCGTCCCGCGCCAGCTGCGAGCGGACGTCGGCGCCGGCCGATGTGGTTCTCCCGGTGGACACGCTGGGCGCCGCGTACCTGGGCGGCACCCGGCTCGGCGCGCTGGCCGGCGCCGGGCTGGCCGCCGAGCTGCGGCCCGGTGCGGTCGCCGCGCTGTCGGCCGCGCTGGCCTGGGACCCAGCCCCCTGGTGCCCGGCGATCTTCTGACGGTCCCTGGGGTGCGGTGCGTCAGAAGCAATCCGTGACGTCATGCCCAGTATGTTCTTGACATAGCATGACATGGCATATGATTCAGGCATGACCCGCCTGACCAGCATGGCCACCACCACCCCGATGCGTAGCCTTCCCGGTGCCCCGGCACCGGTCTCTGCAGGCGGGCGGTCGTGACCGGGCTGGGTGGTACCGGGCGGCTGGCCGATGACCTGTACCTGATGGCCCATCACGACCGGACAGGCAAGCCGCTGCTGCAGCCCCGCGCGGCCGGGCTGGGGCTGGCGGGCGGGCTGCTGACCGAGCTGGTGTTAGCCGGCCACATCGAGGTCGAAGACGGCGAGATCGCCATCGCCGACCGCAACCCGCCGGAGGAC
>Ga0070714_100002443_pt1 | contig 13704 bp, 9 predicted proteins | sample LARL83metaG_FD_65450 | JGI IMG/M metagenome (GOLD analysis project Ga0070714, IMG submission 65450) | Corn, switchgrass and miscanthus rhizosphere microbial communities from Kellogg Biological Station, Michigan, USA - LAR L8-3 metaG | ecosystem: Host-associated > Plants > Roots > Rhizosphere ...
GTGCTGGTCACCGCCGCGTCGGTGCAGGACCGGGACGGGCGCGACAGGCGGACATCTCGACGATCCGTATCGCCAAGGGCAGGCCAGCGCATACCCCTGCGCGATGCCCTCACGACACGCTCATGCCCTGGCACCACACGACCGGAGCCTCATAGTGGGGGTGGTTCGGGCGAGTGTTCGGAAACCGCGGTGGTCCGGCCCCACCGCCGCCAGGATTTCCATGCGGCATCGACCAGGTGGGCCACGCCTACGGCCAGCACGAAGACGGCGATCATGATCCACCAGGAACCCCCGGTGAAGAACATCACGACCGAACCGGTCACTGCGCAGCGCCCAGCGGTGCCCAGGCTGGCCTTGATGTCTTCGCGTTCGGCCAGGTCGGGATCCACATGGATGCCCTCGACCACACGGGTTGGGATCAGGTCCACGGTTCTGGACGTCCTTCGGACGCCTCCCGTCGGCCCGCCGCCACTGCCCATGTCCCACCGCCTTGCCATACGAACCCCAAGACCGGTCCAGTGAACCACCATTAGCTGCTTCACATGGGTGGCGGCCTTCTCAACCAGCAGGTTGACAGTGCCGGGTAGGCGACTACTGCGTGACCTCCTCGTCCGATTGGGCGGATCGCGACGTCCGTGTCGCCAGCGGGTCAAATGAAAGGTGTAACTGGGGTTGAAGGGGTTACTTGCGTATTTCAGGTCGGGATCTACGTCACCCGCGCGAAAACACCCGGGTTGGGTGGCGCGGTGCTGGCGCGGATCGTGGCCCGCGCCGAACACAGCCCACCCGCCGGGCAGGGGTGAAACCCTTTAGTGCTCGGGCGGCGCGGTGCTGGCGCGGATGGTCAGGCTCGTGGCGATCTCCATGCCGATCTGCGGTGGCTGTTGTCCGCGGCCGAGGGCGAGTGCCATCTCCGTGGCGGCCACGGCCATCTCGGTCAGTGGTTGGTGGACCGTGCTCAGCGGCGGGTCCGCCCAGGCCACGATGGGCAGGTCGTCGAAGCCGACCACGCTGAGGTCCTGCGGGATGCGCAGTCCGGCCTCGCGCGCGGCCTGGTAGACGCCCAGTGCCTGCAGGTCGTTGCAGGCGAAGATCGCCGTGGGCCGGTCGGGCCGGGCCAGCAGGGTGCGCGCGGCGGCGCAGCCGTCCTCACGCGTCAGCTGCGCGGCGATGACCTGCTCGGGGCCGGCGAGCAGACCGGCGGCTTGCATCGCGCTCTCGTAGCCGGCCTGGCGCGCCCGGCAGCACAGCACGGCCTCCGGTGCGCTGATCATGGCGATGTTGCGGTGCCCGAGGCCGATCAGGTGTTGCGCGGCGGACCGGCCGCCCCGCCAGTTGGTCGCGCCGACGAAGGGGACGTCGTCGGGCAGGTCGACGGTCGGGTCGAACACGACGAAGGGGATGCCGTTGGCACGCAGTTGCTCCCGCTCGGTGTGCGACAGTTGCGCGACCGAGAGCACGCACTGCGGGCGTCGCTGCATCGTGTCGGTGATCACGCTGCCGGTCGAGTCGTGCAGGCCGAACTCGGAGATCATCACGCCGATGTGGTTCTGGCGGGCCACCCGCTCGACCCCGCGGATGATTTCCACGGCCCACATGCTTTCCAGCTCACGGAACACGAGTTCGAGGATGTTGCTTCGGTTGGGCGGCCTGCGGTAGCCGTAGCGGTCGATCAAGTCCTCGATACGGGCCCGGGTGGTGTCGGACACGCCCTTCTTTCCGTTGAGCACTTTGGACACGGTGGGGACCGAAACACCGGCGGACTCGGCGATGTAGGCGATCGTGACCGGGCCCCGCATGCTGTCCGGTGGCTTCTGTGTGTCCGCCGCGGGTGGCGGCGTGCCCGCCCGGTCTCCGGCCACGGTTGCCCCTTCGCCTGCTCACCAGCGTGCCTGCCGCACACGCTCCTGGCCGGGAGGCGTGCGCCTCCCGGCCAGGATTATCCGGGGTCCAGTGTCGTCAGGACAGGTAGGTGGTGGTGCAGACAGTGCCGTTGAGCGTGAACGAGGTGGGCGGCGGGTTGGCGCCGCTCTGGTTGCCGACGAACCCGAAACTGACGGTGTTACCGCTGTTCGCCGCGAGATCGGCGTTCCAGCTCACCGGGGTGACGACCACGTTCTGGCCGTCTTCGGCGTAGGTGGCGTTCCAGGTGCTGCCGGAGACGGACTCGGTGGTGGTCGGGAAGCCGAAGGCGACGGTCCAGCCGGTGATCGGGTCCGGTCCGGTATCGGTGATGGAGATGTTCGCGACGAAGCCGCTGTCCCAGCCGGTGCTCAGGAAGTAGCTCACGGCGCACCTGCTGTTCTGTGGCGTGCCGGTGATGAAGGTGACCGGCGGGGAGGGTGCCGACAGGTATCCCTTCTGGTCGGTGGCAAGCACATTGAGCGTGTAGGAGGTGCCCGGCCGCAGGTTGTGCGCGGTGAACGAGGTCGAGGTGGACTCGCCGAGCAGCACGCTGTTGGTGCCGAACTGCTGGTAGACCTCGTAGCGGGTGACGGCGGCGCCGGTCGAGGGCTGCCAGGAGATCGTCGCGTCGTCGGCGCTGGTGGCGGTGACGCTCGGGCTGCCGGGCGCGGTCAGGGTGGTGTCGACCGGGTTGGTGGCGGCCGGGGCGAGCTTCACGGTCATGATCGAGTACGGTGGAATCACCTGGGCGTTCGCCGTGCCCTGCTGCGCGGAGGTGATCGACGTGGCCTTGTCGCCGTAGGTGTACACGGTCGGGGTGGCGCTGCTGGGGGTCCAGCTGGCGTAGTCGAGGGAGACCGGGTAGGCGTTGTTCGGGTCCTGGTTGACCAGTTCGACGGACAGGTCGCCGTTGGTGTTGCGGGCCGCGTGCACGGAGACCAGCGGGTTGTCCGAGGCGGACTTGACCAGCGTGTCCCCGGGCTGCGCGAGGTTGCTGAGCATCTGCAAGGCGTAGTAGGAAGCGAACGGGGTGTTCAGCGGCGGCTCGCAGGAGGCCCCGCTGGAGAGCAGACCGCCGTCGCCGTCGTCGATGGCGCCGTCGGGCGCGGTGGTGATGTTGCTGCAGTCGGTGCCGTTGCGGGTGTCCCAGTAGTCCGCGGTGAACGCGCCGTTCTCCAGCGCGGTGAAGAACATGTCCGCGGTGTACAGGGCGCCGGGCTGGGTGTCGGACTGGAAGTTGGACTGGGTCTCGGTCACCGCGATCCCGATGTTGGGCCCGTTGGGCCCGGCGTACTGGTCGATCTGCTCGCGCAGCTGCGCGAGTTCCGCGGGCAGCAGCCGGGTCTGCTGCAGCACGTCGGCGGCGGTGGTGTGGTTGGGGTAGTAGTGCACGCTCGCGAAGTCGACGTACGGTCCCACGATCGGCAGCACGGTCTGGTTCCAGTCCTTGCTGTCGCCGGCGGCGACGACGCCGTCGGGCCAGCTGTCGGGCAGGGTGAGCACGACCCCGATCTTGATCGTCGGGTCGACGGCCTTCATCGCCTGCACGTACTGCACCACGTTGGTCGCGTAGGTCGCCGGGCTCGTGCTCGCGTGCTGGTCCAGTTCCCAGTTGGCGCCGTAGTTGCCGTTGCCGTAGACCTCGTTGCCGATCTCCCAGTACTGGTCGTGGTAGCCCTTGGTGATGTTCGCATACTGAACCCAGTCCGCGGCTTCCTGCGGGCTTCCGGAGCCGTAGTTCGCGATCAGGATCGCCTGCGCGCCAACGGACTGGACCGTGCCCATGAAGGAGTCGAAGCCGGTGCCGGGCGCCACGAACCCGCCGCCGGTGACGGTGTTGGTCTGCCAGTGATAGCCATCGCCGTACGAGCCGCCGGGGTAGCGCATCATGCCCACGTTCGCCGCACGCAACCGGTCCGCGGACGTCGGGATATTCATGCTGCCGTCCCAGACCGCCTGATTCGCCCCGTACGCGGTGCCGGGCACGGTACCCAGCCCCTCATCGGCGTTGACGGCGACGTGGACCACCGCGGTCGAGGCGTGGGCCGCCACGCCAGGTGCCGCCGAAACGGCGGCGATCGCCAAGCCCGCCGCTGCGGCCGCCGCGAGCCGTCGCGGCCGTCTGCGTTCTTGTAAGACTGGCTGACGCATACGATTCCCGCTTTCTGGCGGCTCCGCCGCACGCGACACGGACGGGGCAGCGCCGGATCGGTGTCGAGTCCTGTACAAGCACCGGCATGGTGTGAGGGCTTCCGGCGCCCGGTCAACCAGCCACCCGACCCCGCCCGCCCCCTCCGGGACGCGAGGACGTCCAAGCTCGCAGGTCGCGGCCACGCAGACCGGCCAGGTGCATTGCAAGTGTCACGCGACGGCTAGAGAAACTTTCGGTCGATTGGGTGAGAAACTTGCCTTGGCCAGGCTGTTCTCGGTGACCGCCCGGATCCCGAAAGATGAGTTCAGCCGCAACCCTGGCGAGATCGGCGATGCCGAGGCCGCTGGTGCGCCGGGCGACCGGCGGGGGCGGCGACGCACCGGGCACCTGCAACCAGCAGCGCGCCGCGATGATCGTCCAGGGCGAGGTAGGCCGACAAGACGGGAGCATCCAGGTCTACGGCACAGGATTCGGCCCCGACAGACATCGCCCCCGTACGAGACGACCAGTGGATCACCCGACCCGGCAAGAACTGAACGACAGCCGGCCTGGCCCGTTGTCTCGGCGGGCCAGGCCGGTGCGGGACGACGCGGACACGCGCTAACGGTCGACGAGAACCTCTGGTTGCGTGCGATGACGGAAGATCACCAAGGTGAGTAGTTGTGTGAGGATCGCCGCCGTCGCCGCGGCTGCGAATCCCGCGGCGAGGCCGATGATCGGCAGTGTCGCGGCGAGCGTGAGGAAGAAACTGGCTGGTGCGAACAGACCCCACAGCAGACCGCGCAACACCGACGTGACGGCGCCGTTGCCGTGCAGGTGGTGTGCGGCGATGGTCATGATCGCACCGAACAGCGGAAACGGTGACAGCAGACCGCTGAGGTGGGCCCCGATGTGCGGAGCGATGGTGGTCAGCGCGGTGACGGCGAGGGTGGCCGATGTGATCCGGCCCGCCAGGTCCCACCATGGGGTGTGGGTTCGGGCGATGGCGATTCCGCTGGGCGCCGGCAACAGTTTCAGGCCGAGCAACAGCACGCAGATCACGAACACGAACGCCACCGGCGCGGAGAACGGCAGCCACAGCAACAACGGCGTGAAGGCGGCGAATCCCACGGTGCCGCCGAGGAAAGCGATCGGCCAACTGAAACCGCCTGCCCAGGCGTAGCAGAGCGCGAAGACGACCTGGGACGCGGTACCGGCCAGCATTCCGGTGGCCGCGGTCGCCGCGAAGGCCGTACCGTGTTGCAGCGCCAGGAAGAACGCGACGGGACCCGAGGTCAGCGGCAGGCCGACCAACCAGCCCCCAACCATTTGACCCCAGCGGCGAACCGCCAGTGTCGCCCCCGCGATGAGACCTGCCGTGCCGACGATCTTGATCGGCAGTAAGAGCATGACGCTGAGATTCCCCGTGTGTCCTGAACGTGAAGGAGGGCTCGCGATGTAGGTGGAGCTATCTGGATCGGTGCTGCACGGATGATGAAGGTTTGGCCCTTCGGAGTCGCCCTGCGGAGGGAGGCTTCAAACCGCCTCATGCTGCGTTGGCTGAAGACCGTCGTGGTGAGCGATGAGGAAACGGCACCGGAAGAGGTGTCAGGTGGGGACCGGAAAGACGAACGCAAGTAAACCACTGTCGACGTGTCGTTACTCATGAGATGACATCGAAACCGGGGCGTGGGGAAAGCTTCGGGATGAGTCTGGCGGGAGTCCGCTTACTGGCCAGGTGGTGTCCGGCATGGAGGTGGCGTGAGTCCGGTCTGCGGCATTCGTGTGGAACAGGAGAAGGCGTGCCCGGAAACGTCCCGCCCGGTGGGCGGGGGAGAGGGAGCGTCCCAAGCGGTCCAAAGTCGTGAGGGATTGAGTACCGTCGCCGTGGCGCGCTGGCGGACCGGCCTGTAGTAGTGCTGAAGCCCTGGTAATCGGGGTGGAGCGAAGGGGCTGGGCTGTCCGTGGCTGTGTTCGTTCGATCAACCAGGCGCTGGCCTGGGAGGAGTCGCGTGAACGAGTTGACATCACCGGACAAGCCGTTCGAGATCTCGAAGCGGGCTGTCTGGGAGGCGTATCAGAAGGTGAAGGCGAACCAGGGCGCGCCGGGCGTGGATGGGGTGTCGCTGGAGGATTTCGAGAAGGATCTGAAGGGCAACCTGTACAAGATCTGGAACCGGATGTCCTCTGGCAGCTACTTCCCACCTCCGGTGCGTGCGGTGGAGATACCGAAGTCGCATGGCGGCGGCACGAGGGTCTTGGGTGTGCCCACCGTGGCTGACCGGATCGCGCAAACGGTCGTGGCCGGGTTCCTGGAGTCGAAGGTCGAGCAGATCTTCCATCCGGATTCCTATGGTTACCGGCCGGGCCGATCGGGGTTGGACGCGGTGGGGGTGTGCCGGAGACGTTGTTGGAAGACCGACTGGGTGATTGATTTGGACATCCGGAAGTTCTTCGATACCGTGCCGTGGCAGTTCATTGTCAAGGCGGTGGAGGTTCACACCGATCAGCGCTGGATTCTGTTGTATGTCCAGCGGTGGCTGTGTGCGCCGCTGCGGTTGCCGGACGGGACCTTGCGGCAGCGTGATCGTGGAACCCCGCAGGGTTCGGCGGTCTCGCCCGTGCTCGCGAATCTGTTCTTGCATTATGCGTTCGATGCGTGGATGGCGAGGGAGTTCCCGAGCGTCGCGTTCGAGCGCTACGTCGACGACGTCATTGTGCACTGCGTGAGTGAACGCCAGGCGCGTGTCGTGCTCGCGGCGATCGAAGGGCGGATGGCCGAGGTCGGGTTGGCGCTGCATCCGGACAAGACCAGGATCGTCTACTGTCGGGATGACAAGAGGCGTGGCTCGTACGAACACACCTCATTTACCTTCCTGGGGTATACGTTCCGGGCTCGGGGAGCGCGTGACAGGAACGGGCGGATGTTCACTTCGTTCTTGCCCGCGATCAGCAAGGACGCCCTGAAGAAGATCAGCGGTGAAGTCCGCCGATGGCGGTTGCATCGTCGTACCAACCTTTCTGAAACGGACCTCGCTCGGGCGATCAACCCGATCGTGCGGGGTTGGATGAACTACTATGGCGCCTTCTACAAGTCGGCGCTATATCCCTTCCTGGCGCGTATCAATGCCTACTTGGTGCGTTGGCTTCGCGGGAAGTTCAAACGGTTCCAGGGGCATAAGAAGGCTCGAACGGCATGGGAACGGGCCGTGGCCACACGTCCTCGCTTCTTTGCGCACTGGGCCTGGGTTACGTGGGCTCCTGAAGTCTGGTGATCAGGGCAGCAAGAGCCGTGTAAATCGAGAGGTTTACGCACGGTTCTGTGAGAGCCGGGGGCTGTGATGCCCCCGGCTACTCGACCAATGAATTACAACCGCGGTCAGTCCGAGTCGATAGGCGCCCCCGTGCGAAGACGGACCACGATCGGCATGTGTTTCACGCCGGCGACGAACGTCGAGGCCAGATGCTCAACAGGGCCCACCAAATGGAACGCCTCGACGCACCGGAACAGTTCTTCGAACACGATCCGCAGTCCCAGTCGGGCAGTAACGGCGCCGATGCAGTAGTGCACCCCCGCACCGAACGCCAGATGCCGATTGGGCGCGCGTTCCGGGTCGAACTCGTACGGCCGTGCGAAGACGGCCTGATCTCGGTTGGCCGAAGCCAACCATGCGACCACACCTGCTCCTTTCCTGATGAGCTGTCCATGTAGTTGTACATCTTTTGTCGCGTGCCGCATCACATGGATTGTCGGCGACGACCATCGTAGCGCTTCCTCGACACCGGATCGCAGCGATCCGGGACTTGTGGCCCATCGACGGTATCGGTCCTGGTCATCGAGCAGAGCCAGGATCGCGGCAGCCGGGACGTGTGCGCTGGTGATGTTCGCGCCGAGCAGCAGGCTGTAGCAGTTGGCGACCAGATCACCTGCGCTGAGCGGGGTTTCGGCGTTGTCGATGGACAACAGGCGGCTGACCAGATCGTGGTGGTCACGGGATCCGGTGCGCCGTCGGTCTTCCAGCAGGTCCAGGAAGTATCCGAACAGCCCGGTGTGTGCCGCGCGCAGGGTGGCCTCTCGGCTACCGTCGATCTGGAACTCGGGGTCGTCGGCGGCGATCGCCATGACGGTCCACTGTCGGATGTCGTCCCAGTCCGCCCTGGGCAACCCCATCAGCAGCGCCGCTGTCGCCATCGGCAGTGCCATCATGGCTTCCGCGATGTCCCACGGCTGTTCGTGTGCCATCGGTGCGAGGGATTCCCGCACGTAGGAACGAAACCGGGGGAGGAAGGGACGCAGCGCCGGCTGGGACATCAGTTCCTGCAACGGCGCCCGCAGCCCGGTGTGCCGTGGCGGGTTGCTCACGACCATCTGCCTGCCGCCGGCCGAATCCGGCTTTCCGAGCTGGGACAACATGATGCCATGCTCGGAGGTGAACGTCTCGTGATCCTCGACGACTCGCAGACAGTCCTGGTGCCGGGTGACCGACCAGTAGGCACGGCCGTCCGGCAGGCGATGGTATGCCACCGGTGCTTCACTGCGCAGCAAGTCCCACAAGGCATGCGGATCGCCGGCACAGTAGGTCGTCGGGCTCACCAGGTCGGCACCCAACCGGTCGACGTCCACGTCGGTCGGTGTTCGGCGCGCTGGCTTGGTGATTCTCACGGCGGGTTCTCCGTCTCCTGCCGCTCGATCACCGCGGCCAACTCGCCCACGGTCCACTGTTCGAACATCTGACTGTCGGACACACGTATGCCGAACGCGGTGCGGATTCCCGCGACGAGATCAATCACGGTCAGTGAATCGCCGCCCAGGGTGAAGAATTCGTCCTCGATACCGACCGTGTCCAGGTTGAGGACGTCGGCGACCAGTTCGGCCAGCAGCGCCTCGGCCCTGGTTCCGGGTAGCACGTAGGGGGCATCGATGCCGCGCGACGCCCGAGTCGGCGGCGGCAGCGCCGCGCGATCCACCTTCCCGTTGCGGTTCAACGGTAGTTCGCTCAGCAGGACGATCACCGACGGCACCAGGTAGCTCGGTAGGTGTTCGTGCAGCCGGCGACGCAGTTCGGCGATCGTTCCCGCCGATCGCCGGTGTGGCACGACATACGCGACGAGTTGCGGTTCGTTCGAGGCGTTCGCACGGGCGACGACGACCGCGTCACGTACCGACGGGTCCTCGACCAGTGTCGCCGTCACCTCGCCCGGTTCGACCCGGTGACCACGAATCTTGACCTGGTCGTCGATGCGACCGTGGAACTCCAGTTCACCGTCGGCACGCTGCCCGACCAGATCACCGGTTCGATAGACGATCGAATCGTCGCCGGTCACGGACGGAAGCGGAACGAACCGTTGGGATGTCAGGTCGGGTTGTCCCAGGTATCCGTGCGCCACTCCGTCGCCCGCGACGTACAGCTCACCGGTCTGGCCGGGCGGAACGGGCCGGAGATCCGGGTCGAGGACAAAGACCCGCGTTCCGTTGACGGGTCGCCCGATCGGCACCCAGTCCCCGGGTACCGGCTCGGTCGTGGTGTACGTGCACGTGATCGTCGTGTTCTCGGTGGGCCCGTATCCGTTGGTGATGCGTAGTCCCGGTACGGCGGCCAGCGCCTGGTTGACCGCCCGCGCCGACAGTCGCTCGCCGCCGACGAGCAGATGGCGCACCGGCCGCAGGATGGCCGGCCGGGTACTGGCCAACCGGTGGAACAGGCCGGTCGGCAGGAAGATCACACTGATCCGTTCGTGGGCGAGCAGGTCGCCGAGTTGGTCGAGAACCGGTGGGGTAGGTGGGTGGATGACCAGGCAGGCACCGTTGAGCAGCGGCACCCAGAGATCGAGCACGGACGCGTCGAAGGACGGCGGCGTCAGTTGGAGAAAGGTGTCGTGGTGGTCGAAGTCGTGGTAGCCGCTGTCGACGACCAGTCGGACGACGCCGCGATGGGTGGCGCACACACCCTTGGGGCGGCCGGTCGATCCGGACGTGTAGCAGACGTAGGCGAGTCCGTCCGGTGACACGGGATTCGGCACTCGGCGGGCGGTCGTCCGTGCCGCCGTGTCGAGCCACCTCTGGTCCAGGAGCCGAACGTCCTCGATGCCCGCCGGCAACCGACCGGCGAGCGGCTCGTGAGTGATGACCGTGCGCGCGCCCGCGTCGCGGATGAGATAGCCCAACCGCTCCGGCGGATCGGCGGGGTCCAGCGCCACGTATACCCCGCCCGCCTTGAGCACACCAAGCAGCGCGATCAGCAGTTCCGGCGACCGCCGCACGTACACGCCGACCGCCCTGCCCGGCCCGACGTCAGCGGTGTGCAGCTCGTGCGCGAGCTGGTTGGCGGTACGGTCCAACTCGGCGTAGGTCATGGTCGTATCCGCGAACCGGAGCACCACGGCGTCCGGCCGCAGGTCGGCCTGGAACTCGAACGCGGTGTGGATACAGTAGTCGCGCCACGGCCAGGTCGCCGCGTCCATGGTCGCTCCTCACCTGATCAGTTCGCCGAGCAGCTCTCGTGAGACACTCCGGGCCTCCTCGTAGTCACTCATGTGCACCTCGGTGCCCAGGCTCTCCCGTACCGCGGAACCGACCTTGGACAGGGCGCGTTGCAGGTGGCTGGCCGGCACGGGCGCCTCCGGCGGCCGGTTCGCGGCGAGCGTGTCCGCCATGGCACGCAGTTCCGCGATGGTGTGGCGACCCCGGTTGATCCACCACGGCACCGTCGACGTGACCTGGTATGCCCAGTGCTGATGGCACGCCTCCTCGACCAGGTCCCGGATCGCCTCGACGCGTTTTGCGACTCAGCCCGTTGCTCGTGTAGCGATACTGGTCGCGGTTGAGATTCAACGGGAGCCGGTCCGTGCCCAGGATCTCGATGCCGTTCAGTGCGCCGACACGGGCGTGCTGCTCGTCGGGCGCCCGGCGGGTCAGCCGGTACCGTCCCGACTTGATGGTGGTGATGTACTCGCCGTACCTGTCGAGGAACGACAGCCAGCCCAGTGCGCGATGCAACGGTTCGTTGGGCACGCCGACGATGATGAAGACGTGCACCTGGATGCCCGCGTCGTGCAGGCTGCGCAGGATCCGCCCGTAGCTGCCCGGATGGTTCCAGCTCTTGGCCTCCTGCTTGAGGATGTCCGGGTCGAGGGACTCGAGGCCGAGCTGCACGCCGGTACAGCCGGCCTCGGCGAGTGCCGCGCACACCGCGGGATCGGCCAACCTGTCGTTCACGGTCAGATAGCACTGCCAGGTACGGCGCAGCCCCAGCCGACGCAACTCTTGCCCGATCTTGAGCTGCCGGGAGATGGGCATGAACTCGTCCACGAAATCGAACCGCTCGGCGCCCAACGCCACCATGTGCTCGACGATCCGCTCCTCGGACATGGTGCGCGGCCGGTGCAGGAACGTGTCGCTGCCGGCGGCGATGGAGCAGAACGAACACCGCATCGGGCAGTTGGACATCGTGTACAGCGGCGGCACGAAATCCGGGCTCCACTGCCGGGTCCGTCGATTGAACATCGGGGTCGGCAGCGTCTGGTAGTCGGTCGCGACCGCGGCCTTGCCATTGACCCGCACGACGTCGCCGTCGCGCCAGGCGATGCCGGGCACCTGTTCCACAGGTGTGCCCTCGACCAGGTCGACGATCGGCTGGAAGCCCTCGGAGTGGACGATCACGTCCCAGTGGTCGAACAACTCGGCGAAACCGGGATACTGGAACGCGTCCCCGACCCGGGCCCAGTAGTTGCCGCCCATCACCACCAGCGTGCCGGGCAGCGCCTCGCGGATCAGCGACGCGAGAACGCAGCCGCTCACCAGTTGCCGCTCGTCGGCGATGCTGATGCCGAACAACGACGGCCGCGCGGCGACCGCCTGCGGCACCTCGACGTTGACGAAGTACTCGTAGAAGACGTGCCGCTCGCGGTCCCGGATTACCGAATGTAATTCGCTGATGTCGCCCTTGAAGACCTTGGAGTCGTAGCGGACGTTGTTCCGCTCGACCGAGAAGGTCTCCAAATCGGAGGAATCGAGCGTGGCCCGTTCGAATGTCATGCGGGCGTCGTAGCGGGCCAGAACAGAACTCTCCGGATCCCGAATCACGCGCAATGCGTGCTCCGCCGCGGTGCCGGCACGAGCGCGGAGAACATACTCGACGCCGTCGATGTAGCCGTAGATCTGCTCGACGTCGTGGCCACGCTGACGCAGCACCCCAGCCAGGTAGGCAATTCCCATGGGGAGATGCCAGACACTGGACGACGGCGGGTACGACAAGAGAACCGTTCGTTCCATAATTGTGTTCCACGTCCTCAAGGCAGCCGGTCAGGCTCTCGCCCAACCGTTTGGAGGTGTGGGATCGTGCCGGGGGAAGGGTTCGAACCTCCATGTCCCCGAAGGGACACCCGATTTGCGTCGGGCGCGTCTGCCATTCCGCCACCCCGGCCCGCCCTGATGGCCGTTAATCGCATCAAATTTCGCACCTTTGCGACTTGTCGCAGCGTAGCGGCGAGTCCGGGAAGCCCCATACCGCCGATCTGGTGAACCCGGTCGGCACGGTTCGCCGCACCTGGTCCTAAGAGGAATATATATGTGACAGGTGATCAAAGCGTGGATCACATGGCGTGAATTCCACGGAGGAATGATCCTATGTAGACGAATCCATTGGTGACCCGGCGAGCTGAGCGTTTCCCTGGCACCCGCGACTTCCACGACGACCGGTACCGGTTCAGAACGGCGAACGACCGCCCGTGCCCGGGCCGAGATGCCATCGCGGCGTCAGCGGCCAGAGCGACTGCCTGTCGGAACGCGATGGAACGGAAGTTCGCGTCGTGATTCGGACCGGACCTACGGTGCGGCGCCTGGTCGGTCGCTCAGCCGTCCAGGCCATGCGGGGTTCGTCGATGACCTGTCGTGATGATCTATGGTGTGGTTTCCCACAGCGCGCTGATCGGCATCGCCCGGAGTTGCGGGCCGAACGGTAGGGTCTCGGTGCCGGTGTAGAGCACCAGGCCGACGATGAGATCATCGCCCAACCGGTCCGCGACGTGGCGCAGGCCACGGAAGTCCTCGCTGCGCACCGTGGACGCCGCCTTGACCTCGATGGCGACCACTTGACGGCGGCTGTTCTCCAAGATCACATCGACCTCGGCGTTGTCCTTGGTGCGATAGTGGAACAGTTCGACGTCCTGCTCGGACCATGTCGTCTGACGGGCGAGTTCGGAGACGACGAACCCTTCCAACAGTGGCCCCAGCATCCCCCCGACCTCACCCAACGCTGCCGTGTCCATGCCGCACAGGTTGGCTGCGATCCCGGAGTCCACCATCACCACCTTGGATGTCGACACCGCTCGGGTGCTGAGGTTGCGCGACCACGCCGGCAGCCGCTTGATCAGGAAGACCTCCTCCAGCAGGCGCAGATACCGGTTGGTCGTGTCGCGTGGTACGCCCAGTTCCCCGCCCAACGCGCCGGGTACCAGCAATTGTCCTGATCGGGCTGCGACCAGCCTGGTCAGTGCGTGCATCTGCGGGCCTCGTTCGATCTCCGACAGTTGGATCACATCACGATTGACCAGATCAGCCACGTAGGACTTGAAGAAACGCGCGCGGCGTTTCCCGACTCGGGCGATCGCTTCGGGGAAGCCGCCCCGCACGACGCGGTCGGCGTAGTCCCCGCGGGCCAGGGCGGAGG
>Ga0070714_100002446_pt1 | contig 13701 bp, 7 predicted proteins | sample LARL83metaG_FD_65450 | JGI IMG/M metagenome (GOLD analysis project Ga0070714, IMG submission 65450) | Corn, switchgrass and miscanthus rhizosphere microbial communities from Kellogg Biological Station, Michigan, USA - LAR L8-3 metaG | ecosystem: Host-associated > Plants > Roots > Rhizosphere ...
AGCCCCTCGTCGTTGTCCGCCACGTACGCCGTCGGCGTGCGTTGCCCTGGCGTGACGCCGTGCGTGTGGTCATTGGGCAATCGGACAATCTGCAGCGCGGGCATATCGCCCTCCTGCTCGTAACGTTTCATTTCGGAAAGAAAACGGTTCGCCCGGTCGACATCGGAATAATTCAAATCAAAACTGCGATAGCCCGGATCGAAATGTCCTTGCAACGATTTGATGTGCGTCGTCGGCGAGCCCCACGGCACCGAAGCATTTTGCACGAACTCGCCGTAACTGCGGTAACTCACGCCTGCCGCCTTCGCCGAATCCCACAGGTAACCGCTGGCCGGGCTCGCAATGTTTGCGAACGGGCCCTCGCTGGGATAAGGAAACTTGGACGCCTTATGGCCGTAATTCAGCGGCCAGGTTTTCTCGACAAAATCCGTCGCGTAAGCCGCCATCGACCATTCATGCCCATCCGCGCTCACTTCGGCTTCGACGTAAAAATTGTCCAGCAACACAAAATCACTGACGAGCTTGTGCTGGTTCGGCGTGACGCGCTCCGGAAACAAACACAGCTTCGCATCGCCGTTGCCTTCCTTGATGTCCCCGAACACCTGGTCGTACGTGCGGTTTTCCTTGATGATATAAATGCAATGCTTGATGGGGCTGCCGTCGCCCGGTCGCAAAGGAACAGGGTTCCCCATCCCGCGCGCCGCGTGCACCGCGGCATCGGCCCGCAGCGGCGTGCATTTCAACACCTGCGCCGTCCAGGCGGACATTTGCGGCTCCCACTGCTGGTTGGAGGGCAGATCGATAATGCTCAACGTCCCGCGAAAGAGTTTCGCAATGTATTGATCGCGGCTTTCATTGCGCATCGGCTGCGGGCCGCCCGGATTTGCCATCGCCTTGACCCCCTTCCCGTTGGTCACCAGCAAGTGACGCCCATCCGGCGTCACCCGGACCGAAGTCGGATACCAACCCACCGGAATAAAACCCAAGGACCGGCTTTTGCCGGGAGTTTCCACGTCGAACACCGCCACCGCGTTGATGTTGGCATTGGCCACGAACAGCAGCTTCTCGTCGGGCGACAGCGCCAGACTGTTCGGGGTCGATCCGGGCGGCGCCTGCGGAAACAACGCCGCCCAAATGGTCTCCACGGAGCGGCCCGAATCGGTATCGATCACCGTCACCGTGTTCTCATTGGCGTTGGCCACAAAAAGAAATTTCCCGTTGCGGCTCAGGATCATCTCGCACGGATGCTGGCCCGTGCTCCAGCGGTCAATCACCTTCTCGGTCTTCAAATCCACCACGCTCACCGCCGCCCCGGCCCAAAGGCTGACGTAAAGGCGATGATGCCGCGAATCCGCCACGCAATCGTAGGGAAAAATCGCGTTGGGATTTTTTGCCATCTGCGCAGCCTTCGCCCGCTTCGTCGCGGCCGCCGTGTCAAAATCCTCCTCCGGCTTTTCGGTGACGGGCGCCAGGGCCACGATGTTCGTCGTGAGTAGGATGGAACGCACCGAATTATCGCGGAGATCCACGCGAGAGACCGTGTCGTTCCAAAGATTGGCTGCGAACAGGTTTTTCCCCGAAGCATCCACCGCGATCCCCGCTGGCACGCCTCGTTCCGATCCCGGGCGCAAACGAATCGGCCGCGCCGGGCTCAATTTCCCGTCCGCATAATCGAAAACCAACACTTCCTCCCCGCTCGACCCGCTGCAATAAAGCTTCCTGCCATCCGGACTGAACGTCAGCCCATAAAACGCTTCCGAAATCCGGTTGCGGGACACGACGCTCTTCCCCGCGAGATCCACTAGGATGACTTCATGCGCACTGTAACCGCAGTGCAGAATGGCCGCGTATTTTCCATCCGGAGCCACCGCAATATTCACCGGGAAATCCCCCAACTCGACCTGGCTGCCCGCCGGTTCCAGCGACCACATATTGGGCAGCAGCATCGAACCATCCGGCTGCGGTCCCGGCCACAAAACGGGCTCCGCCGCGTTCAAATGAGTTCCCGCCAGCGCGAAACCCAACATTGCCCCGGCGAGAACCGGCAGGAGGGTGCCTTTATTAAATGAGTGTGCCATAGACAAACGCATCAGACGCTTTGAAACAGAAATAGGTTTTTAAAATCGTAAATCGAGCGCCACCACGGCGCGTGACGATCCTGTGAAATTCCGGTTGCGCGGAATTCAATTACGGCTTTCCGCCGTCCTTATTCCGGGATAGATTGTGCGCCGGTTGCGGGCGCGTGGCGGAATTGGCAGACGCGCAGGACTTAGGATCCTGTGGAGTAATCCGTGCAGGTTCGACCCCTGTCGCGCCCAGTATTCCAACGACTCCTTCGCCCCCAGCAAGGCAGGGACGAGTTAATTTCACAGTCAGCCCGCGAAGACGTCGGCCTCCGCTCCGAGAGTTGCCCAACCTATTTACCACCCGAACCCGAGCACGGTTATTTTGAAGGGTTTTTCCTATCACCCTTATCGCGCGGACCCGCCCGACGCGCGTTGGTTGGTGAATGGCTTCCGGAATCCGGTTCGGCCGCGGCGTTGAGCGTTACTTGGAGGAACAGGGCTTTCTCAAGCACGGTTTCGATGGTCCGCTTCTGTTCGTCGGTCACCTGGTTTTCAAGCAACCGGCAAGCCGATTGCCGCAGGTCCTCGACCGGTTGGCGCAATTCGCGCCGCAAGCTGTCCAGCACCGCATCTTGCCCGTGCTGCGCGTTGGTGGCCGTCTCGCGAGACCGCAACAGGTCGCCTTCCATTTTTTTTCGCTGTAATTCCCCAAGCTCAAGCGCGGCTCGCAACCTGGAAAACTCGACTTTATTTTCCCCAGATTGTTTTTCAAGCTGCCGCTGCGCCTCGGCCAGCAACCCTTCGAGACGGCGGCGTTCGGTCGATTCCTTTTCCATCTCGCAATTGGCCGTCACCAGAGCGCGCTCGGCGGCCTGCAATCGTTCCTCTTTTTGATTCAAAGAAACTTCAAACGTTTTTCTCGCCTCCTCAAGCGAAGCCAGGTTTGCTTCCAGCCGGGCGCCCATTTCCGACACCAATCGCAACTGTTTCTGCGCCATTTGCCGCTCTTTTGTCTCCTTGCGCAACGCCGCGGAAGCCCGGGCCAGGGCGTCGCCACGATCGTGAACCGTTCTTTCCAGCTCCGTGATTTGACTTCGGCTGGCGCGCTCCAATTCCAGTTGCCGGTTGACCTTTTCGTTGAGTTGCTGCAAATGCGCGGCGGCAGATGACGCGCATTTCTCCGCCCGCTCGCGCTCGGCGCGCTCGCCCTGCAACTCGGCCGTCATCCGGGCCAGGGACGAAACACCCTCGCGCACGCGCTGCTCCAGTTCGCCGGCTCTTTTTTGGAGAGGCTCCTGGTGCTTAGCCGCCTCAGCCAAATCCGCCCTGGCTTTGGCGGCGGTCTCCGCCAAATTGCGATTCTCCGCTTCCAGCCGTTGACGGGCGGAACTTTCCTTTTCCAGTTCCGTCTTGCCGGACGCCAAGTTCGCGCCGGCTTCCTTAAGTTGCCGCTCAAGTTCCTGAATGCGCTGCGCGGATTGAGCGGCCGCGCTCTGTGTGGCAGCATGATTTCGGGCAAGCTCATCCGCGGTTTTCTTCAGATCAGCCACTTTCTTTTCCGAGTCAATGTACCGGGCCGCGCTTTCCCGGGCACGCGCCTCAGCCTCGCTGGCTGCGCCTTGCAACTTTTGAAATTGGCCGTTCAGCTCTTCGACTTTCTGGCCGGATCGTTTGTTCGCTTCGCGCTCCTTCGCCAGATCCGCCCCCGCTTGGGCGTTCGCTTCCGTCAGCTTGCGATTCTCGGCCTCCAACCGTTGGCGCATCGAATTCTGCTTTTCGACTTCCGTTTTGCTGGCCGCCAGATCGGCGCCGGCGCGCTTCAGTTGCTCTTCGAATTCTTTGCTGCGCTGCGCGGAGCGAGCGGCAGCACTCTGCGCCGATGCGTTCGCTTGCGTGAGTTCGTCGAGTGTTTTCTTCAGCTCGGCGGTCTTCTTTTCCCAATCCCGGCACTGAGCTGCGCTTTCGCGGGCGCGGGCTTCCGCCTGGTCGGCGGCACCCTGCAGTTTTTGCAGCCGGGTATGGAATTCGTCCGCCTTCTGAGACGAGAGCCGGTTCGCCTCCCGCTCCGTGGCCAAGTCCGCCTTGGCTTTGGCGTTAGCTTCCGTCAGGCTGCGATTCTCGGCTTCCAGCCGCTGACGTGCGGAACTTTCCTTTTCCAATTCCATCTTGCCGGCCGCCAGTTTCGCGCCGGCCTCCTTAAGTTGCTGCTCGAGGTCATGGATGCGCTGGGCCGATTGCGCAGCGGCACTTTGGGCGGCGCCGTGATTTCGGGTGAGCTCGTCAACGAGTTTCTTAAAATCGGCGGCTTTCTTTTCCCAGTCTTGGGCCTGCGCTGCGTTTTCACGAACGCGCGCCTCAGACTGGTCGGCGGCAGCCTGCAGCTTATGCAATTGACCAGCGAGTTCTTCAGCTTTTTTCCGGTGGAGATGGTTCGCCTCGCGTTCGCTGGCCAAATCCGCCGTTAATTGCTTCCGGGCGGCCTCATTCTCTTCGGCGCCCGTGCGCAAAGTCCGCAATTCGCCCGAGGTTTGTTCCAGCATGGCCGTCAAGTCCGCAACCTGATGCTGTTCCTGCCGTTCAGTCGTTTGGGAGGACTGCAGCCTGCTTTGCAATTCATCACGTTCCCGGAGAAACACCGCGGCGTCCGATTCCAGGGATTGATAGCGCTGCTGAAGATGCTCAAACTCGGCTTGCAATTGCCCCAGCGCCGCCGCCGGTTCGGAAAGTTGCTGTTTGATCCGCCGCATTCCTTTGGCGTGCTCATCCAATGATTGCTGCTGAACTTCCAGTTTTTTCGAAAGGTTCTCGTTTATCTGGCGCTCCGCGAATAAATCCTGCTCCAGCTGAATCATGCGGTTCCCATAATCCGATTGCATCTGATGCAGGCGCCTCTCCGCCGCGACGTCCGCCTCGAGTTTAACGCGCTTGAGGCAGTCACATTCGGCGCGAGCGGCCGTCAGTTCAGCCTTCACCCGGGTCCATTCCGCCGATTCTGGCGACGGCGTTTCCGCTTGGGTGGCCGTTTCAGTGGTGGCGACCATCGGCCGCAGTTCGCGCGCGGACAATGACTCGGAATCGCTTTGCATTTTCATAGCTTTCTAATTCCCCCCAGGAGGACCGGCGGCTCTGGCTGTGATTGACTGGATGCGTCTTCGTTCACACTCGTTGGCTGTCCAATAAGAAGAAGTTGTCAGCAGTTGTAGTGCCAAAAAACGGAACATCCGCAGGCGATTCCAACCGCATAGAATGGGGAAATCAGCGCCCAATAATCATCCGCATTGACTCACAAAGCCCCATCTTCACCGGAGTATTCTTGAAGCTGCTCTTGACCGCGTATTCCGCGGAAATTGCTCTCACGGCGCAATCGTAAACCATTGGCGCGCATCCATCTCACCCATGAGCGAACTGTAATGCTTGAAGATTATGCCCGGCGAAGTGCCGCTTTCGCGAGCTACCCGCGGGGCGTCTGACGTCTGCGCCAGGCGATAGCCGATGAAGGAATGTCGCAATGCATTCTCTTTCCATGCAACTCCCGCCGCCTTAGCCACGCTGGCTCGGATCTCATCGAAATTCGCTCGCGAGTACGGAAAGACTCTGCCGGAAGATTTTGCAGCACGCGCCAGCCATCGAACCAGATTTGGCGGAATCGGCGCCAGCCTTCTGGCCTCGGTTTTGGTTCGATTCAGGCCCACCTCGATATGGCCGCGGTCAAGTTTCACATTTTCCCAATCCAATCGTAACATCTCGCTGGCGCGCAATCCGGCGAACGCCTGGATGGCCAGAATGGGCCGAGACCAGCCTGGCGCCGCCGCCAACAGCCCCCGCAACTCAGTAGGCGTGCAAATGCTAATCGGCTCGCCGTTGGGGGTTCCGACCCGTACCGCCCGTCGCTGAAGGCGCTTGGGATTTTGTCGCCGGAAATCCCGGGCGGCTTCCAGTATCCGGTCACCTCCGAGAATTTCCACTGCTTCCGCGTAGCGCGCCACAGCGGTTAACAACGGCGTGCCGGCGGGCCGCAGCAGTTCGATTGCCTGTGCATAAATCGCAGCATCCCTCCCGATTATGGGCGCAATCTTGCCATTGGCAATTTTGCGGACGATGCCGTTGGTCTTGACCTTCTCTGGCTTTTTGCGCGTCGTATTCATGCCACGATGGCAGGTGGTAATGAGAACCTCTGAAAAAAGTGCTGTAGCAGCACAATGCCTGCCAGACAGCAGTGAAGGACATTCGGGAAATAGGACCGTGCCGCCACGCCGCGGCGCAGCGAAGGATTTAACACGGCAACTGCTTCAGCCGCTCCTGGATCGCCGTCACGCATTCCGCCACGCTCATCTGGTCCGTGCGCAATTCCAATTCCGGCTTCAACGGCGGCTCGTACGGCGCCGAGATACCCGTGAAATTCTGGATCTGACCCGCGCGCGCTTTCGCATAGAGCCCCTTCGGATCCCGCTGGGCGCACACTTCCAGCGGCACGTTCAGGTAGACCTCGATGAATTTTCCCTCCGGCGCAATCCGCCGCGCCAGGTCCCGGTCCGAACGATACGGTGAGATAAACGCCGTGATGCAGACAAAGCCCGCTTCGGCGAACAGTTTCGCCACCTCACCCACGCGCCGGATGTTTTCCTTCCGCTCTTCCGGCTCGAAACCGAGATCGGAACAAAGCCCGTGCCGCATGTTGTCGCCGTCCAGAACGAACGCATGTTTGCCCTGCGAAAACAATTCGCGCTCCAACTCGGTGGCAATCGTCGATTTCCCGGCCGCGCTCAATCCGGTCAGCCACACCACGCATCCCGAATGCTGGTTTTGTCGCGCACGCTGTTCCGGCGTAATCTTGCCGCGCGTCCAGGAAATATTTTCGCTTTTGTGTGTGGTATCGCCTGCTGCCATGATTTCAGTGAACCCATTTTGCGCGCGCTTTGTCCAGTAGGAATACTGATTGCAAGCCCGGCTCGCCTGCTTTTCGATAAATTTGCCCAGAATTAAGGCAAACGCCTCCGTCTCCCGTGCGCTTCAGCTAGTGGTCCAACCCTTCGGCAGTCCAAACGATTGATTTCTAACGATAAGGCATATCGACTGCTCCGTTTTCCCCGATGATCTGTCGGAAAAAAGTTACGCCCGCCCTCTGGGCGCCGCTGCTCGCGCTTTCATTCGCGCAAGGCACGGCCGCGTTTGCTGTTGAAACGAACGTCGAGATCCGCTTGCAAATGCTCCAACAGCAAAACGAAGCGTTGCAATCCCAATTGCATCAACAACAGGAGTTGATTGAATCCCTGCGCCGCGACGTCGCCGCCATCCATAAATCCGATGAACAACGCGACGCCGCATTGAAGAACGAAAAAGCCGCCGCGGCGGAATCGGAAAAACCTTCCCCACCCGCCGGGTTCAATTTCGGCAAGGTTCATCTCAGCGGCGAAGGTGGCGCGGGACTGTTTGAGACCGGCTCCGAAGGCGCCTTTCCCAATGCTGAATTTCGCGTGGATGAAGCCAAGCTGTTCGTGGACGCGCAAGTCTGGGGCGACGTCTACGCGTTTGCTGAGTTGAATCTCGCCACCCGCGAAGAGCCGGACGTCAATCTGCACCTCGGCGAATTGTATCTCGATGTCGAGGACATCTCAAAATTATGGGGCCACACCGGGCAACTGAACGCCCGCGTCGGCCGGATGGATATTCCTTTCGGCGAGGAATATCTCACGCGCGACGTCATTGATAACCCGCTCATTTCCCATTCGCTCTCCGATTTTTGGGGCGTGGACGAAGGGCTGGAGCTTTACGGCACGCTCGGCAAGTTCAATTACGTGGTCGCCGCGCAGAATGGCGGCATACCCGACACCCGCGATTTCACCGCCGATAAATCCGTGGCCGGACGCATCTGCTTCGATCCCAATCCGCACTGGCATTTCAGCGTGAGCGGCATGCGCACGGGCGACCTGAGCGCGCCCAAGGATTTCCTCTCCGCGCTCTGGTTTGCGAACGGCTTTTTCCGCCCGCTCGGCAACGGCACGCTTTTTCACGCCAACCTCGCCGAAGCGGACGCGCAATGGCGCTGGTCCAGGGGCTATGTCAAAGCCTTTGGCGGTTACATCCGCTATGACGACAACGATCCGACCGCGAACAATGGCCGCGACGTCTATTATTATTCCGTCGAAGGCATCCAGGACCTTACACGCAAGCTCTACGCGGGCGCCCGCTTCAGTCAAATTTTCGCCCCCAAAGGTTTTCCGCTCGTCGGCGACGGCCAGATGGACAGCTATCTTTTCGGTCCGCTGACGGATGAAATGTGGCGGCTCAGCCTGGGCGTGGGCTACCGTTGGAGCCCGCGTCTCGTCCTCAAAACTGAATACACCATCGAACGAGGCCACGAACCTTCCGGCGTGAATCGCAATCACGAAGACCTCTTTGCCACCGAAGCCGTTTTTGCATTCTAATGAAAACACTCCTCACTCTTCTCCTGCTCACCGCCATCGCCGCGCCCTGCGCGCAGGCGGGAACCATCCTGGGCAGCGTGCGCGCCCAAGGCAAAACGGAAGTCCCGTCCAATGATGCCGGCGGAGCTTATGCGAGCCGGAAATATAAATTTGCCGAACGCGTTGACTACGCCTCAATGCACGATTTTGTCGTTTACCTCAAAGGTCCCGTCGGCACAAACCCCGTTGTTCCGCCCTCCCAACCGCTCGTTGTCAACACTTCCCGCGTCACCCAGGAAGGCGCAGTCTTCAACCCGCACGTCCTGCCGGTGGTGGCCGGCACCACCGTGGAATGGCCGAATAACGACCAGATTTTTCACAACGTTTTCTCCGCGTCGGAGCCCAAGAGCTTCGATCTCGGCCTCTATAAAGGCAACCCGCCCGAGAAGCGGGTCACCTTTGACAAGCCGGGCCGCGTTGATGTATTCTGCTCCATCCATGCAAACATGCACTGCGTCGTCCTTGTGCTCGACAATCCGTATTTTGCTTCCGTCGACGATCGCAATCATTATTCCATTTCCAATGTGCCGCCGGGCACGTACCAATTGACCGCCTGGCACGAGCGAATGCCGCCCCAAACCAAAACTGTCATCGTCCCCGAATCCGGTGAAGTTAACGCCGACTTCGTCCTCGGCATTACCGGCCTCCCCAAATATTGACCCCGCTATGGGACGACTGCGCAAACTGCTGGCGGTGAGCTTCCGGGCAAGAGTCCTCGTGCCCGTCATCTTCGTGATGATCACCCTGCTCGCCGTCACCGCCTGGGTCGTCAACCATCGCATCACCAAGCAATTTGAAACCGAAGCGAGCCGCACGCTGGTTCAGGCCGATGAAGGCTTTCTGGATTGGCAGAAGAATCGCGCCAAAAATCTCCTGCTGCGTGTGGGCGACCTTCGCAACGAACCCCATTTCAAAGCCACCCTTTCCACCGACCTGCCCACCATCCAAAAAAGCCTCCACGATCTCCTGGACGCCACCGACGCGGGCGTGGCGATGGTGTTGTACTCCTCGACGAGGGGCGGATCGGTCGCCGCCACCCGTGACCCGCTGATTTCGGTTTCCGACTTCAGCGCCGCGAGCGCCTCGGTAATGAAATACGCCCTGCGCGGGCAGGACAAGGTGGACACCATCAGCGTCGGCGAAAAACTTTACGACGTGGTTTCCATTCCCGTCTTCGACGTCAACAGCGACCTCTCCGGCGCGCTCACTTTCGCCATGGAAATTGACGCCGCCGCCGCCGAGGAACTCAGCCGGTTCACCCGCAGCGAAATCGTCCTGCTGGCGGATAACCACGTCATCGTCCGCACCCTGCTCACGTCCGACCCCTCGCGGCGATTCGTGAATTTGTTTCAGGAACTCTCCGCCGGTTCGCACAATTCGGCCGCGGCGCCCAAGAAGGAGATTTTCGGCGGCAACCATTATTATTGCTCCGCCGGCCAATTCAAGACTCTGAATCCCACTGGCGGCTCCATGGGCTATCTCCTGCTCTATTCCTACGAGGATTCCTGGCGCCAGTTGCAAACCACCCAGCAGATTCTGATCGGCGCCAACGCCCTCGCCATCCTGCTCGGCTCCGCCATCGTCTGCATTCTCGTCGGCCGGGTCACTCAACCGCTGCGCGAATTGCGCGACAGCGCCGAAGCCGTCGGGCGCGGCGATTTCTCGCGCCGCGTCGAAGTCCGGTTCGAGGACGAATGCGGCGAACTCGCGCGCGTCTTCAACCAGATGACGCATAATCTCAAAAACTCGCTCGAACAATTGGAAACCACCGTCGAGACCCTCAAAACCACCCAGGCCCAATTGATCCAGAGCGAAAAACTCTCCGGCATTGGCGAGTTCATCGCCGGTGTCGCCCATGAATTGAACAACCCGCTCACGTCCATCCTGGGCTTCTCCGAGTTGTTGCAAAAACACGAGGTCAACCCGCAGCAAAGGCGTTACCTCGAGATGATTCACAAGAGTTCCCAGCGCTGCCACAAAATCGTCCAGGCGCTCCTCGGCTTTGCCCGCCGCTCCGCCCCCGAGCGAACAGTCGTTTGCCTCAACAGCCTCATCGAGTCGTCCCTGGATATCCTCCATTACCAACTGCGCACCAGCAATGTGGAAGCTTTGACCAGCCTGGCCGAGGACCTGCCGGAAACCATGGTCGACCCCCACCAGATTCAGCAGGTGTTCATCAATCTCATCAACAACGCCCGCCAGGCCATCGAAGCGCACCAGCCCAAAGGCTGGATCAAAATCACCACCGCGAAACATGGCGACACCGTCCGCGTCATCATCCAGGACAACGGCCCGGGCATTCCCGAGGAAAATCTCTCCAAGATTTTCGACCCGTTCTTCACCACCAAAGAAGTGGGTAAAGGCACCGGCCTCGGCCTGAGCCTCTGCTACGGCATTATCAAAGAACACGGCGGCACCATCATCCCCCGCAGCCGCCCCGGCGAAGGCGCCACTTTCATCATCGACCTGCCCATCACCCAGGCGGCGGCCGTTGAGAAAAAAACCACGGCCGCACCCTCGGCGCCGGTCATGCCGAACGGCTTCCATCCCCACGAAGGCCTCGGCAAAAAAATCCTCGTTATCGACGACGAAGAATCCATTCTCCAAATGGTCCGCGAAGCCCTCACCCCGAGCGGATACGAAGTGGACACCGCCATCGACGGCGCGACCGGGCTGCAGCGAATGAGCGAAAAACAATACGACGTGACCCTGTGCGATTGGAAAATGCCCGGCCTCAATGGCGAGCAAGTGTATGAACGCGTGCGCGCCCTGCATCCCAAGCTTTCCTCCCGCATGATTTTCATCACCGGCGACGTCATCAACGAACGCACGCAAAAATTCCTCGAGCAGCAGAACAAAACCTGTCTGCCCAAGCCCTTCACCATCGCCGAATTCCGCGCCGCCATCAAAAAGATCATCGAGTCCCCCGATTGATTTTGGCGTTCTGTTTCCCTTGAGGGACAGTTGGCGTCACTCGCATAAAACCTAGCTTGTTCCCGCCTTCGTTCCCTTCGTTTCCTTCTGTTAAACCGAACTGTTTGACCCGTGGTTAAATTCTGTCCCGCGTTTTTTAATTTTTAATTTTTAATTTTGAATTAGCATATCCCCATGAACTTTGTCGGACAGTTCCCTACCTACCGCCCCCGGCGATTGCGCGCCTCGGCCGCCCTGCGCCGCCTCGTCAGTGAAACCCAACTGAGCGCCGCGCAACTCGTCCTCCCGCTCTTTGTCCGGCCTGGACGCAAACTTCGCCGCCCCATTGAGGCCATGCCTGGCGTCTTTCAACTTTCGCCCGATGAACTGCTGCGCGAAGCCACCCAGGCCCACGAACTCGGCGTGCCCGCCATTTTGCTCTTCGGCATCCCGGCCACCAAAGACGCCAAAGCCTCCGGCGCTTATGCCGTCAAAGGCATCGTGCAGGAAGCCGTGCGCCTGCTGAAAAAGGAATTGCCTCAACTGCTCATCATCACCGACGTCTGCCTTTGCGAATACATGGAACACGGCCATTGCGGCATCGTGCACCAAACCAAAACCGGCGCCCAAATCCTCAACGACCCCACGCTGAAACTTCTCGCGCAAACCGCCGCCAGCCACGTCGCCGCCGGTGCGGATATCGTTGCCCCCAGCGATATGATGGACGGCCGGGTCCGCGCCATCCGCGCGCGACTCGACGACGACGGCTTTGCAGACACGCCTATCATGTCCTACGCCGCGAAATTTGCCTCTGCGTTTTACGGGCCGTTCCGCGAAGTGGCGGAATCCACGCCCAAATTCGGCGACCGCCGCAGTTACCAGATGGATGCCGGCAACGCCCGCGAAGCCCTGCGCGAAGTCGCGCTCGACATCCAGGAGGGCGCGGACATCGTCATGGTCAAACCGGCGCTGGCTTACCTCGATATTTTGCACCGCGTCAAAACCGAATTCGGCTATCCGACCGCCGCCTACGCCGTCAGCGCCGAGCACGCCATGATCAAAGCCGCCGCCGCCAACGGCTGGATCGACGAACGCGCTGTGACCCTGGAAAGTCTCCTCTCCATGCGCCGCGCCGGCGCCGACATCATCATCACCTACGCGGCTATGGATGCGGCGAGGTGGTTGAAGGAACGGACGCAGTAGTCGCGGCTTCGTTTGCAAACGACACTTTAAACGCGGTGGCGTAAGGATCCACCTTCGACGGCTTGGGAATCGAAAGAACGGTGACGCCGTTCTTCTGCTCTGCCGCAATCCGCACCGCGGGCAGGGTATGATCCAACAACTCCGCGCCGGCAAACCCGCTTCTATGGATGGTCACCACCACCGGCCTTTCCCCCTCGGGCCAGTGAATGACTTCAATATAAATGTGATTCTGCGTTTTGGTGGCGTAACACTCCATCCCCGCTTCTTTTTTGAATTCACATTCCGGAGCGGGTTCGGTGCCGTAGATGGCTTCACCGTTGGTCGCGGTCCACTTTCCCACTGCCTGAAGGATCGCCCGATGTTCCGGGGGGAATTCACCGGACGCCGTGGGCCCTACATTCAGCACGAAGTTGCCGCCTTTGCTGGTGCAATCAATCAGGTTCCGGATCAAATCGGCGGGCTTGCGATAATTGGTCGCCCCTTTCACCCAGCCCCAATTGTCGTCCGCGGTGTCCGTCATCACCACTTCGAAATAGCGGCTTTGCTGTGAACCCTTCAATTGATTCTCAGGAGTGGTATAATCGCCGTCCGTGGAACTCGCGCCGTGACCGCATCGATCATTGATCAGCGTGTTCGGACTCAAAGAACGCACATACGCATACAGTTCCCGGGCGTGCGCCTCGTCATCCTGCCATTGGCCGTCCACGAACCAATAATTGTCGAACCACAACATTTTAATATCGCCGTAATTGCCCAGCAGTTCTTTGAGCTGCGCGCGCATGTAATCGGGATAATTCCCAAACCGTTTTGCCATCACGTCCGCCGCGCACCAATCGCCGATCGAATAGTAGGGGCAGAATACGATGCCTTGCCTTTGGCATTCCTCGGCCAGTTCCTTGACGATGTCCCGTCCAAACGGTGTGGCGTCCACCACGTTGTTGCTCGTCGTCGCCGTCTGGAACATGCAGAAACCGTCGTGATGTTTGGTCGTCAAAATCACGTATTTTTGTCCCGCGGCTTTGATCAATTGCACCCATTCCCGCGCGTTGAAATTC
>Ga0070714_100002447_pt1 | contig 13700 bp, 11 predicted proteins | sample LARL83metaG_FD_65450 | JGI IMG/M metagenome (GOLD analysis project Ga0070714, IMG submission 65450) | Corn, switchgrass and miscanthus rhizosphere microbial communities from Kellogg Biological Station, Michigan, USA - LAR L8-3 metaG | ecosystem: Host-associated > Plants > Roots > Rhizosphere ...
TCGATGTGCTTGCAGTTCGGGTAGCTGGAGCAGCCGATGAACTTGCCATAGCGGCCGCGGCGGATGATGAGGTCGGAGTTGCACTTGGGGCACTGCCGGCCCTCGATCTTCTGCGGCTGGGCGGCCTGCTCGGCGGTCTCGTCGAGGTTGCGGGTGTAGTCGCAGTCCGGGTAGCCGGTGCAGCCGATGAAGCGGCCGCGGCGGCCGAGCCGGATGGACAGCGGCTTGCTGCACTTCGGGCAGGCTTCGTTCAGGGCCTCGGTGGTCACGTCCTTGCGCGAGACGTTCTCTTCCTTGTGGTCCACGAGTTTCTTGAACGGATCCCAGAACTCGTGCATCACCGGCACCCACTCCTTCTCGCCGCGGGAGACGGCGTCGAGCTCGTCCTCCATGGCGGCGGTGAAGCCGTAGTCCACGTACTGGGTGAAATGCTCGGTGAGGAACTTGGCTACCACGCGGCCCACGTCGGTGGGCTTGAAGCGCTTGCGGTCCATCTCCACGTACTCGCGCGCCTGCAGCGTCGAGATGATGGTGGCATAGGTGGAGGGGCGGCCGATGCCGAACTCTTCCAGGGCCTTCACCAGGCTCGCTTCCGAGAAGCGCGGCGGCGGCTCCGTGAAGTGCTGGTCGGACTGGATGCCGGTGAGGGTCACGGTCTCGCCCTCCACCAGCGGCGGCAGCATGCGCTCCTCGTCCTCGTCCGCCGCCGCGTCGGTCTTGGCCGGCGCGTCGTCCTTGCCTTCCTGGTACACGGCCATGAAGCCCGGCACCACCAGCACCGAGCCCGAGGCACGGAAGCTGCTGTTGCCGCCGGCGTCCAGGTCGGCGCTCACGGTGTCGAACACCGCCTGCTCCATCTGGCAGGCGATGGTGCGCTTCCAGATGAGCTCATAGAGCTTCTTCTGCTCGTCGGTGAGCTTGCCGTGGATCTCCTCCGGGGCGCGGGCCGCGGAGGTGGGGCGCACGGCCTCGTGCGCTTCCTGGGCGTTCTTGGACTTGGTCTTGTAGACGCGCGGCTCCGGCGGCAGGTGGTCCTTGCCGAAGCGCTTCTCGATGACCTCGCGGATCTCGACCACGGCCTCGGCGGCCAGGTTCACCGAGTCGGTGCGCATGTAGGTGATGAGGCCCACCTGGCCTTCGCCGGTCAGGTCGATGCCTTCGTACAACTGCTGGGCGATGCGCATGGTGCGCTGCGCGCCGTAGCCGAGCTTGCGCGAGGCTTCCTGTTGCAGCGTGGAGGTGGTGAACGGCGCAGCCGGGTTGCGGCGGCGCTGCTTCTTCTCGACGCTCGCGACCTTGAGCTTGCCGTTGGCAGACTTGAGGATCGCCGCCTCGGCGCCCTTGGCGGACTTCTCGTCGCGGAAGCTGAACTGCTCCACCTTGGTGCCCTGGAACTGCCACAGGCGCGGCTCGAAGGCCTGGCCCTTCTTGTCGGCCTTGCCGAGCAGGGTCCAGTACTCCTCGCTCTTGAACTTCTCGATCTCGTCCTCGCGCTCGCAGATCAGGCGCAGCGCCGGCGACTGCACGCGGCCGGCGGACAGGCCGCGGCGGATCTTCTTCCACAACAGCGGCGAGAGGTTGAAGCCGACCAGGTAGTCCAGGGCACGGCGCGCCTGTTGGGCGGAGACCAGGTCCTGGGACAGCGGGCGCGGGTTGGCCACGGCGTCGTTCACGGCACGCTTGGTGATCTCGTGGAACACCACGCGGTGCACGCCCTTGTCCTTGAGCAGGCCCTTCTCCTTGAGGATCTCGGTGAGATGCCAGGAGATGGCCTCGCCCTCGCGGTCCGGGTCGGTCGCGAGGTAGAGGGCGTCCGCCTTCTTGAGCGCCTTGGCGATGGCGTCCACATGCTTCTCGTTGCGCTCGATCAGCTGGTACTTCATGGCGAAGTCGCTGGCGGGATCCACTGCGCCTTCCTTCGGCACCAGGTCGCGCACATGGCCGTACGAGGCCAGCACCTCGAAGCCCTTGCCCAGGTACTTCTTGATGGTCTTGGCCTTCGCGGGGGATTCGACGATGACTAGGTTGGCACTCATATATACAGCAATACTACAAAAGGTTTTTGAAACGCAAGTTCGGCCGCCGCATGTGTATCTCCGGAAACCTATCCGGCCTGACCCTTTCGGGCGCGAAGTTTCATGGAGTGGCGCGCAAAAAGCAAACCCGGCGGGTGCCGGGTGAGGAGGAAGGCCGCGTGGCGCCGGGGCTTCGCCGCCCCGGCGTACACCTCGCTCGCAGGCCGTCGGCGCGCATCCAGCTCATCAATGCATCACGCCCAGGGACTGGTCGAACACCAGTTCCTCCATGCGGGCGTAGGCGTCTTCCTGGCCGGGACGGTTGAAGAGGACCATCAGGATGATCCACTTCACCTGCTCCAGGTCGATCTCCGTGTTGTCCAGCGCCATGATCCGATCGATCACCACTTCGCGCTGCGCAGCGTCCAGGATGCCGATGTTCTCCAGGTACTGCAGGAAGCCGCGGCACTCCATGCTGAGGCGCTCCAGCTCCTGCGCCGCGTACACCCGCAGCGCGTCGCGCTGCCCGGTGATGGGCTCGCTTTCCGGCGGGTTCCTGGCCAGGTTCTCCAGCCAGTCGAAGGCGCGGTTGATCTCGTGCTTGGCGAAGCCGGCTTCTTCCAGCTCCACCGTCAAGGTCTCGCGGTCGGCTTCGGTCTCGTTGTCGTCATCGTCCAGGTAGTTCTCGAACAGGTACATGAGCACGTCGAGCACGTTTTCCTTCATCATGACGTCACGACCTCTTGTTCACGCGGGAATATCGTCCGCCTGGAGCCGCTTCCACGTGTCCCTGAAGCTCGAGCATCAGGAGCATGCTGGAAACCACATCGGGCGTCAAACCGGTACGCTCGACCAGCGCATCCACCGACGTGGGGGCGAAGTCGAGGGAATTCAACAACAGCACGTATTCCGGGTCCTGTGACGGCGCACCGGACGCAGCGGATTCCCCGGCGGAAACCGGCGACGGCGCGGCTTCCAGGCCGAGCAGCGGACCCAGTTCTTCGAGCACGTCGGCGGCGGACTCCACCAGCTTGGCGCCGTCGCGCAGCAGCCGGTGGCAGCCCCGCGACATGGGGTTGTGGATGGAACCGGGGATGGCGAACACCTCACGGCCCTGCTCGGAGGCGAGGCGCGCGGTGATGAGCGACCCGCTCTGCTTCGCCGCTTCCACCACCAGCGTGCCCACGGCGAGGCCGCTGATGATGCGGTTGCGGCGCGGGAAATGCGTGGGCAGCGGCGGCGTGCCCGGCGGGAACTCACTCACGATCACGCCCTGCTCGAGGATCTGCTGGGCCAGCTCGCGGTTGCGCGGCGGGTAGGGTTTGTCGAGACCGGTGCCCCACACCGCCACGGTCTTGCCGCCCTTGAGCGCGCCCTTGTGGCTGGCGGCATCGATGCCGAGCGCCATGCCGCTGGTGATGACCAGCCCGCACTTCGCCAGGTACTCGGCGAACTCCTCGGCGTTGCGCCGGCCTTCGACGCTGGGGCTGCGGCTGCCCACCATGGCGAGCTGCGGCTCGGCCAGCAGCGAGGCGTCGCCGCGCACGAACAGCGCGAAGGGTGGATCCGCTGTCTGCTTCAGCAGCGGAGGGTAGGCGGGCTCGGTGACGGCCAGGAGCCGCGCGCCGGTCTTCTGCATCCATTCCAGGTCCTGCTCCGCGGCGGAACGGTCCGGCGCGCGCAGCCAGGCACGGGTCTCGGCGTGCAGGTCCAGGGAAGCAGGCAGATCGGAGGTGAAACATCCCGCGGCGCTGCCGCAGTGCTGCAGCAGGCGAAGGGCGCCGGCATTGCCGAGCCGCGGGGCGCGGATCAGCGTGAGCCAGTCCAATGCATCCTGTGGGTCTATCGCGGTCCCCTCAGGTGGTCCGGACCCCTCGTCTCAAGGGCGCCCGGCTGTCACACAACCATCTTCGCTCGCGGTCGATACTCGCGCATCGACCCCAGCCGGTCAAGGATTGCCGACGATGTCGGCCACGTGGATCTCGTGGGTCGCCTGCATCACCAGGGCGTAGCTGGCGTCTTTGAAGACCCTGAACACCATCAGGGTGCCGGTGCGCTCGGTGGGCAGGCGCACGCTGGTGCGGCTGAAGAAGCCGGCGTTCTGGTCGTCCACCTTGTCGCCCCGGCGATAGATGCCGAGCACGGTACCCGGGTCCATGCCCTGGTCGGCACCGCGGTTCAACAGCAGCACGTCGAACTGGGCGATCTGTCCCACCCCACCCAGCACCGCCACGATCTGGCCGTCGATGGCCTTGATGGGATGGTGCGGGAAGAAGTTGAGCGGCAGCGTGTCGCCGTTGCTCGGCACGAACAGGTCGCCGGGGCGGGCTTCCTGGTCGGAGCTGGTGATGAGGAGTTTGGCCGGGTCGCTCCAGGCCTCCACCTCCGCATCGCCGATGTAGGTGGCCTCGTAGCCCAGCGAGTCACCGCTGTCCGGGTCCACGTACTTGTCGCCCTTGCGGAAGATCTCATAGCGCGAGCCTTCCGCGTTCTTGAGGCCGCGTGCGTAGACCTCCTCGCCGGCTCCGGAGGCGGGACCCTCGTTGAACGCCGTCAGCAGGTGGCCCGAGTCGTCCATCTCGTGCTGGGTCATGATGCGGGTCTTGGACAGGTACGGGCGCAGGCCATCCAGGGGCACGGTGGTGACTGCGGCATCCAGCGGCAGGTAGCGGGCCTGCGGCGAGAGCTTGGTCACCGGCAGCGAGGTCGGCGCCTTCGGCTCGGGCGTGCTCACCGCGGCGGCGGCGCTGGAGGCCGGCGCCACGTTGGTCAGGAGCACCCCGGGGTTCGCCTGGGGCGGCGCGCTGGTTTCGGTGGCCGGCTGGCCGTTGCGTTCCACGCTGAGCATGGGCTGGCCCTGGGCGTTGCGGCCGAGGATCAGCACGTCGCCGGGGAATATGAGATGGGGGTTCTTGATGGACGGGTTGGCGTACCAGATATCCGGCCAGGCCCAGGCGTCCTTGAGGTACATGGAGGCGATGCCCCACAGGGTATCGCCCTTCTTCACGGTGTAGCGTTCCGGTGCCGTCGGCTGCATGGCCGGCATGGGTGCCTGGGTGGCGGCCGCCGGAGCGGCGACCGTGGCGGCGGCGGGAGCCGATGCGGCGGCGGGAACCGGGTTCGGCTTGGCGGCGTGGTGCGCGCAGGCGGCCAGCAGGCTCAGGGCGGCGCCGGCCGCGACGATACGGGGGACGTTATAGTGGCTCATCGATGCCGTCTCCACGACTCGCGTAGGTATGCGCCTTGAGTCTCGGTCTGAATACCCCATCCCAAGACCCCGTCCGACCCCCCTTCTGGTAAAACGGCGGGTCCGGTCGCAAAGGCGACTTTTCAACAGTATCATAACTTTAGCAGCCTTTTATGCAAAAGTGCGTGAGGATTGGCCCGGTGCCCTTTGGAACGCCTTGAGAACCCCCTTCCGGACCCCTACTTTAGATAGCCCTGTTGTACGCTTACCACTATGGCAATCCTGAACATCCTGCATTTCCCCGACCCCCGCTTGCGCATCAAGGCCAAGCCCATCACCACCGTGACCGAGGCCCACCAGCGCCTGGCCGAGGACATGCTCGCGACCATGTATGCCGCGCCGGGCATCGGCCTGGCCGCCACCCAGGTGGGCGTGGACCAGCGCCTGATCGTGCTGGATGTCTCCGAGCATGGTGACCAGCCCCAGGTCTTCATCAACCCGGAGGTCCTCTCCAAGGAAGGCAGCGAGGTGATGCAGGAGGGCTGCCTCTCGGTGCCGGGCATATATGAAGAGGTGGAGCGGGCCGAACGCGTGCGGGTACGGGTCATGGACCTCGCGGGCCAGACCCGCGAATTCGATGCCGACGGCCTGCTGGCCGTGTGCATCCAGCACGAGATCGACCACCTCGACGGCAAGCTGTTCGTGGACTACCTATCGGACTTGAAGCGCCAGCGCATCCGCAAGCGCGTCGAGAAGGAAGAACGCGAGCGCCAGGAGCGCCGCTCCCAAGCGTCTTCGCTCTGAACCCGGCTCCCGGCGGGCGCATGCACGAGTCCCTGCGCATCGCTTTCGCCGGCACCCCCGAGTTCGCCCTGCCGCCGCTGGAGGCCATCCTGCATTCCGGCCACACGCTCGTGGGCGTGTGGACCCAGCCGGACCGACCCGCCGGCCGCGGCCGCAAGCTCACGCCCTCGCCGGTGAAGCAGCGCGCTCTCGAGTCGGATGTGCCGGTGCACCAGCCGGAGAAGTTCAGGTCCGCAGAGGCCAAGCAGGTGTTGCGGGATGCGCATCCCGACGTGATGGTGGTGGTGGCCTATGGCCTGATCCTGCCGGCCTCGGTGCTCGCGATCCCGCGCTACGGCTGCCTCAACATCCATGCCTCGCTCTTGCCGCGCTGGCGCGGTGCCGCGCCCATCCAGCGCGCCATCCTCGCCGGCGATGTCGAGACCGGCGTCGCCATCATGCAGATGGACAAGGGTCTCGACACCGGCGACGTGCTGCTGGAGAAGAAGATCCCCATCGGCGCGGAAGACACCTCGCAGTCCCTGCACGACCGCCTCGCCCGGCTCGGCGCCGAAGCGCTGCTGCAGGTGCTGGACGCACTGCCGGAGACCCGGCCGCGCAAGCAGGACAGCGCCGCCGTCACCTACGCCGAGAAACTCAGCAAGGAAGAAGCGCGCCTCGACTGGAACAGGAGCGCCGTGGAGCTGGCCCGGGCGGTGCGGGGCTACAACCCCTGGCCCGTGGCATATACCCGCTATCTGGGGCAACCGCTGCGGATATGGCGCGCGAGACCCTTGGAATCTGCCGGCAACGCCACTCCCGGCAGCGTGCTGGCGGCGGGGCACGATGGCATCGACGTGGCCACCGGCCGCGGCACGCTGCGGATCCTTGAGCTGCAACCCGCCGGCGGACGCGTGCTCGCTGCCGCCGATTTCGCCAACGGCCGCGACCTCACGCAGGTGTGCTTCACGTGATGGCCCAGCGCAGGCCGTCCAACGCTCCCCGCGTGCTGGCGGTGCAGGCGCTCATGGCCGTGGCGGTGGAGGATCAGACCCTCACCCAGGCGGCGGATGCCGCGGCCGTGCTCTGCAACGATCCCCGCGACGCGGCCCTGGTGAAAGAGCTCTGCTACGGCGTGCTGCGCTGGCAGCCGCGCCTGGAGGCCTGGCTCACGAGGCTGGTGGCGCGTCCGCTGAAGCCCGCGGACCAGGACATCAAGTTCCTGCTGCTGTTGGGCCTCTACCAGCTCGCCTACCTGCGCATCCCGGACCATGCCGCGGTGCAGCAGACGGTGGAGGCCTGTCGCCTCCTGGAGAAGGGCTGGGCCGCGAAGCTGGTGAACGCGGTGCTGCGCCGTTTCCAGCGGGAGCGCGCCGGGATCGAAGCCGCGGTGGCGGATGACCTGGAGGCGCGCTACGCGCACCCCCGCTGGTTCATCGAGGAACTGCGGCGCGACTGGCCGCAGCACTGGCAGACCATGCTGGAGGCCGGCAACGAACGGCCGCCCTTCACGCTGCGGGTGAACCGCCGCGTGCAGACCCGGGATGCCTACCTCGATAAGCTCGCCGCCCTGGGGCTGGCGGCGCAGCCCTGCCATCACTCGCCGGACGGCATCACCCTCGAGACGCCCATGGACGTGAAGCTCTTGCCGGGCTTCGCGGAAGGCGCGGTCTCGGTGCAGGACGAAGGTGCGCAGCTTGCCGCATCGCTGCTGGACGCCGCGGACGGCATGCGGGTGCTGGATGCCTGCGCCGCACCCGGCGGCAAGACCTGCCATGTGCTGGAGCGGCACAGCCTGCACATGACCGCGGTGGAACTGGAGGCGCGCCGCGCCCAGCGTATCCGCGAGAACCTCACGCGGCTCAAGCTCGACGCCGTGCTCAAGGTCGCGGATGCCGCCGAGGTGCAGAGCTGGTGGGACGGCGAGCCGTATCAGCGCATCCTGCTGGACGCGCCCTGCAGCGCCAGCGGCGTGGTGCGCCGACATCCCGACGTGAAGCTGCGGCGCACGCCGCAGGAAGTGGCCGCCGCCGCCGGGCTGCAGGCGCGGCTGCTGGGCGCGCTCTGGCCGCTGCTCGCGCCGCGGGGTAAGCTGCTCTACGTCACCTGTTCGGTGTTCCAGCGGGAGAATGCCGCGCAGATCGCGGCCTTCTTGGCGGGGCATCCGGACGCCGCAGCGCCCCCCTTGCAGACGGGTTGGGGCGTGACTGCCGGCGCGGGCCGGCAGGTGCTCACCGGGCAAGGCGGGATGGATGGTTTCTACTATGCCTGTCTCGAGAAGCGCTGAGGCGCGCGCCGTGTCGCGCGTGCTGCGCCGCGGGGCGTGGCGTGCCCTGCCGGCGGCGCTGTTGTCGCTGCTGCTGCTGGCGGCGACCTCGCCGGCGCGGGCGGCCGACGAGCAGCCCGGCTTCGTGATCCACACCGCCTATACCGAGCTCGTGAACGGCGTCTACTACCTGGACGCGGACATCGGCTTGAACCTCTCCGACGACGCGGTCAACGCGCTGGAGAACGGCCTGCCCATCACCGTGAAGCTCCAGATCGAGATCATCAAGCACCGCAGCTGGTGGCTGAACAGCACCGCCGCCAAGCTGGAGCAGAGCTACCAGATCAGCTACCACGCGCTCAGCCGCCGCTTCATCGTCACCAACCTCAACAGCGGCGATCAGCAGAGTTACAGCTCCTACCGCGAGGCGGTCACCAACATGGGCCAGGTCAGCGACCTGCCCATCATCGACGCCAAGCTGCTGGATGCCGGCGCCCACTACAACATCCGCATGCGCGCGGTGCTGGACGTGACCACCATGCCGGGGCCGCTGCAGTTGTTCGCCTCGCTGTTCGAGGGCTGGAACCTGTCGAGCGACTGGTACCAGTGGGTGCTGGTGTCATGAAGCGCTACGCCATGCTGTTCCTGATCGGCATCGGCATGATCATCATGCTGGCCTCGCTGATCACGCTGGGCAAGAGCACCTCCAACTCGGCGAACTTCGAGAGCATGCACGTGTGGCTGGTGTTCCTGAACGCCGGTGCCGCCATCGTGCTGCTGGTGGTGATCGGCTGGAACCTGACGCGGCTGTTGCTGCAGCGGGCCCGCAACGTGGCGGGCTCGCGCCTCACGCTGCGCCTGGTGGGGACCTTCGGCCTGCTGGCCATCGTGCCAGTGGTGCTGGTGTACTACTTCTCCTACCAGTTCATCAGCCGCGGCATCGACAGCTGGTTCGACGTGCGCGTGGAGGGCGCGCTCACCGACGCCATGGAGCTGTCGCGCAGCGCCCTGGACACCCGGGTGCGCGACCTCCTGGTGCGCACCGAGCACATGGCGCGTTCCTTGAGCGTCGACGACACACGCCAGCTCTCCTTCCAGCTCGACCAGTTGCGCCGCCAGAGCGGCGCCAGCGAGCTCACCCTGATCGGCGGCTTCAACAACCGCATCATCGCCACCAGCTCGTCCCTGCCGGGCACGCTGCTGCCGGACATGCCGGGCCCGGAGGTGCTGCTGCAGGTGCGGGCCGGCAACGAGTACGTCGGTCTCGACCCGGTGGCGCGCGGCGGCCTGCACATCCGCGCCGTGGTACCGCTGGCCGTGACCGGCACCTGGTGGAACCGCGAGAGCCTGCAGGCGCTGTATCCGGTGGGTGGCGAGCAGAGCGGCCTGGCCGAGCAGGTGCAGCAGGCCTACGCCCACTACCGCGAACTCACGGTGCTGCGTGAGCCGCTGAAGCTCATGTTCAACCTCACCCTGCTGCTGGTGCTGCTGCTCTCGGTGCTGATGGCGGTGTGGGGCGCCTTCGTCGCGGCCCGCACTCTGGTGCAGCCGATCCAGGACCTGGTGGAGGGCACCCGCGCGGTGGCGCGCGGCGACTTCACCACGCGCCTGCCGCTGCCGTCGCGCGACGAGGTGGGTTACCTGGTGTCCTCGTTCAACGAGATGACCCAGCGCCTGGCCGAGGCCCGCGATTCGGCGCGCAAGAGCCGCGAGCAGGTGGAGAACGAGCGCAGCTATCTGGGCGCGGTGCTGACGCGGCTGTCCTCCGGCGTGATCTCCTTCAACGCGGCGCTGGTGCTGAAGACCGCCAACCCCACCGCCAGCGCGATATTGGAGACAGATCTCCACCAATACATGGGCCGCTCGCTGGTGGGCCTGGGCCAGGAGGACACGCTGCTGGGCCAGTTCGTGGCCGCCTGCCGCCGGCACCTGGATGCCGACGACAAGGACTGGCGCGAGGAGATGGTGCTGAACAGCCCCAGCGGCCGCCGCATCCTGATGGTGAGCTGCGCCACGCTGCCCTCTACCGGCGAGGTGCCGCCGGGCCGGGTGGTGGTGTTCGACGACCTGACCCTGCTCATCGACGCGCAGCGCGACGCCGCCTGGGGCGAGGTGGCGCGGCGCCTGGCCCACGAGATCAAGAACCCGCTCACCCCCATCCAGCTAGCGGCCGAGCGGGTGCGCCGCCGCTACCTCGGCGACCTCAAGGGCGAGGACGCGGACGTGCTGGACCGCGCCACCAACACCATCGTGCAGCAGGTGGAGGCCATGAAGTCCATGGTCAACGCCTTCAGCGAGTACGCGCGCGCGCCGCTGCTGGAGATGACCGCCTTCGACCTGAACGCGCTGGTGCGCGAGGTGGTGGAGCTGTACCGCAGCCGCGAGGCGGACATGCAGGTGCAGCTCGAGCTGGATCCTGCCTTGCCGGCGGTGCACGCCGACGCCGGACGGGTGCGGCAGATCCTGCACAACCTGCTGAAGAACGCCCACGAGGCCCTGGAGGGCCGCAAGGACGGGAAGGTGCGCATCGCCAGCCATTACTTCCGGCGCGGCGCCGACGAGATGGCGGAGCTCACGGTGGAGGACAACGGCCCGGGCTTCGACCCGGCCATCCTCGGCAAGGCCTTCGAGCCCTATGTCTCCAGCAAGCCCAAGGGCACGGGCTTGGGCCTCGCCATCGTCAAGAAGCTCGCCGAGGAGCACGGCGGCAGCATCCGCGTGCAGAACCGCGCCGAGGGAGGCGCCCAGATCATGATCCGGCTGCCGGTCAACGAACACACCCGCAGCAGCCAGTTGGTGGGGAACAGCGAACGCCGCGCAGGCGGCAGGAGGGAGGCGAAATGAGAGCCTCGCAGATACTCGTGGTGGACGACGAGGCGGACATCCGCGGCATGGTCCAGGAGATCCTCACCGAGGAAGGCTACGAGGTGCGCACCGCGGGCAACGCCGCGGAAGCCCGCGCAGCCCGTGCCCACGGCGAGCCGGACCTGATCCTGCTGGACATCTGGATGCCGGACATGGACGGCATCAGCCTGCTCAGGGAGTGGACCCGCGACGGCGCGCTCAGCTTCCCGGTGGTGATGATGTCCGGCCACGGCACGGTGGAGACGGCGGTGGAGGCCACGCGCCTCGGCGCCGTGGACTTCGTCGAGAAACCCCTGTCCCTCGCCAAGCTGCTGCGCACCGTGGAACAGGCGGTGGAGCACGGCAAGCAGAAGCGCGGCCGCCACGCGGGCCGCCACCGTCCGGCCCTGGAGCCGGTGGGCAAGAGCCGCGCCATGCAGACCCTGCGCGACCAGCTGCGCCGGCTCGCGCCCCACGAGGCCTCGGTGATGCTGGTGGGCGAGCCCGGCTCCGGCCGGGAGACCCTGGCGCGCTACCTGCACGCGCTGGGTCCCCGATCCGCCGGGCCGTTCGTGGCCGTCTCCTTGGCGGGCCTGCAACTGCGGGACATCCTGGAGTCGCTGTGCGGCCGCGAGGGCGCCGAATCCCCCGGTTGCTTCGAGCAGGCGAAGGGCGGGACGCTTTTCCTCAGCGAGCTCTCCGATCTGCAGGGCGATGCCCAGGCTGCGCTGCTGGGCGTGTTGGAACAGGGCGCCTACACACGCGTGGGCAGCCAGACCGCTCGCACCATCGACGTGCGTCTTATCTGCGCGGCGGAGCCGCGCATCGAGTCGCAGCTCGACCAGGGCCTGTTCCGCCGCGACCTCTACAACCGCATGGCGGCGGTGCTGGTGCGGGTGCCGCCCCTGCGCGAGTACCGTGAGGACGTGCCGGAGCTGCTGCGTTACTTCACCGACGTGCTGGTGGATGCGCAGGGACTCAAGTACCGGCGTTTCAGCGTCGCGGCCCAGAACCGGCTGCGCAACTATCCCTGGCCGGGGAACCTGGCGGAACTCTCCAACCTGGTGCAGCGGATGCTGATGCTGGGGGACGAGGCCGAGGTGAGCCTGGAGGAAGTGGAGGAGGCGATCACGCCTGCCACCGGCGACGGCTCCCTCATCCAGCAGGACATCCTGGCCATGCCCCTGCGCGAGGCCCGCGAGCATTTCGAGAAGGCCTACCTGGAACAGCAGTTGCAGCTCTGCGGCGGCAAGGTGGGCAAGCTGGCGGAGAGGGTGGGGATGGAACGTACCCATCTGTACCGGAAGCTCAATTCATTGGGAATCGACTTTAGGCAGTTGGGTGGCGAAGATAATGAATAGGGCTACTTTATGAAAGCACTCTGCATCGTGTCGACGATTTTATCGGCAGCCCTGCTCGTTTGTCCGGTGCGTTCCGATGAAATGCCTAAGGCAGGGTCTGGAGATAGACATACCTGTAAGTCTTCGAATTCTCTATCCAATCAGCAGATAGAGGACTGTATTCAAGCAGATATGAATGCGGCGGATGCAGAACTCAATGAAGCTTACAAGGACTTACTGGACGCCATCGGTGACAAGGAGAACTGGAGGAACATAGAATTTCTGCAAGCCAAATTTAGGGCACAAGTGATTTCATCAGAACGCGCTTGGGTGAAATACAAGATCGAAGAATGCGGACTGCAATATATGCGGGACACAAATGGCCTGATGGCTCCAATTGATGGCCTCGCATGCTCATTGAAGATGACTCAAGATCGGACTGCTGAGCTGAAGAAGATCACCGACGAAATAAATTCAGTAGGGGATAGCTAATTCATTGAATTTATTGGAGATATAGAATTGTCACCTTTCTTTCTTGAATTTGACTAACTGGTCAACTATAGTTTCCGGCAGTTCGAGGTGGAGTGCCATGGGTCGAGTCAGCGATGCCCGCGAACGCCTGCTCAAGGCGGCCAACGAGTTGACCTGGAAACAGGGCTACAACGCCGTGACCGTGGACGCCATCTGCGACCTGGCCGGCGTGAAGAAGGGCAGCTTCTACCACTACTTCGAGTCCAAGGCCGAGCTCACCAAGGCCGCCATCGAGGCCTGGTGGCAGGAGCGCAGCCGTCCCATCATCGAGTCCTCCTTCGCCGCAGGCGTGCCGCCGCTGGAGCGCCTCAAGCGCTACTTCGAGGGCATCTACGCCAGCCAGGTGAAGATCAAGCAGGAGGGCGGCACGCTGCTCGGCTGCGCCTTCTTCCGTCTCGCCATCGAGGGCGAGGGCGTGGAGCCGGACGTGCGCGAGGCCGCGCGGCATGCGCTCTCGCGCAAGCGCAAGTATTTCGTGCAGGCCATCGAGGACGCCAAGCGCGAGGGCCTCATCAAGGTGGACGACGTGGAAGCGGCCACCCAGGCGGTGTACTCGCTGTTCGAAGGTGCACTGGCACGTGCGCGCATCCAGGACAATCCGGAACCGCTGAAGGGCATCTACGAACAGGTGTTGCGCCTCTTGGAGGCGGCGCCCCAGGCACGCGAGCCCGAGAAGCGCAGGGCGTAACAGGATCGAGACCGCGAGGTTCGACCTCGCGGATTTTTTTGGCTAG
>Ga0070714_100002448_pt1 | contig 13699 bp, 13 predicted proteins | sample LARL83metaG_FD_65450 | JGI IMG/M metagenome (GOLD analysis project Ga0070714, IMG submission 65450) | Corn, switchgrass and miscanthus rhizosphere microbial communities from Kellogg Biological Station, Michigan, USA - LAR L8-3 metaG | ecosystem: Host-associated > Plants > Roots > Rhizosphere ...
GGGCGCAGCGCGTCGCGCAGGGCGATGTTGCGCGACAGGTCGGGCTCGTTGAAGTGCGGCGCGCGGCGGCGCCAGTCGTCGTCGGCCATGGCGGCGACACGCTCGGCGGAGAAGGTGTCGGTGAGGATGCCCGACTGCATCGGGCTGTAGACGATCACGCCGGTGCGATGCTCGGCGGCCCAGGGGATGACGTCGGCGCCGGAGTCGCGGCGGATCAGGGAGAACGGCGGCTGCAGCGAGTCGACGTGGCGGACCGCCTCGGCGCGCTCCAGCAGCGCGACGTCGAAGTTGGAGACACCGATGGCACGAACCTTGCCCTCCTCGACGAAGCGCGCCATCTCCGCCCAGGACTCCTCCACCGGCGTGCCCGTCTGGTCGGGCCAGTGGAACTGGTACAGGTCGACGTGCTCGACACCGAGCCGGCGCAGCGAGGCCTCCAGCTCGGCGCGGATGGAGGCGGGCTGCAGGTTGCGCACCGGTTCCTCGAAGGGACGCGCGCGGTCGGGGACCATGCCGCCTTTGGTGAACACGTACGGACGCTCTGCCGCCGGGATGTCACGCAGCGCCCGGCCGACGACCTCCTCGGAGTGCCCCAGGCCGTAGATCGCCGCGGTGTCGATCCAGTTGACGCCGCGCTCCACGGCGTGGCGGATCGCCGCGATCGAACCCTCGTCGTCCTGCGGGCCCCAGCCGTACGCCCAGCCGCCCCCGCCGATCGCCCATGCCCCGAACCCGACCGTGGTGATCTCCAGGTCGGTGCTCCCCAGCCGCCTCGTGTCCAGTGCCGTCGCCGTGCTCTTCATGGTGGTCGCTCCTCGTACCGGAGGGCCCCCTCATGCGCGTCATATGATAGCGTCATCTGACACAGGACGTGAAGCAGGCGGCATGGAGGTCTGAAGCCTTGGACTGGTCGCGGATCGCCATCTCGGTGAGGTCGGCGCGGGAGCGCGCCGGGTGGACGCGCGAGGCACTGGCGTACCACTCGGGCCTGAGCTGGGCTGCCATCGCCCAGATCGAATCGGGCCGCCGCCAGGAGGTCCGCGCCAGCAGCCTGGTGGCGCTCGCCGAGGCGTTGCAGGTCAGCGTCGACTACCTCGTCGCAGGCGGCACCGCGCCCGCCCGCCTGCTGGTCCACCGTGGCCTGGTCTACGGCTCCGATGACGAGTATCTCGCGGCCACGGTCCCGTTTCTCGTCGATGGCGTCAATCGCTCCGACTGTGCACTGGTGGTCACCTCGCCGGCGCAGACGCGCCTGCTCCGCGACGCGCTCGGAGCCGACGCCTCGCGCGTCGAGTTCCGCGACTCCGCCGAGTGGTACCGCTCGCCTCGCCACGCCCTGGAGGGCTATCGCAGCTTCGTCAGGGAGCGGATCGAGGGCGGCGCACCGTGGATCCGAGTGGTCGGTGAGCCGGTGTGGCTGGGCCGGTCGCGCGCCGAGGTCGCCGCGTGGATGCGCTACGAATCGATCATCAACCTGTCGCTGGCGACGTCACCGGCGACCATCGTGTGCCCGTACGACGCACGATCGCTTCCCGGCCGGGTCGTCGAGAGCGCACGCCGGAATCATCCCGAGATCGTGCAGGACGGCACCGCGGCATCGAGCCCCGCGTACCACGACCCGGAGGCTGCGCTGCTTCGCGGGTGACGCCGCACCGGGAGGTGTCCCTTAAACAGCGCCGGGTGCCGACCTGACGTTTCCGTCCGGTGGACACCCGACCCGGTCACGACCCCACACGTCCGCGGGGCCCCTAGCCGTCCGATGCAGCGGGAACGTCGCTGGCATCAGAGCCACGGCAAGTGTTGCGCGATGCAGCCCCGGTGTCAAGCGACGAAGTTGTGGCGTGGGTCTCGCCCGGCCGGACAGGGTTGCGGCTACGCTGGCACGCGATGACGAGTCGAGCGCCGAGCGACGGGGGATTCCGCGAGTCGGGGCTCCGGCCGGAGGAGGTCGCCTGGGGCGTGCCCGCCCCGCCACGCTCCTACTGGCCGGCACGCATCGCCGTGCTCGTCGCCATGGCGCTCTACCTTCTCCTCCCCGACCGCCTCATCCCCGGTCCGCGGTTCGTCGTTCCCGCGCTCGAGGCCGTGGTGCTGGTCGCCATCACCATCCTGGTTCCGCACCGGACGACGGTCGCGGCGCCGGCCCGCCGGGTCCTGGCCATCCTGATCATCGGCCTGGTGACCCTGGCCAACATCATCAACCTGGCGCTCCTGCTCGACCAGCTCCTCAAGGGCACGGTGCAGAACGGGCGGGAGCTCGTCCTCTCCTCGGTCGCCATCTGGCTGACCAACGCCATCGCCTTCGGCCTGTGGTACTGGGAGCTCGACCGCGGTGGTCCGTACGAGCGCCACCAGCCGTCACACCGCGAGCCGGACTTCCTGTTTCCCCAGATGGCCACGCCGGGAGCGGGCAGGCCCGACTGGGCGCCCAGCTTCGTCGACTACCTGTACGTCAGCCTGACCAACGCCACCGCGTTCAGCCCCACCGACACCATGCCGCTCAGCCCCCTGGCCAAGCTCCTGATGGGAACCCAGTCGATCGCGTCACTTCTGACGGTCGCGGTCGTCGCCGCCCGTGCCGTGAACATCCTGCGCTGACCGTACGGTAGCGGGCCGACCGCACTGCCGGGCCGGAGCATGCTCGGTGGGCCGCGCGATGTATCACGGCGCTCGGCGAGCGGCGGCCACCGACTCCCTCCATCCCGGCGCCGCCGCCCCGAGCGCCACTCGAGATATGCGTGCCCACCTCGCCCCCGCCTCGATCCCCCGATCAACCACAGGACGGTGGGCGCATGTCGCTGCTGCGCCGGCCACCTCGCCTGTGGCTGCTGCTCGCGGTCGTGCTGCTGGTCAACATCCTCGTCGCCTCGCTGGTCAAGCCCGGCGGGGTGGCCCGCGTCGACATTCCCTACACCACCTTCAAGGAACAGGTCGTTGCGGACAACGTGGTCAGTATCAGCGTCACCGGCGACGCCATCACCGGCCACGCGCGCAAGGCCATCCAGGTCCCGGGGAGCAGCGACAGCGGGGTGGACTTCGCCACCCAGCGCCCGGGCTTCGCGGACGCCGGCCCGGCAACCGATCCCGCGTCGAACCTCGAGGCGCTGCTCGAGGCACACAAGGTGCAGGTGTCCGCGCAGGCGGAGCAGGGCAGCAACCTGCTCGTCACCATCCTGCTCGGCTTCGGTCCGACGTTGCTGCTGGTGTTCGGGTTCCTCTACCTGATGCGCCGCGCCGGCGCCAACGCCGGGGGTGGCATCCTCGGAGTCGGCAAGAGCAAGGCGCGCCTCTACGACGCCGAGCGCCCCGGGGCCAGCTTCGCCGACGTCGCCGGCATCGAGGAGGTCAAGCAGGAGCTCGTCGAGGTCGTCGACTTCCTCCGCCACCCGGAGCGCTACCGCAGGCTGGGCGCCACGGTCCCCAAGGGCGTGCTGCTCATCGGCGCGCCGGGAACCGGCAAGACCCTGCTCGCCCGCGCCGTCGCCGGCGAGGCCGGAGTGCCCTTCTTCAGCATGGCCGCGTCCGAGTTCGTCGAGCTTTTCGTCGGCGTCGGCGCCTCGCGCGTGCGCGACCTCTTCGCCAAGGCGCGCGCGGCCTCGCCCGCGATCCTGTTCATCGACGAGCTGGATGCGGTGGGCCGGAGTCGCAGCTCGTCGGTGCGCCTGGGCGGCACCGACGAGCAGGAGCAGACGCTCAACCAGATTCTCAGTGAGATGGACGGCTTCGACACCCACGAAGGGCTGATCGTCATCGCCGCGACCAACCGCGCGGAGATCCTCGACCAGGCATTGCTGCGCGCCGGCCGCTTCGACCGTCGCATCGTCGTGCAGCCGCCCGACCGTGCCGGGCGGACGGCGATCCTGCGCATCCACACGCGCACGGTCCCACTCGCACCCGACGTCGACCTCGACAGTCTCGGCTCGCAGACTCCAGGGCTGGTGGGTGCCGAGCTGCGCAACCTGGTCAACGAGGCCGCGCTGCTCGCGGCCGGTCGCGAGCATGCGCAGGTCACCATGGTCGACCTCACCGACTCCCTGGAGAAGGTGATCCTCGGCGCCGAGCGCAAGATCGTCCTCTCCGCGGCGGACCGCGAGCGGGTCGCCTACCACGAGGCCGGCCACGCACTCCTCGGCCTGCTGGTGCCCGGCGCGGATCCGGTGCGCCGCGTCTCCATCGTGCCGCGAGGACGCTCGCTGGGGGCCACGGTGCAGAGCGCGGTCGACGACCGGCAGAACTACCCCGAGGACTACCTGCGCGCGCGCATGGTCGGTGCGCTGGGCGGTCGCGCTGCCGAGGCGATGGTGTACGGCGTCGTCACCACCGGCGCCGAGAACGACCTCCGGCAGGTCACCGACATCGCGCGGCAGATGGTGGTGCGCTGGGGGATGAGCCCGAAGCTCGGACTGCTCAATCTCAGCGACGACGGTGACGCCATCCCGCTGCTCGGTCGCGGGCGCGCCTACAGCGAGGCAACCGCCAGGACCATCGACGCGGAGATGCGGCGCATCGTCGACGAGTGCTTCGACAGCGCGTCCAGGCTGCTCGCCCAGCACCGCGAAAGCCTGGAAGCTCTGACCACTGCGCTGCTGCGCGACGAGTCCCTCGACGAGCAGGCGATCCTGGCCACGGCGGGGCTGCCCGCCGCATCCGCAGGGCGCGGTGCCGAGGCGGCGCGGCCGGTGGTGGTCGTGGCCTGAAGCGTCGCGCGCCGCTGCGTACTGTGGCGGACCGACGCCGCGCGAACGCCATGCCTACCGTGAGGATGGGGAAGGCGAGTCAGATGCAGTGCTTCGTCTGCTGAGCAGAAGGGGCTCCACCCGCGCGACATTCAAGCCCGGAGGGCTCCCCATGACTCCAGTACGACGGGCGATACGCACCCTGCGTCGTTCCCACCCACTGCACCTTCGCACGAGATGGCTGCGCAGTGTCGGGCTCACCGCTCTGGCTGCGGGAGTGTGCCTGACCGCGGTCGGCGTGACAGCCGCGATGCGCACGTCGACCGTGGCCGCACAGACTGCCGCTGAGACGGCGATCACCGGCATCACCGCCACGTGCACGGCCGACGGCCGCACCTGCGGTGTGCTGACCGTGCAGGACCCGATCGCCGGAGAGACGATCACCCTGCATGTCACCGGGCACACCCCTGGGAGCTCCACCTTCCAACCGCTGGCAGGCACCGACACGGTCATCACCCTGGTCGCCGGCCAGACGACCTACGACTTCTGCATCACCATCCCGGCTGCGGACCTGAACGCAGGCTTCAACACCTTTCGTGTCGAGGTGTCCTCGACGTCCGACCCGATGACGGGGACCACCACCAAGTCGGACAGCTACAGTTGCACGGGCTCGACGCCGACGCCGACACCCACCGCAACTCCGACGCCGACGCCGACGCCGACACCCACCCCGACGCCGACGCCAACACCCACCGCAACGCCGACGCCGACGCCGACACCCACGCCGGCAGCCGGCGTGCTGGGCATCACCACAGGTGGCGGCACGCAGGCCATCTCGACGCCGAACACGGGCGCGGCGCTACCGCTCGGCACCGGCCTCATGCTGATGCTCGCCGGGCTCGGTCTCCTGGTGTTGCGCCGTCGCACGGATCGCTGACCAACGGCAGAGAGGTCGCCCGACGAACAGTCGGGCGATCTCCGCCTGCCCGCCGGCACTCCGTCACCGACGGGCCAGCGGAGGCGCTCGGTAGTGTGGCGGACGATGGACGTGGGACGCGGCAAGCCCCGCTACCGAGTCTGGTGTGGCTCGTGCGGGCGGGACTGGACCGGGCCGGTCGCAACCGTCGCTGCGGGCGTTGCCGGCGGTGGACGCCGCCCCGGCTCGGTCTCCGCGCACTGCGAATGCGGCAGTGCGATTCACGTCATTCCCTTCGACGGGACGCTGCAGCTCGACGACCCGCTGCGGTTCGCCGAGATCGGCGGCCGGTGATCCCCGCCGAGGACTGACAGGCGGGTCGGCGGCGCTCTCCGGGCCACACCACGAGGGGCTCGTGCGCCGCATCGGCGCGATGGTGCTACGCTGGCGGCAGTCGATCGACATCCGGTCGGCGCGCTCGTGGTCGTCCCCTCCTTCTCGAACGGACGCGTGCGTCTGTGACACCTCTCGGGAGGGTATGGAGACACCAGATGTTGACTGGTAGTGTGAAAAAGGTCGTCAACGAGCGCGGATTCGGCTTCATCGCCGCCGATGACGGGCAGGAGTACTTCTTCCATCGCAGCGGCGTCGACAGCTCGCTCGAGTTCGACCGGCTTGCCGGCGGCGAGCGTGTGACCTTCGACGTCGAGAACAGCGACAAGGGCCCTCGCGCCCGGCAGGTTCGCGCCGCCTGACGTCGTTGAGCGCGTCGCCGGCGCTCGCGGTTCGCCGCGGGCCCGGCGGCGCTCGACCGGCCGGTCGGGCATCCGCATCCGGGTGCCCGCGAGCGAGGCAAGCATGAGACTTCGGTTTCCGCGCCAATCCGCTGCGTCGACCGTCCCCGGCAGCGGTCGATGGCTCGCCTCGGCCTACGGACCCGGCGCCGATCCGCTGGTGGACGACCTGCCGGCGCTGATGGCGCTGGCCATCAAAGAGGCGCAATCGCCGCGCACGCGACCGTCGGCGACGCCGTCCTCGCGCGGCACGGCCGCGGCCGAGCTCCTCGACACCCTGACCAGGCTGCGTTCGCTGACCCTCGCGGCGACGCTCAGCGGCGAGGACGTCGCTCGTGACCTCAAGCTCAGAGCCGCCATGTCGGAGGCCATCGGCGCCGCCCACGGCCTGTCGCTCGCCTCCTCGTCGCAACCGACCGCGGGCGATCTCGCGCACACCTGGGCGGGCGTCAACGCGGTCCTCGTCGCCGCGGGCCGGCGCGGACTGACTCCCTACGAGAACCCGGGCCGTCCGGGGTAGCGACCGGTCAGTGCTGAGCGGGGAGCACCTTCAACGCCGGGGGAGTGATCGCCGCGTCGTCGAGCGCGGTCTGCAGCTCGGTGAGGGCGTCCTTGCGACTCTCGGCCTCACGGCGCCCCAGCTCGGCGCCGATGAACTGCCGCTGCAGCTCGGTGTAGGACTTGCCTGATCGTGCCAATTCGTTCTTTTTCCCACGGGAGGAGGCCCGAGCCGGTGGTTCTGCGAACCCGGGTCCCACTCTAGACACTTCGGCGAGCAGTGCGGCTTCCGACCGCATCTGTCACCACACCGCGGAATCTCGCGACGACCGGTCTGTCCGCCGCAGTACAGACTTGATGCGGTCCCGTCAGCCATACTCGCGCACGAGCGCGACCGGCCGCCGGCCGTCATCTCCGCGTCCGGATTCGATCAGCCGGAGCGCGCGTCTTGCCGGAACCACTTCGGAGAAAGCCTGCCCAATGGGCCAGATGACCACAGACAACCCTTCGCTGCGCCCTGGACTCGCGTCCGGAGCAATCGTCGAAGCACCCGCCCCCGATGCATACGCCCGGCTCAAGCGCGCGGTCAGCGACCGCGGCCTGCTGGTGCGCGGCCCGCGCACGCAGATCGTCCCCACCACGAGCATCGCCGTGCTGCTCGCCGTGACCGTGGTGGGCATCGCCCTCACCCGGGGAAGCTGGTGGGCGATGGCCTGGACGGCCCCCGCCGCGCTGCTCTTCGGCCAGCTCGGCTTTCTCGCCCACGACGCCGTGCACAACCAGATCTTCCGGACTCGCGGCGCCAACTACCGCATCGGTCTCGTGCTCTTCAACCTCTGCCTCGGCGGCAGTCGCGGCTGGTGGGCCGACAAGCACAACGCGCACCACGCGCAGCCCAACCGCATCGGTGTCGATCCCGACATCGAGGGCGGCGTGGTCGCCGTCAGCGACGACGAGGCGCGGCAGGCGCGCGGCTTCACCCGGTTCATGGTCCGCCACCAGGCGGCCACCATCGCACCGCTGCTCACGCTGAGCATCCTGCAGATCCACGCCTACAGCGCCCGGTTCCTCACCCACCGCACACTGCGCCGCCCGCGCGTCGAGCTCGGCCTGATGGCCGCCCACTACATGCTGTACATTGGGGCATTGACGCTCGCGTTCGGCGTCGCCCAGGGACTTCTCTTCGCCGCGGTCCATCAGCTCCTGCTCGGGCTCTACCTCGGCGGAGCGTTTCTCCCCAACCACATCGGCATGCGCATCCTCGCCCCCGAGGCGGACATGGACTTCCTGCACCGCCAGGTGGTCACCGCGCGCAACATCCGCGGCGGCTGGGTGACCGACTTCTTCTTCGGCGGCCTGAGCTGCCAGGTGGAGCATCACCTCTTCCCGACCATGCCGCGCCGCAACCTCAGGGCGGCCGCGCCGATAGTGCGCAGCTTCTGCACGCAGCAGGGAATCGACTATCGCGAGACGTCGCCGTGGGCGGCGTACCGGCAGGTCTTCGACCACCTCCGGACGATGGCGCGGCTGGCCGGTGCCCAGCCGCTCAATGGAACGGTCGCCATCCGCGCGTGACCAGCATCGGCCGGTTGCATGTGCTTCTCCCCCGAAGCTGACCTGGTGACCGGCGTGGTCGCCGGCGCCTTCGGCGTCGACGCGCTGCGCCACGTCACCCGGCCGCAGCAGCTCGCGCTGGCGTCGCTGCCGCTTCTGCTCGGCGCCCATACCATCGACGAGTCAGTCGTGTGGTGGGGCCTGCGCGGCCAGCTCTCGGCGCCCGCCACGCACACGGCCATCGATGTGTTCCTGGCCTTCGCCTTCCTGCTGCCGTTCCTCGTGCCCCTGGCCCTGTTCGGAGTCGAAACCGTGCGCGGCCGGCGACGATGGATGCTGGCCCTGCTCGCCCTGGGCGCGGTGACGAGTGCGCTGCTGCTCACGGACATCATTCGCCGCCCCGCGAGCGCCAGCATCGACGGCTCCCACATCGCATACGTGTCAGGCGGTTCGAACGCGCTGCTGCTCGGCGTGCTCTACGTCCTCGCCACCTGCGGCGCCCTGCTGGTCGCCAGCAGCCGCCTGCTCGCCGCCTTCGGCCTGCTCAACCTGGCGGTGGTGATCACCCTGACCTGGCTGACCTTCACCGGCCTCACCTCGCTGTGGTGCGCGTGGGCGGCGATCACCAGCGTCGTCATCGTCGTGTACCTGCGGAGAACCGGGAGCTCCAGCCGAGCCGGGGTGGAGGTTGGTGCCGGTCTGCCGCGATAATCGTGCCCATGGGTCCGGCACGACCACCTGAAGACCTGGAGCGGAACCACGTTCTCAAGGCGCTGCCCGCCGACGAGGCGCGCCGCCTGCTGCCCCAGCTCACCGCGGTGTCCCTGGAGATCAAGACCGTGCTCTTCGAGCCGGGTGAGCCCATCCACGCCGTGCACTTCCCGCTCGACGGCGTGGTCTCGCTGGTCACCCCGCTGGAGGATGGCGCCATCGTCGAGGTCGCCACGGTGGGCAACGAGGGCGTCGTCGGCGTCCCGCTCGTCCCCGGCGGCTCGCTGGCCGTGCGCGCCATCTCGCAGGTGCCGGGGCGCGCCCTGCACATGGAGGGGACGGCGTTCCTCGCCGAGATGGCCCGGCGCGGGCCCCTCTACGACGTGGTCCAGAACTACATATCCGCGCTCTTCGGCCAGATCGCCCAGGCGGCGGCGTGCAACCGGCTCCACTCCAACGAGGAGCGCCTCAGCCGCTGGCTGCTGATGAGCCACGACCGCGTCGGCGTCGACGAGTTCGCCATCACCCACGAGTTCCTCGGCCAGATGCTCGGCTCGCGCCGGGCCACGGTGACCCTGTCGGCGGGCATCCTGCAGGCCGCCGGCCTGATTCGCTACCAGCGCGGCCACGTCACCATCGTCGACCGGCACGGCCTCGAAGGCGTCTCGTGCGAGTGCTACGGCGTCATCAAGAAGGAGCTGGACCAGGCGATCGCCCGGTCGAACGGGTTCTCCGCCGGGTAGCCGGCGACGCGCAGGCGGGCCGCGCGGTGTTCGTACGCTAGGGGACCGACGGTCGCCTCCCCCGCTCCCTACGATCGCCCATCGTCGAGGCCGCGCAGGTCGGCAGGCGGGGCAGGTTCAGGTCGATCGCGGCAGGTGTTGACGAGTGGATCCGGCGCGGCGGGGCGCCGGATCCCGGTGGGTTCAGGCGGGTGGCCGGGCGCCGTCGCGGGCCCCGTGGGGTATCGCGCCATCCCGCCAGGGCAGCGCCGCGATGCCGTCGAGCCGGCGCGCCTGCTCCACGACCCGGTCCAGCAGCGCCTGCGCGGCGACGACGTTCGCCTCCGCCCCGGAGTTGGCGTTGAGCCGCCCCTCGTCGATGCCGTCGGCCACCCGGCCCGTGCCGGTGTCGTAGACCGCCCGGCCCGCGGGGTTGCGGCCGTCGAACCACGACCGCGCCGAGGCGGCCAGGCCGGCGTACTCCGCCGAGCCGGTGACCGCGTGGAGGCGGTCCATCACCTGGATCGCCGAGGCGACGTCGTACGGTTGCACGCAGGGCAGGTCGAAGCCGCTGGTGATGACGTCACGGAACACGAGGTCCGCGCTGCGCTGCGCGATGGCCACGACGTCGTCCCGGCCGAGCAGCTCCCCGGCGTCGGCGAGCGCGGCCTCCTGCACGTGGCCCCACAGGTGAGGACGGCCCGTCTCGCCCTGCGCGTTCATCAGCATCCCGTCGCGGGCGGAGGTGAGCATCTGGTCGATCCACCCGGTGACGTGGTCGCGCAGGCGGGGAACGCGGCCGCTGCGAAGCAGGTCCACCGCGGTGAGGATGTGCAGGGCGCGCACGTCCGACGGCGCCGGCGCACGCATCCACGGCATGCCGCGGTCCAGCATGGCGAGGGCGCGCGCGTCGTCGAGGACGATGGCCGCGCGCGCCGCCGCCTGCAGCGCGCGCGCCTGCCAGAAGGCGCCGCCGGAGAAGGAGCTGGAGCCGTCGCGGTTGCGCGTGCCGTCCCAGTCGGTGACGAAGTTCAGCCACTGGCCGTCGGGGTTCTGCATCCAGGCGAGGAAGTCGAGCAGCCCATCGCACCAGGTGCGCACCCAGGGCAGCTCGGTCGCCTCCCACAGCGCGCAGAGCAGCAGGATCGCGCGGGCGGCGTCGTCGACGCAGGCGACGCCCTCCACACCCGATTCCTGTGCGGTGATGAGGTCGTCGTCGGCTCCGGCGTACACGGCGAGCGCCACCGCGGCGGGCCCGGCACCGGGCACTGGGCGTGTCAGGCGGGCGAGCTGCCTCAGCACGGCTCGAGGTCGTCCACGATCTCGCGGACGGCGAAGTCGGCCGCGCCCAGGCAGGTGTCCGCCGCGCCGTAGTAGAGACGGATGCGCTCACCGTCGCCGTCCAGCGGCACGTGCCCGCAGGAGAACACGACGTTGTTGAAGACGCCCGCGCGCTCGAAGGGCTCGCTGGGCACGAGGATGGGGCGCCGCGACCGCGCCAGCACGCGCGCGGGATCATCGGCGTCGAGGAGCAGTGCGCCCATGGCGTAGCGCTCGTCCCGGTCGACGCCGTGGTAGAGCTCCAGCCAGCCCTCGGCGACGCGGAAGGGAACCGTGCCCGCGCCGGTGCGCAGCTCGTCCCACGTGCCCCAGCGGGGCAGCGCCAGCGGCTGGTGGTCGCCCCACTGCTGCAGGTCGTCGGAGAAGGCGATCCAGATGCCGAGCACGCGTCCGAACGACTGCGGCATCGGGCGCGTGAGGGCCACGTAGCGTCCGTCGATCCGCTCCGGGAAGAGCACCACGTCCTTGTGGTCGGGGAGGAACATCACGCCCCGCCGTTCGAAGTCGCGGAAGTCGGCGGTGGTGGCGCGGCTGGTGGTGATGCCGAGCCGGCTGACCGAGACGTAGGTGACCTCCCACGCGCCGTCGATCCAGGTGGCCCGGGGGTCCTCGCAGCCGTACTCCTCGAGACGCCCGGCGGGCGCGAGCGCGGGTGCGTCGTCGACGTGGAAGTTGACGCCGTCGCTGCTGCGCGCGACGCGCAGGTGCGACATCTGGGTGAGCAGGTCGGTGACGTCGTCCGCCGCGGCGGTGAAGCCGCCGCTCGACCCGCGGTAGCGGATGGTGCGCGGGTCGCTGAGGTCCAGCCCGGGCGTGTCCCTGTGCAGGTAGACGTCGACGACCTGCGGCGGTTGCAGCGACGTGTCGAGGAAGGCGACGCCGACGACCTGGTCACGGGAGACGCCCGGGGCCAGCGGCGCCAGGCGGGGCTCGGGGCCGCTGAGGTCGAAGGTCATCGAGCCCTCCGGGGGGTCGACGTCCGATCGCGGCCGCTCGCCGACGCGGAGCAGCAGGACCACCTCGCCGTCCACCTGCGCGGCGGCGGCGTTGAACACCGACACGACTTCCAGGCCGGGGCGCGAGGGCGGGATGTCGGCGGGCGTGAGGATCGGGTTGCCGGCGATGCGGCGCCCCAGCCCGGCGTCGACGTGGCGCGACGCCGAACGCCGCTCGGCGTGTCGCGCCCGGTGCGCGCCGTCGACGGTGCGCGCCAGCTCGACGAATCGCGCCGCCGCCCGCGGCCATGCCGCGTCCTTGGCGTACGCGAAGGCGCCCTGCTCCAGCGCCTGCTTGCGCACCGGGTCACCGAGGATCGACAGCACCGCGCCGGCCAGTGCAGCGGCGTCGCGAAACGGGACCAGCACGCCGCGGTCGTCGGCGAGCGCCTCGGCGGCATGCAGGTAGGGCGTCGACACCACCGCCTTGCCGGCGCCGAGCGCGTACGAGAGCGTCCCGCTGGTGATCTGGTTGGGGTCGAGGTACGGCGTCACGTAGACGTCGCTGGCCAGCAGCAGCTCGACGATGTCGCGCTGCGACATGTACTGGTCGATGAAGGCGACGTGGCCCTGCATGCCGAGCCGGCGCACGTCGTCGACCAGGCCGTTGCGATACGCCTCGCCCTGCGCCCGGAGCAGCTCGGGGTGTGTCTGACCGGCGATCAGGTAGAGAGCCTGCGGATGGCGCGCCACCACCGCGGGCATCGCCTCGACCATGTACTCCAACCCCTTGCGCGGGTCGACGAGGCCGAACGTGGAGATGATGGTGCGCCCCTCGACGCCGAGCTTCGCCTTGAGTCGCAGCCGTCCGTGCGGCTCGATCGCCGGCATGCCGTGGGGGATGACCACCGGCGCATGGGTGACCCCGTAGTCGGCGGCGAGGACGTCGACGGCGGTGGCCGCCATGACCACGATCTCGTCGCTGCGCTCGGCGATCGAGCGCACCGCGTCACGCACCGAGGCCGGCGGGTCGGGCAGGACCGTGTGCATGGTGGTGATCACCGGCTTGCGAACGGTGTCGAGGAACTCGCGCAGGTGGTCCTCGTAGCCCGTCTCCGTCCAGCGACCGTCGCGATAGCCGGGCTCGCGCCACACACCGTAGAGGCCGAACTCGTGCTGCACGTTGACGACGTCGGCGTTGGACGCGTTGATCGCCAGGGCGGCTCTGCGGTAGCTCTCGGGCTCCCCCTGGCGGATGCGCCAGCGCACCTCCGGTCCGTAGGGCCGCACCACGTTGGCCTCGTCGATGGCCGCGACGCTGCAGCGGGTGTCGGGCACCGCCGTCCGGATGGCGGCCATCAGGTCTGCCGTGAAGGTGGCGATGCCGCAGCGACGCGGGATGCTCGAGGACGTGAAGGCGATGCGGATGGCATGACCACCCTACACCGAGTGGCGTCTCACCGGGCCGCGCTCAGGCCCTCGGGCATGGCAGGGTGATCGGCGCTGACACGCCGGGCGTCGAGCTCGGCCGCGTCGAGCGCGGCGCCGTCGA
>Ga0070714_100002450_pt1 | contig 13696 bp, 13 predicted proteins | sample LARL83metaG_FD_65450 | JGI IMG/M metagenome (GOLD analysis project Ga0070714, IMG submission 65450) | Corn, switchgrass and miscanthus rhizosphere microbial communities from Kellogg Biological Station, Michigan, USA - LAR L8-3 metaG | ecosystem: Host-associated > Plants > Roots > Rhizosphere ...
CACCTGCCGCACCTGCGCCGCGAGCTCACCGCGCAGCCTGGGCAGCGGCACCGGCGGGCCGCCATTGACGTAATGGCACATGATGGTGTCGCTGTGCTCGGCGAGCCGTTCCGCCAGCCTGGTGGTGAACGCGCCGTCGTCCCCGGTGAACGGCGTGAAGCCGGCCGTGCCGGTGCCGAGCCCGGTCGCGGAACCCATGGCCACGACGGCCGGCGTGAGCCGCTGCGAGATCTCCGCGAGCACGCGGTCACAGTCCGCGCCGCGGCGGTCGATCTTGTTGACGAACAGCAGCGCCGGGACGCGCAGCCGCTGCAGCGCCCGCATCAGGATGCGGGTCTGCGGCTGCACGCCTTCCACCGCGGAGATCACCAGCACCGCGCCGTCGAGCACGCTCAGCGCGCGTTCCACCTCGGCGATGAAGTCCGGGTGGCCGGGGGTGTCGATCAGGTTCACGGTGACGCCGCCGATCGCGAACGAGACGACCGCGGACTTGATCGTGATCCCGCGCTGGCGTTCCAGCGCCAGCGAGTCGGTCTGGGTGGTGCCGTCATCGACGCTGCCGACCTCGTCGATGACACCGGCGGCGTACAGCAGCCGCTCGGTGAGCGTGGTCTTACCGGCGTCTACATGCGCCAGGATGCCCAGATTCAGCGTGGACGGGAGCAAGCGTCATACCCTCCGAACAGGTCAAAAGGCCCTTGTCGATGGCTATGAACGCTGTCCTCATCACTGCTCCCCTGGCCGGTTCTCCTTGGCTCGGCACGACTGATTGCCGTAGGCGAAGCATAGGAGCCGTGCGCGCGACGCCCAACCGAATTTCCGGGCGTCAGCAGTCCAGCGCGTCGGCGAGCTCGGTCAGCCCGTCGGCGCCGATCAGGCGGTCCAGCGCGGGCGGCTGCTCCGGGCCCGCGGCCGGCCCCCACTCGAGCGGCCGGCTGATGAACACCGGGCGCAGGCCCAGCGCGGCGGCGGCCCGCAGGTCGCCGGCGTGCGCGGCCACCATGCCGGCCTCCTCCGGCGGGCAGTCGAGCAGCCGCAGGGCGGTCAGGTACACCGCGGGGTCGGGCTTGTAGCTGGCCGCGAGCTGCGCCGACAGCACCGCGTCCACCCGCAGGTCCCCGAACTTGAGCAGGTCGGCGAGCAGCGCGACGTGCCCGTTCGACAGCGTGGCCGTGATGTGCCTGCGCCGCAGCCGGGCCAGGCCGTCGCGGGTGTCCGGCCAGGGCCGCAGCTGCCGCCAGCCGCGGACCAGCGTGTCCCGGTCCGCGGCGGGCAGCGTGAGGCCGCGGCCGGCCAGGACGGCGTCCAGTGTCCCGCGCTGCAGCGTGTCAAGATCACGCCAGGCGGGCTCCTGGCGGGCCTGGTCCAGCGCGGGCTGGTACGCTCGGCGCCAGTCGTCCACCACGCCCGCCCAGTCACCCGCCACCCCGCCCGCCTCCCCTTCCCCCTTCTCTGCCGCCGCCGCTTCCGCGATGTCGATCAGGCTGGACCGCCAGTCCACCAGCGTTCCGAACACATCGAACAGCAGGACACGCATGCTCACCTCCGCGACGGCCCGGGCGATCAAGCTCCAGAACGCAATTATCGTGGGCTGGTGACCGACCCCGCCGAACGCGGCCGGCTGGCTGCGGTGTTCACCAACCCGGGCGTGGCTGATGCCTACCGGCACCGGCCGCCGTACCCGGCCGAGGTGTTCGACATCCTGGAGCGGCTGATCACCGACCGGCCGCGCCGGGTGCTGGACATCGGGGCCGGCGAGGGGGCGCTCGCCCGGCCGCTGGCCAGCCGCGTTGATCACGTGGACGCGCTGGACGTCTCGGCCGCGATGATCGAGGCGGGCCGCGGCCGGCCGGGCGGGAGGCAGCCGAACCTGCGCTGGATCGTCGGCGCCGCCGAGACCGCCCGCCTGGGCGGCCCGTACGCGCTGGTCACCGCCGGCGCCAGCCTGCACTGGATGTCCTGGCCGCAGACGCTGGCCCGGCTGGTGCCGGCGCTGACCGGGCGCGGCGTCCTGGCCATCGTCGACCACGGACCCCGCGACCTGCCCTGGCACGCGGAGCTGGAACAGATCATCGCCCGGTACTCCCGCAGCCCCGGCTACAACACGACCTTCTCCCTGACCGGCGAGCTGGCCGAGCGCGGGCTGCTCACCGTCACCGGGAGGGCCACGACCGCGCCGGTGCGGTTCCGCCAGCGGGTGGCGGACTTCGTGGAGCAGTTCCACTCGACGTCGAGCCTGGCCCGGGAGGGGATGCCGGCCGAGGAGGCCGCGGCCTTCGACCGCGCGGTCACCGACCTGGTCCTGCCCTACTCCGCCGGCGGCGTGCTCGAGATGACCGTGGTGGCCGACCTCGTGTGGGGCGCACCCACGCCCTGAGCGGGCCGGCCGATGAGTCGGCGGGCGCCCAGACGTCAGTACCGGAGCGGCACGCTCACGGGCCGAAGACCACGGGCCGAAGACCACGGGCAGGAGGCAGGACGATGGCGCAGCGGGTGCTGGCGGGCATGACGATGTCGGTGGACGGGTTCATCACCGGCCCGAACGACAGGCCGGGCACCGGTCTCGGCGAGGGCGGCGCCGAACGGCTGCACTACTGGGTGTTCGGCGGGCCGTGGACCTACGACAGCCCGCCCACGGGCTCGCCCACCGGGCCGGACCAGAAGTATCTCGACGAGACGTTCAGCGGGGCCGGCGCCTGGCTGGTCGGCCGGGTCATGCACGACGCGGCCGAAGGCTGGGGCGACGACCCGGGGTTCGGCGTGCCGGTGTTCGTCGTCACCCACCGCCCGCGCCCGGCCGTAACCAAGGGCAACACGACGTTCGAGTTCGTCACCGACGGGGCCGCCGCGGCGCTGGCCCGGGCGCGGGCCGCGGCCGGGGACCGGGACGTGCTGGTGATGGGCGGCGCGAACCTGACCGGCCAGTACCTCGACGCGGGCGAGGTCGACGAGCTCACGGTCACGGTCGCGCCGGTGCTGCTCGGCGCGGGCAAGCGCTTCTTCGACCGCGCGCTGCGCCCGGATCTCACACTCGAGCCGGCCGGCGTGATCGAGTCGCCGTTCGTCACGCACCTGCGCTACCGGTGCTCGGTCAAAGAATGATCTAGGGTGCGGCCGGCTCCTCCCCGGACCGCTACGATCACCTCGGGCCAAGCGGGAAATATGGGGCCCTGGGGACTGGGGAGGTGGCCCGATGCGGCAAGGGTCAGGTCTGATGCGGTGGGCGGGCACTCCACGGCTGGCCAGCGCGGCGGTCTCGGCCGTGCTGATCGGCACCCTGGCCGCCTGCGGCGGCTCCGGCTCGAGCTCCTCGTCGCCCCCCGGCCCGACGTCGGCGCCGTCGGCCAGCCCGGCCGCGAGCGCGTCCGGGGGCACGGCGGCGTTCGTGCCGATCGTCGAGCCGTTCGATCCCGGGCATCCGGCCACGACCAAGGCCGCCCCGGCCACCTGCGCCGGCCAGGCGACCAGCGTGGCCGTCCAGCAGTGCTACCAGGCCCAGACCGAGAACATGGACGCGTCCATCGACGCGGTGCAGAAATCCGCCTTCCAGAACGGCTCGGCGGCGCAGCGGACGGCCATCCTGGCCGACGACAGCGCCTGGCTCTCCGCCCGCCAGCCCGTGTGCACCAGGGCCTTCCAGGGTGACGGGCGGCCGGACGGGGCTGATGTCGCGCACTGCCTGCTCGACGAGAGCACGGCCCGGCTGGATGCGGTGAAGGGGATCACTCCCCCGGAGGCGATGCTCAAGGCCACGGACAGCATCAACCCCGCCGACCTCTCCTGGTACACCACGCCCAAGGGGTCCCGCATCGCGATGGTGTCCACGCAGGGCGACAACAGCGGCGGCGCGATCATCGCCTGGACCATCATCGGCGGCGCGGCCGGGTTCGTGGTCAACCCGGGCCAGTTCTACTTCCAGGACGGGTCGTACCTCAACCACGGCGTGGCCGAGCCGCCCAGCCCCGCCGATCACCGGGTCGCGCCGGGCGCGGAGTACCAGTTCGACATCGACTACAAGCACCTGTCCGCCGACCCGAACGCGACCAAGGGCATGGGCGGGTACCTCTACGTGCCGGGCGTTCCGGTCGCGGCCTGGCAATAACCGGGCGAGGCCGCCCGCACCGCCGTATCCCGCCGCCCCCGGGCCTGCACTTGACAAAGTAGTGAGTGGTTACTAACTTAGCTTTCATGACCAGAACCGGAGTGCGGATGAGCGCCGAGGCGCGGCGCGAGAGCGTGCTCGAGGCCGCGGTCACCGAGTTCGCCGCCCGCGGCCTGGACGGCACCTCGACCGAGCACGTCGCGCAGCGGGCCGGGATCAGCCAGCCGTATCTGTTCCGCCTGTTCCCGACCAAGAAGGCGCTGTTCGTCGCCCTGGTCGAGCGGTGCTTCCGGCGGGTGTCCGAGACCTTCACCGCGGCGGCCGCCGACCGCACCGGCCGCGAGGCCCTCGAGGCCATGGGTGAGGCTTACCAGCAGCTGCTGGAGGACCGCACCCTGCTGCTGCTGCAGATGCACGCGTACGCGGCGTGCGACGATCCCGAGATCCGGGACGCGACCCGGACCGGCTTCCGGCAGCTGTGGCTGCAGGTGGAGCGGCTGACCGGGCTGCCGTTCGAGCAGATCACCGAGTTCTTCGCCATGGGCATGCTGCTGAACGTGGCCGCGGCCATGGACCTGCCCGCCGTGGACGAGCGGTGGACCACATGGTGCCGGCCCTGAGAAATGGTGCCGGCCCTGAGTATTTTTTTCGCCCGAGAAGTAAGTGATCAATCACTTTCTAGGAGGTAGCTGGAGATGACCACGAGGAGCCGCACCGTGTGGACCTTCGTCATCACGTCCGCAGCCCTGTTCATGGCCTCGCTCGACAACCTCGTGGTCACCACCGCGCTGCCGTCGATCCGGGACCACCTGCACGCGTCGCTGGCCGGGCTGCAGTGGACGGTCAACGCGTACACGCTCACGTTCGCGGTGCTGCTGCTCACCGGGGCCACGCTCGGCGAGCGGTACGGGCGGCGGCGCATGTTCGTGGCCGGCCTGGGGCTGTTCACCCTCGGCTCGGCCGCCGCCGCGCTCGCCCCCAGCATCGGCATGCTGATCGCGGCCCGGGCCGTGCAAGGGGTCGGTGCCGCCATGCTGATCCCGCTGACGCTCACGCTGCTGTCCGCATCGGTGGCTCCCGAGCGGCGCGGGCTCGCGCTCGGCGCCTGGGGAGCGATCGGCGGCCTGGCCATCGCGGTCGGCCCGCTGGTCGGCGGGGCCGTCGTGGAAGGCGCCTCCTGGCAGTGGATCTTCTGGCTGAACGTCCCGATCGGCCTGGCCGTGCTGCCGCTGGCCTGGTCCAGGCTCACCGAGAGCTACGGCCCGGCGACCCGCCTGGACCTGCCGGGCCTGGTGCTCGCGAGCCTGGGGCTGTTCGGGATCGTGCTCGGTGTGGTGCGCGGCAACGACCACGGCTGGACCAGCCTGACCGTGCTGCCGCCCATGGTCATCGGCGCCCTGCTGATCGTGGCCTTCATCGCCTGGGAACTGCGGGCGCCCGAGCCCATGCTGCCGCTGGGCCTGTTCCGCAGCCGCGGGTTCACCCTGACCAACGTGGCCTCGATGCTGATGTTCTTCGGGATGTTCGGCTCGATCTTCCTGCTCGCCCAGTTCCTGCAGGTCGTCCAAGGCTACTCGCCGCTGGAGGCCGGGCTGCGCACGCTGCCGTGGACCGGGATGCCAGTGCTGATCGCCCCGGTGGCCGGCATCCTGTCCGACCGCATCGGCGGCCGCCCGCTGCTGGTCACCGGGCTGGCCCTGCAGGCGATCGGGCTGGGCTGGCTGGCCGCGGTCAGCAGCCCCACGGTGGCCTACCTGACCCTGGTTCCCGCGTTCGTGGTCTCCGGCGTCGGCATGTCGCTGTTCTTCGCGCCGGTCGCCAACGTGGTCCTCGGCTCGGTGCGGCGGGACCAGGAGGGCATCGCCTCCGGCGCGAACAACGCGATCCGGGAGCTGGGCGGCGTGTTCGGGATCGCGGTCCTGGGCGCGGTGTTCTCCGGGCACGGCGGCTACACCAGCGGGCCGGCCTTCGTCTCCGGCATGTCCGCCGCGGTCTGGGTCGGCGCCGCGGTGGTGGCCCTCGCGGCCGGCGCGGCGCTGATGCTGCCCCGCCTGCGCCAGGCCCCGGCGCCGGCCGTGGCGGCCGAGCCCGTGGCCGAGCTGGAGCCGGTCGGCTGACCACCGCGAGCATCTGGCCCCGGCGCACCACGGCGCCGGGGCCAGGTGTTTGTGGCCGACCGCCTGTCCGGCGGCCCTGGCGCGATCCCTTCAGTCCTCGGGGACGTTGGGCAAAGGCTGCGGCGGGCGGCAGGGCTCTACCTTCGGCCCTCGGCACCATACGGCGGCGAACACATCGAAGTGGCTGCTCAGCGCCGTCGTGGCGGTATGCCGGTTCGCGTCGTACAGCGCGTGGCAGCTGATGGTCCCCTGGATCTCCCTGATCGTCGGGTCCTTCATCGGGGCGTCAACGGTGATGTGGATGGCACAGCCGGCCGCCTTCGAGTGGTCCGAGTCCCACGTGTCGGTGTTGCCCTTGACGTCACGGACCATGACGCGTACCCCGCCGTTGTCGGACGCAGACGCCACCGTGTATGAGCCGGCCCCGTGGTAGCCGTCGAGGATGAGCTCCCATTGGGACACGTTCGTGTCGTTGGCCGGATCGTCGCCGATCAGGGCGTCGAAGTCTTTTTCCTTCCCGGACAAGCCCATGCCCAGGGCGATCTCGGCGTGCCCGTGGATCCCGACCGGCACCGTGCTGTCGGCGGCCGTGTAGCTGCCCACGTGGCTGAGCGTGAACCGGGCCTGGCTGGTCCACGGCGCCGGTTTCGCGTGGTGCGCCCTGACGATGAGGACGCCGCCCCACACCAGCCCGATCCAGACTGGCAGCAACGCGATCGACACCGCCACGGCGGTCTTGCCCCGCGCCACGGGTTGAGTATGTCAGGGTCTGCCCCTCTGCGGGACTTCTTGCCCCGGGCGGGAGGCCGCCGGTGCCAGCCGGGCCTGGTGGACAATGAGGCCATGCCTGATCTTGACCCCGAGCCCGTCCTCGAGGCGGTGGCCAGCGACCCCCGGCTGCGGGTGTTCATCGACCACGGGCGGATCGAGACGCTGCCGGCGCGGCAGTCGCGGCGCCGCCTGATGCTCGATGCGATCGCTCAGGCCTTCGAGCCCGGCGTCCGTTACTCCGAGCGCCGGGTCAGCCTGTTCCTCCGCGCCATCTATCCCGACTTCGCCGCGCTGCGCCGGTATCTGGTCGACGAGCAGTTCCTGTCCCGGGCCGGCGGCGAGTACTGGCGCAGCGGCGGGACCGTCCCCCCGTCCCGGGAATCTTCGGATTAACCCGCGGCGGATGTCGAAACCGGCGCCGCAGCCGTGTCCTTGGGCTGAGAGCGCCACCGCGGCGCGAGAGAAGAGAGGCACTCAGCCATGGACTGGAAGCTGGAAGTTGTGGTGGTCCCGGTTACCGACATTGACCGGGCCAAGGATTTCTACGTCGGCAAGCTGGGCTTCCGCCTCGACGCCGACACGCAGCCGACACCCGAGATGCGGGTGGTGCACATGACCCCGCCCGGATCGGCGTGCTCGGTGGTGGTCGGGCCGGTCGTGGTGAGCGCGGACGCGGGCCGCGGGCCCGGAGCCAGCTTCCAGCTGGTGGTCACCGACATCGACGCGGCCCGCGCCGAGCTGGCCGGGCGTGGCGTCGAGGTCTCGCCGGTCCAGATCCTGGACCCCCGCGACGGCGGCAAGTTCGTCTTCTTCGCCGACCCGGACGGTAATAACTGGGCCCTGCAGGAGGTCAGGGAGCGCGTCGGCGCGGAACTGGGCTAGCCACCGGCCGGCCTCGGAGGAGATCATTGCGGCTGGCAGGCTTGGCCTGTGACCACAACCCTCCACACCGAGAGCAGGAGTAAATGGCACTGCAGGACCGGCTGCGCGACGACGCGTACGAGCTCACCGGCGACATCACCCGTCTCAGGCATCAGCTGCACCAGCGGCCTGAGATAGGCCTGGACCTCCCCCAGACGCAGCAGGCGGTCCTCGACGCGCTCAGCGGGCTGCCCCTGGAGATCTCCACGGGCACCTCCTGCTCGTCGGTGACCGCGGTGCTGCGCGGCGCCGCGGGGGCCACGGAGTCCAGCACGGGCGGCCAGCCCGCGCCCGCGGTGCTGCTGCGCGGTGACATGGACGCCCTGCCCGTGCAGGAGGCCACCGGCCTGGAGTTCAGCAGCACCATCGACGGCGCGATGCACGCGTGCGGCCACGACCTGCACACCGCGATGCTCGTGGGGGCGGCCCGGCTGCTCAGCGCGCACCGCGACGAGCTGCGGGGAGACGTGGTGTTCATGTTCCAGCCCGGGGAGGAGGGCTGGGATGGGGCCGGGCACATGATCGCCGAGGGCGTGCTGGACGCGGCCGGGACCCGGGCGCAGCGGGCCTACGGCATCCACGTCATCGCCGGGAAGTTCCCGCGCAGCCAGTTCACCACGCGGCCCGGCACGATGATGGCCTCCACCTCCGGCTTGTTCGTGACCGTGAACGGCACCGGCGGGCACGGTTCGGCGCCGCACCGGGCCAGGGACCCGATCAGCGTGGCGGCCGAGATGGTGGCCTCGTTGCAGACGATGGTCACCCGCCAGTTCGACATCTTCGACCCAGTCGTGGTCACCGTGGGCACCTTCCACGCGGGCACCCGGCGCAACATCATCCCGCAGCAGGCCACCTTCGACGCCACCATCCGCACGTTCTCCCAGGCGGCGCGGGAGCGCATCGAGAACGCGTCGGTGCGGCTGTGCCAGTCGATCGCCGCGGCCCACGGCCTCGAGGCCGACGTCAGGTTCAGCGCCGAGTACCCGGTGACCGTCAACGACCCGGCCCAGACCGCGTTCGCCACCACGGTGGTCGAGGACGTCTTCGGGCCGGACCGGTTCGCGCCAATGCGCGACCCGGACGCTGGCGCGGAGGACTTCTCCCGCGTGCTGGAGCAGGTGCCCGGCTGCTACCTGTTCCTGGGCGCCTGCACGCGTGACGACTTCGACGCCGCCGAGGACAACCACAGCCCGCTGGCGCAGTTCGACGACTCAGTCATGGCCGACGGCTGCCTGCTGCACGCGAACCTGGCCATCCGCGCCCTGCAGAGCCTCTCCTGACCGCACTGGCGCGTGCCTGCCGCACCGGCAGGGGTGCGGGGCGCGCTGCAGCAGGCCGCCGATGACCAGCGACAGGATGGTCTCGTAGATCTGGTCGTCGGTGACGCCGGGCAGGTCGGTGCGGATCTGCCAGATGTACGGGTACTGGGCCCGGTCCACGGCGAGGTAGGCGGAGGTCCACGCGGCCTCATCCTTGGCCAGTTGCTGCTCGTCCATGGCCAGGTAGGCCGCTTCCAGCGCCGACCCGATCAGGGCGAACTCGCCCAGGGCCCGGAAGACGCGGGCGGCCTCGGCGCCCTCGAACCCGGCCTCGAGCACGGCGCCGATGAGGATATTGATGGTCCTGATCTCCGCGGGACGCTGCGTGGTGCGGTGCGCGGACAGGGTGGCGGCCGCCGGGTGCGCACAGTAGACGGCGCGTTGCCGCCCGATGATGTCGATGATCGTGTCGACCCAGCAGGCGTGCGGCTCCAGGCCGGCCATGCCCTCCTCGATCAGCCGATCCGCGATCGCGAGGACCAGGTCGTCCTTGCTCGGAAAATGGCGGTAGATCGCGGTGGGATCCGCGCCCAGCGCGCGGCCGAGCTTGGGCAGGCTGAACCCGCCGACTCCGTGCTCGTCGAGCAGCCTGAGGCTCTCTGTCACGATTCGCTCCGGGGTCAGGCTCCCGCGCCGGAGACCGGCCCGCCGGACCGGCGGCTGGCTGCTGCCAGTGGGTTCGGTCATCTGCCTACCCCGCTCTGGTGGGCATGGCCCAAAACTTCTCGTCGGGCGAGTTTACGCTCGTCAAACCCTATGTCATAGGCGTTGACAATGGATTTGTATCAATGATGCAATATCCGGCAATGTCTCCCTCTCCAGGGAGGTCCCGCATGGCTGTCGGCCACGACGATCTGTTCTTCTGTCAGGGCAGGGTGTTCGACGGCCGTCGGTTCCTGCCTCCTGGCACCTGCGTCCGCGTACGGGGCGGGCGGATCACCGGGGTGGGCCCGGCCGGACCGACCGGGTCGGCGTCCGTGGTCGACCTGCAGGGCGGAACCCTGCTGCCCGGGTTCATCGACGCGCACGTCCACCCGCTGTTCGCCGGGATCAACCTGCGGCGCTGTGACCTGCACGACGTAGTCACCGCGGCGGAATACGCCGAGCTGATCGCGGTCTACGCGCGGGACCACCCGGACGAGGAATGGATCCTCGGCGGCGGCTGGTCCCTGGAGGCGTTCCCTGGCGGCCTGCCGGACCGCCACGCGCTGGACGCCGTGGTGAGCGACCGCCCGGCGTTCCTGCCCAACCGCGACGGGCACGGCGCGTGGGTCAACAGCAAGGCGCTCGCGCTGGCCGGGATCGACCGCTCGACCCCGGATCCGCCGGACGGCCGCATCGAGCGTGACGCCGAGGGCGAGCCCACCGGCATGCTGCAGGAGGGCGCCGCCCAGATGGTCTCGCGGCTGCTGCCCACCGCGACCGACGACGACTGGGACCAGGCCCTGCTGGCCGCCCAGGGCCGGCTGCTGTCCCTGGGCATCACCGGCTGGCAGGACGCCATCGTCGGCCGGGCCTACGGCGACGAGTTCGCCGATCCCATGGACGCCTACCTGCGGGCCGCCCAGGCCGGCACGCTGCTGGCCAACGTGGTGGGCGCGCAGTGGTGGGACCGGGAGCGCGGGCTGGATCAGCTCCCCGAGCTGCTGCAGCGCCGCCATGGCGGGCGGGCGGGCCGGTTCCGGGCCACCAGCGTGAAGATGATGCTCGACGGCATCGCCGAGAGCCACACGGCGGCCATGCTCGAGCCCTACCTCGACGGCCACGGATGTGCCACCGACCACACCGGCCTCGACTTCATCGACCCGCGTGAGCTCCCCCGGTTTGTGACCGCGCTCGACCGCGAGGGCTTCCAGGTTCACTTCCACGCGCTGGGCGACCGCGCCGTGCGCCACGCCCTGGACGCGATAGAGGCGGCCCGGCGGGAGCACGGCGACCACGGCCAGCGGCACCACCTGGCCCACCTCCAGGTCGTCCACCCCGACGACATCCCGCGGTTTGCCCGCCTCGGCGCGACCGCGAACATCCAGCCGCTGTGGGCGACGCACGAGCCGCAGATGGACGACCTGACCATCCCCTACCTCGGCGAGCGGCGGTCCGGCTGGCAGTACCCGTTCCGCTCGCTCCAGGACGCGGGCGGCAGCCTGTGCGCGGGCAGCGACTGGCCGGTGAGCAGCCCCAACCCGCTGTGGGGGGCGCACGTGGCGGTGAACAGGAGCCTGCCCGTCAGCGCGGGCGGCTACGACCTCGACCCGTTCCTCCCCCAGCAGCGCCTGGACCTGACCATGGCCCTGGCCGCGTACACCTCGGGCAGCGCCCGGATCAACGGCCTGGACGCGGTGACCGGCTCCATCCGCGAGGGCCTGGACGCCGACTTCGCCGTGGTCGACGCTGACCTCAGCGAGATCGGCGATCACGAGATCTGCCGGGCCACGGTCACCACGACCTGGGTCCGCGGCCAGATCGCCTTTCAGAAGTGATGAAAACCCGCTCCGGCTTGATAGCGGAGGATGCAGCGTAGAACCAGGAGGAGAGATGGCCAGCAGACGAAGAATGTGGACGGCCATGGCCGTCGCCGCGGCATTCGCGCTCGTGGCCTCCGCCTGCGGCAGGTCGGCCGGGGGCAACGGCGCGGCGGGCAACATCTCGGCCACCAAGGGCCTGGTGACGACCACGGCTGCGGGAACCGGCACCGTGCCGTCGATCACCTGGGCCGTCTACCGGGATGTGAACTCCCTCGATCCCATCTACGCCTTCGACTACCCCGAGAACACCGCGCTCTCGCTGATGTGCGAGTCGCTGCTGGTCCAGGCGCCGGACGGCTCGCTGCACCCCGGCCTGGCCACGATCACGACCCCGACACCCACCAAGCTGGTCTTCACGCTCAAGCCCGGGGTGAAGTTCTGGGACGGCCACCCGGTCACCTCCGCCGACGTGGTGTACAGCCTGGACCGGAACACCGATCCCAAGCTCGGCGGGTTCTACCCCCTGGTGTTCAGCCGGGTGAAGTCGATTCAGGCCACCAGCCCCACGCAGGTGACGATCACGCTGAAGCAGGCCGACTACTGGCTCCAGGGTGAGCTGGCCTCGATGCCCGGGATCGTGATCGAGAAGAGCTACGCGCAGAAGCAGGGCAAGAACTACGGCACCCCTTCTGGCGGCATCATGTGCACCGGCGCCTACATGTTCAAGTCCTGGAAGCCCGGGGTCGGCGTGACCGCCGTGGCGAACCCGCATTACTGGAACACCAAGGTCAAGTCGCCGCTGGTCAAGCAGATCCTGCTCAAGGGCGTGCCGGACGTCTCCTCGTTCACCTCGGGCATGCTGACCGGCGGGATCCAGGGCTCCTACACGCTGGGGCTGAACACCCTGGACCAGCTGAAGAACAGCAAGAACGTCAAGGTCTACCAGGGTCCTAGCTGGGCCACGGACGCGTTCATCGTGTCCAGCTTCAAGGGTGTGCTGGGCAACGTGAAGGTGCGCCAGGCCCTGTCGCTGGCCCTGGACCGCCAGGGCATCATCAACTCGGTCTATAAGGGCGCCGCGCTGGTGCCGAAGTGGGAGTCGAACCCGGGCACGTTCGGGTACGGCAAGCCCGTGTTCGACGCCGCCTACGCCAGCGCGCCAGCGATGAGCCAGAACCTGGCCAAGGCCAAGAAGCTGGTGCAGGAGGCGGGCGCGACCGGCAAGACGTTCACGATCGGCACCTCCAGCCAGCTGGCCAACATCGCCGCCGTCACCGGCGCCTACCAGGCCGCGGCCCAGGCCATCGGGCTCAAGACCACGCTCAAGTCGGTGTCGGCGCAGAACTACATCAACTTCTTCACCGAAGCCAGCGCCCGGCAGGGCATCGACGGGTTCCTCACCGTGAACTACGGCGACTACGCCGACCCGGCCGCGATGCTGTCCACCTTCGACATCCCCGGCGGCTCGCAGAACTACGACAACTTCAGCGACCCTAAGCTCACCTCCCTGCTCGAGCAGGCACGCGGCACGGCCAACCCGGACAAGCGGGCTCAGCTCATGGTGCAGGCCGAGAAGATCAACAACCAGCTGCTGCCCTGGATCCCGAATGTCCAGCCGACGAATCTGCTGCTGCTGAGCAAGAACCTGACCGGCGCCACCGGGTCGTTCGCGTACATGTTCGCGCCGTGGGCCAACAGCCTGGGCGGGACCGGCTGAGCCGGTGCCCTGGAGGTTCTTCGCCCGCAGGCTGGCCATGCTGCTGGCCAGCCTGCTGATCGCGAGCTTCGTGATCTTCGCGGCCGTGTACCTGGCGCCGGGCAACCCGATCACGGCGCTGTCCGGCGGCCGGGCGCTGCCCCCCAGCAGCATCCGCGTGCTGGAGGCGCGCTATCACCTCAACGAGCCGTTCTTCGCCCAGTACTGGTACTGGCTCACCAACGCGCTGCACGGGAACCTCGGCATCTCGATCACGCTGCGGGAGAACGTGTCCACGCTGATCG
>Ga0070714_100002451_pt1 | contig 13696 bp, 9 predicted proteins | sample LARL83metaG_FD_65450 | JGI IMG/M metagenome (GOLD analysis project Ga0070714, IMG submission 65450) | Corn, switchgrass and miscanthus rhizosphere microbial communities from Kellogg Biological Station, Michigan, USA - LAR L8-3 metaG | ecosystem: Host-associated > Plants > Roots > Rhizosphere ...
GTAAAACTTTGGAGTCGTAGATGTGTACTGCCTGGGCGCATTCGGTTGGCGATCGCCGATGATCCGGTTTGCCCATCCATTCGTGACCTTCACTTCCAGAGTGTTCGCGCCTGGCTTCAGCGCGGACGTGACATCGACACGAAACGGCTGCGTCCAGAGGAGTCCCAGGTCTTTCCCGTTCACCACAACCTCGGCCATGTTCTTGACGCTGCCGAGATCCAACCAGATATGCGCGCCCGGCTTGATCCACGAGGCAGGCACATTCAGGGGTTTGGCGTACGTCGCGCTTCCAGAAAAGTACTTAATGCCCTCGTCGGAATTTTCATTCCACGGCGTGAGTTTTTCGAACGTCGCTGAAGCCGGCGCGCCGAGATCAGGCGGGAAACTCACCTGCCAAGGTCCGTCGATGGTTCCGAGGGCAGTCTCCACCATAACGGGCTCCGTGTGCGACGGGGCAGTTGCGGGTTTACGGAAAACTACGAACACTGTCTCCCATGGCGCAAGCTTCAACGGCACCGTGGTGCGTCCGTCGGATTGGTAGTAAGCGGCGGGTTCCACCGTGCCGGTGTCGGCGTGCCACAATTCGGCAGCTTCGCCGGTTACGCGAAACGTCGCTTCGAGGTTCTCGTAGCGATCGTTGCGGTTGTCGACAAAATACAGGTCGCCATCACTTATCTGGCGGTGCACGAACAACAAGTTTGTGTCCGCCTGCGGTCGCGTGTACATGAAATCGGGAGGCACCTTCAGAGAGGCGAGTGTCTCGCCGAGCGTTTGCTTACCAAACACGTGTCCTCTGCCGACCGTCGCGCCATCGCCTGCCCCCCATAGCTGATCGGCAATCTGATGGAACTCATTCGCATCATCTGCGAGGCTCGGGGTCTGCGTTGGCTTCGCCCCGCAGACGATTGCACCGGCCTGCACGAGATCGCGAATTTTCCGTAGCACCGGCAGCGACATATGCTCGGCATGGGGATCCAGAGCCAGCACGCGATAATGCATGCCGCTGGGCGTGGTGAGTTGGCCGTTCTTAAACGTCAAAACGTTAATCAGCGCATCCGCGTTGGTGTAATCAAAATTGTATCCGGCGGGAACATCGGGGCCTTTGTGCAAAAAAAGATCGGTGAGATTCGTGTCCTCACCGTAGAAGTAAACGATGTCCGCGACGAACTTACCCTGCTGCAGCAGGTATGAATTGCGCGCCAGGTACGTGACCCAAGGCTTCGCCTGTTCAGCCCAGGTTTCATTGCGATTGAACCATTGTCCAAAGGGTCCAAGGCTGAAGCCGGGCTTCTTATCGAGCAGAGGTTGGTGCACCGAGGTATGAATGACAAAGCGGTTCAGGCCCATTGCCAGTTCTTTGTCGGCAGTTGGCTTGAGCGTCAGCGGAGACCACGCGTACGCTCCCGAAGACGCCGTCATCGATTCCGCCGCGACGAGATTCTGGCCGTAGATGTGCGCCACAGATGCAGATTCGCGTATGTCAGCGTTGTATCCGGGAAGATCGTTATTGATGCCCGGCTTTTGCGTCCACATGGCCGACATGGGAACGTCGTTGCTGCGCTTCACCTGCATTCCGTCGCCAATGAACGCGCGCCCCTCTTCATGGGACTCGCCGTAATGACCCATGCCACGATCGTGCAGTAACCTCGTCAGCAGGTCGTAGTGATAGTCGGCGAGCATATCGCCTAAAGTTTCGCGGAAATCCCACAAGAAACCTTCGCTGGCCTGCGCGCTCTCAATGACTCTTCCCGCCAGGACCGGCATCCACGGCCGCGGGTCATACCCGCGCCGCCTGGTGAATTCCGCGATCAGGTTGTCGGTCCAGTTCTGCGCGCCTGCTTCCCAACTATCGTTAATCACGTACTGCAGACCGCGCTTGCCCATCAGATCGCCAACCGCACCCTTGTAGTTGTCGAGATAGGTGTTCATGTACTGGGTCACGTCATCGGGATTGAGTTTGTCCACTTCCAGCCCCGTGCCTTCAGGCGAGGCGGGATGATTCGTGATTCCCAGCAACGAGTATCCAAAGCGCAACACCACCCAGTTGCCCGCGGGAGGAGTCCAGTTGAGTGTCCCGTCGGGCTGCATCTTGGAGGTGAGATCGAAGACATCTTCTTTTCGGATGGCATCCTTCGCACCGGGGTCAGGGGTCGGATAAGGATCAAAGGTGGGTAGATTGGCGAATGCGGCTTTCTCTTCGAATCGGCTAATACGCGCGCCGGGATGCAAAACCAGTTCCGAGATTTCGAAGTTCGGATCGGGTTTCATGCCGCTCATATCGCCGAAGGCGTTGTCGACATCGAATTGAGACTCGCGAGCGGCCGGGGGCTGTGTCGTGAAGGCCACCCGGAAAAATTTGGCGGTGGTGGCCGGGAACGCAATCGTGTGTTCCACACCGCCATCACCCGGGATATCAGCCAGCTTCCGGAATGTCTGGCCATCTTCGCTGGCCTCCACGTCTGCGGTTGAAGGCGCCGCGCCGAACATATTGGCAACAGAGGCAAAGGGATCATTCAGCACCAGTGTGACCGCCCGCATGGTCTGAGGAGATGGGAATTCGTATTGAATCCAGGCTTGCTGCCCGACCGACGCCTTCGGCAGTTGGGTAGTTTGAACCAGATCACCGTCGCTCAGAAGCGCGACATTCGGATTTCCGCCGCTGGACGTGATCGTGGGATTGAGAGTCGAAACCGGGACATCACTCTCCGGCGCGCGATATGCGATCACGGCTGTGTCTGCATAAAAACTCGGCGAGACTGGCTGTGGTTGACCGGTAAACGCAGCCGAGAAGTCGAACACGGGCAGGTTCTGAAACGGGCCAGTGGTTGTGGGAGGATGTGGCAGCACGCCAGAGAACGGCTTGCCGCCCTCTATGCGCGTCTCGCTCCACACAACTTTTTTCATTCCCTGATTCGGTTTCACCCAGGGGCCGCCAGATTCGCTCCAGCCAGGGGATCCGGCAATTGCTTCTTCCAGGCCCAACTGGTCGGCGAGGGTAGTCGCGTACTTGAACGCATCTTTCCACTCCGGCGTCATGTAGACCAAGCGCTTGTCGACGAACTTGGGTGTGTTGAGCGCGGCATCGAAGTTTTGGAATCCACCGAGGCCCACGCGATGCATCCATTCCAGATCGAGTTTGATTCCCTCTTTCGTGATATTCCCGTTCATCCAGTGCCACCACACGCGCGGTCGAGCGGAGTTCGGCGGGTTCTCGAATCCTTGCCGGAGTGGATCGGGTGATCGTTGAGCGGACGAAAACGAGGCAAGCGTGACCAGCACAAGAATCGCTGCGACGAGTACCACAGTACGTGTGTTCATGATTGATCCGGGTGGGAATCCTCTCACTCGCAAGTTGCCTAGTCAACCGTCGCGCGCTATTTCGCACTGAGACACGGAAAGGGAACGACGAATGGCGCCAGCGAAAATGCACAACCCAGGAACTGATTCAGATTTAGCGGCGAGTAGTAAGCGAAGTTCAAACTGCAGCTCGCCGGGTGAGTTCCAGCGCTGCACGGCCTTCGACCTGCATCAGGCCATCGTTCGCATAATAGTGATCCACCGTCATTGGGGTGACCAGCTTGTGGTCCACGAAGACGGCTGGCGGCACCGGTTTCTTCGCCAGAATATCCAGGCTGACGCGGATCAAGTCTGGCCCGTAGCGCTCCGGGAAAAATGCCACCGAACCGACGAAGCTGCTATTGGGCTCGCGCAACTCCGCGCGGCCTTCGGGCGAGGCATTCTGTCCCATCACCGCGCATGTGTGGGCGCGTCCGGCTTCCTCAAAGGCGCGCAATGCGCCAATTGCGCTTACATCGTTGATGGCCCCCACCACAACCCGCCCCGAGCGGGACTGCCGGAGGTGTTTTCTTACCACCTCGAAGCTGGGGCCCAACTCTCCGTCTCCATCGAGATGAGTGACGCGGCAATTCTTGGCCGCGGGTAATGTCAGATTGATCCCGACCAACATCCCCGTCAATCGCATCTGGGGCAAATTCCCGGCGCGCGGCAGTTCGAGTAAGACGATCTCTTCCAGTTCGGAATTCCAGTGTTCCTTCACCCAGCGGCCTAGATACTTCCCGCCGATCAGGCCAGCTTCGTAGTTGTTTGCGCCGTAGTAGGTTGCGCCCGGGTGAGGAATATCAATGGCGATCATCGGAATGCCGGCATCGCGGTACTTGGCGGCGACAATTGGCGCGATGGTCTCGTCGGTCTGGAATTCAATCGCGAGGTCCACCTTTTCCCGCACCAGAAGTTCGGCATTGCGCTGGGCGATCTTCGCGCTGTAGCGGTTATCGAGCGCGATCAGTTCGATTCCCTGTTCCTTGGCAGCGCGTTCCAGGCTGGCGGAAACCTCGCGAGAGAACTGATAATTGGTTCCCTGAGCTGCGTATCCCAGTCGACATAGGCGCGGCCGCGCCGGACGTACGGTGGACTGATACAGGTTGTAGCCAACCTTCTCCACCATGCCACACTTCTCCAGCGTGTAGAGGAGGCGAAAACTCATGGTCTTGGGCAAGCCACTGCGCTGTGCAATGTCTTTCAGCGATAGTGTCTCTCCCGCGGAACGGAAGGCGCCCAAAATTCTGGACGAGTGCACCACCGCCTTGACCAGGTATGGATCGCGTGCCCTAGTTTCCCGTTCCATGGCGGCGCCTACTATAGCAGAAAAGCTGCACCTCCATTCCGCATCGCGAAACTAATATTTCTGTACGATTGGATTTGCACAAGAAAATACGCGCCTTTAGTCCATTGCGGGCTCCCAGGAGACCCAATTGTGTTTTGCAATGCGAAATTAGCATTTTCCTGTCGCAAAACTCGTGTCTGGATGTCCGGAAATGTGTAATCTCCAACCGTACTGGCCGTGACCATGAATTCCGCAATCGAGCATAAGATTTTTAGCGCTTTAGAGAGGTTCAGGGTTGAGCTTCCCTCCTGGGGTTTCGCCAATACCGGTACCCGCTTCGGGAAGTTCACGCAACCGGCTGCAGCCGCAACCACGGAAGAGAAATTCAGCGATGCCGGCGAAGTCCATCGATATACGGGGGTGTGCCCGACAGTCGCGCTTCATGTTCTTTGGGATTGCCCGGAAGGCGTGGCCAGCGCGAAACAGATCACAGCTTTTGCGGCCAAATATGGAGTTCGGCCCGGGGCCATCAATCCCAACCTGTTTCAAGACCAGATCTACAAATTCGGATCTTTCGGCAACCCCGACCCTGCAATTCGTGCGCGTGCACTACAGCACGCCAAAGACAGCATCGAGATTGCTGCTCAATTGCACAGCCGGGATATTTCGATGTGGTTTGCCGACGGCTCAAACTATCCGGGAACCGCGAACATCCGGCAGCGCAAGCGCTGGTTCGAGGAGGCGCTGGGCGAAGCGCATCAGGCCTTGGCCGCTGATCAGCGGCTACTGGTCGAGTACAAGCCGTTTGAGCCTGCTTTCTATCACACCGATATTGCCGACTGGGGCATGGCGCTGCATCTTGCCAGAGCGGCGGGACCTCAGGCCAAGGTGCTGGTTGACACCGGGCATCACTACCAGGCGCAGAACATTGAGCAGATTGTGGCGTGGCTGCTGTCGGAGCAGATGCTCGGAGGCTTTCACTTCAACGATCGCCGATATGCGGACGACGATCTGACGATCGGCTCTATCGATCCCTACCAGGTGTTCCGAATTTTCCATGAAATTTGCTTCTACGAATGGGAGACTGGAGAACCCGCCGATATCGCATACATGATCGACCAGAGCCACAACCTCAAAGGCAAGATCGAAGAAGCAATTCAGACCGTCGTGATGGCGCAAATCCTTTTTGCCAAGGCTGCCCTCGTCGATCATGCGGCGCTCGCGTCGGCACAAAAGAAATGTGATCTGATCCCGGCGGAATCCCTGCTGCAGGACGCCTTCAATACCGACGTGCGTCCTGTCATTCAGGAATGGCGCGAGTCGAAAGGACTTCCCCGCGATCCGCTGAAAGCCTTCCTCGACAGCGGCTACATGGAGCGCATCACGAAAGAGCGCGCAGCCCGCAACTCGCAGAGTGTGTCGTCCTATGCCTGAGGCGCCCAAAGCGTATCTTGCCTTCGACCTTGGCGCCGAGAGCGGCCGCGCAGTTCTTGGCCGCGTTCATGCGGGCGTGATCACCACGCAGGAGATACATCGCTTTCCCAATGAGCCGGTGGAGTACGGTGGTTCGCTGCATTGGGACGCGCCGCGGCTTTGGCTCGAAATGCGCAAAGCCCTGTGCAAGGTTGAGGGCGTTCGGTTGGGCGGGATTGGCGTTGATACGTGGGGTGTCGATTACGCCTTGCTCGGCGAACGCGGCGAGCTTCTGCAAAACCCGTTTCATTATCGCGATAAGCGAACCGACGGCATGATGGAGCAGGTTTTCCAAACCGTCTCCAGGGACGAGATCTATCGCGAAACCGGCATTCAATTCATGCCGATCAACACTCTGTATCAGCTTTGCGCGGAGCGTGAGACGCCGCAACTGCTCAAAGCGGCTCGCAACCTGCTCACCATGCCCGACCTGTTCCATTACTGGATGACCGGCAACGCGCGATGTGAATTTACCAACGCAACCACGACCCAGATGGTAAACGCTTGTTCCCGCAACTGGTCGAAAGTGCTGTTCCAGAAACTTGATCTGCCGTTCGATTTACCAGCGGAGATTGTCGAACCTGGGACCGTGGTGGGAGCGTTGTCGTCGCATGCAGGTTCCGGCACTGGTCTTGCCGGAACCCCGGTGATCGCGCCGGGCTCCCACGATACTGCGTCAGCCGTCGCTGCAGTCACCGCCCGTGACGGCACCGCGTTCCTGAGCTCCGGGACGTGGTCGCTCGTCGGCACGGAGCTCGATTCTCCTGTGATCAATTCTGAGAGCCTGCGACTCAACTTCACCAATGAAGGCGGCGTGTGCGGTACCACTCGCCTGCTCAAGAACGTGATGGGGCTGTGGATGCTCCAATGCTGCCGCCAACGCTGGTCGGCGCAAGGCAAGGAGCACAGCTATGCTGAGCTGATGGAACTGGCGGTCCGAGAGCCGGCGTTCGAGCACCTCGTCGACCCAAATGATGAATCATTTCTGCACCCCGCGAGCATGCCGGAAGCAATCGACAAGTTCTGCGTGAAGACGCAACAACCAAAACCTCGCAGTCCCGGTGCATACGCGAGGACAGTTCTGGAGAGCCTGGCATTGAAATATGCGGCAGTGATCGGCGAAATCGAGCAACTCACGAGAGGGCGCATCACGAGTATTCGCATCATCGGCGGAGGAGCGAAGAACCGGTTGTTGAACCAGTTCACCGCCGATGCCACCGGGCGAACGGTACTCGCCGGCCCAGTTGAAGCTACGGCACTCGGCAATCTCGCAATCCAAATGCTCGCCACGGGTGTAGCCACTTCGCTCGCGGATGCGCGTGCCATGATTGACCGGTCGGTCCCAACTGAGGTGTTCGAACCTCGCGAGAGTGACCGCTGGCGTGCGCAAATGGAACGCTTCCAACATTACGCAGGAATGGTTTATGCCTGAAATTGCAGAACTCACGCAGCTCAAGGATCTCTGGGACGAGCAGCATGCGCGCAGTCTCGACGGAAATCAGCTTGCGCTGTTGCGGTATCGCTCAAATTTGCTGGGTGCGGACCTGCGCATCACCAACTTCGGCGGCGGGAATACCAGCTCGAAATTTGAATTGCCTGATCCTTTTTCCGGCGATCCGGTTCGCGTTCTGGCCGTGAAAGGGAGCGGGGGAGACATCGGGTCGATCAGCGAGTCCGGCTTTGCGATCCTCTATTTGCAAAGACTCTATCAGCTGAAGACTCTTTATCGTGGTGAAGCGCACGAAGACGCGATGGTGCGCTACTACCCGCTCTCCGCGTTCGGGGAAAACAAGGTCGCGGCCTCGATCGATACGCCGCTGCATGCCTTCCTGCCCTTCGAGCATGTCGACCACCTGCATCCTGACTGGGCCATTGCGCTCGCTGCTAGCGCCAACGGCAAGAAGAAGTTGGAAGAATTTAACCGGCAGTTCGGTCGCAAGATGGTGTGGTTGCCATGGCAGCGGCCGGGATTCGAGCTTGCGATGCAGCTCGAGCGTGCAGTCGCGGAGAACCCTGGCGCGGAAGGCTTGATTCTTGGTGGCCATGGCCTGTTCACTTGGGGCAACACGCAACGTGAGTGCTATCTCAACAGCATTCGCACCATCGACCAGATGGGCGAGTTCGTGTCAGAACATCAGAAGAAAAGGGCAACGCTGTTTGGTGGGATTGTGCGCTCCGCTGCCGTCGATCGCGCGCAGATCGCAACTAGAATTCTTCCGGTGCTGCGGGGCGCGGTCTCGTCGAACCGGCGCGTGATCGCTCATTTCACCGATCACGAAGATGCGCTCACGTTCGCCAACTCGAAGTGGGCGCGTGAGCTGAGCGACCTGGGTACAAGTTGTCCGGACCACTTCCTGCGCACGCGGGTCTGCCCCATGTTTGTGCCGTGGGACCCGCAGAAAGAAGATGCAGGCGTCCTGAAGACCCGCATTGATGAGCAGGTAGCACAGTATCGGATCGACTACAAAAAGTACTATGACTCGTTCGCAACAAGAGACTCGCCTAAGTTGCGCGACACGAACCCCTCCGTCGTGCTCATCCCCGGACTCGGCCTCTTCGGATTCGGAAAGAACAAGAAAGAAGCGCGCATCACCACGGAGTTCTTCATCAACGCCATTCGCGTGATGGCCGGGGCCAATGCACTGGAAGACGGCAATGCGCCTGACCCTCTGCCACAGGCGCGAACGTCGCAACAATCGAAAGAGTTCACCCAGTTCCACAACTACGTTGCGCTCCCACGTTCCGAGGCATTTCGCATCGAGTATTGGGCGCTGGAAGAAGCGAAGCTGCAGCGCATGCCTCCAGAGGCGGAGTTCAGCCGCAAGATCGCGCTGGTACTTGGCGGCGCGAGCGGGATTGGCAGAGAGGTGGCCCTCCTGCTGGCCAAGAAAGGCGCTCATGTGGTGGTCGCTGATTATGATGCCGCGGGGGCCGAAGCCACGGCACAAGCGGCAGGCGCAATCTCGGCCAAGGATCAGGTTGCACATGTACGAGCGGACCTGAGTAAACCCGCGAGTTTGGCCGAAGCTGCAGAGTTCACCATCGCCCAATTTGGCGGACTCGACTGCGTCGTCAACACCGCCGCGATTTACCCGGTTCTGGCATCAGATGGGGAGCTCACTGACACCCAATGGGCGAACACGTTCTTGCTGAATGTGACCGGCAACTACATGCTCGCTCGCGAAGCTGAGCGGGTGTTTAAAGATCAGCAACTCTCCGGCGCGATGGTGCTGACCGGTTCTGCGAATGCGGTGGTCCCCAAGAAGGGCAGTGAAGCCTACGACACGAGCAAGGCCGCGCTGAATCACCTGGTGCGCGAGCTGGCGATCAAGATGGGACCTCTGGTCCGCGTCAACGGGATTGCCCCGGCTACGGTGGTCGCGGGTTCGACCATGTTCCCGCGCGATCGCGTGATGCAGTCCCTCGATAAATACAAGATTGCTTATTCGGCCGAGGAAGATACCGAAGCGCTCCGTTCCAAGTTGGCGGATTTCTATGCGCAACGCACGCTCACCAGGCGCCCAATCCTGCCGCAGGATTGCGCCAATGCCATCGTGTGGCTGCTCAGTGAGCAGAGCGCGAAGACGACAGGGCACATTATTCCGGTCGATGGTGGTTTGGCGGAGGCGTTCCTGCGCTGATCATGAAGCGAATTTGCTTTGTCCTGCAGGTGAAACCCGATCGGCTCGAGGAGTACAAACAGCTGCATCGCTGTGTCTGGCCGGAAATGTTGGATGCACTCCGCGAAACCGGGTGGAACAACTACTCGCTGTTTCTTCGTGACGACGGCATGCTGGTGGGATATTTGGAGACCGAGGATTTTGAGCGCGCTCGCGCGGGCATGGCGTCGCGTGAAGTGAATGCCCGCTGGCAAAGGGAGATTCAGCAGTTCTTCGTCCAGCCGCAAGGCTTGGCGCCGGATCGCGCAATGCAACCGCTCGAAGAAGTTTTCCATTTGTGAGCACGAGGCATACATGGCTGCGAACCCGCTAATTGGCGTCATTTACCACTGGCTGGGTGGCCTTGCGTCCGGCAGCTTTTATGTGCCGTACAAAGGAGTCAAGCGGTGGGCCTGGGAAACGTATTGGCTGGCCGGCGGATTCTTCAGTTGGATCATCGCGCCCTGGATTCTCGCCGGACTCTTGACGAAGGACCTTCTCGCCGTACTGCACCAGGCGCCCGCTTCCGCACTGTTCTGGGCGTTCTTCTTCGGACTGCTGTGGGGAGTGGGCGGACTCACCTTTGGCCTTACCATGCGCTATCTCGGCTTGTCGCTGGGAATGGCCGTCGTGCTGGGACTCTGCGCCGCCTTCGGCACTCTCATGCCGCCAATCTTCCGCGGTGAGTTCATGACGCAAGTGCTGGGCACGACATCCGGCCGCGTGATTCTATTAGGCGTTTTCGTCTGCCTGGTGGGGATCACCGCGGCAGGGTTCGCTGGTATTTCCAAGGAACGAGTAATGTCTCCCGAGCAGCAGAAAGCTGCCATCGAGGAATTCGATCTTCGCAAGGGAATTGCAGTCGCCATTCTTTCGGGAGTGATGAGCGCGTGCTTCGCTTATGGCCTGGCTGCCGGCGATCCGATCAAAGCTCTCACCCTGCAGCATGGGACTCCGACGCTGTGGCAAGGATTGCCGGTGTTGGTGGTGGTGCTGATCGGCGGTTTTCTGACCAACTTTATCTGGTGCCTCATCCTCCTATCGCGAAATCGCACTGGCTACCAGTTCTTCCACTCGCGCATTCGCCCCAACGGACACAAAGACGAGGCGATTATCGAAACTGCGCTCGACGCGCCTAGTCGCGAAGTGGTCGAGCACATCGGATCGCGAAGCCCAACCTTGAGTGCTTCTGCGGTGATGGAAAGAGTAGCTTCATCGGCCGCCGAAGTCCGCGCGCCCATGCGGCGCAATTATCTGCTATGCGCGTTGGCCGGAACCACCTGGTATTTCCAATTTTTCTTCTACACCATGGGCGAGAGCCAGATGGGGCTGTACAAGTTCTCCAGTTGGACGCTGCACATGGCCAGCATCATTATCTTCAGCAGCCTGTGGGGGATCGGCTTCAAAGAATGGAAGGGCGCAGGCACGCGCGCCGGCTTGCTTCTGACCTTGGCTTTGTTCTTGCTCGTGGCCTCCACCGTGATTGTCGGCTACGGCAACTACCTTGCCCTGCCGCATACCTAAGAATCACTTGAGAGTGATCCCATCCGGGGGCAGCGCTAGTCTTCGCCACAGGTGGCGCAGAAGGGCTACAATTTGCTCATGCTTCCGCAAATCACCTTCCGGATGAAGGGCACTACTGGTTTGCTGGTGGCGGCTGTGATCATCGTGGCCCTGCTGATCTGGTTCCCGGGCTACTGGCTGTTCTTTGCGATCAGCGTCGGCCTCGGTGTGTTAATTGCACTCGCCCTGTTTCTGCGCAACAAGTACTTCCCGGTTTCCGACAAGGACGTCGAGAACAAACACCCACTCGGACTTGAGTAGGGCTCGCTCCGAACTGCATGAATGTTTGTATCAGGGCAGGGCTTCAGCCGTGCCGAATGTTGCGGCCAATAGTGAAACTGCCGGAGGATCCGCGAACCGCGGATCCTCCGGCGGGATGTTTAGAACGCTTTCTTGGCACGCCTGAAGGCATGCCCTGATACAAACCCGGTGCGAGGCGCCCGTTCGACTCCCTCCCTCTAGTCGGTCGCTCAGGGCGGGCTCCGCGTCACACACGGTCCCACTTGCAACTTTGTCGCAGAGAATCCAAACTGAGTTGTGCGTGTCCTCTCCCGATTCTTGTGTTCGGCAATGGCGGTGAACCAGTTCCCCCCCACGGCTCTGCCTGAAGTTGCGTTCCTGGGGCGATCCAACGTTGGGAAATCCAGCGTTATCAATTCACTGCTGGGGACAAAAATCGCGAAGACCAGCTCCACCCCGGGGCGCACGCGCTCGATCAACTTCTTCGAAGTGCGATGGCCCGGCAAACCGCAACCAGAGCTGGTTTTCGCCGATCTGCCGGGATATGGTTATGCCAAAGTCCCGAAAGAAGTCGCCGCCAGTTGGTCGGCATTCATAGAGCCATATTTGAAGGAACGGAAGACGCTTGCATTGTGCCTGGCGCTGGTCGATCTGAATGTTCCTCCACAGCCAAATGACAAAGAACTGCTGGAATTCCTGGATGCTGCCGGACGGAAGGCATTGATTATCGGTACGAAGGCAGACAAGCTTTCCGGGAACACTCTGCATCGCGCGCTGGAGAACTTCTCGCGCGCAGCTCCCCACGCTCGCGTGATCCCCTATTCTGCTCGCACGGGACACGGACGGAATGAGTTGTGGCAGGAGATTCGCACTGCGATCCAGACAGCATAAAGGCCTGAGGTCTTGCACTTTCCGCAATAGCGCCGCGCTGGTGACCTGGGTTACTGGCCGACTACGCATGGTTCGCTGATAATCTTCTGGTAAACACCCATTTCACCGCTCAGACACGGCGGAATGGTGTGTTCCGATAGACTTTGCTCAGGTCATGGACGCGATCGAACAGCCGAAATTAGAGGAGAAGCCTTCGCTGGCTGAGGCCACCGCGACAGAGCCGACGGCACAGCCTGTCTCGCTAGTGAACACGCGGATCTGCGATTTGGGACTGAAGCTCGAGGCTTCGGACCTCGAACCATTTGTACAGCAACTCCACCGTGAACTCGAAGAAAAGAAGATCAGGAAGTTCAAGCCACCGTGCTATTTAACTGACGAGTGGGGATGCCCGTCAGGCGAGCCAATCATCGGAGTTCCGTTCTATTTAGCGCGAAAAGACCTGGCCCAGATCGAGGCTGAGCACAATGATCTCGAAGACCGGCGCGAGATCATGAAGTACTTGCGGCACGAGGCGGGACACGCATTCAACTATGCTTACCGCCTGCATCGCACGCCGGAGTGGAAGCAGTTGTTCGGACCTTATCGCCGGCCATATCGCGAGAACTACCGCCCGGTGCTGTTTTCCAAAGATTACGTTCGGTACTTGCCGGGATGGTACGCGCAGAAACATCCTGATGAAGACTTCGCGGAAACCTTTGCGGTGTGGATGACGCCGCGTTCGGGGTGGAGGAAGAAGTATCGCGGATGGGGCGCGTTGGCAAAATTGCAGTATATGGACCGGATCGCGCGCGAGTTGGGAAATGTAGATCCCTTGCGCAAACGCGGGTCCCCGGACATTACCGTCGATGACATGGAGATCACCGTCGGTGAGTTTTATCGGCACTCAACCGAGCAGATTCCGCTGTTCGAGGCGAATCTCGACGCTGATCTCGCGGCGATGTTCAGCACACCACGCAAGAAGAAGAGCGCGGAGCCAGCAGAGAAGTTTGTTGCACGTCATCGCAAGGTGTTGGTGGATCACATCGCCAGTTGGACGGCGATGCAGCGGCCACTCATCCGGAAACTGGTCGACGCGATAGAGAAGCGCAGTGCGGAGCTAGGGCTGATGATCGACCGCAGGCGAGAATCAGAACATCTATCGGAATTTACCGTTTTTGCGACTACGCTGGTAATGAACCATCTGGCGCGCAGCAAGTCGTTTCAGGCATAGAAGCACTATGGCGGACAAACTCAAAATTGCCGTGCT
>Ga0070714_100002452_pt1 | contig 13694 bp, 11 predicted proteins | sample LARL83metaG_FD_65450 | JGI IMG/M metagenome (GOLD analysis project Ga0070714, IMG submission 65450) | Corn, switchgrass and miscanthus rhizosphere microbial communities from Kellogg Biological Station, Michigan, USA - LAR L8-3 metaG | ecosystem: Host-associated > Plants > Roots > Rhizosphere ...
CATTACCACTCCGTGGCTATCAACTGGAGCCGAGAATTTCCCGGTAAAGCTTCCCAAATCTTTGTGCGCCCACAAATCCCGCACCGCCGCGCTCAGGTGATTTGGATATCCAATGTCTTCCCAAATCACTGTGATCTCGTGTTGAGAGCTTCCACGATTGAGCAGAATCACCGCGCGGCCTCCATCCCGCAGCTGCTTCGCCCAGATTTCCAGATCACCGTCTTTCGCAACACGTCGGCCCTCACGACCCAGCGGGTCCTGGTCCACGGCGATGACTTCTTTGTTGGTGAGGATGTCGCGAATTTCTGGAGTCATATTCCGCAGATCATTTCCTGCGATTAGTGGCGCGGCTAGAATCGTCCACAAACTGAAATGCGAGCGGTACTCTGTCGTGGTCATGCCGCCATTGCCCACTTCAAGCATGTCGGGGTCGTTCCAATGTCCAGGGCCTGCGTAGGAGCCGATACCGACTTGCTGGTCGACGATGTCGAGCATTCCGTTCGAGCAACAGGAACCATCTCCCCATTTCTGCTGACCCGCCCACCGGTCTTGAATATCGCCGGTGGTGCGCCACAAATTGCCACCCGCCTCTTTGCCCCACAGCCATGGTTGATTCTTACCCCACTCGCAAATACTCAGGACAATCGGCCGGCCGCTCGCATCAAGTGCAGCACGGATGTTTGCATACGAGGCCTTCGCATCCTGGTCGGGCAGAGTATTGCACCAATCATATTTAAGATAATCCACGCCCCATGACGCATACATGAGCGCATCCTGGTACTCATGTCCGAGTCCGCCCGGACGGCCCGCGCACGTCTTCGATCCGGCATCGGAATAAATTCCGAACTTCAGTCCAACCGAATGCACGTAGTCTGCAACCGCCTTTATGCCATTAGGAAAACGCTGCGGGTCCGCCACGATGTTGGCATTCTTATCGCGCGACACCTGCCAGCAATCATCAATCACCACATACTGATACCCGACATCCTTCATGCCTGACTTTACCATTGCGTCGGCCATGCCGCGGACAAGTTCGTCACTCACATTGCAAGCGAATTTGTTCCAGGTGTTCCAACCCATCGGGGGAGTCAGAGCCAGTCCCGCAGATACGGGTACCTGTTGGGCTAATGCCGCTGTGGGCAATTGGAAGAGGATTGAAACTACCACGGCCAGTGAGAAGAGAAGTCGGTTTGTCATGTTCGCCCTCAGAAGAAGGATCATCATATCGCAGCTAGCCGTCATCTACTCGAGGCGGATTCACTCTGCGATCAGCAATGCAACTGGAAAGTTCTGGAATAAGTTCTTTGCGAAAAACGCGCCTTGTTCTGCCGCCACTGCTTCGCCGGTCAAGAAATTGCGAAAACTAGTCTCGCACCCGGCCGGAAGATCAATTTTTGTATCTTGCCAAACGGCCTGGCCATGCGGAATACGCGGCTCGCCTTGAAGCAACTGGGCGGACAGGCGTAGTACTGCGACTACAAGTACTTTGGCATCATGGCGGCGCGCAAATGCAAACAAGTGCTTGGCGCGTTCCCCCGCCGACTCGAGCGGAATGTATTCGCCGCGCTGAAACAACTCCGCGAGCTGTTTCCGTAGATTGAGTGTCTTCCAAAGCACGTATAACTTTATTCGTCCGTCATGCACGTTATCCGCAAGTTCGCGGACAAACGCTCTAACCTGGTCGAGGTTTTTGTCCGAAAGCTCGCACAACTGCTGCAACGCCTGCCGTCGAGCTTCGTAATTCACCGCTCGCCGGTTATCCGGATCGACAAGGTTGAACTCCCACAGTTCGTTGCCTTGATAAATGTCAGGAACTCCCGGCACGGTCAGTTTGATCAGCGTCTGTGCAATGCTGTTTAACATTCCAAAGTATGAAACTCTTCGCTGAAACGGCACAAAGTCATTGCGAAAGTTTTGCGATTCGAGAACACCATTCACGAATTTTGTAACCGTGCACTCATAGTCCTCATTCTGGTTTGCCCAGCTCGTCTTCTCTTTGGCCTCACGGATTGCTTTCACCATGTAATCGCGCATTCTCTCGACAAAACTTTCAGGAGGATTCTGCGCCTGCTCGCGGATGGGCCACGCACCAATAAGGGTTTGATAAAAAAGGTATTCATCATTTGAGGTAGGTCCCTCGACCCCATCGCAGAGACTTTTTTTGTTGCTGTTCATCTCCCGCCATGCCCGCACCTTCCGGTGCCACTCCAGCGGAATTTCAGACAGCACATTGATACGCGCACGCACATCTTCCGAACGCTTGGAGTCGTGTGTGGACGTCGCGACCATTTCATCCGGCCAGCTCCGGCTTCGCTGCACGATCTCGCGATGAAATTCGTCCGGCGAAACGCCGAACCGTAGCGGATCTCCCCCAACGTCATTGAGCGACGACAGGCGATGGTAGCGGTAGAAGCTGGTGTCCTCTACGCCCTTTGCCATCAATGCGCTAGTGTACTGCTGGAATTTCATCGCAAAATGGATTACCGATCGCTGATAAAACTGCGGATGGCCTTCGCCCTGGCTGGTCAGCAGAACCTGACGGATGAAGTCGTACACGGAAGACTCAGCCACGGTGCTTTTTTGCTTTGCACAATCCACAGCTTCATTAATGTATGCGCGATCGCTTTCTGACAATCCCTGTTCTGTCACATAGGTCCGGTACACGGGAAAACACGCCACAATTTCCGTCAGCGCATCACGCAAACTTTTCAGGGTGAAGTCGCAAGTGTGCCGATCTGCGAGCGCAATGCGGCTAAGATGATTCGCCAAAACATTCAACTCGCTGTTGAGCGACCGGTCCATCACCAGCTTCTTGCATTCGTAAACCAATTCTTCGAAGTTGGCATGGCGGCCTATGAAACCGCGGTAGATGCGGTCCAACTTGCGTTCGCTTTGCTGATCAACGAACAATCCGTTCACCAGATTGGAGAAGTTGTAACCGGTGGTCCCATAAATCGGCCAGTCGTTGGGCAAGTTTTCATTCCCGGTGAGGATTTTTTCCGCAACCACGTAGCACGACCTGGCCCCGTGTCCTTCGCCCTCTCCCGAATGAGAGCCGAGTTGCAAGCGTTCAAAGTATTGCTTCGGATTGTAGAGACCGTCGGGATGATCTATACGCAATCCATCGAGCTTTCCTTCCCGGAGCAACCGCAGAACAAATCCGTGGGTCTGGTTAAAAACAGTCTCATTTTCCTGTCGCAAGGCCGCGAGATCGTTGACGTCGAAGAATCGGCGATAGTTGATGTCATCGGCGGCGACGCGCCAATAGGCAAGACGGTAGGCCTGCGCTTTAATGAGCTCATGAAGAGCATCGAACGAACCGGCTTCGCCCGGAGTGCCGTTTATTTTCTCGATGTTGTGTTCGATGAATTTGGTGACCTCAGCCGACTTCGCGCATAGTGCCGCCAGCCTGCGCTTATGAATTTCTTTGTCCCGCAATCGTTCCGCACGTTTTTCTGGAGCAGTTTCTTCGCTGCCCGGAAGATGATTGAAGGCCGAGATCAGGCTTTGCAGCTCCAACAAATTTATATTGTCCGCCCCAAGATGTTGCTGCAGAACATCGAGCTCATAGCCAAGGATCCGCGTATATTCGCGAGGGTTGACGGGAAAGCGATGCTGGAAATAAACAATGCTGAATTCGCCTTTTTCTTTATCAAAAGTCAGCTTCAATTCCCCGCGGTCGAGCACGCTTCCGTACTGGTCCCCCAGCACCGGGACCAGTACCTTTCCCTGCAATTCGTCTTTAAGTGGATACCAATCGATGTCGAAAAATTCCGCATAAGTCGACGCCTCGCCGTTCTCCAACACTTCCAGCCACCACGCATTATCGGCACCCAGGATTCCCATGTGATTGGGAACCACGTCGAGAATTTGTCCCATGCCGTGTTCGTCCAGCGCCGCCACGAAACGTTCGTAATCCTCAGGAGTGCCAATCTCTGGATTGAGATGATGGTGATCAATGATGTCGTAGCCGTGCATGCTGCCCGGACGCGCTCGCAAGTAAGGCGACGAATAGCAATGCGAAATGCCGAGCTCAGCGAGGTATGGAACCAGGTCCGCAGCTTGGGAAAATGTGAAGTTGCGATTGAACTGCAGGCGGTATGTGGAAAGAGGGACCGGGCGTGCTTTCATCCATTCAGGAACCATGCCGCTGCCAGCGGAGGTATCTCCTTCCATACTGCGTCATACTCCTCGAGTGTCGTATAAAGTAGTTCGCCGCCGGGCCTGTTTCGAAGCGCAATCGCGGTACCACCAAAATTTGCGATCAATTGCAAGCTCCCCGACTTCAAGAATGGCCATTGGACATCCAAGGCATCCGGAGCAAGAACCTCAAATTCCGCGCGACCCGATGCAATATCTTTGATTCGGGGAACCAGCTTCTCGCGTCTGCACTTCAGTACATTTCGATAAAACTCCAACCAGTTATCATGCGGCTCGCGTCTGATCGAATTCCAGTCGAGTGTGGAGCGCAGGAACGATTCCTTGGCGTTCGGATCAGGAATTTGCTTCTGTGCCTCTGGAGAACTGAACTGCTCGAATCGTGCGAATTCGGCTCGGCGGCCGTCCGTCACTTTCGCGGCAAGCTCCGGCCCGAAATCACAGAAGAATAGAAATGGTGTGGTCGCTCCGAATTCTTCGCCCATGAACAGCAGCGGAGGTAATGGCGCGAGTAACAAAACAGCCATTGCGAGTTTCACAATATCCGCGTCTGCAAGCTGAGTGATTCGCTCTCCCAGAGCACGGTTTCCCACCTGGTCATGGTTTTGCAAAAACGAGACAAAGCAAGTCGGTGGAAGATCGCCGCTGGGTTCGCCGCGCTTTGCCCCGTTTCGGAAAGTGGATTCGTCGCCCTGGAAACTGAATCCTTCCGCGAGACACCTTCCCAAGTGCCATGCTGGATTTTTCGCGTAGTCGGAATAATAGCCGTCTTTTTCCCCAGTCACTAGCACATGCAGAGCATGATGAATGTCGTCATTCCACTGCGCGTTGTAGCACGGGCGCATTCGCGGGTCGCGGCACAAGTAATGGGCCGCATTGTTGTCATTCTCCAAAACGAGATGAACGTGACGCTCATCCCCGACCTTCGCGCGAACAGCCACCGCCAACTCCGTGAGAATGTCCGGCCGCGAATCATCAGCGATGGCGTGCACCGCATCGAAGCGCAGTCCGTCGAAGTGATACTCCTCCACCCAGTACAGCGCGTTGTGAATGAAAAAATCGCGCACTGTCCGGCTGCACGGACCGTCAAAGTTGATTGCCTGTCCCCACGGAGTGCGATGGCGATCGCTAAAGAAATCTGGCGCATACAGCCCCAGGTAATTGCCCTCCGGTCCGAAGTGGTTATAGACAACGTCCAGAAACACCATTAGGTTTTTCGCATGGGCTGAGTCAATGAGGCGCTTCAGGTCTTCGGGCCGTCCGTAAGTGCGCGCTGGTGCATACGGCAGGACCCCGTCATAGCCCCAGTTGCGTTCGCCAGGAAAAGTGGCCAGAGGCATGAGTTCAATGGCCGTCACCCCCAGGTCGGCGAGATAATCCAATTTCGCTTCGGCCCCGGCGAAAGTTCCCTCCGGAGAAAAAGTCCCGACATGGAGTTCGTAAACTACCGACTCATCCCAAGGACCGCCGCGCCAGTTTGAGTCCTGCCAGTTGTAAGCAAGTGGATCGATCACTTCACCTGCACCATGCACACCGAACGGCTGGAAGCGGGAGGCGGGATCAGGCACTACCTGCTGACCGTCGATCTTGAATCGATAGTTTGCGCCGGCGCGAGCCTGGGTCACAAGTTCGAACCAGACGTCGTCGATTCTCGACATCGGCAACTCGCGTTCAAGATCCGTGAGTTGAACGTCTACCTTAGAGGCGCTTGGCGCCCATAGCCGAAAACGCACTGTATCGTCACCGCGACACTCCGCGCCGAACGGCATCTCGTGCTTGCGCTTCATGCCGCCGGGGGTCGCCTCCGTTCGCTTCCGCGAACGCGATTCGCGGAGCGTTCCACCAGCAGGGCCAGTGATCGTGGCTGCAAGGGATACGAGCCGCCGCCGCTATAGAAAGCGCTCGCCTGTCGGGATGTTTGACACGAAGTGTCCAGCAGAACAAACCATCCCATGCCCGAGGGCGGCGTCACCAGCGCGAATGGAATCTCTTCGTAATGCGCATTCATCAGGAGCAGAAAATTGTCGTCGCGGATCCGCTGTCCGCGCTCATCTACATCGTCCAGCGCTTGTCCGGCGAGGGTAACGCCCAGGCAGCGGGCAAACTCCTGGTTCCACTCCTCGTCCGTCATTTCTTTTCCGTCTGGATCCAACCACACGATGTCCTTTATGTCGGCGCCTCGAATTTTGCGTCCCTGAAAAAAGTTTCGTCGGCGGAACACCGGATGTGCTTTGCGCAAAGCAATCACCTTTTGTACAAATTCGAGGAACTCGTGGTCTATATGTTCCGGGTCCCAGTCGAGCCAGCTGATCTCGTTATCTTGGCAGTAAGCGTTGTTGTTGCCATTCTGCGTGTGACCAATCGCGTCCCCCGCCAAAAACATAGGCACACCCTGCGAGAAAAGCAGCGTTGCGATGAAATTGCGCTTCTGACGTGCACGAATTTGCTTGACCTCAGGATCGTCAGTTGGACCTTCAACTCCACAATTCCAACTCCGGTTATTGTCGGTACCGTCGCGATTGTCTTCCCCGTTGGCTTCGTTATGCTTGGAGTTGTAACTCACTAGGTCTTGCAGCGTGAATCCATCGTGCGCAGTGACAAAGTTTATGCTGGCGTACGGTTTGCGTCCGCTGCGTGCGTACAAGTCACTCGATCCAGTGATGCGATAGGCCAACTCTCCAATCAGACCTCCATCACCCTTCCAGTACGAGCGCACCGCATCGCGGTATTTGTCATTCCACTCCGCCCAGCCCACCGGAAACTTTCCTACCTGGTAACCCCCTTCACCCAGGTCCCAGGGCTCGGCTATGAGTTTCACTTGCGAGAGCACCGGGTCCTGATGAATGATGTCGAGAAATGCGCCCAGGCGGTCCACTTCATGCAACTCTCGCGCCAGCGTCGCTGCCAGATCAAAGCGGAAGCCGTCCACGTGCATCTCTAACACCCAGTACCGCAAACTGTCCATGATGAGCTGCAACACGCGCGGGTGCTGCATGTTCAGAGTATTTCCGGTGCCAGTGTAGTCGGTGTAATAGCGCGGATTGTCTGCGGCCAGCCGGTAATACGCGTGATTGTCGATGCCGCGGAAAGACAAGGTTGGCCCCATGTGGTTGCCTTCGGCGGTGTGGTTGTAAACCACGTCAAGAATGACTTCGATGTCCGCGGAGTGCAGGACCTTCACCATGGTTTTGAATTCATTGATACTGTAGCCAGCACAGTACCTGGGCTCGGGAGCAAAAAATCCGATCGAGTTGTATCCCCAATAATTACGCAGACCTCTCTCGACCAGCTGCCGGTCGTCCACAAAGGTGTGGACCGGCATCAGCTCCACCGCGGTCACGCTCAGCTGTTTCAGATAATCAATCACTGGCGCGGTGGCAAGTCCCGCGTAGGTTCCGCGCAAAGGCGGCGGCACATCAGGGTGCTGAATGGTGAAACCCTTCACGTGGGTTTCGTAGATAACTGTGCGATGCCATGGCGTGCGCGGTGGAGTATCCGCTCCCCACGTGAATGCTGGATCAATTACGGTCCCTTTCAACATTCCCGGAGCGCTGTCCCGGCGATCGAACGAGAGGTCCTCGTTGCGATGTCCGATTTTGTAGCCGAAGAGCGAGTCGTGCCACTTCATGCCATTTTGAATTTGCCTGGCATAAGGATCCAACAGGAGTTTGTTGCGATTGAACCGAAGCCCTTTCGCCGGATCATAAGGGCCGTACACACGATATCCATACACAAAACCTGGCCGCGCTTCCGGCAAATAACAGTGCCATACCTGGTCGGTATACTCCGGCATGAAAATCCGATAAGTCTCGCGCCGGCCAGATGGATCAAACAGGCACAGCTCAACTTTTTCAGCCCGCTCGGAAAACAGCGCGAAATTGACACCTTCGCCGTCCCAGGTGGCTCCCAAGGGATAAGGTTTACCAGGCCAAACTACCAGTCCCGTATGTTTTGTCGGTGTGCGTATCACGAGAGAAGTGGCGAAAATCTTTCAGAAATCGGCGGCGCTTCCGATTTCGGCGCCGACGCGAATCGCGCGTACGGTGGTCCGGCCAAAGCTCGCTCTCGCTTCTCTCATCGCTCAGGCAAGAACATTCTTCGGCCTATCGTCAGATGCAGAGAAGGGAATTAGGTTGTCAATCCTCAGCCTGCCAGAGGTATCAGCTTGCCCCCGATCAACTCCCCAGGCTCGGTTTCATCCACGTAGCACCAGACCCAGGCCTCTCCCGGTTCTATCGAGCGGATGAGTGGGTGCTTCGAGCGATGAAAATGTTTGGTCGCATGCTTGTTCTTCGACGAATCGCAACAGCCCACGTGCCCACACTCCAGACACAGCCGCAAGTGCACCCAACGATCTCCCATCTTTACGCACTCTCCGCAAACGTGCGTTTCGGTATTGGTAACGCTGATTTGGTTTAAATGTGTGCATTGCGTCATAGAATTCCTCCGGTGCAGGCTGCGTGGAGCGGCAGTGCGAAAGCAAATAGGGTGCGACGTTATGAGCGGCACCCTACGCGAGTAATGGACGCGCCGTGTTATGCAACAGCATCTTTCGGCGTACTTGAGGTCGAACGGGCGGACTGTGCTTTGCCAAGAAAGTTCACAAGCTCGGTGTTGACCTCATCCGCGTGCGTCCAGTTGATAGCGTGCGGCCCATCCTTTACCACCACCAGCCGGGCCCCCTTGATCAGCTTGGCGGTCCGCGCTCCAGCGGCGTTGATTGGCACGATCCGGTCTGCGTCACCGTGCAGCACAAGAGTCGGAACATCGACGCCCGCGATATCCTGCCGAAAATCCTCATGCCAAGTCGCCACGCAAGCCAGGCTCGCAGTAGCCGAAGCACCGGCTGCTACATTCCAACTGGCCTGCAACGCTTGTTCGCTGATCCGTTTACCCAAAAACACGTCCGCGTTGTAGAAGTTCTTGAAGAACTCATTGAAGAATGCGTAACGGTCGGCTGCTACCGCCTTTTCAATTCCCTTGAACACGCTGCCATCTACGCCATCCTGATTATCAGAGGTCTTTAATAAATACGGCGGCACTGAACTGATAAATACCGCTTTGCTCACACCTTGCGATCCATACTTGCCCAGATATCGCGCTACCTCGCCTCCGCCCATTGAGAAACCGACCAGCGCGAAGTCGCGCAGATTGAGGTGAGTTACGACCTGGTGCAGGTCTTGCGCAAACGTATCGTAGGTATAGCCCTCGGTCGGCTGGCTCGATTTGCCGAAGCCTCTGCGGTCGTAGGTAATGACTCTGTGAGCCGCGTCCAGCAGAACCGGCAGTTGCCTCTCCCACGAAGCGCCGCTCAGCGGATAGCCATGAATAAGGACGATGGGCTTGCCCGAACCATGGTCCTCATAATAAAGATCGATGTTGCCGGAGTTTTCTTTCCCCACAGTAATAAACGGCATTGAAAATTCTCCTTCTTTTTGGTTGTGAAGATCGGACTGGCTCTGAGGTGAACTGACTGGAAGACGTATGCTTTTCTACGGATGAGCCGCGCCTCAGCTTGGGCGCATTTTTATTTTGCTCTACGCGATTCGAGAATCGTCACTTCGGCCGAAAATCTTCGGCGTGAGCAGGCGCTGAATGTTGTCAAAGAGCATTTGCTGATGCTCCGACTTTGAAACCACCGCATTGCAGCCCGCAGCAAGGGCTTCGCTTTCGAGAGCTGGTGTTTTAAAGCTGGTAAACATTAGGACCGGGATTGACGGGGTAATGTGCTTCAATTCTCGCGCCACCTCAAACCCATTCATTCCGGGCATGGAGAGGTCTAATACAATTAGGTCGGGTTTGAGCTGCTCGGCCATCGCAATCGCTTCCAGCCCGTCCGCCGCCTCGCCGCACACTTTCCAGAGAGCGTTTTGCTCCAAGCAGTTTCGCAACGAGTGGCGCACGAATGAGCTATCGTCAACAATGAGAATTGAATACGACAAACAAGGGCCTTTGTCCTCAGCAAGCAGCTGACCGGGGGCCACTTCGTAATAGGTCGGCGGACGGCAACAAGGGAAGGACTTTTCATACGCTACTCTTTTTGGTTGGCGAAGCAAATACAGTGATTGCTGTACCGTAGCGCACATAAGAAGGTTCGTGGTCGAACAGTTCTGCGGGCGGGCAACTCGTGATTTAGTATCGGTAACGGTTTAAAAGTAGTAAACTGTAATTGTCTCCTCTAGCATATTTCCGCCGCGCCCTATAGGGCGACGGTTCCTTGCAAAATCAGACTTGGCTATTCGCCAGCAAGGAGCCGTGATGAGCATACGCCCACGTCCATCCACCAGTTCTCGGAAGTCGTCCTCCAGTGACGGCAACGGCAACCGTATCCACAATGAGATTCTGCTGGGGCTTTCCGACGGAGAGTGCAAGACCCTGTTCTCTAAATTGGAATTCGTTCGGTTGAAGGTCCATCACGTATTGCATGAAACCGGTGACGCCTTGAAGTCGGTCTATTTCTGCAATACCGGGATGGTTTCGATTCTGAGCGTTTTCCCCGACGGAAAAAGCGTCGAGGTTGGCCTGGTCGGAAAAGAAGGTTTCGTGGGTCTTCCGCTGCTCGTGGGTTTCCGGACCGCACCCACACGCGCCATATCTCAAATCGATGCTACGGCGTTCCGCGTGGATGCCGATGCTCTAATTGCGCTTTTGCCGAATTGTCCTAACCTGGAGCGGGCCCTACAGCAGTATTCACAGATTTTCACTATGCAGGTTACGCAGATTGCGGCCTGCAACCGGCTCCACGAAGTGCATGAACGCCTGGCACGCTGGTTGCTAATGTGTGCCGACCGTATCGACTCAAACGCGCTGCCTTTGACGCAGGAATTTTTGAGTCAGATGCTGGGCACCCGTCGTTCCAGCGTGACGGTTGCGGCCGGATTTTTGCAGAAGGCTGGAATCATCAACTACAACCGTGGCGACGTAAAGATTGTTGACCGGCGAAAATTGGAAGAGACGACTTGCGAGTGTTATGGGCTGATGCAGCGTCAGCTCAGCCAATGGCAGCACAATTCAGAATAACTGAAGTGTGCGCAATCAGACATTCGCGAGTTCGCGAGCGGGCCGACATGCCCCCCCCCTCCGAGGACACTGATTTGAGTAGTCCAATCTGTTACTAAACCCTGGATTCAAGATGCACCCGGAGAACTCGCGATGGTGACAACAATTGCGCGTTCAGCTCAACCGCTGGATCAATCCCGACCTTCAGATCAACTGACACCCCTCTCGGAACCCCGGATCGTGCTGCAAAGCTGGAAAGAGATAGCTTCGGAGCTGGATCGCAGCGTGAGGACCGTGCAGCGCTGGGAGCGAATACTCAAGCTTCCGGTCCACCGGCTGGGCAAGGGACCGCGTTGTCCAGTGTTTGCTTTCAAAGATGAACTGCATCTTTGGCTGCAGAGAACCGCGGACGGCGCCGCTGATGAATTCGGCAAAGTTCTGCCGTTCAATGTGCGAAAAATTCCCCGCGGAGTTTCCATGGGTACGGAGACGGGAAACCCAAAGCGCACGGGCGGGAAGTTCGAACCAGCGATTCTGAAATCGCTCAACGCGTTCTTCGCGCTCGAGGGTGTGCGACACGTGCCTCGGAACTGCGTCCACTGTAAGTCTCCGACAGAGTTTCTGGTTGGACAGTTCTGGCTCTACGGTACTGAAAAGACATGGCAGGTGTCAGTGCCGTTTTGTCCAGTTTGCGATGGGGAGATAAGTTCACTCCTGCCGTCCCCATCGACACGCGTCACATAATAATTATTTTGTAGAAGAAACCAATCGAGGCAGAGTTGCCGCCGTTGTACCACGCGACTGCTGGTCAAAGTCTTTGTAGTTAGAATTTTACGAGAAACACTAAAACTGAAAAGGCGATCTCCGAAGAGATCGCCTTTTGCAAGATTCGCCCGGCTTATAGCGCCTGAACGTTTTCAGCTTGCCAGCCCTTGGGACCCTTGGTCACGTCGAACTGCACCGTCTGGCCCTCCTGCAGGCTCTTGAAGCCGCCCGCCTGGATCGCTGAGAAGTGCACAAAAACGTCTTCGCCATTCTGACGGCTGATAAAGCCGTAGCCTTTGGCGTCATTAAACCACTTTACTGTTCCTTGTTCTGCCATGTTGTTACGTGTTCCTTTTTTAATTGATTTACGCTGGAAGGAGTCGGAAGAAAAACTGGCGCAGGTTACTGGCTGTTGAAGCGAGAACTGCTCACTACCGATTCGGTCTAACGCACAGCGAAATCCTATCCGGAACTGGTGCAATTAGCAAGCTTTTTGTGAGAAGGCCATCCGGGCCACGTGGAGACCTCCCCACCGGCTGCAAAATTACTCATGTGGAGGACAGCCGCCCTCGGCTGTCCGGGCAAGTTTGCTCGCCACTACTGCCCAATTCGGAATTATCTGCTCTACCGCAGCGAATATTTGTGAACGAATTGCATGCTTATCTGCCTACAATCAGCAGGACAGCCGAGGGCGGCTGGCCCCAGATGGACTAGTAATAACGACCTCCCGGACAGCAGAATACCCCCAAACAGCGTATACTCGAATTGCTTGACCCCGAAGATACGCGATTGAGCCTGCGCCTTCGTGATTGAGAGATTGTGAGGCGCATTTTTGCTCCCGCCGTCGCTCCTGTACAGTTCACTCCAAGCTCCCATAGAACGCGCTTGCAGTCAATGATGTGCGTCTTGACTTTGCTCATGACGGTCATTGCGACGCGACAACCAGGAGGGCAATTCACCCGCCGCTCCGTAACCGGTCCGAATGACAGGAGCTGATCATGTCAGCGATAAATGGCGATAAGTCAAGATTCAACCGCGAGCGCAAACAGAAGATCGCGCGCCGCAAGCGCACCCGTGAGCTGCTGAATTTGGCCGCGGCTCAATCTAAATCGAAAGCTCGAAGCATAGCAAAAAGCGCTCAAGAATCAGTGGTATCAGAATGACCACCACTACGTTTACTCCGCCATTGTCCGCGCCCATCCCCGGCACTCTGAAGAAGAAACGTGTGCTTCTGGTTGACATCTGCGCTGCCAAACGTGATTTGCGCGCTGAGGTCATGCGAAAGCTGGGCATGGATGTTGATTGCGCTGCCGACATCGCTGAAGCACGTTCCTGGTGGCGTGCCGACTTATACGACCTGGTATTGATCAACGTGGACAAGGGAGCAGGGCATCGAGATAAATTCTGCGAAGACATTCGCAGCGCCACACCCCGCCAGCAACTGGCATTTCTGGTCGGCAAACCCGAGTACCTCGCCGCCGTTCCCGGTGCCGACGGAGAGCTTAGCGTTGCCGACAATCACGATGAGGTTCTGATCGGGGTAGTGAAGACGGCATTGTCCGTTGAGCTGGCAGATTTGTCGCAGCGCTGGGGAATTATGGAAGCTTCACGTAGAATTTCTGCGGTCCGCTCCGCCTCCAACGCTCGCACTAGGGCGATGCGCGACCGGCCGGCGCCTCAGCGAGATCTTGAAATACGGCACGGCAAACGCTCGGCAGACGAACCGCCAAGCTTAGATGATCTACTAAGAGAGGAAATGCAATGAAGAACCT
>Ga0070714_100002453_pt1 | contig 13693 bp, 13 predicted proteins | sample LARL83metaG_FD_65450 | JGI IMG/M metagenome (GOLD analysis project Ga0070714, IMG submission 65450) | Corn, switchgrass and miscanthus rhizosphere microbial communities from Kellogg Biological Station, Michigan, USA - LAR L8-3 metaG | ecosystem: Host-associated > Plants > Roots > Rhizosphere ...
CTCATGGCGGTGATCCGCAAGCACCCCCACCTGTATGCCGACGTGTCGGCCCTGCACACCCGCCCGCTCCAGCTGTACTTCGCCCTGGCCAGCGCGGTGGAATACCGGGTCACCGACCGGCTGCTGCTCGGTTCCGACTACCCGTTCGCGACCACCCAGCAGACGATCGACGCCCTGCGCGGGGTCAACCACGTGGTGCGTGACTCTGGGTTCCCGCCGATCCCAGACGAGGTGATCGAGGGCATCATCGCCCGCGACACGCTGGCGGTGCTCGGCATCGAGGACCGGCCCGCCGCGCACGGGCAGCCCCGCAACGGCGATCAGGGAGCGGCGCGATGAAGATCACCGATATCGAGACCATCCCGGTGGCCGTGCCGATCCACGCGGACCGCATGATCATCGGTGCGCGTGGCCCGCACGACAGGTCACCGTTCCTGATCGTCCGGGTGCGGACCGACGAGGACCTGGCCGGCTGGGGTGAGGTGTCCTGCACGCCCCGGTGGAGCGGCGAGGACTCCGAGACCGCCCGGCACGTCATCGAGCGGTACCTCAAGCCAGTTCTGACCGGGCAGGACCCGACCCACGTGATCCGCCTGGCGGGCCTCATGGACAGCGCCATCGTCGGCCACCATTTCACCAAAGCAGCGGTGGAGATGGCCCTGTGGGACGTGCTTGGCAAGGCGCGCGGTGTTCCGCTGTATCGCCTGCTCGGCGGCCCCGCGCGGCCCGGTGTCCGCACCAAGTTCTCGGTCGCGGCCGCCGAGCCCGAGGTGGCGGCGAGGATCGCGCTCTGGGCCTGTGACCAAGGTTTCACAGCCATGAAGGTCAAGGTCGGCACCGGCCTGCTCGCCGACACCGCCCGGGTAGCAGCCGTGCGCGCGGCCATCGGCGCCGATGTCAAGCTCGGGGTCGACGGCAATGGCGGCTGGAACCTGGCCGACGCGGCGGCGGCCGTGGCGCCGCTCGCAGCCCAGGGCATTGCCTTCATCGAACAGCCGGTGCCAGCCCATGACCTGGCCGGGATGGCCGACATCCGGCGCCGGGCCGCGTGTCCTGTCGTGGCCGACGAGGCCGTTGGCACTCCGGCCGACGCGCTCGACGTGGTGACCGCAGGCGCCGCCGACATCCTCTCGGTCTACGTCGGCATGGCCGGCGGGATCGCGGCTGCCCAGCGCGCCGCGGCCATCGCGAGCGCGGCGGGCCTGGGCTGGACCATCGGCAGCAACCTGGAACTGGGACCCGCCCTGGCCGCGCACATCCATTTCGCGATGGCGACGCCAGGCCTGGCCGACGACATCGTGCCATGCGACATCATCAGCACCTTCTACTACACCGACGACATCCTGGCCGAGCCGCTGCCTGTCCGGGCCGGCTGGGCCGAACCGCTGCCCGGGCCCGGGCTAGGGGTGGAACTCGACGAAGAGAAGCTGGAGCGCTACCGCAGCGATGCGTAGAAATGCAATCTGCCGGGCACGCCCCGCTCCGGGCGGTGGCAGCGGCGCCCTGGGAGGATGGCCATGAAGATCCGCGAGGTGCGGGCGACGCCAGTCCGGGTGCGGCGCTCGCCCAGGTTCTTGCCCAAGACCGCTCACGGTGAGGTGACGGCCAGCGAGTACGTGATCCTCGAGGTGGAGACCGACGAGGGGCTGACCGGTCTCGGCGAGGTGACCTGTTCGCCGCGCTGGAGCGGCGAGGAAGCGGCCGGCACCGTCACTCTGGTACGCGACCACCTCAACCCGGCTCTCTGCGGGCTCGACCCGTGGAACTGGGCCGCCATCGCGGGCCGGCTGAAGACGGTGTTCGGTGCTCGCCCATTCCTGCGGGCCGGGATCGAGATGGCCTGCCTCGATGCGGCCGGCCGGGAAAAGGACCTGCGGGCCGTCGACCTGCTCGGTGGTGCGCACCGCGAGGAGATCGCCACCAAATTCGTCCTGCCCGGGCGGGAGACCGCCGTCGTCCGCGACATGGCCCGGGACCTCCGTAGCTTCGGTGTCCCGGTGGTGAAGGTGAAGGTGGGAATGGGCGCGGACGACGACATCTCCCGGGTCGCGGCCGTCCGAGAGGAGCTGGGCTCCGGGGTGCGGCTCACCGTCGACGCCAACGAGGGATGGCAGCCCGAAGAGGCGCACATCGCGCTGGCCGGGCTCGCCGCCTGCGGGGTGGACGCCGTGGAGCAGCCGCTGGCCCGGTCCGCGTGGCGGGCGTCGGCGGCGCTGCGCGCGAGGACATCTGCGGCCCTGGTCGGGGATGAGTCCATCTGGACGCTGGCCGATGTGACCACGGCCGCGCAGACCGGCGCCTTCGACCTGGTGAGCATCTACCCGGGCAAGTGCGGCGGCCTGCGGTCCACGGCCGTCCTCGCTGAGGCGGCGACCGCCTCCGGGCTGGGCGTCACATTCGGCAGCAATCTTGAGCTGGGGATCGGCGCCGCTGCCCTGGCCCACGCGATCGCCGCCGCCCCGGTGGTGAGCCCGGTCGTCCCGGCCGACCTGATCGGGCCGCTGTATTTCGAGTCCTCGCTGATTACTGACGATTCGTTTGTCGGCTGGGGGTCCGCGGTGCTGCCGTCAGGTCCAGGTCTTGGGGTGGAACTGGACCGTGAGGCACTGGCCGAGTACCGGATGGACGGAGGGTGAGATGAAGCCGGTGCGGTGTGCCGTGGTGGGGCTCGGGATGATCGGGCATGAGCATGCCAGGGTGCTGGCGGGCTCACCGCTGGCGGATCTGCTGGCCTGCTGCGATCTCGATCCCGGGACTGCTTCGCGGGCGCCGGCCGGGGTCCCGGTCACGAGCGATCTCGATGAGCTGCTCGATACCCCGCAGCTCGAAGCGGTGTTCGTGTGCACCCCCCAGGAGACCCACCGCCAGGTGGCGCAAAGGGCGCTGCACAAGGGGCTGTATGTCTTCTGCGAGAAGCCGGCCGCGCACACGCTGGAGGACACCGACGCGCTGATCGCCACGCCGGAGGCGCAGGCCGGGCGGCTGGTGATCGGGCATACACTCCGGTTTTCCCCCGACTACCTCGCAGTCCACCGCGCGGTCAGCACCGGTGAGGTCGGCCGCGTCCTGTCCATGGCGGCGCGCCGCTGTGTGCCTGGCTTCGAAGGCAAGCTGATTGCGGCGCGGACGAACCTGGCGGTTGAGGTCGGCATCCATGACATCGACATCATGCGCTGGCTGGCCGGTGACATCGAGACCGTGTACGCGGAGCAAGCCACAATGGGAGTGACCGGCGACGGGCTGACCGACGCGGTCGTGGGCACCCTCCGGTTCGCCTCCGGCGCGGTGGCCACTATCGAGATCAACTGGATCATGTCGTCGGAGTCGGACCTGAAGGCGGACTACCGGCTCGCGGTCTTCGGTACCAAAGGGTCGGCGTTCGCCGAGTTCAGCGCGCCCATCGTGCGGGTCTTCGGTGGCCAGACCGCGCCAACCGGCTGGCGGGATGACGTCCACGGGTCACAGTCCGGGGTACTGGTCACTGAGGACGAGCATTTTCTCGCCGTCGTGCGCGGCATGAGGTCCTGGCCGATCACCCTCGCCGACGCTCGCGCGGCCGTGGCGGTCGCGGTCGCGCTGAACGAGTCGGCGACCTATGGCCACCCGGTCCGGGTGGCAGCCGAGGGCGTGAGGCCGTGATCGCAGCGGTCGGCAAGATGCAACAGGAGGCCCGCGGTGAATTATTCGGTACGAGTGCTGTCAGTTGGCGAGTCGAAGATCCGGGGCCCGGAGGTGTTCTGGATGAGCCATTGGGACGAGATTCTGCCGCTGGCCTTCAACGTCACCCTCATCCAGGGGGAGGGGGTCACCGCCCTGGTCAACACCTCCCCGCCGGATGACGACACCATCACCCGCCGGGACTTCCCGGGGATGCGCTACCTGCACGCCGCCCCGGAGGGGGACCTCGCCCGCACCCCCGACCAGATGATGACCGGCGCCCTGGCCCTCGCCGGGCTGCACCCGGACGACATCACCCACGTCATCCTCACGCCGCTCGAGCTCTACACGACCGGGACGCTGGACAAGTTCCGCAACGCGCAGATCTGCCTGTCGAGGCGGGGGTGGATTCACTTCCACACCACCCATGACCACCCGCATGATTCGCGCTGGCGGTCCTTCCCCAAGGAAATCCTCGTCGACCTGGTCACCGACAGCTGGGACCGGGTCCGCCTGCTCGAGGACGAGGACACCATCGCCCCCGGACTGCGCACCTGGTGGTCCGGGGCGCATCACCGGGAATCGATAGTGGTCGAGGCGGATACCCCGGCCGGGATCGTGGCCATCTCAGACTCCTTCTTCTACTACGAGAACGTCGAGAATGGTGAGCTGCTCGGGCTGTGCGAGAACATGTACGAGGCTCTGGCCTGCAACGACCGGGTGCGCACCGCGGCCCGCTTTCTCGTGCCCATCCATGACCCGAAGGTCTTCGACCGCTTTCCCGGCGGAATTATCGCGCCCTGACCGCAGCGCCGGGGAGCCCGCGTTGCGCCGGGCCAAGCCATCGTGGCGATGAGCCCCTGGAGAGGAGGATCGGTGCTGGTCGGATACGTCAGCGACGAATACTTTGCGGCGATTCCCGACGTGCTCGTGGAGTTCGCCTCCCCGGACGGCATCGTCCTGTCCCGCTCCTCGGCGTCTGGCGCAGTCGTGGCCGACGGCCTGGTGCCGGGAACCTACGAGGTGACACTGGCCAAGCCAGGGTTTTCCGCCAAACGGACCAAGCTCTCCGTGCCAACGGCGGAGGTACATCAATTCCGGCTTCTGTCTGCCTCGCCCAGCGGCTACGCGTGGCCCAAATGGGTCCGGGCGGGAGAGCGGTCCGAACTGTGCATGAACTGCGCTGAGCCGTTCAGCGTCGAACTGTGGCGGTACGGCCGGGAGGCCGAGCACGTAAGGGACATCGGCTACTGGGATGATCACCCGCCAGGAGCGATGCTGCAGATTCTGCCCGACGGCGACTTCACGCAGACGGGCGCGCAGTGGAGCAGACACGGATACGCGTTCCCGTCGTTCGACCCACGGACATCAACCACGGCGCCGGAGCGTTCCGGGCTCTATTACTTCCACATGAGGGGCGAGTCGGGTGCGTTCTTCTCGTTCCCGTGGGTCGTGGCGCCGGTCAGGCCGTCCGCGCCGGTCGCCGTCCTGGCCTCGAACATCACCTGGAACGCCTACAACGACTACGGCGGCCGGAGCAACTACACCGCTCCGTCTGGCCTTCCTGCCGTACCGTCGGTCAATGTCCGGCAGGAAGAACTGTGGTTCACCGACCCGGACATGGAGGCCTGGGCCGGCGGCGACTACCCGCCGCTCTCGTTCGACCGGCCGGAGCCGCTGAACCGGACGTTCCGCGGCGAGCAGATCACCGATCCGCTGCGACGGCTCGGGTCCGAGCACGTGGCACCGGCGGAGTGGCGCCTGCTGGGGTGGCTGGAACGGGAAGGCTTCGGCTACGACCTGTACGCCGAGACGCAGTTGCACGAGATGCTGCTGGACCTGGACCAGTACCGGGTGTTGGTGCTGAGCACCCATCCCGAGTACTGGACCCGCGCCATGTATGAGCGGGTGCGGGACTGGGTGTACGAGCGTGGCGGCAAGCTCGCTTACCTGGGCGGGAACGGCATCAACTGCGAAGTCGAGTTCCTGGACCAGGCGCGCATGGCCGTGCACAACCTTGACTGGGGCGCCCGGCAGGCGGAATTCGAGAGCAGGTTCCAGATGCGCGGGGAGTCGTCGGCGCGGCTGCTCGGGACCGCGACCACCATGACCGGGTACGAGACCGGGGCGCCATACCGGGTGCTGGACGCCAGCCATTGGGTCTTCGAGGGCACCGGGCTAGCGGATGGCGACCTGTTCGGGACCGCGTCGCTGGACCGGCGGGCGGTCGGCGGAGCTTCCGGGCACGAGACCGACAAGATCACCAGAAGTGCGCCGACGAATCTGCGGCTGCTGGCTAAAGGGATGAATCCGGACAGTGGCGGAGGAGAGATGGTCTACTTCGACACCCCGTCGGGCGGGGCGGTTTTTTCCGTGGGATCCATCTCGTATACCTGCTCGATCATCGTGGACGACGCCGTCTCCGCGATCACGGCGAACGTGCTGCGGGGGTTCCTGCGGTGATGGGCCGGGGAGGCCGGGACATCTCGTGCGCAACATCGAGAGGAAGGGTGAGGTCATGGGGCATGTGATGACGGTGCGGGGACCGGTAGACCCGGAACTGCTGGGAGCGACGCTGTCCCATGAGCACATCTGGTGGGACGCCCGTGGTGGCTGGAACCCCGCTGAGCTGACTGATCCAGAGGCCGGGGAGGCGCCGTTCGAGGCGCGGTTCGGCGGCCCGGCGCGATGGAACGGCTCAGCCTTCCGCGATGACCTGCACCAGAGTCCAGCCACCGAGTACCAGATGGTGGCCGAGGAGGTAAAGGAGTTCGTCGACGCCGGCGGCAGCTGCATCGTGGACATGACCAACGGAGGGCTGAACCCGTCACCGCCCGACCTCAAGCGGCTGTCCGAGGAACTGGACGTGCACATCGTGGCCGGATGCGGGTTCTACGTCCACGCCTTCCATCCCGCCTGGGTTGAGGACGCGAGCGTCGACGAGATCGGAGCGTTCCTGGTCAAAGAGATCGAGGACGGGCTGGGGGAGTCGGGGATACGGCCCGGGATCATCGGCGAAGTCGGGACGTCGGAGACCTTGTACCCCTGTGAGGAACGGATCCTGGAAGCCGCAGGCCTTGCCGCCCAGCAGACCGGGACACCGGTGAACATCCACGCCCATCCGCCGGAACTGCCCGTGCTCATGGCGGTCCTCGACCGGCTCGAGGCAGGCGGGCATGACCTGCGCCGGACGTCAGTGTCCCACCTGGACGAGATCATCGACATCGATTACCACGTGGCCGCGCTTGACCGGGGGGTGCTGGTCGGGTTCGACAGCTTCGGCCAGGACGGGTACTTCACGCCGACCTGGAAGTCGCGCAGCGACCTGACCAAGATGAGAACGATGGTCCGGCTCATCGAACTGGGCTACGAGGACCAGCTCCTGATGTCACAGGACATGGGGAAGAAGCACTACCTGCTGCGGTTCGGCGGGATGGGGTACGACCACGTGCTGCGCCGCATCGTGCCGCGGCTCAAGGACTCGTTCGGGCTCACCGACGGGCTGATTCACAAGCTGATGGTCACCAACCCGAGACGGCTGCTGACCCGGAACGGTGACCCGGGCGTGACCGGGTAACCGGGAGGGGAAGCCAGATGGACCTTGACCAGGAGACGCTGGACGCGCTGAGGGCAGCGAGCACCGCGACGCTGCAGACGCAGCTCTTCTCTCTCGGGCTGCGCAACACCTTCCTGTTCGGGGTGCGGCCGCTCGACCCCGACACGGCCCGATTCGTTGGCGAAGCCTTCACCCTGCGGTACATCCCGGCGCGAGAGGACCTCGACGTGCTCGGCGCCTTCAGGGACCCGGCCCATCCGCAGCGGCTCGCGATCGAGTCGGTGGGGCCAGACCAGGTACTGGTGATGGACTGCCGAGGTCAGGGCAGGGCGGCGAGCGCGGGTCACATCCTTGCCACCCGGCTACAGCACCGCGGGGCTGCGGCCCTGGTCACCGACGGCTCCGTGCGGGACTCGCCCGACATCCGCCGGATGGGGTTCCCGGTCTTCGCCTCGTCTGTCTCGGCAGCTACGAACCTCGTGCTTCATCATGCCGTCGACATCCAGGTGCCGATCGGCTGCGCCGGTGTCCCGGTCTTCCCCCGAGACATCCTGGTGGGCGACGAAGAAGGGATCGTGGTCATCCCGCGCCACCTGGCCGCCCCGATCGCCAAGCCGGCCGCCGAGCAGGAGGATCTGGAGCGGTTCATCCTCGACCGGGTTCGGGCGGGTGCGGCGCTCCCGGGCACCTACCCCCCCGACGAGGCCACCATCGCCGCCTACCAGGCCGCCCGCGGCGCGGAATCAATCCGGCCGGATCATGAAGGAGGTCGATCAGCGTGATCCCTGTCCAGTGTGCCGTGATCGGTATCGGGATGGTCGGCGGTGTGCACGCCGCGATCCTGAACGCGTGCGCGGAAGCGGACCTGGTGGCGTGCTGTGATACTGATCCCGCGCGGGAAGAGGCAACCCCCGGAGGGGTGGCCTTTCATACCGATCTTGACGCCACGCTCGCCACCCCGGGCCTGGAGGCGGTGTTCGTGTGCACCCCCCAGCATCTGCACCGTCCCGTTGTCGAACAGGCTCTGGCCCGCGGGCTCGCGGTGTTCTGCGAAAAGCCGATGGCATCCACACTGGAAGACGCGGACGCCATGATCCGGGCCGTTGAGGCCGCCTCGGGTGTGCTCGCGATCGGGCATACGCTGCGCTTCTCCCCGGACTACGCCGCGGTTCATGAGGCGGTGAGCGGCGGGGAGATCGGCACGGTCGTGCACATGGCGGCGCGCTGGAACGCCCCCGACTTCGAGGGCCGGATCATCTCCGGCCGCACGACCGTGCCGCAGGAGATGATGATCCACGACATCGACATCATGCGCTGGCTGGTCGGCGACGTCGAACGTGTCTACGCCGAGCCGTACAAGCAGCCGGTGACCGGGCCAGGGCCCGACGCCATGGTCGCGACTCTCCGCTTCCGCTCGGGAACCATAGGTGTCCTGGACCACAACTGGGTCATGCCTGCCGCCAGTGGTCTCGAATCCGACCACCGGCTGGCTGTCTTCGGTTCGGCAGGCTCGGCTTTCGTCGAAAACCGCGACGCGCCTGCTGTTGTGTTCGGCGCCGGTGCCCTCAGCCTGAAGCGCACCACCTACCACTCGGATCCGGCTGGGATTCCATACGGCGCGATGCCTACCGAGGATCGCTACTTTCTTATGTCGGTCCGGGACGGGCGAACCTGGCCCATCAGCCTGGCCGACGCTCGCGCTGCCGTGGCCTGCGCGGTAGCGCTCGACGAATCAGCCAGAACCGGTGAGCCGGTCACCCTCGCCTAAGCAGACAGGCACGACGTAGCAGGATCGGAGCCCGCCATGGATCTGCACCTTGACGGCAAGGTTGCGCTCGTTACCGGCGCGTCCAGGGGACTCGGCCGCGCAACCGCGCTGGCGCTCAGCCGGGAGGGGGCTGATGTCGTTATCTCGGCCCGGAACCAGGATCCGCTGGACAGCGTGGCCGACGCAATACACAGCCTCGGCCGCCGGGTGCTGACGGTTACGGCAGACGCCGGGAACCCGGAAGACCGGGAGCGCCTGGCCAGGCGGGCGCTTGAGCACTTCGGGCATGTTGACGTGCTCGTCTCCAATGCAACCAGCCTTGATCTCTACGGCACCAGCGCCCCGGACATGGCGTTCTGGGATGCCCACTACAACGTGGACCTCCTCGGTGCTGTCCATCTCACCGACCTGCTCGTCCCCAGCATGCGGAAGAGGCAGTCCGGGGTGATCGTCTTCGTGAGCTCGATATCCGGAAAGCTAGGTGAGGGAAGCGATCACGCTTATGGCGCGATGAAAGCGGCTCTCATAGCGGCCGGTAAGACGCTCGCGGTCGCGCTGGCCAAGGACGGCATCCGCGTCAATGTCGTGGCGCCTGGCGGAATGGACGAACCGGGAAGCGAGTGGGAACGCCTGCGGGCGACCGAGCCTGAGCGGGTCGCGGCAATCGAGAAATCGATCCCTATGGGACGTTTGGGGCGCCCGGGAGAGGTCGCTGACTGCGTCGCTTTCCTGGTGTCGGACCGAGCGAATTGGATAGTCGGGCACTGCCTGGTCGTAGACGGTGGCCAATACCCAGCAGTTGCCTGACACGCTGCCAGGCCACACCGCGCCACGGTCAGCGATCATCACCGCGGCCAGGTCAATTACTGTCGGCACCGGGTCCGGACGGGGATTGCGGCCGGTAGAAGCGCTCGATGGGGATGCGTGCCTCGTCGAACAGCGCTGGCCCGTCGCTCGGGACGGTGGGCCAGGCAGAACCAGGATTGAGCTGGTCCCACTGCGGGGTTGAAAGTGCGTAGACGACGCGGCCGAGCCCGGAGCGGACGATCGCGCCACTGCACATGCCACAGGGCTGGCAGCTGGTGTACATGGTGGTCCGGGCGGCCGTGTCAGGGTCGAGTTCACGCGCTGCCCAGCGGGCGAGCTTCAGCTCGGGGTGGGCCGTGATGTCGTTGTCGCGCCGGACGGTGTTGTGGTCCTCGATGAGGATCGTGCCCTGCGGGCCGGTCAGCAGCGAGCCGTACGGGTCATCGCCGGCCGTGACCGCGGCGTCGGCGATGTCGATCGCCCGGCGCAGGAAGGTGAGATCGTCAGGGGTGATCATGACCGTATCCTCCTATGTGTGGCCGCGATGGTTGCCTTTATCGTCCGGATGCCGGGCTCTGGTGGCGGGGTCCGGCTGGCGGTCAAAGACCTGATCGATATCGCGGGCGTGCCGACGACAGCCGGCAGTCAGGCGCTGGCGGCGGTCGCCGGGCCAGCCGAGCGGGACGCGGCCTGCCTGGCTGGCGCACGCGCGGCGGGTGCCCGCATCGTGGGCAAGACCAACCTGAACGAGCTGGCCTTCGGCGCGTCCGGCGTGAACGAGTATTTCGGCACCCCAGTTAACCCGCTTGATGCCGGCCGTGTCCCTGGCGGGTCGTCGAGCGGATCGGCGGTTGCGGTGGCCGACGGCGAGGCAGACCTGGCCTATGGCTCAGACACCGGCGGCTCGATCCGGATCCCGGCCGCGTTCTGCGGCATCACCGGCCTGAAGACCACCCACGGCCGCATCCCCTTGGACGGTGTGTGGCCGCTGGCGCCCAGCCTGGACACCATCGGCCCGATGGCCCGTGATGTCGCCGGCGCCACGGCCGGCATGACGCTGCTCGAGCCGGGGTTCGCGGTCGAAGTCGCGGCTGCCACGCGGATAGGGCGGGTCAGGCCGGCCGGGGTGGAGGCCGATCCCGCTGTCGACGCTGCCGTGGATGCGGCGCTGGCCCGCAGCGGCATTGAGGTGGCCGAGGTTGATCTTCCAGGCTGGGGGCTGGCCAGGCAGGCGAGCGACGTGATCATCGACGCCGAAGCCGCGGTGTCCAACCGGGTGCTGCTGGCCGATCCCGCCCGCCGCGACCTGCTCGGCCCGCGGGTGCGGGCCAACCTCGTAGAAGGCCAGGCCGTGACGCCCGCGGAAGTGCAGCGGGCTCGCGCCGCGCAGGAACGCTGGCGCGCTGCGCTGGCCACCGCGCTGCGCACCGCGGACCTGCTCGCGCTGCCGAGCGTGCCGTTCTTCCCGCCGCTGCTCCAGGACGCGATGGGGCCCGGCTACACGGCGTTCACCAGCCCGGTGAACCTGGCGGGGTTCCCGGCGCTGGCGTTGCCGGTACCGGCCGGGCAGCGGCTGCCCGCCAGCCTGCAGTTGATCGGCGGGCCGGGTGCGGAGGCGCTGCTGCTCGCCACCGGCGCGGTCATGGAGGCAGCCGGTTAAGGCCGCGTCATTCGCGTTCCACGGCGCGAAGCCCTCGTTGCGGCGTCCACGACTCGATGACCAGCAACGTCGCCTCCGGGTTCAGCCGGGTGGCGACGACCTCGGAAATGTCGGCCAGAAACAGATCTCCGTCAGGCCCGGCCTCGATCGGTCCGGCGAGAACCGCCCGCCCGGCGATCTTCGCCTCGCCAGGCCACTCGGCCTCCTTGCCTTCCTCGGGATGAATCGTCGGGCCGTGCAGGGCGAATCTCGGATCCCGCTTCAGATCCGCGCCCTTGCGCGCCCCCGCCATGGACCCGAACTTGAGCTCACCGTCGGCGAACTCGCACTCGATGCCCGAGATCCGGGGCGAGCCGTCGGCCCGCAGGGTCGCAATCGTCTTGTGCCTGCCCGCGTTGAACAGCCGCTTTACTCGCGCCGCGAACTCGGGCTCCGCCTGCTCCACGTCCTGCCACGCTGCCATGGCCACAGTATGGCCGGGCGGCTGGGGTGACGCGCCACGGCATGGCTCAGGGAGCGGGGGTGGGCTCCGCGCCGGTCAGCGGAGCCAGCCCGAGCCGGGCAGGGAGCGCCTGGGCACGGCGACCTTGGCCGGCCTGGACCGGCGGTCAGCCAGCCAGGCGGCGACGGCCAGGCCCACCGCGAGAAGCGAGAACAGCCCGACGGTGATGAAGGGGACCTTCCAGGCGCCCAGTGGGGCGAGGATGCCGTTGAGGACCGCGCCGATCCCGCCGCCGATCATGGTGGCGGCCTGGAGGCAGGAGAACGCCTCGGCTCGCTGCGTCTCTCCGATCCGCGCCTCGAGTTCCGACGTGCCCAGGCCATTGACGGGCACCAGCATGAGCGAGGCGAACAGCAGGCAGGCCGCGAACGCCGCGGCGGATGAGGCGAGGATGCTCGGCAGCATGAGCAGCGTGAACACCGAGAACAGGGCGGAAGCCTTCCACAGGGTGTGCTCCCGCCGGATCGGCCGCAGGCTCACGTAGATGCCGCCGGTCACGCTCCCGCAGGCCAGCAGGAGCACGAACAGGCCCCCGAGGTCAGGCGACAGGCCGTACTGCGGCATCCGCAGCGGCACGTTGGACTCGAAGATCCCGAAGCCCAGCCCCAGGCAGAACGCCAGGCCCACGAGAACCCGGATATCCGGGTAGTTCCGGAGGATGTGCGAGCGGGGGCGGGGCTGGGGGCGGGACCGGACCACGCCCAGGAGGCTGACCGCGGCCAGGGTGGCGGCCGCCGCCATGCCGAGCAGCACCGCCACGGCCCCGCCCAGCTCGGCCAGGATCGTCGCGAGCAGCGGCCCGGCGGCCCACGAGGCCTCGACCATGAGCGATTCCACGAAGTGCGCCCGGTGCCGGCGGTCGGCGTTGATCGCCGCGGCCAGCAGCGCCCGGAACCCGCCCACGGTTCCGGCGAACGAATAACCCAGGCACGGGCACAGCGCGTAGAGGAGAACGACGTGAACCTTGAGGATCACGCATACCGCGAACGCGGCGGACACGGCGCCGGTGAGCAGGCAGTTCCGCTGCAGCCCGGTCCGCAGTTCGCCCCGGTCCATCTGCCGGCCGCGCAGCGGGCCGGCCAGGCCGGCGCAGAAGGTGGTGACGCCCGCCAGCCTGGCCCCGACCGCGAGCGAGCCGGTGCTCGCCTCGCCCGCCAGCACCAGCCCGATCAGTGCCATCGTGATCGGCAGCCTGGCCAGGAACGAGGACAGTGTCCAGCGCCGCCAGGCCCTGTCGCGAAGCAGCTCGCCGATGCTGGTGTGGTCAGCCGCCGGCCGCCGCTGATTCCGCCCGGGGTCCGCCATCAGCATTCCGCGGTGGCTGGGGCCACCAAGTGGGTGCTCAGTTCGTAGTTCAACTCGTCCTGCGCGTGCCTTCTGGAAGGTTAGAGCGATGCCTGGCCGCGGCCAGGCACATCTGGTCTGCCACATGCTGCCAGTTACCGGGAGGCACGTCACCAGGCGGCCCGCCGGGGCGGCGGCTACCATCGGCCCGGTGGCGCTTCCCGGGCACCCCATTGAGACCGCGCGGCTGGCGTTGCGCCCGTTTACCCCGGATGACGTTGACGACCTGTACGCCTACCAGTCCCGCCCGGAGGTAGCCAGGTACCTGCACTGGGAAGCCCGCGATCGCGCCCAGGTCCGGCAGGCGCTGGAGGACCAGTGCCGGGAGACCTCGCTCGACGCCGAGGGCGACTGGCTGACGTTCGCGGTGCAGTGGCGTGAGGCGGGCAGGGGCGGGGG
>Ga0070714_100002455_pt1 | contig 13684 bp, 11 predicted proteins | sample LARL83metaG_FD_65450 | JGI IMG/M metagenome (GOLD analysis project Ga0070714, IMG submission 65450) | Corn, switchgrass and miscanthus rhizosphere microbial communities from Kellogg Biological Station, Michigan, USA - LAR L8-3 metaG | ecosystem: Host-associated > Plants > Roots > Rhizosphere ...
ACCGGCCAGCAACCGGCCGAATCTACCTGGCAGGGCCTATCTGCGGCTCGTGAGCCTCCGCCCAGCAGCGCTTCATCCCACGGGCCCAGAACACAGACCAGCCCCGAGCCCACCGGCTACCAGCCAGTGACACTGCTGATGCTGCATCATGGGCACGCAGGCAGGTCACGCTGTCGCAGGTGCTGCGCCTTCTGGGCCGTCTGCGGGGATTGAGGATCTCCTCCTTTGGATTGACTCCGGGAATCGGCCTTCGGGCGGGGCCATGACCGTGTCACCGGGGCTCGGGCTGCCTGATCACCTGGTGTGGGACCTTCCCGTTTCCGCTGGTGGCTAGAGGAGGCGCGGATCACGCCGCTGCCGGGCCGCTCGAGTTCAGCCACGGCTTACGCAACGCCCGGGCAGTGCTAAACGCCGCTGTCGGATCATGTGCGCACGCCGTCACGGATTCATGGGCCATCCTCTGCCCCGCCGAGCTCGCGCAGGTCGGTGGCCAGGTTAGCGGCCGAGGCGAGGGTGTCGGGATGGTCGTGGCCTAGGATGCGGCGGCGGCGATCGAGGGTGTCGTGGTCCAGCTCGCAGGCGGCCTGGGCGTCGCCGAGCTCGCGCAGGTCGTAGGCCAGGTTAGCGGCCGAGGCGAGGGTGTCGGGGTGGTCGTGGCCTAGGATGCCGCGGCGGCGGGCCAGGGTTTCGTGGTCCAGGTCGCGTGCGGCCTGTAGGTCGCCAAGCGCGCGCAGGTCGTAGGCCAGGTTGTGGGCGGAGTTCATGGTGTCGGGGTGGTCTTGGCCCAGGATGCGGCGGCGGCGGGCCAGGGTTTCCTGGTTCAGGTCGTGGGCGGCCTGTAGGTCGCCGAGCGCGCGCAGGTCGTGGGCCAGGGTGGTGGCGGAGGACATGGTGTCGGGGTGGTCGTGGCCCCGGATGCGGCGGTGGCGGGCCAGGGTGTCTTGGTTCAGGTCGTGGGCGGCCTGGACGTCGCCTAGCCTGCGCAGGTTGATGGCCAGGTTGTGGGCGGAGAAGAGGGTGTCGGGGTGGTCTGCGCCAAGGATGCGGCGGCGGCGGGTAAGAGTGCCTTGGTTCAGGTCGCGTGATTCGGCGTGGCGGCCCATCTCCAGCAGCGTCCAGGCGAGATAGTGCGCGGCCGTCAGCGTGTGCGGGTGGTCCTCGCCGAGCCGGTCGCGCCACTGTTGGTGAAGACCGCTGGCGAGATCATGGGCCGTGCGGATATCGCCCCGCTCGAGCAGGTACCAGCATGTGTGGCCGGCTAGCTCGCGCAGGGCGGGGGTGTCTGTGGCGGCCAGGTCGGCGGCCAGCACGTGCGGCGTCAGTTGCGCCCACCGGGGCCAGGTGGCCGGATTCGCCATGTCGCCGGGGTCGCTGGCGGCCTGTATCGCCTCGGCGTATTTGCGGGTGGCGGCGGCCTGGGCGGGGGTGAGCCGGTCGCGGAGGATGGCCTGGGTGAGCCGGTGCATCTGCAGCCCGCGGTGATCGATGCGGGCCAGCGACTGCCTCGTCAAGTGTGCCAGGGTCTGCCGCCAGGCCAGCGGGTCCGCAGCGCGGGCTGCCAGCTCGCCGGGCAAGACGCTGACGGCGGCGGTGAACAGGCTTTCCGGGATCGGTTCGGGTGCCAGGAACGCGCACACGCTGGCCAGCTCGGCTGCGGCCGGGTCCTGGCGGGCGAGCCGGTCCGCGATCAGGCCGGTGGCGGCGGCCAGCGACCGCGGGTAAGACGCCGGCGCCCCCTGGGCCAGCAGCTGCCCGGCCCGGGTCTGCAGCAGCACCAGGAACTCATCGGCTGTCATCCCGGTGTCCGCCATGAACCCTGCCGCCTGGGCGATAGCCAGTGGCAGGTCCCCGAGCTCGGCGGCGAGCCTGTCCGCGTCGGTTCCGGAGAGCTCGGTGACCCGGGTCTGCAAGATCGCCACCGACTCGGCCCGGGCGAGTACGTCCACCTCGACCGGCGCGGCGACCTCGTCCCAGCCCCGCTGCCGGGAGGTGATCAGCACATGCCCGCCGCCACCAGGCAGCCACGGTGCCACATCCGCGGGATCCTCGGCGTTGTCGAAGACCAGCAGCCACCGGCCGCGGTGCCGCAATTCGGCCAGCACCGCCGCCCGCACCGCCTCGGTCCCGGCCCCGGGCTGCACGCATCCCAGCGCAAGGCCAAGGGCGGCGACCTGGTCCCCGATCAGCCCGCCCTGTTCGGCGTTGATCCACCAGGCCAAGCCATAAGTCCCGGCGAACCGGTGCGCGTACTCGGCTGCCAGCTGGGTTTTGCCCACCCCACCCATGCCGTGCAGCGCCTGCACCACCGCCTTATCCCCGGCCAGCAGCTGTTCCCGCACCTCCGCCAGTAGATCGTCCCGGCCGGTGAACCCCGGATTACGGGCGGGAATGTTCCATACTCCCGGCCTTGCCCCCCGCACGGCCCCCAGCACCTCCCCAGCCGGGACTTGCCCGCGGGCCGCCCCCACGAACACCGCGCGCACCGGCTCGGCCAGGCCCAGCGCGCTGGCCAGCAACACAGCGGTGTCCTTGCGGGCAGTGCGGTTAATGCCCCGCTCCAGGTCACTGACCGACCGCGGGCTCAGGCCCGCCGCTTCGGCCAGCTCCTCCTGCGTCAGCCCGGCCTCGGCCCGCAACTGCCGCAGCAACCCGGCAAATCCCCGCGCAGGCTGCTCCCCCATAGTTCCAGCATCCCCTCCGCAGGCCCTCATCCCGCCGCACCCCAACCCGGCACGGCACGACCCTCCCCAACAGTAACCAGGCCCGCTGACCACCCGGTGCCCGGCGGCGCCCTGGGCGGCACGCCCATCCTGTGGGTCTCCTGTGGGCGGGCATGTGTGGTGATCGCCCTGGGTCGCCGGCAGCATGGCAAATGACGGCGGGAACCCTCCCGCCCGGTGACCCAGTCACTGCAGCGCCCCGACGGGCGCTCATCTGGGCCAGCCAACCATTGGGGAGCCGGCAATGCTGACCGCGACGCAGATCGGGGGCTTTGTAGGTGCCGGGCTGGCGGGGGCGGCTTACGTGCCGCAGATTTTCCACCTGATCAGGGCCCGCTGCTCGGCTGGCATCAGCCGGCTGGCCTTTGGGGTGTGGCTGCTGTCGTCTCTTCTGATTACGGCGCGCGCGGTCGCCATCGGCGCCGGCGTGTTCATCGTGCTCGGCGCGATTCAGATCGTGGCCACGGCACTGATCGTGGTCTGTGCGGCCCGGTACAAGGACACGCCCTGCCCCAGCCATCTCCCCGACCCGGCCAGGGCCAAGGCAGCCACCCGGACAGGCAGCTCAGGTGATGAGGCTGGTTCCTGGCGTCCGGCCGGCCGCCCGGTTGCCGGGTCGGCCACGCCCGCCGCACACGGCGGAGCACTGCGCGCGCACATCCCCGTCCGGCGCCCGCATTCCCATGCGGTCACCGAATTTCAAGCCACGCACCTGGAGAGGACGACATGACTGCATCAGCTGGCGCTGCCACCGCTGCGCCCGAGGAATTGGGCGCCGGCGTGCCCGGTGAAACTGCGGAGGCACAGGCGGTCATCGTCATCGTCAGCCGTGATCCTGGCGTCCGGCAGATCCTGCATCGGGAGCTGTCCAAGCGGTATGACGGCGACTATCAGATCGTGGTCTGCGGTCGGCCCGCGGAGTTGGCACCCTGGATGCGGGACCTGCGGGCTGCGGGCCTGCCGGTGGCGCTGGTCATCGGCGGGGTCGGCGCGCAGGACCCGGATGGCATCGAGGTGCTGGCCGCAGTCCGCGCCATCGACCCGAGGGCCGTTCGGGTGGCCGCGGTGGGCTGGGGTGACTGGCAAGCAAAGCGGTCGGTCTTCGAGGCGGTCACCATGGGCACGGTCGACCGCTGGGTGAACCGCCCGGCGTCGGCCCCGGCCGAGGAGTTCCACCGCTCGATCACCGAGTTCCTCCGGGAGTGGGCCAGCCAGCGGGGCGGCGGCTTCGAGGCGGTGCGGGTGATTGGTAAGCGGTGGTCGGCGCGGTCTCAGGAGCTGCGTGATCTTTTCTCCCGCTACCGGGTCCCGGCCGGCTTTTATGACGTCGGCTCCGGGCAGGGCCGACGGATGCTGCGCGACCTGGGTCTGGAATCCGCGGACCTGCCGGTGGTCGTGCTCCAGTTCGCCGCCGAGCCGTCGGCGCTGGTCAACCCCTCCAATCTCGAAATTGCTGACGCCTTCGGCATCATGAGGCCGATCCCGCCCGGGGAGGTCTTCGATGTGGCAGTGGTCGGCGCGGGGCCGGCCGGGCTGGCGGCCGCGGTCGGCGCGTCCTCCGAGGGCCTGCGGACCGTTGTGGTCGAGCATGAGGCCGTCGGCGGCCAAGCGGGGACCAGCTCGATGATCCGCAACTACCCTGGCTTCTCCCAGGGCATCAGCGGCGCCATGCTGGCGCAGGAGGCCTGGTGGCAGGCCAGGGCGTTTGACACCACGTTCTTGTACATGCGCCAGGCCAAGAGCCTGTCAAGAAACGGCGGCCATTACCGGTTGGGCCTGTCCGACGGGGGCGTCCTGGCCGCGCGCGCCGTGATCATCGCGACCGGCGTCGCCTACCGGCGGCTGGGCATCCCGGCCATAGAAGACCTGCAGGGCCGGGGGGTGTTCTACGGCGCCGCGGCCAGCGAGGCACCGGCCATGCGCGGGCGGAACGTGTTCGTCGCCGGCGGTGGCAACTCCGCCGGGCAGGCCGCGCTGCACCTGGCCAAATGGGCCAAGAAAGTGACCATCCTGGTGCGTGAGGGATCGCTGGCGGAAAGCATGTCCGACTACCTCATCCGCCAGATCGGCGCTGCGCCGAACGTGGAGGTCTGCTACCGCGTGCAGGTCACCGGCGGCACCGGCGACAGCACCGGCCATCTCGAATCGCTGATACTGCAGGACACCGCCTCCGGGGCGCGGCGCACCGTCTCGGCGGATGCCTTGTTCGTTCTCATCGGCGCCCAGCCGCGCACCGAATGGCTCGGCGAGGCCATCGCCCGCGACCGGCAGGGGTTCATCCGCACCGGCCCGGACCTGCCCGCCGGCACCGGCGCCCGCTGGCCTGCCGGCCGCGTGTCGCTGCCGCTGGAGACCAGCCTGCCGGGGGTGTTCGCCGCCGGGGACGTGCGCCGCGGATCGGTCAAACGGGTCGCCGCCGCGGTCGGCGAGGGCGCCGCCACAGTGCCCCTGGTTCACCGCTACCTGGCCCGAGCCGCCGCGGGCCAGAAAAACCCCGCCCGGCCCGCACCCCCGCCGATCCCTGCCAGCACACGACCGGGACCCAGCCGGCGGCCCAAGGATCTTGCCTACGCCCCATGAGCACAACGTGATCGCCAACTGGCAGGTTAGGAGCCCAAAATGCAGCAGGTCATGACAGCTGTCTCCGCGCACAAACCACCGGTTCACGCGCCACCGGCCGCGGCCACCGTCGCCGACATCATGCGGCCGCCAGTGACGACGGTCAACCAGCACGACCACGTGGCCGCCGCCGCGTATCTGATGAAGCACGCAGGCACGACAGCTCTCCCGGTCCTAGATGCGCAGGCCGGTGAGCCGGTCGGCATCATCACCGCGGCAGACGTCGCCCGCGCCATCGCGGACGGCAAAGACGTCAACGACGTCTGGGTCGATGCCGCGATGACCACCCGCCCGGCCCTCACCACCACCACAAGCATTCGTGACGCGGCCAAGATCATGACGACCAGACATCTCCGTCACCTGCCGGTCGCGGGCGACACCGGCCTGCTCGCAGTGGTGGACATCATCGACGTGTGCCGGGCGTTGCTTGGCACCGAAGAGGGATAACCAGAGCCCGTGCCAGATCCGGACGAGCAGCACGGCCAGGCTGATGCGCTCACAACCGCCGTCCTGCCTCAGCCCGGCCGCCGGCCCTTCCGTGCCCGGAAACGCAGAACGACCCGAAGCCGCACTCCCCCGGCATGATGACCCCAGCCCGCCTGCCACCAGGCCTGTCCCGGCGCCAGACGGCAGACCCCGCCAGGCCGCATAATGCCCGGTTCCGCGCGTCCCGCGGGCTCCAACGAAATCACCAGCGCCGCTCAGATCAGGCGGCTCGGCGTGCGTTATTCATACCCCTTGCTGTCCCGCCAGGCCATCAAGCCCGGCGTGATCGGGCCGGAAACACCGTTAGATCCACAGTCCCGCCGGCGGGCGGTTATGAGCCTGTTGGAAACCCGCGTTGCTCAGCTGCGACGGACGGGCCGGAGCCGCACATGTGACTATGGGTGATGGGGCCTTGCTGGCATCACTTGTCTGGCCCGGTGATGGCGTACCGCACGCGGTTTGCAGGCAATGGTCGTTCGCATCCCGCCTTGATCTTCCATGTAGCGCCGCGCTGATGCTCTCGCCGCGGGCGACCATTCGATCTTCACTGGCCGAGCAACTCGGCCATCGCCTCTTCATGCGACACTGCGCCGGGCCGACCCGCAGCCACCCACTCCTGGTGGGCTGCTAGCGTCGCCTCGATCTCAGCTTCTTCCAAGATCTCAGCCGGGGCGCGGCGTTCCACCGCGCGGAGCCGCCGCAGATCGGAAAGCGGCACGATGGCAGCAGCCTCCCCGCCAAGGTGTATCACCTCATATGGCTCACGCGAGCCCTGGTCGCTGGTCGGCTGCACGGACATGGCACCACCGTACCCGTCTCGGCCATCGCGCGGCGGTCACCGCGCCCGTCCCGAACAGGGCCGCCTGTCGGCTCATGAGCTTTCTGCGAGCCACGCGTACCACCGGACCGTCACCGGCTGTTGCTGCGCCTGAATATCCAGCCGCCGCCGACACAGGTTTGGGGTGTGCGCTACGCCACTTGTGGGTCCGCCGGGCTCGGATGCTCTATTCCATGACCGGCCCGGTATGCATCAAGAAGCGCGGCATCGTCTTTCGGGGGTCCACCGGGCATATGCCTGCGGATGCTTCCGGCGAATCTCGGTCACTTGGTACGCCGGGCCTGATGCCACCTGGCCTTTGCCGGAATGGGTACCTGGCGCGGGTTGGCTCCCCAGCCGGGTGAGAGCAGCCGCAACCGCTAAACAACGCCTCTGCCTGGGCCAGTTGCGCCAGCACCGCGACGTCATTGGGGCCGCCCTCCACGTATGCCTGTTGGATGTACTCGGGCGCCCTGATCTCTGGATCCTCCATATTCTGAGGCTAAAATCCGGGTCCCACAGCGTCTATGGAGTCCTGCTGCCCGCCGACAGCCCGGCAGCCCCGCTTCCGCCAGGGATGGCACGCTCGTCGCCCCGGATCTCCGCGACCACGGCCCCACCACTGGCCGACTGACCTCCTCGCGTGATCGGATGCCCCGAACCACAGGAGACCGACCTCGCCAAGGGCCGAAAGTACGCCAAGCCCAGGTCCCAGCCCCCTGCGCGACCAGCTACGTATCAAAGCCATCGTCCGCGGCAGCTCGGTCACCATCTTCGGCTGCTGTCCCCTATGGCAGTCCAACCTGACCGGATGGTCCAAGGTGCGATCCCGCAACTCCGCTGCAGCGCCAGCATCCACGACTGGAGGCTGTACTGGGCGGATCGCAACGGCCGCTGGCACCGCTACGACGATCTGCCGCCCGGCCGCGTCGACCAGGTGCTCCGGGAGATCGAATCCGACCCGACTGGCATCTTCTGGGGCTAGGAACCGCCTCTCATGCGGCGGCGCTGAAATCCCATGAAGCCAGTCTGCCAAGGGATTGCAGGAGCCAACCGCGGGAGCCAACCCCACTCAGATTCGTCCCGACCCACCGCGACGCCCGCGGAACGTAACCGCAGGTGAGCGGCTCTACCCTCGACTCGCCCGGACCGGGGCAGACACTGGATTCGTGCCTGGGGGTCAAGGGGTCGCCGGTTCAAATCCGGCCGTCCCGACCAGGTAGTCGGCTAAGAATCGAACAAAGCACCGAACCCGAAAGGGGCGTGTCCACCAATCTGTCCACCAATTGGTTAGGGCAGCCAGAAGCCCCGCTGTCAAAGCCGTAGTAGCATCGGGCCGCGGCGCACAGCTCAGACGAGCAGCGCCAGACAGGGGGGGCTCACGATGGCGACAATGATCGTCTTCCACGAGGTCGAAGACGTCGATCACTGGCTTGCATCACCGAAGCGGGAAGAGTTCTTCGCACCCATGGGTATGACGGCGCGCACGTTCATCGACCCAGGACAGACGAACAGGGTCGGGCTGATCGTGGAAGCGCCTGACAGTGACACCTTCCGGCGGGCGCTGGAGTCCAATGAGGCAGCCGAAGCCATGAAGCACGACGGGGTACGACCCGACACGGTTGTGATGCTCGTCGAGTCATAACCCCGCCCGGGCTCCTGGCCGGCCGACGGCCATCAGCGCGCAACCGTCGCCAGGAGTCAGCGCCAGAATCCTGTGCGATCCCGGTGGATGCTGGACACCGGTTCGCCTGGGGGCCAAGGGGTCGCCGGTTCGAATCCGGCCGTCCTGACCAGAAGGTCCAGGTCAGAAGGGGTACCGGGTTCTCACTCGGGCCCCTTTCGATCTTCGGGAGCCAGGCCACGTCACTTGACGCTCGTCAAGCGAGGTCAACGCGGTTTCTCACAATTTCAGGTCGGTGCCCCGCGCAGATGGGTCAGCAGGAATTGAGCGAGGCATCCGGTTTGAGGTCGATCCCTTCGACCGCCTCGGCAGTCAGTGGTAAGAGCTGAAAGTTGGTATTAGCCGCGGGTAGGGTCGGTGAACTCTGGGCCGCTGCGGTCGGCAGCACTGGCAGACCAGGAACGTGCGCGGACGAGGTAGAAGTACCGTAGGTCGCCCCTGTAATCGAGGATGTACAGGAGGCGCCGTAGGTCTCGTACGCCACACGAACCGGTGCAACTCCTGCCCACAGTCGAGCGCACCGGCTTCGACAGTGCCGACCGAACCGGCGCAATCGTCGAGGCTTGCTCCGCCAATGGGGGCTATGGCAATACGGTCTGGCCAGTGTATTGTCAGCTATCCCCATAGGGAATCTGGAAATAAGGAACTGGGAAGAGTCGAAGGGGTATCTCGACATGACTACAGTCGCCAACGGAGTCAACGTGCAGGCACTGCTGGAGGCGCGGGAAGTGCTGAAGGGTGCGCCGGAGGCCGCCCAGTTCACCTGGCGCGCGTCCGCCAAGTGGCAGGGTGGCGTCCACAGCACGATCAAGGTCCAGAGCTTCTTCGGCCTCGGGGAGGAGCAGAATCACAAGGAAGATTGGGCGTTCGAAGCCGACCACCCCGAGGTCTTCGCGGCGGAGGACAGCGGCATCACGCCGATCGAGTACCTCCTCGTCGGCCTGGCGAGCTGCCTGACGGCGGGTGTGGCGTCCGTCGCGCAGAACCGCGGGATCCAGCTGCGCTCGGTCGAGTCGACGGTAGAGGGCGCGCACGACATTCGCGGGATCCTCGGTGCCGACAGCGACGTCCGCAACGGCTTCAACGACGTCAAAGTGACGTTCACCATCGACGCGGACGCGTCGAAGCAGGAGATCGAGGCGCTGGTCGCCCAGTCCCAGAAGCGCTCCGCCGTGTTCGACGCTCTCACGAACCCGACGAACGTCACCGTCGAGGTCGCCTGAGGGGCAAGCCATCGAGCGCAATACCACGATCGTCATCGGCGCGGGGCACGCGGGCCTCGCCGCAAGCCACTTCCTGAGCGACCGGTCGCTCGATCACGTCGTGCTCGAGCGCGGCGAGGTGGCGAACTCCTGGCGGCGCGAACGCTGGGACTCGCTGCGGCTGCTCACTCCCAACTGGCAGAGCCGCCTGCCGGGCCTTCGCTATGAAGGCCGGGATCCAGACGGCTACATGACGGTGGGCGAAGTGACCGAGTTCATCGAGCACTTCGCCAAGGTCTCGCGCGCCCCCATCCGGACGGGTGTCAACGTCACGTCGGTGCGACGGGCCGGCGATGGTTACCACGTGACGACAAGCCACGGCGAGATTCACGCCCAGACAGTGGTCATCGCGAGCGGCGCTTGCAATGAGCCAGCGGTGCCGCAGTTCGACGACGCGGTGCCGGCGTCCGTCGAGCAACTGACGCCGTTCGACTACCGCGACCCTGCCCAGCTCCCCGACGGTCGCGTGCTCGTCGTGGGAGCCTCGGCGACCGGCGTGCAGCTAGCCGCCGAGCTGAGGCGGTCGGGCCGGCCGGTGACCCTCTCGGTGGGAGAGCACGTGCGGTTGCCGCGCACGTACCGCGGACGCGACGTGCTGTGGTGGATGGACGCGTCAGGCTTGTGGGACCAGCGGTACGACGAGGTCGAGGATCTCACGCGGGCCCGGCGGCTGCCCTCGCCCCAGCTTGCCGGGACTCCGGAGCGGACGACGCTCGATCTCAACGCCCTCGACGCGATGGGCGTCGAACTGGTGGGCCGCTGGGCGGCGGTACGTGACGGCCGTGCGCTGTTCTCCGGCGGCTTGCGCAACGTGTTCTCGCTCGCGGACCTCAAGATGGAGCGCCTGCTGGACACGTTCGACGAGTGGGCCAAGACGGACGGGTTTGAGCCTGAGGCCAGCCCTCCCGAGCGCTTCGCGCCGACCCGCGTGCCTGAGTCGACGCGGTTGCAGCTTGACCTGCGAAGCGGCGAGATCCGCGCGATCGTGTGGGCGACGGGTTTCCGGCCTAACTACAGCTGGCTCGACGTGCCCGTGGTCGACACGAAGGGCCAGTTGCGCCACGACGGTGGGGTGGTCGACAGCCCGGGACTGTACGCGCTGGGGCTGCCGGTCTTGCGGCGGCGCAAGTCCACGTTTATTTGCGGTATCGAAGACGACGCTCGTGAGGTGATCGGGCACCTCACGCGGTACCTGGCCGTGCGCCGATGATCCTGCCCGCCGGGTCCTCCGGCCGGCAATCACGTACCCGCCTAAGCGGCTGCCAGCCCGGTCGTAGCGCTGACAGTAGCGGCGCCTATTCCAGGACGTCGCGGCGCAGCTGGGGGAAGACCTTTGAGACCTTGCCGAGGAGGTAGTCGCCGTAGGTGCCAGTGAAGGCTCGCAGGTCCTGGCCGTCCCAGCGCCGCCGACCGTCGTCTCCTGCGGCGGCCCGGCCGGGCAGTGGCGGCACTTCGGCAGCGAACCCTGGGTCCAGGAAGAATGGGAAAGAGAGTCGGCCGTGGCCGCTGAGGTTGCGGACCCGGTGCGGCGTCGACCGGTACCAGCCGCCGGTCAGGCGGTCGAGCATGTCGCCGATGTTACAGACCAGCGTGCCGGGGATGGGCGGGGCGTCGATCCAGCCCTCGGGCGCGGCGATCTGCAGCCCGCCCCTGTCATCTTGGGCGAGCAGTGTCACCAGCCCGTAGTCGGTGTGCTCGCCCACTCCCCAGTCCTGGGTCTGGGGCGGTGACGGCGGGTAGTGGAAGATCCGGAACAAGATGGTCGGGTCCGCGGTGTACCCGGTGGCAAAGTAGCCGGCATCCAGGCCCAGGCTGAGCGCCACCCCGGCTAGCACGGCCTGGCCCAGGCTGGTCAGCGCGTCAAGGTAGGCCAGCACCAGCGGGCGCAGCCGCGGGACCTGCCGCGGGAACAGGTTGCCGCCGTGCAGCGGGATCCCGGCCAGCACCCGCAGATCATCGTCAGGCAGCTCAGCGCCAAAGTACAGGCCCTCCTTCAGATCCGGCCGCCCGGAGGTGAACTCGGCGCCGACCGGGAAGTAGCCCCGCCAGGCCCGACCGCCGCGCTCCATGGCAATCTCCAGCTTGTCCGCCAACGGCAGGGCGAAGAACTCAGCGCTTGCATCAGCCAGTTGGTCCAGCAGCCCGGCTGGCACGCCATGGCCGGTTACGTAGAAAAAGCCGCGCTCGCGGCAGGCTGCCTGGATCTGCCCAGCCACACCAGCCCGCATCGCAGCCGACCCGCGACCTGCCAGCGGGCCCACATCGATGACCGGCAGCCCGGCTGAACCATCCGAACCTGCCATGAGCCCATCCTGCCCGACGCTCGTGATCACCGCCGCCGGGACCCTGGCACGAGCCTTCGCCTCTGCACTGAGGTTCTTGAGCGTCTGAGGGTGGCTGGTATGGATGCGGTGGTCACGACCTTGCATGGCAGGTTGCGCGGCAGCGTCGCTGATTGTATGCGTTCTTGCGGGTTCCTAGCGGTCGAGCTCATCGCCGCCACCAGCGGCCTCGGCTTCGTGATCATCCAGGCTGGCGACTACCTCAACACCTCCCTGGTGTTCGCCGGGATCATCATGATCGTCATACTCGGCCTCGCCTGGACGCGTGCCTGCGCGGGCTGCTGCTCCTCGCCACCCCAGCCGCCGCGGCTGAGCCCGGCCAGCCACGAAAGCCGCCACACCCGCCAGCCAGGTTTAGCTTTCGATTAATACCAAGTTTCCCGATAGGAATTATTGACATACTTCCTCACGGATGGAAGGCTGCGAGCATGACGGCTCATCACGCGGCCCGCCGCCTCTACATCGACCAGCTGAGGACCGCTGACGCGCTCTGTCCTGCGACGGCCTGAGGCCGTCAGCATTCGCCCGGTCGCTGGCGGGTGATCCCGGGCCGCGATCCCGGTGTTCCTTGCACCAGCAACCGGGCCGCCTGGAACTCTCCGATTCGTTACCAGCCGTCTGGCATGCCATCGACCGTCCGCTATACCGTTCCCGGCCCGGACGCGCGCTGCTGTTGCTCACCGGTCTCAGCAGCCGCGGCTGAGCCCAGCCCCCCTGACCCGGGAGGAACCCGTGATGCAGCACCAACCCTTGCTCCCCTCCAGGCGGGGCTTCCTCGTCGGCTCCGCACTGGCGGCAGTGCCCGCACTGTGGGCCACCCCTGCCCTGGCAGGCGTTGCCCGCAGCGGGGAAAGATTGCCCCGCAAAGGCGGCTTCGCGACCCCGGTCACCCTGCCGTGGTACGACCTCACGACCCAGACCGTTGCCGCTGCGGCGTTCCCCGAAGCCATCACCCAGAGCCGCACCTGGGCGGTGAGCTGGCTGGCGGCCGCGCGGGCCGTCGGGCCTGGCATCGATCCGAACTACGCCACGGCGGCGTTTGCGCAGGCACTGCACGACACGCTGGTCGCCCAGGTGCCAAGCCAGCAGCCACCGCTCGACGCGGCCCTCGCCTCGACGCTGGCGGGCGTTCCCGCCGGCCCGGCCAAGCAAGCCGGGATCACCGCCGGGCAGCGGCAAGCAGCCACGGTGCTCGCCGGACGCCAGGGGGATGGTACCGGTACCGCCTCGCTGGACATCCCGTACACCCCGCCCCCGCCCGGCCCGGGCATCTGGCAGCCCACCCCGCCGACCTACGGCCCGGCGCTGCGCGCCGGGCAGGGCAACGCGCGGCCGTTCCTGCTCGCCAGCAACGACCAGTTCGACCCGGGTCCACCGCTCAGCCTCAGCTCCCCGGCCTACCTCGGCGCGCTGGCCGAAGTAGCTGCCTACGGCAGCGCGACCAGCACGGTCCGCACAGCGGCGCAGACGGACGTCGCCCTGTTCTGGTACCCAGCGCTGAACTTCGCCTACGTGCAGATTCTCCGCGCCGTGCTGGCGGGCACGTCCTGGCCGCTCGGCTGGCAGGCCACGCTCGTGGCCGCGTTCCATGCGATCACGACCGACGCGCAGATCGCGATCTATAACGCCAAGTTCAAGTACGTGTTCTGGCGACCGGTTACGGCGATCCAGGACGGCACCATCCAGCCCGACCCAACCTGGGCGCCGCAGTCGATCACCCCGCGCTACCCGGAGTACCCCAGCGGGCACGGCGG
>Ga0070714_100002456_pt1 | contig 13682 bp, 8 predicted proteins | sample LARL83metaG_FD_65450 | JGI IMG/M metagenome (GOLD analysis project Ga0070714, IMG submission 65450) | Corn, switchgrass and miscanthus rhizosphere microbial communities from Kellogg Biological Station, Michigan, USA - LAR L8-3 metaG | ecosystem: Host-associated > Plants > Roots > Rhizosphere ...
CGGCAACGTGGCCTACACCAATCTGCCCTACATCACCGACGCCGGCGCAAGCTGCGGAGCCAACTTCAACGGCCTCGGCGCCAACGCCGGCATCACCATCGTCGAAGGTCACGAGATGGCCGAAACCATCACCGACCAGTTCCCGAATTCGGGCTGGCTCGATTCTGGCGGCGAGGAGAACGGCGACAAGTGCGCCTGGATATCCTCGGGCCAGGGTGCCTCAGCTGACATCACTCTCTCCACGGGCACTTTCGCTGTCCAATCGCTCTGGAGCAACGCCTTCAACAGTGGCAACGGCGGATGTGTAATTTCCTATCCATAATCTCTATAGCCGGGCGGGCGCTCTTCGACATCGCGAAGATAGGAAGATTCAGGAGCGCTCTTCCAACTCCGACCCAGCTAACATGACTTCTCCCTCCGCCTCTGCCAGCGGTAACTTTCAGATCGGTGGCGACCTCGCCATCGTCCGCCTCGGCTATGGAACCATGCGTCTCGTCGGCGACGGCGCATGGGGCGAACCGCGCGACCCGGAGGAGGCACGCCGCGTCCTGCGCCGCGCTGTCGATCTGGGTGTCACGCTCATCGACACCGCCGACGCCTACGGTCCTGAGATCGCCGAGCGCCTTGTCTGCGAAGCTCTCCACCCCTACCCGCCCGATCTTGTCATCGCGACGAAGGGCGGCATCACGCGCCAGGGCCCGGCCAAAACCGAGTACGTCGGCCGCGCAGGCTATTTAATTCAATGCGTTGAAATGAGCCTCCGCCGGCTCCGGCTCGAGCGCATAGAACTCTACCAATTGCACCGCATCGATCCGCGCACCCCGCTCGAGGAATCGCTCGGAGCCCTTCGACGCATGCAGGAGGAGGGGAAAATCCGTCACATCGGGCTCAGCGAAGTCACGCCCGCAGAGATTGAAGAGGCGGAGAAGATCGTCCCCATCGTCACCGTGCAGAATCGTTACTCACTGGCCGACCGCCGCCACGAGCTAACCCTCGCCTGGTGCGAGCGGCGTAACCTTGCCTTCCTCCCGTGGTACCCCATGGCCGCCGGTAAGCTGCTCAAGCCGGACCACCCCCTGTCACAAACTCTCGCCCAGCTCGCGTCGCGGCACAAGGCGACAATCGCCCAGCTCTCGCTGGCTTGGCTGCTTCATCGCTCCCCGGTGCTCCTGCCCATCCCCGGAACCTCCCAGGTCACTCATCTCGAAGAAAACATCGCTGCGGCTTCGCTTCGGATCGAAGCGGATGAGTGGGCTCAGGTTGAAGCGGCCGCGAAACAACTCTCGTAAGACCAGTTTTCACTACCGCATGTCGCACAAATAAAAACCCGCAGCCGGGCAGGCTGCGGGCTCGCGTCTCTCGCGTTGCTACTCGACTGCGTTGGTCGCAATGGTGTTCTTGTACCACTCCGCGCTCAGCTTCGGCGTCCGCTTCAGCGTCTTGAAATCCACGTAGTGAATTCCGAACCGCTTCGAATACCCATCCGCCCACTCGAAGTTGTCCATCAGGCTCCATAGGAAATATCCCTTCACCGGGTAGTCCTCCGTCACCGCACGATGCAACTGGCTCAGATGATTCCGCAGGTACATCACGCGGTCCACATCCTCCACGCGGCCATCCGGTGTCAGCACATCGTCTGAAGACGTGCCGTTTTCGGTGATGTATATCGCCGGCACCTTTTCCTTCCAGATGTCGCAGACATTGCGCACCGTCCAGTAGACGCACTCTGGTCCGATCTGAATCCACGGCGAGAACATGTGCGGATACGAGTCCGGCATCGTCTCCACGACATATCCCTTCTGCGATTCGTCCGCTTTCACGTAGGAAGGGTTGTAGGCGTTCAGGCCTACGAAATCGAGCGGGCTTCCGATGGCTTTCATGTCGCCTTCTTCCACCTTGGGCGCATTCGATCCCTGCTCTGCTAGGTAGCTCTCCGGGTACTTGCCTTCCAGCACGGTCGTCAGGAACGGAGCGTTCTCATTGCGGGTTGCCTTCCGAGCCGCCTCGATGTCCGCGTCAGTTTCCATCACCGGTGCAAATATCGATGCGTTCTCGGCAAGTCCAACCTGGGTTCCGCTCGGCGTATTCGCGCGGATAGCCTGCACGCCCAGCCCGTGCGCAAGAATCCCGTGATGCCGCACCTGGTTGACCTCCGCTGGCCCGAGTTTCAGTCCCGGCGCAAACTGCCCGATCTTGTATCCGAGATCCGTGAAGCAGACAAATTCGTTGGTCGTCATCCAATGCTTCACCTTGTCGCCGAGGTGCTTCGTCACGTACCCGCAGTAATCCGCGAACGCCTTCGATGTGTCGCGCGACTGCCAGCCGCCCTGCAAAGCCGCCGGCGTATCCCAGTGAAACATCGTGATATATGGCGTGATGTTATTGGCCAGCAACTCGTCGACTACGTGGTTGTAGTAGTCCAGTCCCTTCTGGTTCACCTCGCCCTTTCCGTTCGGAAAGACGCGCGACCACGAGATCGACATGCGATAGACGCTCACACCCAGGTTCTTCAGGAGTTGCACATCCGTCTTGTAGAGGTGATAGGAATCGTCAGCCACGTCGCCCGTGTCGCCCATATGCGTTTTGCCAGGGGTATGCGAAAACACGTCCCACAGCGATGGCCCACGCCCGTCATCCTTCGCACCGCCTTCAATCTGGTATGCCGCTGTCGCGCATCCCCACAGAAATCCCTTGGGATACTCGACTCTTTTGGGTAGCGGCTCGCCAAATGCGAATCTTGGCAACGAAATTCCTGCATAGGTTGCGGCCGTCGCCGCAGCCAGAGTCTTCCCAAATTGACGGCGCGTAATTCTTCTCATTTCGGACTCCCAATGATTACAAAAACGTTTTAGCAGAAGACTTCAACGCATGGCAAGCCGAAAAGCATTTTGGTGATAGAGCGCACTTATCAGGGACGGTTACGACAAGACAGGAACTTCGACTCAATTTCGGAAGGTCCACTCTCGCGGTTCACTTTCGATAACGCTGAACCAGGATGTCGCTCTTGGTAAAGTGGTAGACCTTGCCGATTTCCATCTGTTGTTCCGGCGGATTCGCCCAATTGTTAAAGTAAGTGGTTTTGAGAAATTCGAAATTTACGCCGCCTTTAAGCGGATTCAGCCCATTCGTGATTCCGGTGAAGTACGTCGCCACCGTGGCAAAACGCGCGGCCTCTGACGTGACCGCAAACAGAATCGCGCACAACCGCTTGTCCAGGGTTGACGTTCCCTTCTTGAATTGGCCGAACTCCCCCAACCGGTTCAGGTCCTTCATAACTACCGTGCCCACCTCGCCGAGTTGGTTGTAATTGGATTTCACCCCGCAGGGCTTGCCCCAGCCTTCCTTCTGATCGTCGAACACGTACCAGCCATCTGCGCCCTTGAAGCCGATGACGTAAGCGTCCTCATGGCGGACTTGCAGCTCAACCAGCCCATCGTCCGGGGTACGTAAACCGATCAGCAGGTGTGGATTCTTGTTGGCCGGCTCGTCCAGCAGGATTCGATAGGAGGCCAGGCTTGACTGGTACTTGCCCGGCGCGAGATTGATCTCAGCCTGTGTTCGGGCAGGAGGAGGCATGGGGAGGCAGAATAGCACGAAAAAAGAAAAACCGCGATAGCTGCTGTTCCGCCCGAGGAAAGGGTAAAACGAAAGCCGCAACCTTTCGGCTGCGGCTCTCGTTGCATCTCCCCCCGCTCAACGTGCATTTTTGCGATAGAGTAAACGGCGCTAAAGGCGAGGTAAGCCCCACCGCAGGCCCGGGGTGTCCCCATCGACAGTCTTTCGTCGATCGGGTGGAAGTTACATTTCTTTCACGCCGTCCACAAACGCTTTCAGCTTTCTCGACCGCGACGGATGGCGAAGCTTGCGCAGCGCCTTCGCCTCGATCTGCCGGATGCGTTCGCGTGTTACCTGGAAGCTCTGTCCTACTTCCTCCAGGGTGTGCTCCGAGCCATCTTCCAGTCCGAAGCGCATCTTGATTACCCTCTCCTCCCGGGGCGTGAGGGTCCGGAGAACCTGCGAGGTGTACTCCTTCAGGTTCACACTGATGACCGCCTCGCTGGGCGAAACCGCCTGCCGGTCCTCGATAAAATCGCCGAGGTGCGAATCTTCCTCTTCGCCAATCGGAGTTTCCAGCGAAATCGGTTCCTGGGCAATCTTCAGCACTTTTCGCACCTTGGCCACCGGGATATCCATGCGGCGCGCGATCTCTTCGCTTGACGGCTCACGGCCGAGTTCCTGAACAAGCTGACGTGACGTACGGATCAGCTTGTTGATCGTCTCGATCATGTGCACGGGGATACGAATGGTCCTGGCCTGGTCCGCAATGGCGCGTGTAATCGCCTGGCGAATCCACCACGTCGCATACGTCGAAAACTTGTACCCGCGCCGGTACTCGAACTTGTCCACCGCCTTCATCAGGCCGATGTTGCCCTCTTGAATCAGGTCGAGGAACTGCAGTCCGCGGTTGGTGTATTTCTTCGCGATCGACACCACCAGTCGAAGATTGGCCTCGATCAACTCCCGCTTGGCCTGCTCGGCGTCCATGTCGCCCTGGATCATCTCGCGCTGCGTGCGCTTCAATTCAATAATCGAAACACCCGCGTCCGCCTCGATCTTCTCCAGGTCAACCTTGCAGTTCTTCTGCTGGCGCCGATACTCCTTTTTCAGCTCCTCGCTCTTGCTCGCATCGTACTTCTGATCGAGCGAACGGATCTGCCGCTCCAGCGTGCGCATCGTGTCGACAGTCTTGTTCACCTTGTCGAGAAGCCGCTTACGCTCGAGGCCCGTGTACTTCAGTTCGCGCACGATCCGCGATACATACACTTTCTCGCGCGCAATCAGCCAGCGCGTCTTGCGCAGCTCTCTCTGGCTGGTCTTGCTGTTGGCAGCGGCCAGCTTCTCATCAAGCAGGGCGATCTTCTTCTGGTGCTTCATCAGCGCATCGATACGCGCAACGGTCGACTTGACGCGCGCCTGCACAACATCTTCGGTCAGCTCTTCTTCGTCGAAGACCACGACCTCTTTCACGTTGCGTACGCCGCGCTTCAGGTCTTCGCCCAGAGCTACGATCTCGCGAATCACGATCGGTGAACGCGAAATCGCCTTCAGCACGCGCATTTGTCCGCGCTCGATGCGCTTGGCGATTTCAACTTCGCCCTCGCGCGTCAGCAGCGGCACGGTGCCCATCTCGCGCAAATACATGCGCACGGGGTCATTGGTTTTTTCGAGAATGCCGGGCGTCAGATCAAGCTCGACGTCCTCGCCTTCCTCGAGTTCAAAGTCTTTGTCCGCGCCGAATTTTGGCGCGTCCAGCAGATCGATACCCTGACCGCTGATGGTTGTCATCAGGTCGTCGATATCGTCGGGCGAGGTGCTCATGTCCTCCGGCATCATCTCGTTCACATCGCCGTAGGTCAGATACCCCTTTTCCTTGCCGGTATCGATCAGGTTCTGAATGTCGTCTTCGAATTTGTCGTTGTTGATGGCCAAAACGGTTCCTACTCTCCAGCGCGATCAAGTTTTAGCACCGGCTCGCGCACCAGTGCGGCGCCCCATCCGCGCGACATTTTTTTGATGCCCCATGCGCGCGTGCAGACACGAACTCGCGGTCACCCGCAGAAAAAAGCGGTCTTCGTAGTCGCTCGGAGTAGGATATTCGCGCTTCAGGTTTCGCCTGGGTCGCCCGCGAGCCGCAGCTCATGTATGGGGCAAAGGGGGCGCGCATCCTCACAGAGATCAATAGATTAACACAGCTCAACCCACCATTTCCTGGTGAAATTGCGCTCGGATCTCGCCGCAGGTAACTCTTTCCGTCGCTTTTGTCGAAACCCGAACAGGCATCCCGCCGTCCCTGCCTGCCGTTCCTGATTATTTAGACGGGCTACCAGCTTGAAGCGACTCAAAGAAATCAATAGCTTGTATTAGAAATTCCGGCCGTTTCCCGGATTTCGCAACTGCCGGAGCGCCTTATCCAGGTCGAGCTTCCGCTGTGTCAGCAACGCAAGCTCCGCGGAATCTCCCCGCCGCTCGGCCTCCGCGATATGCGCCCGCACATCCCTTAGATCCGCCTCCAATCTCCGTTGTTGCAGGCTTACAATCGCCCCAATCACCGCATCCGCTGTCGGAGCCTCTGTCTCCGCCAGCAAAGCCTCAGCCAACAGAGCTTTCTGAGCCTGATCTTCGACCACATCCATCGGATCACGGGCCTCGCGCGTGGCCAGTACCGCGAGAGCCCGCGCCACTGCAAGCCCTTCAAACCACTGTGGCTGTCGCGTTACGGCGTCCGCGGCGGTCTGACGGGCCTCCTGATGCTCGGGGTCGGTGATGGCCAATGCGCGCAGGAGGACCCGCTCCACCTCCGTAAGGGTCGTTGTCCGCACCTCGATCCGGTCCCGGCGCTTCAGTGCCGCCTGCCGCAGGTCCCCCAGCATGACGGCGGAATCGATTCCGAGCTTCTGCGAGGCATCCCTGACAAATTCAAGCCTCACCAGCTCGTGTGGGATGCGCCGGATATGCGGCAGTAAGTAGTTCATCGCTTTGACTTTCTGCTCTGCCGTGGCGCCGGGGAACATCTGGCGGGCACGCTCGATGAGGTAGTCTGCCTGGCGCCGCGCTCCCATCACCGCCTGCGTATAAGCCTCGACCCCCCTCTCCCTGATGAACCGGTCCGGATCCAGCCCCCCATCCAGGGTTACCAGCTTCAGGTTGAATCCCTCTTCCGTCAACAAAGCAATGGACTTCTCGGCAGCATTGGCCCCTGCGGCATCGGGATCGAAATTCACCACCACATTCTGTGTATGGCGTCGCAAAATGGCCACCTGTTGCTCGGTAAAAGCTGTCCCGCTGGTGGCAATTACGTGCTGAATTCCGCGTAAAAACAGCGAAATACAGTCCATTTGCCCCTCCACCAGCAGCGCATAACCCGCCTGCCTGATCGCGGATTTGGCTTTATCGAGGTTAAAGAGCACTTCTCCCTTGTGATAAAGCGGTGTTTCCGGTGAATTTATGTACTTTGGACCGGCCTTTTCGCCCGTTTCCAGCGTCCGCGCCGTAAACGCGATGACCCGCCCGCTTTCGTTGCATATCGGGAACGTCACCCGCTTCCGAAACCGGTCATAAATAGGGCCTTGCGACCCATCTCCCTGCTCTTTTGAGCTGAACAATCCAGATGCCCGAAGCGTCGTTTCATCGGCCATCCCGCTGAGCCGGTCCCGAAGCGCCCCAAAGCTGTCCGGCGCATACCCGATCCGGAATTTCTTGATCCCCTCCAGGCTGAGTCCGCGGCCTGACAGGTACTCCCGCGCCGACGCAGCCTCCGGCGCACGCATCTGCTCTTCAAACCAGGCCGCCGCAGCCTCATGCAGGTCCAGGAGCTTCCCCCGCATCCGCGCTTCAGCAGCTTCCTCGGGGGATGAAAACTCGCGCTTGGGCAGCGGAATCCCGGCCTTCTGCGCCACGATCCGCACGGCCTCGGGAAAGCCCACGTTCTCGATCTTGCCGACAAACGAGAAGACGTCTCCGGACACGCCGCACCCGAAGCAGTGATAGAACTGCCGCACGGCGTGCACGCTGAAGGAGGGCGACTTCTCCTTGTGGAACGGACACAGGCCCGAGTAGTTCTGCGCGCCCGCCTTGCGCAGACGGATGTACCCCTCGATCACCTTGACGATGTCGACCTGCTGTTTCACGCTCTGGGCAAAATCCGACACGGAATCTATCTACTGAGCATACGTCCGTGGAACTCAGCCCTTTGTGGAAGGCGTGGATATCGAGCCGCCGTAACCCTCAATGCGCCTGGGTTCCTCAATTCCCACCTGGAACCTCGAGCTGCACGATCGCCGAGTTTGTGGTGGGAGCGCCCGAGATGCTGTTCGCGACAAAAACCAGATCGTCACGTGAATAGGGCTTCGCAGTTCCCGGCGCGGTGAGTTGCACATGGACAAAGCCGCTCCCGTGTTCGGGAATTGCCAGCTCCGTGGGATTGACGCCGCCGACGAATCGCTGCGCATCGGTCACCATCACCTTGAAATTCCGTGCCGGCCCGAGATTCCTGACCTCAAAAAGAGCTTCCTTGCTGGCGCCGGGCGCGATCTCATCAAAGTTCAGCCTGGGAATGACCTGCACGGTTTCTGCACGGGAAAGCGGCCCATCGAACCGCTGGTACCGCATGCCCTTCGCATCACGGCCACTCACCGCGATCCGAAAAGGCACGTTGGGCAGCGTTACGTCGCCGGTGAACTCCATGAATTCGCGATCTGGATCCGTAACCTTCATCTTCAGCTTCTGAAGGATGTCACCCTGTTCGCTCACGAAGGTGAATTCGGTCGTCTTGGTCTCCGTCGCCGACAAGGACGCCTGCAGAATGGCCGGCTGCCCAGCAATCGGCTGTCCGTGAATCCTGAATAATCCCTCGTGCCCTGGTCTCCCGCCCAGTTCCACAAACTCAGCCTTGATGAAATAGATGTCGCTCTGCCCCTCAGCCGCGAGCCAGTAGGTTCCGCTTCCGGTAACCTCGGCACTCCACACCCCTGCTTCCGGCTTGTCCACCGTAATGATCCGTCCGCAATTCAGTTCCGTATCTTCGGTACGTTCCGATCCTTCCCCGACAAGCTGTCCGTCCGGCCGCTTCAAAACAAGACGAATGCTTTTGGTATCGACCGAGAAGGTGAAGGTGATCCGCTGCATGGCCGAATCCACTGGGACCTCGAATGCCTGAGGCGCCCCGGTCAACTTTGCCGAAGCCCACAGCACGGTGGACGTGTTCGGCCGCGTCGATTCCCGCATCAACTGCATTGCCTTGCCCGCCTCACTCCGTTGCAGAAAGAGAGGCACTCCGCCGGTGGCGTTTGCGGTGCTGATGTACGCAGGGTCAACGGGCCCGCACTGGCCTGGCCCAAAACTATGAGATGGGTTCTGCTGCCCGGGCGCCGCAGCAGCGCCCGCGCACACCACGCCAAAAACGACCAATGTCCGGCACATCGCGTAGAGGGAGGAAACTCGAATCATTGCCGCAAGTCTAACCGAGCTACGGCGACTCCTGATACGCGGGCATCTGATCAGAGCCGCGTCGAGCTTCTGCTATAAATGGATTCGACTCTTTTCCCGGGGTGCCATGTGAAGCACATCTTGCGAGTCTTTCTGTCGTTGCTAAGTTTCTTTGCTCTCTGTCCCAGGTTCCTGTGCGCGGCTGATTGTGGCTCGCTCAAGTCCCTCAGGCTCGAAGACACGACCATTAGCGCCGCAGAGCCGGTTACCGGGGGTGTACTTGCGTTATCCGGGTCGCATCCCTCGATTGCAGGGCTGCCGGCATTCTGCCGGGTCACGGGCATCCTGCGACCCACAAGCGACTCGGCAATCCGTTTTGAGGTGTGGCTTCCCGAACACGACTGGAACGGGAAGTTCGTGGGCGCGGGCAACGGCGGATTCGCAGGCTCGATCGGCTATGACGAGCTCGCGAACTACCTGAAGCGCAACTTTGCGGTTGCAGGATCCGATGCGGGTCATCAGACCGAGGCCACCGATGCAAGCTGGGCGTACCAGCATCCCGAAAAGGTGAAGGACTTCGGCTGGCGCGCCGTGCATCTCACCCGCTTGCGCGCCGCGGAGATCATTACGGCGTACTACGGAAAGCACGACCAGAAGGCCTACTTCGACTCCTGCTCCGACGGCGGCCGCGAGGCCCTGATGGAGGCGCAGCGTTTTCCCGACGACTACAACGGAATCCTCGCCGGGGCTCCCGCGAATGCCTGGTCGACCATGGTGGGTTCGGCCGTCTATCTCATGCAGGCGCGCGAGACTGATCCACGCGCCTACTTCTCCGACCTCAAGCTGCCGGCAATCCAGAAGGCCTCTCTCGAGGCATGTGACGCTCTCGATGGTGTGAAGGACGGCATCATCAACGATCCCTCGAAGTGCCATTTCGACCCGCAGATCCTGCTCTGCAAGGGAGAAGAGACGCTCGAGTGCCTCACGGCTCCGCAGATTGCGACGCTCAGATCGATCTACAACGGAGCTGGCGATCCGCAGGGCAAAACCATCTTCCCCGGATTCACTCCCGGGGACGAGATCGGCTGGCGCGAATGGGTGATCGGGCAAGACCCGACCGGTCCGTCGGCCTTCCGCTACGTTGAGAACTACTTCCGCTATATCGTCACCGGGGATCCAAAATGGACCGAGCTTACAGCCGACCCGGCAGCCTCGCTTCGCCAGTCGCGCGAGAAAGCCGCCGCGGACCTGGATTCCACGAATGCCGATCTCGGCAAATTCGCAGCGAATGGCGGCAAGCTGATCCTGTACCACGGCTGGAACGACCAGGCGATCTCGCCGTGGAACACGGTCGACTACTACAAGAGCGTTCAACAGGAGATGGGGACAGAGAAGGCCGAATCGTTTGTTCGCCTCTACATGGCTCCGGGCGTGGAACACTGTGTTGGCGGACCGGGCCCAAGCTTCTTCGGCCAGTTTGGGCTGGAGACCGCGAAAGGCTCGAAATACGGTTTGTTCGAATCGCTGGTTGACTGGGTGGAAAAGGGCTCGCCCGATGATGAGATCACCGCGACCAAATATGCGCCAGATGAAAAGGGCACAATGAAGGTCGTGATGACACGTCCACTCTGCGCCTATCCAAAAGTGGTGAAGTACTCAGGCTCCGGCGACACCAACGATGCGGCGAGCTTCACCTGCGCCGCGCCTTAGTCAGCGAACTTCTGTGGCTATAACGTCGACGCTTCTCCGCTCGAAGTGGAACAGCAAGATCCACTCGCTATCCCGCGAGCGTCCGCCGCTTACCGGCGCTTTGAACTTCCACGATCGTGCAGCTTGATGAGCGACCCTTGCGAAATAATTACCCGGTCCCTGCGTGAGGGTCTCTGCATTTGCGACCGAGCCAGCCTCATTGACAAAGACCCGTATCTCCACCCGGACGGGTCGCCGCATGCTCTCGCTTGCGCCCGGCGCGACACTGGGCAAAACGCGTTTTACAACAGCGCCCTTCGCATTTTCGATTCGCGGCGCAGTTTCATCGCGCTCCGTCTCTCTGCTTTTTTGTTCCGGCGCCTGCGGCTTTTCAGTCTGGGACGGAACAGCCGACGAGGAATTTGAACGCTCAGCGGGAGCTTGCACCTGTGGTGGCGGCTGCGGCGTGGATGGCGCACTCTGTGCGGATGATGGCGGGCTTTGGGAAGGGGTTGCGCCCGGCGTTGCACCCTTGCTCTCTCCCGGCGCAACCTGCGACGGGGTAAGTGGCGCTGCCTGACCCGGGTTTGAAGAGGCGGATGGGCTCGGTTCAGTTTGCGCCTGAGGCGTTTGCGCTTGCGGGGCAGGCTGGCTCGCCTGCGGTGGGTTCTGCGTTTCCGCTGGCCGCCAGAACTCGCTCCAGTAACCGCGTACGGCCAGAACAGCGGCAACCACCACGAGCGCGACAACCCCGAAAAAGATAATCCAGCCCGTACTCCTGCGCTCTTCTCCTTCTTCAAGATTGCCGAACAGGCGCGATCTCGGGGTAAATTCGACGGGTTCCTCCTCTTCAAACGCGAGAGCGGGCGGTGCGGTCACCTTTTCCTGTATTTTCTCCTTCACGACAGGTCTGTCGGGAGGTGGAATTGCCTTTGACGCCGCCTGAGCAGGGGGCTCCTCTGTCTCCGGTATTTCGAGGCTCGTCCCCGTTGGCTCGGCCATGGCCGGGGCGCTCTCCGCCGGGCGGAGGGCCGATGCCAACGATGCCGTTCCGTCTGGAGAAGCCACATGTTGCGCCAAAAGCGCCTTGAACTCGGCAACCGAGATTCGTTCCGCGGGTTCCCAGCGGAGGCATCGGCGGGCAATCTCCCGAAACGGCTCCGGCATCCAATCCGGCACTCCCAAATCGCCCTGCGTGGCGCGATCCCACATCGGAGTCTTCTGTGCGAAAGCCTCGATCGCGATAATTCCAAGCGACCACATGTCTGCCGCGGGTGTGAGTCTTCTCTCCGTAAATTCCGGAGCATCGTAGGTGTCCGAGATTCGCGCAGGCTTTGCGTCCGCTGCCACCATTTCATCGGACGCGAGCTTCCAGCTGTCGCCGATCTGAACGATGTTGGCAGGCTTCACGCTTCCGTGTGTGAATCCCTTGTCATGCACGAACGAGAGCGCATCCACAATCGGATCCAGGATTTCTTTCACGGTGTCGGCATTCAGCGCCTTGCGCGGTATGAGCCCTGAAAGGAAGGTATCGGCCTTCTCTGTCACGGCGAACACCACGTCCGAGCCATCGACCGTGGACCGGCCGGTCTCCATCATCTGAACCAGGGAGGGGTGGGGCTGTGCCTTTGCGACCTCCCAATTTGCGAGGAACTCGTCCGCGTCAGTTCCGCTCGCGATGATCAGCTTGATGTTGGCTTCCTGTGTGGCTTGCCGCACAGTGAGAAAGACACAGCGGTCGGTCGAGCCGCGCAGCCACTCCAGTAGCGGGAACCTGCCGTCGACTGTAAGCCCTTCCCATTTCTCACACACCATGGCATACGATTCTACCGAAGACCCCAACAAGGGTGCGCATCTGCCCGGATGGCGGCTCTCTGTGATAACTAAGCAAGGGCGGAAACGAATGGTTTAGCGACGAATGGAGGAATGCTATTGCGTTTGATTTTGCAGCACGCATTTTGCATTCAGTACGCCCTCACGTCCTCGTGATCGCGAAGGAAGGGACTTGTCATGGCCGCGGTGCAGATTTGTCCTTCTGATAGGAAGGCACAAATGGCTGATCGAGCCGGTAAATGACCGAATACGCGATCTCAACCGGCTGCCCATCCACGAGATATGGCTTGAACCTCCACCGGCTCACCGCCATCTCCACCGCGTCCAGCACATTGCGGTTGGGCCCGAAACTGCGGTCGTTTTCGATCTTGACGCTTCCGTCTTTTTGAATCGCGATGCCCACAATTGCGGTGCCGGTGTACGGCAATCCGTTGGCTTGACGTGGAATGTGAGCGCCTTCCTCATAGACTGACTCAGGCTTCTCGTGACCGGGCTCGATGGTATACGGCTTGACGACTGCGTCCTTCGTCGGTTTCAGAAGGGCCGTGTCTGCCGCGTCCCAGTTCTCCAACAGCGTCACCTTCATCTCCGCATTCAGATTGCCGCCTGTAATCACCTTTACATCCCGCGCCACCGCCCGGTTCTGGAACGGCTGAATATCTTCAAACTGCACGGACGTGTCTCCGGCGCTGGTCAGGCGCAGATGCAGATCGTTGTCGAAACACATGGTCGGAAACAGCCAATCGGGGTTGGTTTGTTCGGCGTAGCGCCTGGCATCAATCACCGAGACGCAGTTCAGTGGCAGCGGATCGGCTTTCAAGCGTCTCACGTCCATTTCGTATTCCGGCTTGATGTTGGCTGCCTGGTAGAGCGGGTCGATCACCGGCCGCACGACGCGAAGGGTCATCCAACGCCGGCCCACGAACTGCCTTTCCGCCTTGGTTTCATATTGCGCGGATTCCGAGACGCTCCACTCCGAACCATTGAGACCCGCGCCGTCGCCTTTGAAATTACGCCGCCACTGGTAGGGGCTGGCGTTCCACTCTTCCACCATGCCGCTGACAGGTTTGGGATTCCCCGGCAGAAGCATCTGGTACTCGATCTTGATGTGCCAAGGCTTGAGATCATTTCCGGCGAGAGCATTCGCCTTCAGCCCCGTGGTAAGCAGGCGATGC
>Ga0070714_100002458_pt1 | contig 13678 bp, 17 predicted proteins | sample LARL83metaG_FD_65450 | JGI IMG/M metagenome (GOLD analysis project Ga0070714, IMG submission 65450) | Corn, switchgrass and miscanthus rhizosphere microbial communities from Kellogg Biological Station, Michigan, USA - LAR L8-3 metaG | ecosystem: Host-associated > Plants > Roots > Rhizosphere ...
GGTTTCCGGCAACACAAGCTCGGGCAGAATCCGTTTCAACTGGGCGGTAGCTTCGTGTTCGCCGCCGGAAACGTGGACCGCTATGCGCACGTCAGCCAAACCTTCGGCGATAACGCGCCCATTGCGGATCTACTCAGGGCACTGTCCAAGTAGGTCGGCTGCTGTCAATGCGTAGACTTGCGCACATTGCACAATGCGATCGATTGGAACAAACTCGTGCGGGCCGTGCGACACCGTGAGAAGCCCTGGTCCGTATGCGAAAGCCGGAATCCCGCGCTCGGCATAGAACCGGATTTCGAGCAGGCCGGGGCACATCTCGAATTGCGCGGCACGACCCGTAACGTTGGCGATGCTGCGCGCTAGCGCCTGGGCGATCGGATCGCTTTCCGCAACCCCGCACGACCGGCCCTCCTGCAGAGTTTCCACTTCCAGATCGATGCCGCCGGCGTGTACACGCTCCAGCACAGCGAATAAGCGCTGCTTTTCCTGGTCGAAATCTTCTTCGGGATTGATACGGCGATCCACCGTGAACGAGCAGCGATCCGGTACCACGTTAAAATTGGTCCCGCCTTCCGTCCGCCCGCCCAACATGAGAATCGACCGCCGCACTGCATCCGGCGCAATGTGGAAAGCCGTGGCGCGTTGCTCAACTTCGGCCTTCAGTGCCGTCAGCGCTCGGGCGACCTCCAGCATCTGGTCGAAGGCGTTGACCCCCTCATTCTGTCGGCCGACGTGGGCGGACTTGCCTTTCACCGTAACCCGCAGCGTGATGGCGCCCCGATTCGCATTCCATACCACGCCCCCGGTTGGCTCCGGGGTCAGCATTCCGATGCCATTTTGGCCCAGCAGGCCACGCTCGGCCAGATAACGAGAGCCTCGTGGACCGGCGGTCTCTTCATCGGGGACAAACACCAGCCCGATGCGTCCGTTGAGCCTGGCTCCGCAATCCTGAAGTGCCCGAGCTGCATAGATCATCGCCGCTAAGCCGCTCTTCATGTCCGATGAGCCGCGGCCGAACAGATTCCCGCCCTTCACCGCGGGTTTGAACTGTGCCTTACTTTGTGCAGGAACGACATCGTAGTGGCCGCTAAAATAAATTGTGCGATCGCCGGCGCCAGAGAAACATAAAACGCAATCGCCCTCGACGCGGGTGTCGGTGAAACCGAGCGCAAAAAGCCGCGCGCAAAGCAACTCGATGGCATCGCGATAGCGATTTCCCGGTGGATTCTCGGTAGGGATCGTCACCAGTTCACTCGTGAGATCCACCATCGCGTCCCGGTAACCGGCGACAGTTTGCAGAATTCCCGAGCTCATTGGCGTCGCTTGAGAATCCGACCGCCGCACTCCTCTACATCGATGCAGCGGCATTTCTGCGCACGCTGGAGAAGGTCCCGCATCAAAGTAACGCGTTGAGCCTGAGCTTCCAGCTCCAGGATCTTCTGGCCGCACAGCTTCTGCATGCGCTGCGATAGGGGCGCTTCGCCGGACTTGCCGAACAATTCCCGAATCTCGTCCAGAGTGAATCCGCAGCCTTTGGCCCAATCGAGCAGCGCCAGGCGAGGCAGGATGCGTTCGTCATATCTCCGCTGCCCGCCGGAGCGCGTGGCCTTCGGCAGCAGCCCTGCTTTTTCGTAAAAGCGAATAGCCGATGCAGCCAGACCAGCTTGTTTGGCGACTTCGCCGATGGTCATGGGCACGGCCGTCACACCACCATCGCGGCCGGTTGGCGGATCTCCATGCAGCCCTTGCCGGTGGGCAGCATCTTGCCCGGATTTAAGCGGCACGCGGGATCGAAGAGATTCTTGAAGCGGCGGATCATCTCCAGGCTGTCGTCGGAGAACTGCTCGGCGATCAGCTCCATCTTCTCCATCCCGACGCCGTGCTCGCCCGTGATGGACCCGCCCTGGGCGATGCAGAACCGCAGAATCTCGTCGCCCGCCGCCTTGGCTCGCTCCAGTTCGCCTGGGTGATGCGGATTGAAGAGGATGATGGGATGCATGTTGCCGTCGCCGGCGTGAAAGATATTGCTGATGGTGAGACCGTGTTTCTCGGCAACCTTCTGGATGTGTCGCAGCGTCGGCGCGACCTTAGTTCGAGGCACGACGCCGTCCTGCACGTAATACGAGGGACTGACGCGCCCCACGGCACCGAACGCGTTCTTGCGCCCTTTCCACAGCAGCTCGCGTTCCTCAGCCGAGCGAGCGATGCGAACCTCCCGGGCGTGGCACATCTTGCAGGCCTCTTCGATCTGACCGGCCTGTTCCTCGACTGCTTCCTTCAAACCCTCCAGCTCGATCAGCAGCACCGCCGCCGCGTCCATCGGATAGCCGGCGTGCGTGGCTTCCTCCACCATGCGGAGCATCACGCCGTCCAGCATCTCGATCGCGGCGGGAGTGATGGCGCGCGCAGTGATCTCGGCCACCGAATCGGCGCAATCATCCACCGTGTTGTAGATTGCCAGAAGCGTCTTCACCAGTTCGGGCTGGCGCATCAGCCGCACCGTGATCTTCGTTGCCAGCGCCATCGTGCCTTCTGAGCCGGTCAGCAGGCCTGTGAGATCGTAACCGGGGAGATCTGGAGACTTGGCGCCCGTGTTGATAGTGGCGCCGTCGGGAAGGACGACCTCCAGCGCCAGCACGTGATTGGTAGTCACGCCGTAGCACAACGTATGAGGCCCGCCAGAGTTTTCGGCCACATTCCCGCCGATAGTGCAGGCCTTCTGGCTGGATGGATCGGGCGCGTAGAAGTAGCCCTGCCGCTCCACCGCCTGCGTGATTTCCAGATTCACCACGCCTGGCTCGAGCACGGCTCGCTCGTTATCGAGGTCGATTTCGAGCACGCGATTCATGCGGGCAAATGAAATGACGATGCCACCCGCGCGGGGGATCGCGCCGCCACTGAGTCCAGTGCCTGCGCCCCTGCCCACAATGGGGAGATTGTGTTCTTTAGAAAGCTTGACGAGCGCGGCGACGTCTTCCGCCGACCGCGGAAAGACCACCAGGTCAGGGCGCGCCTTGTCGACGCTGCCGTCGTATTCGTACAGCGTCAGGTCTTCCGGGCGGGAGAGGTAGCCGCGAGGGCCGAGCAGTTTATCGACATGTGTCAGGATCGCGGGTGAAATGGTCGTCTCGATCGGCAAGCTGTCCTTATATTTCGGCGGACTCTTCCCATCGGTCGACGATGGGTTTGTAAAACAGACCCTTCATGATGCCCTCGGCATCGACAAAAGCCAGATAGCCTTCGGGTTCATCATCCTCGATCGCTTGCAGTGCGTGCACAATCTCGGTCTCCCCGCTCGTATAGTGGACTAAGAATCTCTTTTCGGTGACTATCTTCGCACTCCTGGGCAGGTTACTATCGTCAGGCGGACACCAGCCATAAACACGGAACATCGTGTCCCGATCGAGATGATGCGCCGCAACACGTAAGAAAATCTCCCGTTCATTTGCCTGAGGATGGGTCTGCCGTTCATGCGCTTCCGTCGTGCGCCACAACATTTCATTCATCTGAAAAACACCAGCGGTCTTCTCCGCAGGTGTCATCCTCCGCTGCAGATTAATGAACACTTCCAAGGCTTTGGGGTCCGTGTCGGCGTACCAATCGGGAGGGCGCGGCATTGCTTACAGCAGCGACTTCACGTAGCCCACCAGCTCCGGATCGGTCCACGGAATCGCTTGGCCATTTCGTTCCGGCAGGCCGGCGTATTTTCGCACCACCTTACCGTTGTGATCGATAATGTAGCTTTCCGGAAACTTGGCGGTGCCGTATAACGCGCTGACGTTCTCCTCAGGGTCTCGAGAGGTCTGAAAGGACAACCGAAAGCGCTTGATGAAATCTCGATAAAGTTTCTCGTTGCGGTCTACGCTGACGCCCAGCACCACCACGCCAGAGGACGCGAGCATCTTCTGAAACTCGTTCAGCGACGGGGCCTCTTGCACGCAGGGGGTGCACCAGGTGGCCCAAAAGTTGACCACCAGAACTTTGCCGCCGAAGTCACGAGGCGAAATTTGCTTTCCGCTGTCGGTCATGACTGTGAAATTGGGTGCGCGGTCCCCCTCTTTGACAATGTGGTCCTGCATCGTATAGACGATCACGAAGGCGAGTGCCAACGTGAGTACTCCGATGCCCATCTTGATTGCTTGATCTACTTTGGAATGAATCATTTCAATACCTGCTCGTGGTTGCCGTTTCGCTGATGAGCCTGCCGTTCCTCTTATAATATTAGAGTATCGTAAACCCGACTTCCAACATCACATAATGGGCCATGCTAATCACTCGCCGGGCTGAATTCTCTGCATCGCACGTTTGTGGCCAGTCGTCACTGACGCCTGAGCAGAACCGCGAATTGTATGGTCTGGCAGCTAATCCGAAGGGTCACGGGCACAATTACGTCCTGGAAGTAACGCTCGAAGGCGACCCCGATCCGGTCACCGGCATGATCTTCGACCTCAAAACGCTCAAGGAAGTCATACAGAAGAACGTCGTCGAGCCGATGGATCACCGTTTCCTGAACTATGAAGTGCCGCCCTTCGACAAAATTGTACCGACGGCAGAGAATGTGGCCGCCGAGATATGGAAGCGGCTCGAGCCGCAGCTAAAGGGCGAACGGGCCAGGCTGAAGAACGTCCGGCTCTTCGAAACTGAAGACTTGTACGTCGATTATGCGGGAGCAGGACAATGACGCGCGTCACCCGCCGGTATAAGTTCGCGGCGTCGCACCGCCTGCATTCGAGCGAGCTGTCAGAGTCCGAGAATCACGAACTATATGGCAAGTGCAACAACCCTTACGGCCATGGGCACGATTACGTGCTTGAGGTTAGCGTCGCCGGGCCGTTGGATAGCGTGTCGGGCCAGGTGGTGAATGTTCTGGCATTAGACCGCTTAGTGAACGAGCAGATCCTGCGGGATTTCGACCATCGGTACTTCAACGCCGACGTGCGTGAGTTTTCGGGCGACTTGGTGCCGACTTCGGAGAATATCCTGACTGTGATTGAGAGCCGCTTGAGCGCTGGTTGGCGCAAGACTTTCCCCGGCAACTGGCCGCGTTTGGAAGGTATCAGGTTACAAGAGACCAAGCGAAATCGATTTGAATTGAGGACCAATTGAAAGGGATGAAGCAGAACGAAGCCGTTGTGAAAATGATGCAGCCGAAGCTGGACGAAGAATCCATCGCTTCGATGATGAAGAAGATCCTTGTAAAGATCGGCGAGGACCCCTCGCGCGAGGGCTTGGTTCGCACACCGGACCGCGCCGAGAAGGCGCTCCGATTCCTGACCAGCGGCTACCAGATGGATGTGCAGAGCATCGTCAACGGCGCCCTGTTCCACCAGAAGGTCGACGAGATGGTGGTGGTAAAAGACATCGAGTTCTACAGTATGTGCGAACACCACCTCCTACCTTTTTTCGGCACCATGCACGTTGCTTATCTGCCCAAGGACAAGGTCATCGGCCTGAGCAAAATTCCGCGCATCGTGGACATGTTCGCGCGCCGGCTGCAACTGCAAGAGCGGCTCACTCAGGAAGTCGCCACCACTATTCAAGAAGTAGTGGAACCACGGGGCGTGGGCGTGATCTGCGAGGCTCGCCATTTTTGCATGATGATGCGAGGCGTCGAGAAGCAGCATTCCGGTACTGTTACGAGCGCCATGCTGGGCGCATTTCGCGAGGGCAAGGAGACGCGCGACGAGTTTCTTTCGCTGGTGTCGCACAAGAACCATCCGTTCTACTAGAATCGACGTCGATGATCTAAAATCAACTTAGATGGGTCAAACCTCTCGTGAGTTCGACGCCGGACCTGATCCGTTCGGCCGCACCTGGCATGTGCACTTTAAATGGCTCCAGACCGGCATCTCCATCCGACATGCCGACACTGTGGATGTGAAGTTTGCAGCCGCGCCCGAGGGCGAGCCGTTCGAAGAGCGCGTCATTGCGCTGCCTCATCCGATTCTGCTGGTGGTAAGCGACCGAGTGGGTCATCCGCTTACCGACGCCTGGTGCCTGAAGATTGCGGGCCTGCATCTGAAGCACATGATCGAATCCGGCGAGGATTTCGAGAAGACGCTGGTCACGCCCATGCCTGAGGAGATCGAGCATTACGCCCGCCAGTTGCAGGATGTCCTCGTCGGCAAAAAATAATCCACTGAATGGGTTGCGACGATGGATCCTGTCTGTGATGAGAGAGCCGACTGTCGTTGGACTAGTAATCATTGGTGGAGCAGCTACGATGAACTTCGGGAAGAAACCCAAGTGGTCGCGTCGGTGCGTGTCAGAGGTTCAGGCGGTATAGCAGTACTGCGAAACCGGCAATATACGCTCAAGCGCTTTCGGTGGCCACCCTACGTGACATTGCACGACTTAGAAACGGCTAAACTTGTCGCGCGTCTCTCTCTGATTCCCAAGGGCGGTTTCCTCGCTGAGTTCAACGATGGCGAATCCTTCCGCCTGGGCTGGATCAACTGGTGGAGGCGCGACTGGGCTTGGACAAAGAAGAATGGGGAAACTGCACTGCTGTCGAGACGACCCAGGTGGTGGGGTAGGGACATCGACCTTTGGATTGGACCTGATCGTGGAGCTGACGGAAAGTGGCCTTTCCTAGCCGTTCCGGAACTCGCAGCGGAGAAGGTTCCATTGCCATTGTTCTGACTCCAGACCAGAGATCCCCAATGCTTTCTCACCTCTTCGTCTACGGCACCCTCCGCCGCGGCTCCAAGATCAAAATCGCGCGTCTGTTCCACGCCAACTCCAAATTTCTCGGCACCGGCCGCATGCAGGGGCGACTGGCACGCTCACACCCGCACCGCGGCGTAGTCCAGTCGAACAAACCCGATGATTGGATTTCAGGCGAGGTCTTTCAGCTCAATGATCCGGCTAAATTCCTGCCGATTCTGGATGAATATGAAGGCCCGCAATACGAGCGCACCAGCGTGCCGGTTCAGCTCGAGTCCGGCAAACGACTACGCGCCTGGATGTATCTGCTGAAAGCCTAATTCAGAAAATATGTCCGGTACAGCGTGTCCCGCTGCTTGGGAATAAACCCGGCATCGCGGATCAGACGGCGCAGTTGCTCTTCGGTGGCACGGTGATGCGCACCCGCGGCCGAAACGACGTTCTCCTCGATCATGATGCTCCCCACGTCATTGCCGCCGAAGCGCAGCCCCACCTGGCAAGTCTTCAACCCCGGCGTCACCCACGACGACTGAATATTCAGGATGTTCTCCAGGTAAATGCGGGAGATCGCCAGAACCTTCAGATACTCAACTCCCGTCGCCTCTTCTTTGACGAACTTTCCGAGCGAGGTGTTCTCCCGCTGGAACGACCAGGGAATGAAGGCCGTGAATCCGCCGGTCTCCTCCTGAATCTGGCGCACGATGTCGAAGTGATTCATGCGCTGTTCGATCGTTTCGCCGCAGCCGAACATCATGGTCGCCGTCGTCCGCATGCCCAGCGCGTGCGCCGTGCGATGCACATCGATCCAATCCTGTGCCGACGACTTGAGCCGGCTGATCCTGCGCCGCACGTCGTTGTCGAGGATTTCCGCGCCGCCCCCGGGGATCGATTCCAGGCCCGCATCACGCAGCCGCGCGATGGTATCTCGCAACGACAGCCCGCTGACATCCGCGATATTCACGATCTCGGGCGCCGAGAAACAATGGTTCCAGACCTTGTCGCCGAAGCGCGCCTTGATCGATCGCAGCAGATCTTCGTACCACTCAATCTTCAGCTCCGGATGCAGCCCGCCTTGCATCAGGATGCCGGTGCCACCCAGATCGATCGTTTCCTGAATCTTGTCAAAGATCACTTGTTTGGGATGCACGTATCCTTCGGCATGGCCCATCGGCCGGTAAAAAGCGCAGAAGCTGCAGTACTCAGTGCAGAAGTTGGTGTAGTTGATATTGCGATCGATGATGTAGCTGACGATACCGTGAGGATGCAATTTTCGGCGCACCGCGTCGGCCGCCATGCCGATGCCGATCAGGTCGTCACTCTGAAAGAGTTCGATCGCTTCTTGACGCGTCATCATACGGTTACTTTCGTCGCCTCCGTAGGCGCACTCAGCTCTGAGGCATATTGTAGAAAAGTCTGGAGCCCCGCGTACTCGCGCTCTCCCAACTCGAAAACGATGTTGCGGGTGAGGTACTCGCGCACCAATGCTTCCGATAGCCCCAACTTCGGATACCACTCCCGCACGATGTCGTCCATGTGCTCCTGCCCGAAGCGCAGCGAATCAGTGAACGGCTTCGGATCTTGCTTCGAGACGCCGGCGCGCGCCGCCCACACCGCGAACACCATCGGCAGCCCGGTCATCTCGGTCCATTCCTTGCCCAAATCCAGCACGTGGAATGGAAGCGTCGCCGGATCAAGTAGCAGCGCAGTATCCCCGATAATCAAAGCCGCATCCGCGCTTTCCAGCATCTTGCCAATGTGCGGCGCCTGCGACCAATGCCTCGGCTCCACGCCGTATTTCCGCGACAGAATGATGCGGCTAAGTGCGACCGAAGTGCGCGATGTCGAATCGGTCGCGAGCGTGCGAATCTCGGCGAACGGAACTTTCGAGATCAACAGAATGCTGCGAACCGCGCCGTGGCATGCGACGCCGCAGCCGCGGATGATTTCGAGCCTCTGCCGGTTCAGCTCCACCGCCGGCACGATGCCGATGTCGGCGCGGCCATCCTCCAGCCGGTCGGCACACTCGGCCGGGATAGCAAAAGACAGATCGAACAGCCCGCGCTGCTCGCCATGCTGCATGCCCCAAACTAGCGGGACTGTGTTGAGATAACTGACAACGGAAACGCGTGGCTTGTATTCTTGAGTCAAGACTTAGTGTAACGAAAATGGCGCGGATAGATCCTTCCCTGATCGACGGTAAGTTAGAACCGATGGATCGCGCGTTTACCGGACGCCAGATCATCTCCGTTGCGGTATATGGCCTGATAATCGTCTGGATCAACGCCTACATTTGTCATGAGCTGTTTACCAACCAAACAGCTCCCATGAACTCCATGCACGGATTCTGGGTGGCTCTTGCTAAGCGTGGCGGCTCCAGTTGGCTCCATTCCAATTGGTGGCAGCTTTGGGACAACGGGATACCGTTTGAATTTACTTATGCGCCTCTGATCCCGTGGATGATCTCGGCGTGGTCCGCGATACGTGGGATAACGCCCGACCTCGCCTTTCAGTCCGTCACGGGCTTCGTCTATTGCCTGGCTCCTCTGAGCCTCTTCCTCATGGCGTGGTTGATCACCCGCGCCGCTGGTTGGAGTTTTCTCGCTGCGCTCTTCTATTCCCTCACTTCGCCGTCGCAGATCATTGTGCCAGACGCCGAGTTTTCATTCCGGCACTTGTGGGATGCCCGCCGACTCTTCATCGTCGCCCAATGGGATGACACGCCACACCTGGCCGCGCTAGCCCTCTTACCGCTCACGATCCTGTTTCTCGTTCTGTCGATTCGAAGAAGGCGAGCGCCCTACTACGCCGTCCTGGTGCTGCTGATTGCGGGAATGGCGCTTGCCACTGATTTTGGTCCGATCGAGGTGCTGATCGCGGCAATGTGTTTGATCCCGGTTTTTCCTCGAAAAGATTATGGACGAAATACCGCGCTGGTAATCTCGATTGGCCTCATAGCCTATGCGATCATCGCGGCCTTTCTTCCCCCGTCGATGCTGCTGGCCATTCATCGAGCCTCAGCGAACGCCGAAGGCGGGTGGACCGCAGGATCGCTTACCGCGTTGGCTATCGTCACGCTGGGATGGATCGTCCTGTGGCGCGTCCTCGATCACTGGACCACGGATTGGAACTTGCGTTTCTTCGCACTCTTCGCATACCTCACAGGCAGCCTACCGGTAGTAGCAGCCTATCTTCACCGGCAGTTCTTGCCACAGCCGGGCCGCTACAAGCTCGAAATGGAGATGGCCATCGCTCTAGTAGTGGTTTTCGGGTTGCGTTCTATAGTCGAGAAAGCGCCTCCCACGCTGAAATCCGGTCTCCTGTTGCTGTTCCTGGCTCTGGCTGGCGAGCAAATCGTCAGTCATCGCCAATACGCCAGGAATATTCTTCAGCCGGCTGATCTTACGCAAACCATCGAATATCGGACAGCTACTTGGGTGAATCAGAACCTGCCGGGCATTCGCGTCATGCTACCCGGATCTATTGCCCAATGGGCCAACGATTTTGGCAATCTCCCGCAGTTCTCCGGAAGCTCATGGAGCCAGGCCTACAACCAGGTTCAGCAGCGTGGCCTTGCGGCGGTCCACAACGGGGGCGATACGCCGCTCGAGGACGCTCGCGTTTCGCTCGACTGGCTCAAGGCCTTCGGTGTCGGGGCAGTCGCTGTGAGCGGACCCAACAGTCACGAGTATTGGAAGCCGTTCACCCATCCGGCCAAGTTCGAGGGTCTTCTGCCAGTCCTTTGGCGCGAAGATGACGTGACGATATATCGCGTGGCGCAGCGGACCGCTTCGCTCGCGCATGTGGTGAATGATACGGCCATCGTCAGCCGCCCTCCCGCGGGGCCGCGCGATACAGATGCTATCGAAAAATATGTTGCCGCTTTAGATGACCCGTCACTGCCGCCAGCCGAATTCCACTGGGCCGGACCGAACAGCATGCAGATCCGGACCACGTTGAGCCCAGGGCAGGTGATTTCGGTTCAGGTTTCCTTTCATCCGGGCTGGCATGCCAAAGTGGGCTCGCGAGCGATCGCATTGCGACGCGATGGTCTCGGTCTGATGTGGCTCCAGCCCGATTGTTCAGGTATCTGCGAGATTCAGCTCGATTACGATGGGGGCTGGGAACTGCGGTTGTGCCGATACCTGAGCTTCGCGGCAGTGTTGCTGTTGCTCAGCGTGCTTCTACGGCGCCGGCGGGCCTAATCGCTGTAAATGAAATACGGGTACCGATCCACTGGCAGATCCGCACGCTTCCTTGCCAAACACCACGACTGCTCGCCCCGATTCTCCGTGCTGTAACCATTGGCTTCCAGCAAGTTCAGCAGTGGCAGGTGCGTCGCAAACTCCCCGATAAAGGTGGTGAACAACTGAACCACCTCGAAACCGGCGGCTTGCACGGCTCCGCCCAACTCATGCGCGGTGTACTCACGGACATGCCCGATCTCCGGCTCCTCGTTCGGTTGCGGCCGCTTGTAGAGAAAGAAAATCTGTGGATTATCGCGGCCCTCCAGCGCTTTGGCGACGCTCGTGATACTTCCCACGTTGGGTGTACTCACGAGCAAGAACCCGCCCTCGGCGAGCACACGCCGGCACTCCAGCAGCAGATGCATCGGATCGTAGGTGAGATGTTCGATGACTTCACCTGCCACTACCAGGTCGAAATGAGCGTCTGGATATGGAAAGCGATCCCGCTCGGCGTTGAAGTGGTCGATATGACAGGAAAATTCACCGTCTTCGAACTGAATCGTTCTGCGGTCAGTCTTTCCCAGGTGGCCATAGTAAGCGCCGCGTACTTCCCGGTATCCGCACAGACGATTCAGGAACGGTGTGAGCTGCATGTAGCAGCCGAGCTCCAAGACCCGGCCTGTTTGCTGTGGCGCCGGCGCCAACGCCAGCGTGCGCGCGAGCCGGGGAATGTGCTTCTCAAAATACTTCTGGGCCTCCTGGTTCGGCATTCGCAAGATTCGGAGCGCAGCCTCACTCTGCTTTAGTCTCACGCCGTCGAACGGCTCCGGCGGAACGACCATATTCGCCGGGCCCAGGTGATAGTTAGACCGTCGTAGCAAGTCCCGAATAATGCGGATGTGCAACGGTGCTTCTGCGTTTCGCATGTCTATACACTGTTGATCACCCACATTGTGAAGAAGTTTCTATCGAAGTTCGAACAACTTAGCTCTGCGCACCGCCAAGCGTGCCGGAAGCGTCATGCAAAATCATGATGACAGCGTAAGCAATGAATCAACCCGTAAAAATCCTGGCAATCGACGGGGGCGGAATCCGCGGCATCATTCCCGCCATGCTGCTCGCTCATATCGAGAGCGTAACCGGCCGTCCCATCGCCAAACTCTTCGACCTGGTCGCCGGCACATCCACCGGTGGCATTCTGGCGCTTGGCCTGACGATCCCGAAAACCGCCGGCGCGTCGCTCTACACGGCTCAGCAGTTCGTCGAAATGTACGAGCACGAAGGTCCTCGGATTTTTTCCTGTTCCCTGTGGCGCCGAATCGTGGCCTGCGGGAATCTGCGGGAGGAGAAGTACTCGGCGGCCGGGATCGAAGCTGTCCTAGCGGGTTATTTCGGCGATGCGCGCTTCCGCGACGCGGCCACCGACGTCCTGGTCTGTAGCTACGAAATCGAGCACAACTTTCCGTTCTTTTTCAAAAGTTCCAAGGCCCGCGAGCGGACGGACTACGATTTTCCCGCCCGTCTGGTCGCCCGCTGCACTGCCGCTGCTCCCACTTATTTTGAGCCTATGAAACTACCCTCCGGAACAAGTACCGATCACTACACCCTCATCGATGGCGGTGTCTTCGCCAACAATCCCGCCGCCTGCGCTTTGGTGGAAGCGAAGACCACCCATCCCGAGGCCGACGATTTCCTGGTCGTTTCGCTCGGCACCGGCGCTTTGATCCACAGCCTGTCCTACAACGCCGCCAAAACGTGGGGCGTGGTCAAGTGGGCCGTGCCGCTTCTCAATATCGTCTTCGATGGCGTTAGCAGCACGGTGGACTATCAGCTTCGCCAGCTCCTGCCGGATGGTCCCGGCGATTGCCGGCGATACTACCGTTTCCAAACCACGCTCGATGGCCACAATCATGCGCTCGACAACGCCAGCCCCTCCAATATCACGGCGCTCAAGGGTCTGGCCACCGGCCTGATCGCAAAGAATTCCGGCGCTCTTCAGAGCCTCTGCAAGAAACTCACGGAATGATCACATCTCCGTCGCGAACGGCGTGAAACGCGTCTTGTAATCGAACGTGTCGATGCCCTCGGTCCGTTTGAGAAAACCGACAATCCAATAAGTCACCGGCGTCATGACCACTTCGTACACCACTTTGAACAAGTAAGCCGAGACAATCAGCCGCACCAGTCCCGACCCACTGACTTCACCCGAAAACGCGATTAGCACCAAAATCACCGTATCCACTGCTTGGCCGACCACCGTCGACCCCACCGTTCGAGTCCACAAATAGCGCCCCTTGGTGATCAGCTTCATCTTCGCCAGTGTGAACGAATTCGCGAACTCGCCGCACCAATAGGCGATCAAGCTGGCGATCACCAGTCTGGGCACTTGATGGAACACGATAGCGAAGGCTTCCTGATTCTTCCATTCGGGTGCGGCTGGCAAGGCCACGATGATATTGCCCAGCATCGCCATCAGCGCATTCGCCAGGAATCCGATCCAGATCACTCGCCTGGACCCACCGTACCCGTAGACTTCGGTGAACACATCGCCGAAGATGTAAGTGATCGGAAACAGCAGTTGCGCCCCGCTCACGCGAAATGGCCCGAAGGCGCAAATCTTCTGGCCGACGAGATTCGAGATGACCAGAACGACGATGAAGATGCTTGCAAGGAGATCGTAGTACTTATAAATCTTAGTGGGTTGAGCCAACTCCCAATTATAGGGTGCTCCCTTCGCTCCTTTGCTCTAAGCTGTGTGCATGGTCCCATCTGGAATGGAGCAAGCCTATGCGCGTCGAGCTTCGAGGAGCTGGCCGAATAGGCTTTAT